>FWWM01013591.1_pt1 | contig 13099 bp, 10 predicted proteins | sample 2228351 | NCBI WGS metagenome assembly FWWM01 (sample SAMEA103939774, study PRJEB20133) | metagenome | reverse complement strand
TCATGACGATGCCCGAGGTCTCGGGGTCGCGGTTGAAGGCGTCGATAACATCTATAAAGTTCGTCCCCGGCACCGGATCGCCGCCGATGCCGACGCAGGTCGACTGGCCGAGCCCCAACTGGGTGAGCTGCCCCACCGCCTCGTAGGTCAAGGTTCCCGAGCGCGACACCACCCCCACGGGTCCGGGCCGGTGAATGTGCGCCGGCATGATGCCCAGCTTGGCCTTGCCCGGCGAGATGATCCCCGGACAGTTGGGACCGATGAGGCGGGTGCCCCTCCCTGCCAGCTCGCGCCGCACCAGCACCTCGTCCTTGGCCGGGATCCCCTCGCTGATGCACACGATGAGCTCCACCCCGGCGTCCGCCGCTTCGAGAATGGCATCGGCGGCCAGCATGGGCGGCACGAAGATCAGCGAGGCGTTGCACCCTGTGGCCCGGCGAGCCTCGGCCACCGTGTTGAACACCGGCACCCCGTCCACGGACTGCCCACCCTTGCCGGGGGTGACGCCGGCCACGATCTTCGTCCCGTACTCGCGACACTTGGCCGCGTGGAACTGCCCTTCCTTCCCGGTCAAACCCTGCACGACCACGGCGGTACGCTCGTCGACCCAGATAGCCATGGTTCCTCCTTACCGTGCCACGGCCACGACCTTGGCGGCCGCGTCTGCCATGCTGTCAGCCGGCTGGATGGCGATCCCCGACTCCTGCAGGATCCGCCGCCCCTCTTCCACGTTGGTGCCTTCCAGGCGGGCCACGATGGGCACCTTCACGTCGAGGTTGCGCGCCGCCGCCACCACCCCTGAGGCCAGCATGTCGCACCGGACGATCCCGCCGAAGATGTTGATAAGTACGGCCTTCACGGCAGGATCGGAGAGCAGGATGCGGAACGCCGCCTCGACCCGTTCCTGACTCGCGCCGCCGCCCACGTCGAGGAAGTTGGCCGGACTGCCGCCATGGTGCTTGATGATGTCCATGGTCGCCATGGCCAGGCCGGCGCCGTTCACCATGCAGCCGATGTTGCCGTCGAGCTTGATGTAGTTGAGGTCGAACTTGGACGCCTCCACCTCGAAGGGATCCTCCTCGTCGAGATCGCGCATGGCCTCGATCTCGGGGTGTCTCGACAGCGCGTTGTCATCGAAGGTCATCTTGGCGTCCAGCGCCATCACGTCGCCAGCCGCCGTCACCAAGAGCGGGTTGATCTCGGCGAGGGACGCATCGCTGTCGTTGTAGGCCTGGGCGAGGGCCGTCACCAGGCGCTGGAACTGCTTCAAGGTGTCGCCGGCGAGCTCGAGGGCGAACCCCAGCTTGCGCGCCTGAAAGGGGCGCAGGCCCACGACCGGGTCGAAGTGCTCCTTCAAGATGGCGTCGGGGTGTTCGGCGGCCACTTCTTCGATCTCCATGCCGCCGAACTTGGAGGCCATCATTACCGGCAGCCCGACGGCGCGGTCCAACACCACCCCGACATACAGTTCCCGGGCGATCTCCACCCCTTCCTCCACCAGGACCTTCCTGACCAGCTTCCCCTCCGGGCCGGTCTGCCTGGAGACCAGCTTCATGCCGAGGATCTGGGAGGCCGCGGCGGCTGCCTCCTCCGGCGTCCGGGCCAGCTTGACCCCCCCCGCCTTGCCACGCCCTCCGGCGTGCACCTGGGCCTTGATGACCACCGTCCCGCCCAGTTCCTCCGCGATCCGGCGCGCCTCAAGGGCGCTGGTGGCCAGCCGGCCACGGGGAATGGCGACGCCGTACCTGGCCAGGACTTGCTTTGCTTGGTATTCATGGACCTTCATGCCAGCCTCCACGTGAAAGGCCGGAGGTTCCGGCCGGCGCTATTGTGCACGCTCCGTCACTGCCGTGCAACGGCACGGAGGCATCGCCTCCCCGCCTTGCCGCTACGCCTCGCTGGCGCGGTGGCGGGCCACGAGCCTCGAGATCTCCTCGTCGGTGAGGTTGCGCCGCCCCTTCTTGGCGGCGCGGAGGATGCGCGAGACCAGCTCCGGCTCCCACGCCACTCCGTGAGCCAAAAGCCAGGCCCGGACATTGGAGGCTCCGGACATGGGACCGATCTCGATCTCCTGCCGTCGCCCGAGCCAGGCGGCCGGCACGGCCGAGTACACCAGGTCCACCACGTCCTGGCCACCGCGGCGGGCTGCCTTGAGGATGGCCGCCGCATGCACGCCGGTGCCGGTCCGGAAGGCGTCGCGTCCCACCACCGGCGCGCCGAAGGGCACCTCGAAGCCCAAAAGCTCGGCTGCCACCTCCACGTACTCCCCCAACCGCTCCAACGCCGGCTGCGCCCAGCCGAGCAGCCGGGCGTTGACGAGCAACTGCTCCATGGGAGGGTTGCCGACCCGCTCCCCCACCCCCCGGACCGTGCCGTGCAGGCGGCTGGCCCCGGCGAGGCCCGCCGCCAACGCATTGGCCACCGCAAGCCCCCGGTCGTTGTGGCCGTGCCAGTCGATCCCGACCTCTGGACCACCGGCGGCGTCGAGGACCTCTCGCACGAAGCGAACCACGGCGTAGGCACCCAGGGGATCGGCGTGACCGGCCGTGTCCGCCACGCACACCCGGCCGGCACCGGCCCGCACCGCCGTCTGGTAGAGGACCCGGAGGGTGTCGGGCCGGGACCGGGTCGTGTCCTCGGTGACGAAGGTGACCGGCGCCCCGTGGCGAACCGCCAGCGAGACCATCCGCTCGGTCCGCCGCACCAGTTCCTCGAGGGTCCATGCCTCGACCACGCAGCGGATGGGAGACGAACCGAGGAACAGGGCCACCTCCACGGGTATCCCGACCCTGTCCATGATGCGGAGGATGGGGTTGATGTCCTTCTCCACCGTGCGCGCCGCGCAGTTGGGCGCCACTGTCAGGCGAGCACCAACGATCTCGCGGCACAGCGCTTCCGCATCGCGGGCAGCGCGCCGTCCCGCCCCCGGCAAGCCGACGTCGGCAGCGCCAATGCCCACGGCAGCCATCAGGTGGAGGAGACGAACCTTTCCCTCGAGGGGCGGCGTGCGCACGGAGGGGCTTTGCAGGCCATCGCGCAGCGTCTCGTCGTCGAAACTCACCGCCACCCTTGGCGTGCTGGCGGGCCAGGCCCGGTTCCAGTCGTGGACCAGCTCCCCAACCGGCAGCGCTACCGACCCATCATCGCCGAGCTGTCGCACCCGTCACCACCGACCATCGCCCCCTTCTCAACGCCCGGCAAAGTGGGGGGGCCGTTTCTCGAGGAACGCTGCCGTCCCCTCCTTCATGTCCTCGGACGCGAAGCAGAGTCCGAAGCAGCTCGCCTCGAGCTGCATCCCCGCCTCGGGCGGAGCGGCCAGCCCGCCGTGCACCGCCGCGAGACACTGACCGACGGCCACTGGCGACACGGCGAGGATCTCCCCGGCCAGGGCGTGCACCGCCCCCTCGAGCTCCTCCGGCTCGACCACCCGGTTGACGAGCCCCCAGGCCAGGGCGGTGGCGGCATCGATCATCCTACCGGTCAGGAGCAGCTCCAGGGCTCGCGCCCGTCCGACCAGGCGCGGCAGGCGCTGCGTCCCGCCGTACCCGGGGATCAGCCCCAGCTTTACCTCTGGCTGTCCGAACTTGGCGGTGGAGGAGGCGACCCGCAGGTGGCACGCCATGGCGAGCTCGCACCCGCCGCCGAGGGCAAAGCCGTTGACCGCGGCAATGACTGGCTTTCTGGACGTTTCGATGGCGTCGAAGAGGGCTTGCCCGCGACGCGAGAGGCCCATCGCCTCGGCCGGCGTCATGCCGACGAACTCGCCGATATCGGCCCCGGCGACGAAGGCCTTGCTACCAGCCCCGGTGAGGACGATGAGCTGCACGGCGGGGTCCTCCTGGGCCTGCCGCAGCGCCTGCTCGAGCTCAAGAAGCAGCGTTCGGTTCAGGGCGTTGAGCTTGTCCGGCCGGTTGAGGACGATGGTTTGCATGGGACCATTGCTCTTCACGACGAGGCTTGCATAGGCCACCGTGCGTACCTCCTTTCCCGTTCCCCTGCCGCCCGCCGAGCCTGCGACGGCGAGAGCGGCAGAGCACCACGATAACTCGTCTTGGACCGCCCCGTATACTGCATCCATGAGGTGGGCTCGCCTGCTCCCGCCGATGGTCCTCGTCGCGTGCGCCACGAGCCACGCGCCCAGCCTAAGCTTCCTCACCCACGACCGCTGGGAGGCCGAGGTGAGGGCGCGCGGCGTCGACCCGCGCGTGGTGGGCAACCCGCTGCTGGTCACCGAGGGGATGCGGGAGTTCGCGAGCCGCATGGCAGGTACCGGCGCGCCCAACGAGCGCCTCGACCGCCTGCAGCGTGCCCTGTTCGACGAGCGGACCTTCCCCTTCTCCTACGAGAACCGGGGGAACTTCACGGCGGCCGAAGCGTTCTACCGACGCCAGGGCAACTGTCTGTCCTTCACCAACCTCTTCGTCGCCCTCGGCCGATCCCTTGGCATTCCCATCACCACGGCCCTCGTCACCCGCGTGCGGGGCAGCGAGCGTGAAGGGGACCTGATCGTCGTCAACACCCATGTCATTGCGGTGCTGGCGTACCCCGGCGGGTTCTACGTGTACGACTTCGAGCGGAGCCGTTCCGACCACCCCCGGGCCTTCGTGCCCCTCGACGACATGTGGATCACGGCGCTCTACCTCAACAACCGTGGCGCCGAGGAGCTGCGCGCCGGCCGTGCCGATGCGGCGGGGGTGCTGTTCGACAATGCGGTGAAGCTCGTCCCGACCTTTGCCGGCGCCTGGGGAAACCTGGGGGTGGCGCGCCGCCGCCTGGGTGACACCGACGCCGCCCTCGCCGCCTACGCCGAGGCGCTCCGCCTCGAACCCGGCAACCCGACCGTGCTCACCAACCTGGCCGCCCTCTACCGCACCCTCAACAAGGAGGCCGAGGCACAGGCCGCCCTGTCCGCAGCCAACATGAGCCTTGCCTCTCCCCACGTGCTTCTGGTGCGCGGCGATCTCGAACTCGCCCGCGGGGACGTTGCCGCGGCCCTGCGTCTCTACCGCGCCGCCCGCAGCCGCCAACCGTCGCTCCCCGATCCGTGGGTGGCCATGGCGCGCGCCGAGCTGGCCCGCAACCACGTGGCGCGCGCCCAGCGATACCTCAAGAAAGCTCTGGCCCTCGACCCCACCAACCCGGCGGCCCTCGCCCTCAAGGCCCGGACTGCCCGGTAGGCCCCGGCCACAGGGGTGCTACTCTTGCGCCGCCAAGGAGGTCGGGAGCGAGCGGGATCGACCCCGAGCACAGACACGTGGGCATACGCAAGGAACGACACTGACTTCGCGGCCCAAGTCGCTGTTCCGCCGCGTCGAGCGAACCCTGGGCGCCATCGAGCGCGGCGCCGACATTCTGGCCACCATCCGCAACGTGGCCGATCACATGGTCCAGGGGTTCCGGGAGGACCTCGGCATCGTCGGCGGTCGGGTCTACCGTTTCGTCGATCCGGACTACGAACTCGTCCATACCTTCGGGACGGCCTCGGCAGCGGCCATCGGCACGCGGGTCCCCAGGAGCTACGCGGCCATCGAGGCGCTGCTCGACAACGGCCTCGTGGTGACGGACCTCACCGCCCCCGAGGTGGACCCGGAACTCGAGGCGCGGCTCGGTACCCACGCGCGCTTTGCCGCCATCGCCATTGCCGATGGCGAGTTCCTGGTGTCCTTCGACCTGGCGCCAGCCACGAGCTCGGTGGAGGACCTGCGCGCCTCCCTCAACATCATCCGCCTGGCCATCAATCAGAAGCTCCGCCAGGAGCGTTTCGAGGAGATCCTCGAGGACGCCCGTCGGATCCAGAGTTCGATCCTGCCCAAGCGCGTACCCCAGTACGCCCATTTCGAGATGGCGGGGGACTCCCGCCCCACCGAGGTGGTGGGCGGCGACTTCTACGACTACATCCCCCTGACCCCGGAACTCGTTGACGTGGTCGTGGCCCGCGCAACCTGGGCATCGCCGTGGCCGACGCCTCGGGCCACGGCCTGCCGGCCGCCCTCCAGGTGCGGGACGTGTACATGGGCTTGCGGATGGGCCTGAGCCGCGACTTCAAGATCTCGCGCACCGTGGAACGGCTCAACACCATCATCAACCGCTCCAAACTCGCCTCGAAATTCGTCTCCCTGTTCGTCGCTGAGCTGGAGACCAGCGGTAACATCATCTACATCAACGCCGGCCATGTGCCCCCCTTCATCGTGCGGCGCAAGGGCGAGGTGGAGTTCTTGCGGGAGGGCGGCATGGTCCTCGGCGTCTCACCCGACGCCTCGTACCTGCGTGGCTTTGCCCGCCTCGAGCCCGGCGACATACTGGCGCTGTACACCGACGGCATCACCGAATGCCGCCACCACCGCACCGACGAAGAGTTCGGGGTCGCACGCCTCGTCCGCCTGGTCCGCCGCCACATGGACCGCCCCGCCACCGAGGTGGTCCAGGCCATCTTTCAGGCTGCCGCCAGCTTCGCCGGCCACGCCGTTCCCGACGACGACCAGACCGTCGTGGTCATCCGCTGGCCGGACACCCAGAAGGGGTGAGGAGACGGCGTGCTATCATCAGGTTCCACCATGGCAGCGACGCTGGAGATCCTGCTCCCCCAGCACTTTTTCGATCTCGCCTCGTTCCCCCACGCCGCCCTCTTCGACCCCGGGCGCCCGGTGTGGGAGGCCCTGGCCCGCCCTTTCGATGAGTACCTCGAGGCGTGGGGGCCGTGGGAGTGCCACACGCCGCTCCCGCCGGGCGTTCACCTCGTGGAGGGACCGGTGGCCATCGGCCGGGAGTGCCGGATCGAGCCGGGTGCGGTCCTGCGGGGCCCGGTCATCGTCGGCGACGGCTGCGAGATCCGCACCGGCGCGTACCTGCGCGGCGGCGTGATCCTCGGCGCGGGGTGCGTGGTCGGGGCACACTCGGAGCTCAAGCGCGCCATCCTCCTCGACGGCGCCCACGCGCCACATCAGAACTACGTGGGCGACAGCATCCTCGGCCGCCGGGTGAACCTGGGTGCCGGGACCATCCTCTCCAACGTCAAGAACATCGGCCGGGAAGTCACGGTTCGCCTGGCCGACACCATCGTCCGTACGGGCTTGCGCAAGCTGGGGGCCATCCTCGGCGATGGCTGCCGCACCGGCTGCAACACGGTCTTGAACCCCGGCGTGCTCATGGCCCCCGGCTGCGTCACCTACCCTGGCGTGACCCTTCGAGCTGGCTACTATCCTCCGGCCACCCTCATCAAGCTGCGGCAGTCGCAGCAGGTGATCGTGATGACCGAGCCCCAGGATCGGTGAACGGCGCGGGCTCGGTCGCCCTGGCATGGTTGGCACGGGCCTTGCTCGAAGGTAGGGTGGCCGTGGAAGGGAGGGCCGCCATGAAGCGAGCAACCATCGTCATCGTAGCCATCGTGGCAGGGATGGGAGCGGCTCCCGTGGCCTTGGGCACGGACGACCTGACCTCTTTGAGCTACATCTCCTACCTCGAGCGCCGCGCCACCGTCTCCCCCGCCCACCAGGACGAGGTCATCGAGGCCGTGGTCAATCTCCCCGTGGTCGCCGGGGACCGCCTGGAAACCTTCCGGGGCGCCCGGGTGGAGCTGCAGCTGGCCGACGGCTCGACCCTGTGGCTCGACGAGTTCACGGTGGTGGAGGTGGACGCCGTGGCCGGCTCGCGCGACGATCCGGCACCGCGTACGGCCCTCTTCCTCGCGCAGGGCAACGTGGCCGTCGAGATCCCCGGCCACGCGAGCGGCAACGAGTCGATGCGCCTCGACAGCGAGTTCGGCTCCCTCTTCCTCGACAAGCCAGGGCTGTTTCGCATCGACCTCGAGAGGGGGGCCGTGCGCGTGCAGGCCCACGCTGGCCTGGCGGAGCTCCCCGCCGGAACGGGTTCGGTGCTCCTGCGCGCGGGTCAGCAAGGGTGGGTGGACGGCCGGGGAGGGGTCGACAAGGAACCGCTGCGCGCCAGCCTCGACGATTTCTGGGCCTGGGTGGAAGCTCGTCGCCGACCGCCCGTCTCGAGTACGACGCAGGAGCACGTGCGCGGCACGGCTGCATCTCGCGCGTGGGTGCTCGACAGCTACGGTGAGTGGGTGTTCGTCAGCAGCTACTCGAGCTGGATGTGGCGGCCGCGGGTGGCCGTGGGGTGGGTTCCCTACTCCTACGGGCGCTGGTACTGGACACCGGTGGGGTGGACCTGGGTCTCCTACGAGCCGTGGGGGTGGCTGCCGTACCACTACGGCACCTGGTTCTGGGACGTCACCTTCGGCTGGGTGTGGGGGTGGGACCCCATCTGGGGCCCCGCCTGGGTCCACTGGTTCTACTACCCCGGCTACGTGGGCTGGTGCCCGCGAGGCTACTACGACGGCTGGTACTACCGGCACTGCCGCGACTGCCGCCATACCCATGGCCACGAGCCGCAGCGCTGGCACAGCGCCACCCTCGATTTTTCCGGCCGGGTGCGCATCCGCACCATCGACCCTCGCCCCTGGACCATCGTGCGCAGCGAAGTGTTCACCAGCGGTCGCCTCGACCGCGTTCGGATCGAGCCCACCCGCCTGCTCCGCGAGGTGCCGGACGACGCCTTCGCCCACGTCCGATCCGGCCCCCTGCTGACGCCGACACCCGGTCGTGGCAACGGTGGCACCTTGCTGGAACGCTCCTTCACGCCGGGCCAGCGGGAACTGCCGGACCTCTCCGTACTCATGGGCCGTGACAGCGGCGCGGTGGGCCGCCTCCAGACCTTGCCTGCCCGGCCGCTGCGAACCGCGGACATCGAGCTCCCGGCGCGGACGGTCCCCGCCGGCAGGACGGGAAGCACTCCTGCTCTCCCGTCAGGGTCGGGGGCGGGGAGGAGCGTCAGCGGTGGCACCCGCTCGCCGGGTGCGGTGACGCCTCCCGCCGGACGGGGCGGTAGCACACCCAGCGGCACCGGGAGCGTGCGGACCCCCATCCGCCCGGCGCCGGACACGCCGACGGGCCGCGGGTGGACGGGGACCACCCCGCCCTCCACGGTTCCGGATCGTCCGAGCCCGCCGAGCAGACCTGACGCACCCCGAACCGTGCGATCCCAGCCGGCGCCATCGGCGCCACCGCCGGTCGGGCGACACGATGCGGACCCGCCGCAACGCCCGACGACACCGAACTCGACGCCCCCCCGGAGGGAACCGCCCTCGAACCCGCCACCTCCGCCTCCGTCCATCGCCGAGTCGCGGCGGTTGCCGAGCAGAGCCCCCGCGCCGCGGGAGCCCGGCACGCGCGTCGAGAGTCGGCAACTCCCGCCGTCGCGCGAGCGTCTCGAAAGCTCCAGCTCCTCGTCGCCGCACGCCGGAAGTCTCGCCCCGCGCACGGGGATCGTCAGCCCGAGCTTCCCCCCCGCGGCGACGGGCCGGCCCGCCCGGCCGCCAGTCACCACGTCGCCCCCGAGCACGACGAGCACTCGCACCTCACCGCCACGGGCCGAACGGGGCAGTTCAACCGGACACGCTTCGGGCACGGCGCCGGCCCCCCGCTCGCACCCGCACAAGCCATGAACGGCCAACGCCCTGGTTTGCCGGCCGAACGCCAGGCAGCCAGCGGCACGGACCGCAGATCACGATAGAATGAACCGGTGACCCGCGCCTGCACCGCCCCCGTCCACGACCGGCCATGGCGCACCCTCGTCCTCGCCGCCTTCCTGGTCGTCGCCGCTGACGCCCGCGCTGTGGAACTGCCGCCGTCCCCTGTCTCCCTTCCCCTCCTCCTGCACGCTGCGGCCCTGCCAGTGCCCCCCTTCACCCACGCCGACCTGGCACCGGCGCTGGCGCACCGGCCGTCACGAGGGAGCGAACCCCTCGGCCGCCGCGAACGTGCCTCGCTCCTCGCCCACCTCGCCCGCCTCGCCACCGTTGGACCCCGCACCCGGCCCGAGCTTTTCCCCACCGACGACGATGCCCTGGCGTACCTGATCAACGCCCACATGGGGTGGACCGTCGCCCTCGGCACCGAACCCGAGACGCGCCACCTGCCCGCCCTGGCCCGCCGTCACGTTCCCTTCCCCCTGGACGGTCGCACCATGACCCTCGAAGCCCTTGCCGCCGAGATCGTCGCCCGAGCTGCCCACGAGCCTCGCGTGGTGCTCTTTCTGAACCCGGGCCTGGCGGCCGGCCCTCCCCTCCCCCCGTGGCCGCTCGCCGGGCACAGCCTCGCCTGGCAACTGGCCCACCATGCGAGAACCTGCGGGGCGCAACCGTCCTTCTGGCACCTCGACGAGACCCGCCGCGAAGTCCGCCTGTCGGCCTTCACCGCCCACATGCCCGGGCTGCCCCGCACCGCCCCGGAACGGACCGCCAGGCTACTGGAGCTCATCCCCCCACCGCCGCCCCTCGGCGAGCGGATCGTCGCCGTCTGCGGCCCATCCATGCAGCGCTGCACCCATGCCGTCGCCCCCCTCGATCCGCAGGGCTTCTAGGGCCGCCCTCACTGCCAGCGCCGCAGCCACTGCTCCAGGGTGAGGAGGGTGAAGACAGCTCGGGCCGCCCGCGTGCGGTCGGGGTGTTGCTCCCAGTTGAGCCACCGTTCCAGGGCACCACCGTCCAGGAAGTGGCGGAGGCGGGCCGTCGGGTCGGCGAGGGTCTCCCGGACGATCTCCCGCCACGGTCCCTGCAGCCACTCGACCAGCGGCACCTCGAACCCGCGTTTGGGCGCGTGCCGCACCGCGGCTGGTAGCCAGTCACGGGCTGCCTTTCGCAGCACCGCCTTGCACTGGAAGCCCCGCAACAGGACCCGCGTCGGTACCCGGCTCACCCGTTCGACCAGGACGTGATCGAGGAAGGGCGAGCGGGCCTCCAAGGAGGCGGCCATGGTCGCCCGATCCATCTTGACCAGGAGGTCCCCTGGCAGAAAGAACTCCACCTCCAGCCGCCGCATGGCGTCGAGCGACCCGTTGCTGCCCATCGACGCGGCGAGCGCCGCCAGCGCCGGCGGCACGCTCGGCGGCCGGCCTCGCAGGGCGGCCACGGCGGCGGGCGGCAGTTTTGCCGGGCCGAGCACGTCGTAGAGGTGCGGCTGGCGCATGGCCTCGACCAGGCGATGCAGCCGGTCGCCGCCGAAGCGGGTCACGAGCGCCAGGGTCTCCCCGGCGAGCGGCGCCCATCTCCCGAGGGAGTCCTTCAGTCGGGCCGCGAGCCAGCGCCGGTACCCGCCGAAGAGCTCGTCTCCCCCATCGCCGTTCAGGACCACCGTGGCGACGCGCCGGGCACGACGGGCGACGAGGACCGTCGGGATCACCGATGGGTCGGCGAGGGGCTCGTCGAAGATGGTGGCGAGCTCCGGCAGCAGGTCGATCCCCTCCTCCGCGGCCACGGGCACCTCTTCGAGGTCGAGCCCCCATCGCCGGGCGGTCCGCCGGGCCAGCGGCAGCTCGCTCGAAACCCCTGCAAAGGTCACGCAGAGGGCGCGACGGGCAGTGGTGCCGGCAGCCAGGGCCGCGACGCACCCCGAGTCGACCCCCCCCGACAGGAACACCGCCACCGGCACGTCGGCCCTGGTGCGCAGTCGAACGGCCTCGGGAAGGATCGCCCGCACCTCGGCCACCGCCTGCGCAAAGCCCACCCCTCCTTCCGGACACGCCGGCACCTGCCAGTAGCGGGCGATGGAGGTGACGCCATTGGCCAGGTCGATGGTGAGTCGGTGGGCAGGGGGAAGCTTGTGCACGCCGTGGGCGATGCACTGCCCCTCCGGGACGAACCCCCACGCGAGGTAGCTGTCCAGGGCCCCCTCGTCGATGGTCGGTCCGTGCCCGACCGCCGCCCACAGGGCCTTGAGCTCCGAGGCGAACAGCACCGTGTCGCCTCGCGGCCAGTAGTACAGGGGCTTCTTGCCCACGCGATCGCGGGCGAGCAGGAGCGTGCGCGCCCCCTCGTCCACCACGGCCAGGGCGAACATGCCGCGCAGCCTCGCGACCAGCTGCCCCCCCAGCTCCTCCCAGAGGTGCACGAGCACCTCGGTATCGCCGGTGGAGCGCAGCCGGTGACCGGTCGCCGCCAGGGTCGTGCGCAGCTCTTCGAAGTTGTAGATCTCGCCGTTGAGGACAGCGTGAACACGGCCTTCCTCGTCGTGGACCGGCTGATCGCCGGTGGCGAGGTCGAGGATGGCAAGCCGCCGGGCCCCCACCGCCCAACCGTCGCCGGCGGCGATACCTTCGGCGTCCGGACCACGGTGGGCCAGCACCCCCAGCATGCGGGCCACGGTGGCACGTCCCTCCTCCCGCGCCAGCCCCACCACCCCCGCGATGCCGCACATCCTCAGGCCCTCCCTTTCGCGCTGCGCCGCACACCGGCACTGTATCGACAGCGGCTGCGGAGGACAAGGGACGCCGGGCACCAGCGCCGTATACTCCCGGCGTGGGGTTCGATCTCGCCCGCTGGTTGCCCGAATTCCCGGTGCGCGAGCGCTGCCTCTACCTGAACCACGCGGCGGTGGCGCCGCTGCCACGGCCGGTGGCGGCGGCCATGCGGCAGCGCATCGAGGAGCAAGAGACCACCGGCGGGCGCGAGTGGGGGCGGTGGCAGGAAAGCGAACTCGCCGTGCGGTCGCTCACGGCCGATCTCCTGCGCTGCGACCCCGCCGACGTCTCCCTCGTGCGCAGCACCTCCGAGGGGCTTTCCCTCCTGGCCCAGGGCTTTCCGTGGCGCGAGGGGGAGGCGGTCCTGGTGGGCGCCGAGGAGTTCGCCGCCAACGTGGCGCCCTACCTCGCCCTCGGGGAACGCGGCGTGACGGTCCACCGCTTTCCCACGCCCTCCGGCCGCGTCACCGCAGACGCCGTCCGCCGCGCCCTCGTGCCAGAGGTGCGCATGGTGGCCCTCTCCTGGGTGTCCTTCCACACGGGCTGGGTGGCGGAGGTGGAGGAGATCGTCGCGCTGGCGCACCAGCGCGAGATCACCGTCGTCCTCGACGCCATCCAGGGACTGGGAGTCCTCCCCGTCACCCTCCCTCAGCTGGGCGTGGATGCCCTGGTCGCCGACGGCCACAAGTGGCTCCTGGCGGCGGAAGGCCTGGGGCTTCTGGTGACGACACCGAAGCTTCGGGCACGGCTGGCACCCGTCCTCGCCGGCTGGCGCAACGTGCACCGGCCGCGGGGGCGG
>FWWM01013589.1_pt1 | contig 13100 bp, 10 predicted proteins | sample 2228351 | NCBI WGS metagenome assembly FWWM01 (sample SAMEA103939774, study PRJEB20133) | metagenome | reverse complement strand
GGCGAGGGACGCGAGACGAGAAAATGACAACGCCGATGCACCCCTGCCACCTTTGCCTGAGCAAGCAGATGAGTTGAGGCGTTCGGCAGTGCAATTACGCTTGACAACCACTTCGTTGACGGGCTACCTGCTGCTGAAAAGCCTGACTTTGCTCAAACCCCTTCGTCCCTACTCGCGCCGCTTCCGCTTTGAGTGGAGCGCAATTACCGAATGGCTGACGGCGGTGCGAGAAGCGTTGGTGGAAGATTACAACCTTGCTTTCCTGCTGGCTCGCAGTGGCGAACTGGCGCGGGGCTACGGGCGAACGCGACGCAAAACCCTCGCGGCGTGGCGCGCCTTCCTTGCTTTCCTTCGCGAACTGCAACGGCGGGAAATCCCCTCTCGCCAAATTGTGGAGTTGGGGGAAGAGTTTTTGGCGAAAGCCTTTTCGGGACCGAACGGTCCCGAACAAGCGTGGCAATTTGCAGTGGAGCAACTGTCAAGATTAGGCGAGATAAAGCAAGTGGGTGGTTAAGCGGTAGGAACGCCGTAAGGCGCGAATTACGCAAGGTAGTTCTGCGGATGAGCAGTGACAAGGAGGGACTTTGCACCGTGAAACGCATCGGCGTGCTCACCAGCGGTGGCGACGCACCGGGCATGAACGCGTGCATCCGCGCTGTTGTCCGAACGGCAATAGCGAAGGGCTTAGAGGTTATCGGCATCCTGCGGGGCTACGCAGGGTTGCTGCGGGGCGAGTTCCGACCGATGAATTTGCGCAGTGTCTCAGGCATCATGCACCTTGGGGGCACGATTTTGAAAAGTTCGCGATGCCCCGAATTCCTCACCCCTCAAGGGCGCGCCCAAGCCGCTGAGCAGGTGAGAGAGGCAGGCATTGACGGGCTTATCGCCATCGGCGGCAACGGCACTTCTGCAGGGGCTCACCGGCTTTGGCAGGAGCAAGGCATCCCCATCTTGGTTTGCGCGTCCACCATTGACAACGACCTTTACGGCAGCGATTTCACTATCGGCTTTGACACGGCTGTGACAACGGCAGTGCGTGCCATTGACCAAATCAAGGACACAGCAGCAGCGCACGAACGCATCTTCTTCGTGGAAGTCATGGGGCGTCACCGAGGTTTCTTGGCCCTTTACGCCGGATTGGCAGGTGGGTGCGAAGAAATCTTGGTGCCTGAAAAGCCAACGGACATTGACGCCATCTGCGAGCGATTGATGGATGGGCGCCGGCGCGGCAAAACCAGCAGCATCGTGGTGGTCGCAGAAGGCGACGAAGCCGGCGGAGCGTTCAGCATCGCCGAAAAAGTGCGCCAAAGAACAGGCTTGGATGTTCGAGTGACCGTGTTGGGACACATTCAGCGGGGTGGCTCGCCTACGCCTCGCGACCGCATCTTAGCCAGCCGCTTGGGGAACGCAGCAGTGGAGTTTCTGCTGCAAGGCGAAACAGACAAACTCGTCGGCGAAATCAAAGGCGAAATTGTCTTGACGCCTCTGGAAGACGCTATCACCAAGCCTAAGCCCATTGACGAAACTCTGTATGAGTTAGCCTACCTGCTGGCTCAGTAGCCTGTCAAACCTTGTCGGCTCACCAGTAGCGGGCGCCCCGCACTTGAACGCGCAGGAGGTAAACGGAAGTGCGTGCTGTCAAGAACAAGTGCTTACCATCGGGACCGCCAAAGCACAAGTTAGCAGGCACCTCGGGCAACAGCAGGCGTCCGAGCAATTTCCCATCAGGCGCTAAAACCCATACGCCGTCGGGACCTGTTGCCCAAATGTTGCCTTCTTCGTCCACCCGCATTCCGTCGCCAGCACCGTCTTTGCCTTCCATCTTTGCCAAGTCGCGCCCTCGCCCCAGTGTCCCATCCTCCCTGACTTCGTAAACGCGAACGACGTTGCGTTGGCTATCAGTCGTGTAAAGCCATTTCCCATCAGGTGAGAGGGCGAGCCCGTTAGGTTTGGGTTGGTTCACAGGGTCAGCGACAACGCGCACCAAAGTGCTGTCGGGTTTGATGAGATAGATGCCTTCCACAGGTTGGGTTTTGAACTTTGGGTCGCCAAACGCAGGGTCGGTGAAGTAAACCCGCCCGTCTTTCGTCGCAACGATATCGTTGGGTTGGTTGAGGGGCGCTCCTTCGTAAGTGCTGGCAAGGACTTTAACCTCACCTGTTGCCAAGTTCGTGCGGGTCACGCGTTTGTTTACGAATCCTTCGCAAGTGAGCAAGTGCCCTTGAGCATCCACCGTGTTACCGTTAGCGCCACCGCTCGGTTCCCGAAAAATCTCCAACTTGCCGTTCGGGTGGAGCCGATAGATGCGGTTGGCGGGGATGTCGCTGAAAACCAGCGTCCCGTCAGGTAAGTAGGCAGGTCCCTCCGTGAAGCGGAAGCCCGTCGCCAATCGGTAAAGTTGGGCGGTTTCGGGAACGAGGTGGCGAAACTCAGGGGTTGCCACCACAACGCGCAGCGGCGCACTGATGCCGAATTGCCAATCTGCCACATTCTGTCCCCCCTTGACCATTGTCCCAACAGCCAACACAGCACTCATCACCACCACCCATCGCTTCAGCATAGCCGTCACCGCCGAGGGATTTTAGCACGGAACGGGAAAACTTCGCGTTCCATGCTCCTTGCTCAAGTCCATGCTATCGCTTCCTGCTCCTGACTAAAGCGATGTGCTCAATTTCAATGACGTGCGGTTTGGCGGCATGGTTGGGAAAGAGCCACGCACCGAAGCAAACATTCACCGCAACGATGTTCTCTGGTCGCACCTGCTTGCCCGGTTCAGGACGCCCCACGCGCCAGTGAGCAAAGTGGCGAAGGACTGACGAGGGCACGCGAATCTCCCGCCATTCGGTGGTCAGGGGCCCATTAGTGCCCCACGCCGTTCCATCCCGCTCTATCACGACAACTTCCGCTTGCGTGGTTTCGGGCGTAACGGCGCGCACCCGAAGCACTAAGGTTTCGCATTTTGCTAACTGGTGGCGGCGCAACGCTAACTCTTCGCTCACCTCGTTTCGGAAGAAAACGCCGCTGGGTGGTGGACCGAAACCGTTGACAGCGATGCGCACTGCTAATCGGTTAGGCGTCATTCCCGGCACAACGCTCACACGCACAGGCATATCCCCGCGCGGGCTGATGGGGTGCCGTTTTGCATCAAACAGAGTGATTAGGCTCATCTGCTGGTTGCACAGCCACTTCCCACAACGCAGGCGCAATTGCGACGCTCTCTACCTCCAACCCGTGGGGCTTGTCACAGTCACCCTCGTAAAGCCCGCCCCGAAAACGATGCTGAGGGTAGCGAGGTTAGACAGTTGCAAACGCGGCTTTTTTGTTCCCCACAATGGACGGAAAAGGCGCGACGGCACAACAATTTCGCGCCACTCAACAGTCAAGGGCACATCAGCGCCGAAAGCCGCTCCATCTTGCTCCACCAACCCGATTTCCACAACAGTCGTTGATGGTGAAGGGTTCGTGCCTTGACAATCATTACCCAATCCGCTGTCTCAGGGGTTGACGGCGCAGCAGCGATAGGAATGCGCACCCCAGCACTGCTGGGCGGTTCGCCAAACCCCTCCCGCCAAAACGCAACGGAAACATATCTGTCAAGGCGTGGGTTGCCGTAGGGGTCATTGACCCAGACAGCGTCGGAGTAAACTTCCAGTCGCCAAACGCCGTCGCTCAACTTGTCCAGAAAGTAAGCACCCGTTCCGCTGTAGTGGACAACAGGCGATGAACCGCAACCGACGATGCGAGTCAGTTTCTCAGGTGCTGGCAGCACCGTTTTCGTATCGTTGGAGTAGAAGAACTCCCGCTCGGTCGCCATTTCGCTCAGGTCTTCTTCGTAACTGATGCGGAAAGGACCGAAGGGAGTGTTTCTGGGGTAGCGTCCATAAGTTTTCAAACGGGGCAGGCGCCGAAAGGCTTCTGCGGCGATGACGAAACTGACGGCTTTGTTGGGCGAGTAAACGAGATTGAGGTAGTGGGTTTGCCAGCCGACATTGAAGGGCGCCAGCGGGAGGCGGTAACTCCAAGGGGACAAGCAAGTTCGGTTTACGGCTCTGTCACGCGGTAAGCCGCTAAAGTGCCGCCGGGCAAGAGCACAACACAGGTGGTCTTAGAAACGGGCAGTTGACCAAGAGAGGGAAGGAGGCGGACTAACCGCCCTTGGGCATCGGTTAGGAAAACGGCTTCCCGCCTACTCCAAGGCCCCCTTTGGGATTCCCTTTCCATCGCCCAGAAAGCCGACCGCTCAATCTTCCGCTGTTGGCGCACTTTTCCTGTGCGAGGGTCAATGATGAGTAGGAGGACCTTTTGGGGCTCCGGCAGGTGTTGAGCAATCACTAGCTCTGTCCCTCGCTCGGAGAGGATCAGCGATTCATCTCGTAAGAGGCGCCGCCACAAAACGCGCCCTGACGGGGCATCCAGCGCAACTATCTCCTGATACACCTTCACCAGATGATACACCTTCACCAGAACTGTGCCTTGGACGACAAAAAGTGTGCTAACGCTCCAGCCAGTGTATTCCTTTTTCCGCCACGCAACCTTCCCTGTTTCCACATTCACGCATATCAGTCCCAAGTCTTCTCCCACAACGGCTAACCATTTGCCGTCGGAGTGGGCGGACCTGACGAGGGGAGAAATGTGTGCCAAGCGCGCCAAAGTGTAAAGGCAATCTTGCCCCGTCCGTGGAGGCGGAAGAACCAATTTCCACAGGTTCAGTGTCCACAGGCATTGGGCTTTCGCCCGACTGTTTTGACGAAGTTCCGTCAATTGTTGCAACCATCGTTTTGCTTCTTGAGCAACCTGTTCTTCGCCAAGTTGCGTAACGGTTTGAAGCAATCGCTCTGCTGTTGTCCAGTCACGGAGGCGGATGGCTGCCACGGCTGCTGCAAAGAGCAATCGGGGCTTTAGAAGTGGCAACTGCTCCGCAAGTTCCAACAAGTAGCCAAAAGGCTCAGTAGTTCCCTTCTGAAGCCTTACCATCAGGTCACTGAGGGTGCGTTCCAAAAGTTCCCTCGCTTCTCGGCGATAGGGTGTCCCTTCAGGGGCGAAGGCGAATTGGTAAAGGAACGGCACATTTTCTGACGACAATGCCTCGCTGGAAACCTGTCGTTCCTTTTCAAATTGCCGCCAACGAATGACGAAGGTGAAAGGGTCGTCAGGATGAGTTTCAACGAACTTTTGCAGCCATTTTCGGAGGGTGGAGTCTATGGCAGCAAAGGGCATAGGGTAATCGCGCAGTGTTTCCTCTAACACCCGCTGGACAATGTGTTCCCGCCATTGTGTTTGATCAGCGATGAACTTGTCAAGGGCAGCGGCTAAGTCGGTTCGCGCTAACTGAATGTAAGGTTCAGCGTCCACGGCTTTGCCCTTCAGCAACGAGCGGACGAAGGCTTCTGCCTGCTTTCTTTTCTCGGCTTCCTCGCGCTCTCGTTCCCTTATGCTTTCTTGCAAAGTTTGGGCTTCTGGCGAACGCAGGAATTGGGTTAACAGCCGTTTCGCAACAGCCCGCTCTTTAGCGTCATTTCCCGCATACCTGTAAAAGACGGCTGCTTGTTCCAGCATCCAAGGTGCCAAGCGGCTTTTGGGGAAGAGGTCAACGAACTCTTCGCAGGCTTGGGCGAGGGAGAGAAAGTCCAAGAAGGTGCCGAGTTTTATTTGTTGCATGATTGCCCATGCGGCTTTAGCAACGGCTTCACCTTCTTGCTTCCACACTTCCAGCAACCGCTGTATATGGGAGTCTGGATGTTCCACTTTTTTCATTGCCTCCCATGCGCCCGAAAAATCGCCTTCCAACAACCGCAATTCAACTAACCGTTCGTAAAGTGTGGAGAGGGGGAGAAAGTGATAGTCAAACCCCAACAGGGAGAGCAACTGCGCCTCTTCTTCCCATTCGGGTGGGATGGGGGAAGGTTTTGACGGCTTTTGCAATTGGCTGAGCCCTGCGATGACCTTCTCTATCGTTGCTTTGCTTTGAGACATGTTGGCAATCTCTTTCAAAACTTTTCCAACTGCCCGAGCCGCCAGGCTGGATGGGTGTTCTCGGATGATTTTCAGTCCCTCCTCTACGGCTTGGAGCCCTATTTGCTCGTTAAAACGCCACTCTAACTCCCAAAAGCGAGACCGCCATATGACCGCTTTGGCAACGGGGATGAAGGGAGAGCGGGGACATTCCCGAAGAACTTGCTCCGCCTGAGCAATTGCCTGTTGGCGCCAAACTTCAAGATCGCCTTGTGGCGGGAGAAGTTCGGTTTTCAACAACAGTGCTTTCGCCCTCAAGTCTTGCCGCTGCTGCTCCGCTTTTGGGTTAAGGTTGGGCTTTTTGGCGGTGAGTTCCAACAACCGCTGCAAGTATGGTTGCGCCCGTCGCCACTTTTCTTGGCTTTCCTACTCCCACAGTATGTTCCCACAAACTTCCTTCGCTTCTTCCAGCAGTTGCAAATTGGGGGCATGATAAAAACGCTCCAACTCCACCCACGCTTCTTGGAACTGACCATTTCTGTGAAAGTGCCTTGCCATGAGCAACCGCGCTTTTGAACTGACCCATGTGCCACTGTATCGTTGAGCGACTTGTTGGAGCACAGCGATGCCTTCCTGAGGCTGTTGAGCGAGCAATGCTTCCCCTTGCCGCAATTCCGCAAATCCTTCCATCCCTTCCCTTGCGGAAAAGCGGAAGGAGAGCGCCCAGAAAGGTGGGTCGGGGCTATCCACATCTCGGTTCAACCATGCTTCCCACTCCCCGTCCGTCAATCGCTGGAAGTTGGGGCGCGTGAATTCGTAGTAACTAAGCGACCACCCCACAGCTACAAAAGGCGGATAGGGCTTCGCCTTCACGACAATCAAAACGGGGTGCAGTTTCCCTGATGCCACATGCAGGACATGCCCTGTCTGGGCATGAGTCACAATGTCCATGACAGTCACGGGCGTCTCCCGAGGGAGAGAAAAGATGAAATCAGAAAAACCGCAGATGCTCTCAACTTCTTCCTCGCTAAGGGCTTCGCCTCGCAATTCCTTTTCAGCCATGGCAGCGTAGCGCCGCATCAGTTGGGCAAAAATTTGCAGGGAAGTCTGCAGGTTGGGGGAAAGACCGCCAATTTCGCCCGTCACTTTCTTTACTTGCTCCGTTGCTATCGCCAACCGCTCGTAGCAGCGAGGGTTGGGCTCAAGGTAAGCCTTTGGGATGTCCTCTCTTAAGCCCATAACGGTGTAAACAGGGGCAGCGTAAAGCCCGTAGGCGTGGCGGAGGTGCGCCCACGATGCCAGAGCCGAGTTGAGTTTCCAATCCTGCCAGGCAACGGTTCGCATGAAGGAAGGGTAGTGCTCGTCAGTCTCCAAAAGGGCTTTTATCGCCCATAGCCAAGTTAGGTAGATGCTCCTTTGCCAGTCTTCTGGCTGCCACTTTCCCCAAGTCTGTTGGAAAGGCTTGATGCGTTCCAGCACCAAAGAGCCGTGCGCCGATTGTTGGAGCAACTCAACGGCTCGTTGTGAACCCAACGCGGCAGCGACATCTAACCCTGATGGCATTCTTTGAGGAACTTGGGGGTCGCCTGTCCACTGGAGCAGTTCCGCATCGGGCAGTTGGGCTTCTGGCAGGAAGCGGATTTGCTTTTGAGGCATCGTCGCTGGTGGTGGCAAAAGTTGAGGCGGGACGGGATGGGTCACGATGCGAGCCACTCTATACTCGGGCTTCATCAACTCATCTCGCAGTTTTTGCAAAACAGAAAAGTCCTGCAAGGCTTGCTTTGGAGAGGCTCGGATAACAGACAGCGCTGTGAGCACATCCACGATGGACATCCCTACGGGCTCGCCCGCTAAAGCGCTAACAGCGTTCACCAATTTCCGATAGCGCTCCAAGCCGTTTGGTGTTTCTTGAAGCAGCCATGCCCAAAAGACCGCTTTGCGCAGGTCCTCGGCTTTCTGCGCGTCCAACACCCGCCTTGCCAGCCATTTGTAAGCACGGAAGTAACGCTGCAATACTTCGCCGGCGATATAGTGTCCGCGCGGTCGGTATTGGGTGAAATCTTCGCCGAACGGTGCCCCTTCAATAACCCGTTGGGCTGCTACGATATCGCGCACGAGTTCGGCGACAGTGGCTTGGATGTCTTTGGGGACAGGGAAACGCTCATCCAACAACCCCCCTGCTACGCACAAGACAATCCTTGCATAAACGCTCTCGTCCCTTGCGAATGAGTTTCTCGCCAGCGTCTCGGCACGCTGCGCTAAATCATCAAGCAAATTTTTCAGCTCAGACCTGTCATGCTTGCGGGAGCAAAGGAGAGCGCCAGCGCCACGAATTTCGCTGTCCGACCTGCGGCACTGTTTACCATGCTGACTTGAATGCAGCCGTCAACATTCTGCGCCGTGCTGGAGGGGCTATAGGGCTTCGTCTTGATGGCGGGGTCGTGGGGCGGGTGTCAGTCGTCCCCCTGCAGAGGCTTGCGGTGTTGCCTGAAGGCAGTGCCGTAGGAGGTATGCAGGCGCTGCACCCTTTGGGTGACAGCGGGAGCCTGGACCGTTCCTTTCATGGTTGCGGGCAAGGGTCGCAATGAGTTTCCGCTTATTGCGATCTACTGATTACCCTAACACAGTTGCTCCAATGGACTGCACTGTTCGCCAACCAACCCACACATTTTCATGGTGACGCCACAACAGCCATCACCGTTAAGGGCGTTGCCTGGGCGACGGTCCCATAATTTGTTTCATCGCCGGCGGTATCTCTTCAGGTTTTAGTTCCACGACCGTCGGTCTGAAGAACATCCGCCAAAAGATAAAGCCGACAATCAACACCACTACGACGATAATGCCGATAGCGATAGGCAAGGGGATGGCTTTGCGCATCGCGGTCCCCTCCTTTGTGGTGACTTTCAGCGCCGGCAGTGCGGCAGAGGGTCCACCCGTTGGTCATCCTGCACAGTGAACTCGTGGGGGCAGGCAGTGCCCCAGCGCATCGCTTTAGCGTGCCCGTCCGCGAAAGTGACATTGACCATGCGCAAAAAGGGCGCCAACCGATCGGCATCGTTGATGCTCCAGGTCTCTTCCCACCATGCGGAAGTGCTGACATTATAAACGACGGTTGTGAAGCCGCAGACGAAATCGCCATTTTCGCCCACGATATCAAAATGGCTAGGGTGCCATGCGTCTATATTGATGCCGTTGATGATGATGCGGGTTTCGGCGGGGCGCATGACCTCTGCTAAACTGCCCGTGCCAGGCCTTTCGCGGAAGAACATGCCGTAATGGCGGCGTTCGGGACATCCTCCATTGGGGTTGTCCAGAAACGCCGTGTTGGAACAACGCCAGTGAGGCGGCAACCAGCACGCGGCGTTGACACCCTGATACGACACGGGCAACACCCACTGACCGCCACGTTGCTCGGAAATAGGCGCCATCGCCGGACCGTTGAACCAATTGAAGACCTGCTCGGTATAGAGGATGGCGAACTGGGGCGACCGGAAAATCTGGGCGTTGCGCACGTAAGGGTAAATCAGCCGCGGCCACCAAACCGCTGTCCCGGGCACGCCCGGCACGACATCAATGGCGACGGGCGTCCAAAACTCATCGTAGTCTTGGCAATACATTTGCACCGCCGTGCCCATCTGCCGCAAGTTGCTCAAGTCACTGGCTTGCCGGGCTTTGGTGCGGGCTTGGCTGAACACAGGGAACAAAATGGCTGCCAGGATCGCGATTATCGCGATCACCACCAGCAGCTCAATCAAGGTGAAAGCCTTTGAGCATCCTTTCCTCATCTTTATCCCCTCCTTTGACGGCACCATTTGGGGTATCTTCACCCCATGAAGGGGGAAATGCGCTGATGGTGACAATTTTTAACCCTTAGACAAAAGTCACAAGGCAAACAGGGAACCGTCCCGATCCTCCCAGGGAAAAGCAAACCCAATCTTTCCCACCGATTTTGTCACTCCTTATAGGAACAACCTCCCTTGCTGCTCGGAGGAACTGGGCAACTTTCATCGTCGCCAAAGCCAGTCGGGGGATGTCACTGTAGAGGGTATCTCCAATCAGAGTGACCCTTGGGTCTTCCACTTTCCCGGCACATCTTGTAGTCCCTTAAATGGCTCTCTCTCCTTTTGGGTGGGAAAGAAAGAGTAAGAGAGTCTTCCCTCAACCTTTAGCCCTTCCCTATTCCACGCAAGCCCGATTCGGGAAATGCCGTCATATCAAGGCGAGGTAAACAACCTCGTGAAGTTTGATAGCGGCAGCGTTGTAACCACACCTTTCCCATTGAACCCGCTCTCCCTTTTCCGTGAAGAAAACCTCCGGTCGGGGCTTGAGGATAGGGTTGCCTGAAAACCTTCTCAGCTTTCCAAGGATGGGGAAGGGTTAAACTTGACGGGGAAGTTCTGCACCCTTTCAGGGAGCAAGTTGGCAAGCCTTGCCTCGGTGACACAAAGGACTTCGTCGGCATCATCTAACGGTTCGTTGGAGTTTTTATGTTTTGGAACAGAGCCGCAGGTGAAGACGACATTGGGAACCCAACCCTTTCGCTGGTAACGAGCTTCCGTCTTCGTCGCCCGGCTCAAGGATAGGTTCTAAAGAACGGTAAGGATTCGCTTCGGGTCATCCAAAGCGCTCAAGGTAACGCCCAATCGGTAAGCCCTTTTGCCTTTCCACATCCCAACCCCGTGATAAACTGAAGCCAGCCGTTTTTGGTTTTCAAAGGGGGAGCACCGCCTCCTATCTTCTCCGAATCCCAAGCGTTTCCTTAGGTTCCATGAAGGTTTCCCCGACCGTCTGGAAAGGCAGTTGAAATTCCTTTTCGTTCAGGACAAAGATTTGCATGGCTGGCAGGATGGGATGCATCAAAAAACCTTGCTGCCTCTTTCCCTTCGGGTCTTGGCTGTCATCTTTTCTTGACCACTTTGAAAAAATAGAAATGCATTAAGGGCAGTGTTTTTTAATCCGTGAAGGCTTCTTCTCAGAAGGTTCAAGCATTTCCCGAAGGAGGCGGAGGGCTTTCCTCTTCAATTTGTGCACCCGAACGATGCTGACGCCCAATTCTTTGGCGATCCCTTCAAGAGTTTCGCCGTCCCAAAACAGCCTCTCAATGACCCTTCGTTCCCTTTCGGGCAATCTTTGCACCGCCTCTCGGACAAGCGAACGGTCTATCTCCTGCTCCCTTCCAGGTTCCACGAACCATTCCTGCCAATCCCCTTTATCACCCCCTTCTTCTTCATGGGCGCCTAACTCTTCCAAAGACACGACTTTTGCACCCCTTTCCTGTTCTGCCCGCCAAAGGGTTTTGAGGGCATTCCAGATACGCTGACGAACGAAAAGTTCCAAAGGCACTTGGTAACTCTCGTCAAAAATTTCCATCGCTTCCACCGCTGCGACCCGACCCGTTTGAATCAACTCCTCCTGCCAATCGGAAGGGGCGATGTTTTTTGGGGTCGGGTGGCGGCGGCAAAACCTGCGTATACATTGCCACAGCCATGCTTCCACCTTTTCGTCTAAGAAAACCTCGCAGCCTTCTCTTTCTTCCGTTGCCATTCCGACGACGGTGTCAGCAGCGCCATAGTAAAGCCGAAAGCCTTCGCCCTCGTCCAGAAATCCCCCAACGAAGGTCACTTCAGGCGTAAGCCCCGCCCGTTCCCAAGGCAGGCTCGGCTCTAAAATCGGCTTTTCGCTCCGCCAAAGGACGAAGGTCGGATTGTCCTTTGCCAAAAGGGCGATGCCGACGCGGTAAGCGCTGTGGTCTTTCCCGTTGTAAATCAATACAATGGTGCCATCCATGATGAAAGGCACAGAGCCAACCTCTACAACCCTGGCGTCAAAATAGCCCTTACGAGGTGTCAACAGAAAATCGGGGCTGGGAACAGACCAATGCTGCCCATCGTCGGAGACAGCATAACCGATCGCCGATTGCCAATGATCCCAAACGACGGTGAAAAACATCATCCATTGACCCCTCACCTTGAAGGGTAAAAGGGTTGCTGCCTTCAAATTCAACCCTTGCCAATGGAAAGGCAAGTCCCTCCAAGTGATGGGTAGTTTCCTATAATGCACCAAATCTCGGGAAGTCGCCATAACGACGTGGCTGCGAAAATATCCTCCCCTCTTCCAATCACTCACGCCCGTATAGGTCAGAAAGTATTCTGCCCCGATTTTCACCACTCGAGGGTCTTCACAGCCATAGCGGTCCAGTTCCATACTTGGGTATAGGACGGGTTGAGGATGCTTCGTCCAATGCACCCCATCAGTGCTGGTGGCGAGCCCAATAACGCCTGTGAGGTCATCCGACCGTCCACGGGCTCGATAAAGCATGTAAAGGCAATTGCCTACCTTGAGAACGGTCGGATTATAGACGGCGAGGGAATCAAAGCCCCCCTCTGAAGGGCGTAATACCGGGCTCAGGCGTTTGCGGAGCGACTTACAGAATTTTTGGAATAGTCCCTTCATTCCCCTCACCTGTCGCTCCGTGCTTAATTTTAACGGTCACTTAAGAAACTTCTTGCGGTGGCCCTTTTAGGCTGACGCTGCCATGATGATAGCACCCAAACCCTCCATTGTAAAAAGGTGAAAAGGCGCCAGTTTGAAGCAATTTGATGGCAAAATCGGCGCATTTGAAAGGAGCGGTGAATGGGACATGATGCTGCTTTGGGAAAGGGCAAAAACTACCCAGCCCTTTTCCGCCGTCTCACGGGTCTCTCCGTAGAAGCCTTTGAACAGTTGATGGAAGGTTTAACAAAAGCCTACCCTGACTTTGAAAGAGCCCTTTTGCAAAGAAGGGAAAGAAGAAGAGCCATAGGTGCAGGGGGAAAGTTCAAACTCTCCCTTTCTGAAAGGGTCATCATGACCTTGCTCTTTTTGCCATTATCCCACTATGCTTTGTTGGGTTTTCTCTTCGGTCTTCACGACAGGGGCAGGGGGAGTTGGGGCTTCCCTACCATCACGCAAGAAGTTTATCGCTGTATTCAGCAATAGCAGCGTGTTGCATCCTTATCTCGGGGATGTGCGATGGAGCGACCGTTGGTGTTGAGTGTGGATGTTGGCACTTCATCGCTGCGCGCGTTGGTCTTTGACGCCTGCGGCAGATTGGTGCCGCAAGTTGGCGTGCAGGTGAGTTATGAACCGCAGACGACGCCTGACGGCGG
>FWWM01013588.1_pt1 | contig 13100 bp, 9 predicted proteins | sample 2228351 | NCBI WGS metagenome assembly FWWM01 (sample SAMEA103939774, study PRJEB20133) | metagenome | reverse complement strand
TGAATACTCCGCAAACGGAGTTCCGTCAAATCGCATCAGAACGCCCTGCGCGATAATCTCCAATCCAAAATCTAAAATCTAAAATGGTATAACCAGGCGAAGCGGGCGGCGCCGTGCCCCAACAAAGCCCGCCATAACACGACCGATGAAGATTGTGCTATAATGCGCGGAGTATGGTCGAAATACCCGGAATGTACAGGCAAACGCTCTGGTCTCAACGGTGCGCATGGTCGCCCGTGAGATACGAGTCTCTCGAGGGGAAGGCAGCACTGCCTTCCCCTCAGTCTATTTCCTGCAAGATAGCCGTTGTATAAACTGGAACGACAATACCGCACACAGTTGGGAGCAGGAGATTCATGGCAAAGTATATTTTCGTGACCGGCGGCGTTGCTTCATCCGTCGGCAAAGGCATCACGGTCGCATCGATCGGGCGCCTGCTGAAGGCGCGCGGGCTGCGCGTCTCGGTTCAGAAACTCGATCCCTACATCAATGTCGATCCGGGAACAATGTCTCCTTACCAGCATGGCGAAGTGTTTGTCACTGAGGACGGTGCCGAAACCGATCTGGACCTCGGGCACTACGAGCGATTCATCGATGTGAGTCTGACCCGCCTCAGTAATGTGACAACTGGACAGATCTACTCGGCGGTCATTCAGAAGGAACGCCGCGGGGATTACCTTGGCGGCACGATTCAGGTCATTCCCCACATCACCAATGAGATCAAATCCCGCATCGCCGCTGTCGCCCGCCAGACAGGAGCAGATGTGGTGATCGTCGAGATCGGGGGAACCGTTGGCGACATCGAAGGGTTGCCGTTCCTGGAAGCCATCCGTCAGATGCGCAAGGACGTCGGGCGCGACAATGTGCTCTACATCCATGTCACGCTGCTGCCTCACATCGGCGCCACCGGCGAGGTCAAAACCAAACCGACGCAGCACTCGGTTATGGAACTGCGACGCGTCGGTATTACGGCGGATGTGATTGTGTGCCGCTCCGATTATCCGATCGCCGATGAAATCCGCGATAAAATCGCGCTGTTCGCCGATGTCGATGTCGAAGCGGTGGTGCCGCTGCACACTGTCGAGTCGATCTATGAAGTGCCGCTGGTGCTGGAAGAAGCCGGTCTTGGCAACTATCTGACGTTGCGCCTGGGGCTTGGCGCACACGAGCCGAACCTCGACGACTGGCGCGATCTGGTGGCGCGTATCAAGCAACCCAAACGCAAACTCGCGATCGCACTGGTGGGAAAATATGTCGAACTCCACGATGCGTATATCAGCGTCGTCGAGGCGCTGCGACACGCTGGATTACATCAGGGGGTCGATGTCGATATTCGCTGGATTTCATCTGAGCAGATCGAAGAGGAAGGCTGCGACTCGCTGCTCCACGATGTCTACGGCATCGTCGTGCCTGGCGGCTTTGGCGACCGCGGTATCGAGGGGAAGATCGCAGCTGCCGGGTATGCGCGTGACCAGGGTGTTCCGTATCTGGGGCTCTGCCTCGGCATGCAGGTGGCGACGATCTCGTTTGCACGGCATGTAATGGGTCCAGAGAGCCGCGCCAACAGCACCGAATTCGACCTGCACACGCCACATCCGGTGATCGACTTCATGCCCGATCAGCTCGATATTACCGATAAAGGCGGTACCATGCGCCTTGGAGGGTATCCATGTCGATTGACCCCCGGCACCCGCGCTTACGCTGCGTATGGCGTCGAGCAGGTGGTCGAACGGCATCGCCACCGCTTCGAGTTCAACAACAAGTACCGCCGTCTGTTCGAGTCGGCCGGTCTGGTCGTCAGCGGGCAATCACCCGACGGTCGCCTGGTCGAGATCATCGAACTGCGCGACCACCCGTGGTACGTCGGCGTCCAGTTTCACCCGGAGTTCCAGTCCCGTCCCGACCGGCCGCATCCCCTGTTCCGCGACTTCATCGCCGCTGCTGCCCAGACCTTCCGCGAAGGCGACCAGCGTCCGCTGCCGCTCGAATCGAATGAAGCATCGGTTGAAGCGTAGCGGCGCGGGGGCCGAAACCCGGAAGGGTGCGCTCAAAGAGAAAAGCGAACACGCACTGCTTTCGATCTGCGCCCGCTGCAGCGCCAGGAGATCAGGATGACGCCTCTAATACTGAGACTCATCTTGCTGGCAATCATTGCTATTGCACCCGTCGCCTGCGCGCTGCCGGGCGGATCGCCGACTGCCACCAGTGCAATTTCGTTCATGGTGTTCGGCGATGCTGCCGAAAAAGCCGCGTATGAACGCCTCGTCGCCGAGTTCCGGCAACGCCGCCCCGACATCGACGTAACGCTCATCCACATTCCAGGGCAGAGTGATTATCGGAAACGCCTCGGCGTCGATTTTGCGGCAGGAACGCCAGCTGACATCGTGCTGCTGAATTATCGCCGCTATGCCGCCTTTGCCGCTAAAGGCGCCCTCGAGCCGCTGGGTCCCTCTCTGGACCAGAGTCCGCTGCTCAGTCCAGACGACTTCTACACCGAAGCCATGACCCCTTTTATCTGGAAAGGGGTCTTGATGTGCATTCCACAGAACCTCTCCAGCCTGGCAGTCTACTACAATCGTGACCTGTTCCGCGCTGCCGGGCTTCCCGACCCATCATCCGACTGGACGTGGGACGATTTTCTCCAGACAGCGCGGGCACTGACGCAAGATACCGATGGTGACGGGAACATCGATCAGTACGGTCTCGGGACGGAAGTGTCGCTGTTCCGCGTCGCGCCATTCATCTGGCAGAATGGCGGCGACCTGGTCGATCATCCGCAGGCGCCGACGCGCCTGGCGCTCGATACACCGGCTGCGCGCGAAGCAATCCAGTGGTTCGTCGACCTCCAGGTCAAACATCGCGTGACGCCCGACGCTGTGGCAGAAGCTGCCGAAAGCAGCGAAAGCCGCTTCCTGAACGGTCGTCTTGGCATGTTCCTGAACAGTCGCCGTGGTGTGCCGACATATCGGACAATCACAGGTTTCGATTGGGATGTCGCTCCATTGCCGCAGGGCAGACAGCGTGCTGGCATTCTGCACGCCGATGCCTTCTGTATGGCGCAGGTCAGTCGCCAGAAAGCGGCCGCGTGGACGTTTATCGAGTTTGCAAACTCTAGCGAAGGACAGCATATCATTGCGACCACCGGTCGTACTGTGCCGTCGCTGCGCGTTGTCGCCCGATCGCCCGCTTTCCTCGATCCACAGGCCCGACCGACAAACAGCCAGGTATTTCTCGATGGTATTCCGTTCATTCGCACCGTGCCCATTATGGAAACCTGGGTGGACATCGAAGATCTGGCAGGAGAAGAATTGAAGCGCGCCTTCTATGGTCAGGCGACCGTCGATCAGGCGATCGCTGCAGCCATCGCGCGTGCTCAACCGTTTTTTGAGGCGTCGCAATGACATACTGTGCTGCAACATCTCTCCGCATCCGACGTATTACTATCAGGTATGAAAGGAGAGAACCATGCAGCATCAACCTGTGGTTATTGAGCAGCGCATCGGACCCAACCTGCTGATCCGCGCGTTGTATTTCATCGTCTTTGGATTGTGGTTCAGCAGCATCTGGACGGTCATTGCGTGGGTATTGTGCGTCACGATCATCGGGCTGCCGCTGGGCTTATGGATGCTGAACCGGCTGCCGCAGGTCGTCACGCTGGCGCCGCAACGCAATGATCTGGTGATCGCTAATGGTCGCGCCTACTACGCTGATGTGCCGCAACGACCATTCCTGCTACGCGCCATCTGGTTCGTGCTCGTCGGATGGTGGCTGAGCGCACTGTGGCTGACGCTTGCCTGGGCATTGTGCGCTTCCGTCATCGGTATGGTCATTGCCTTCTGGATGTTCGACCGGGTGCCGGCAATCATTACCCTGGCACGACGCTGAGGTGACCAGAGCCGCCAGGTGCACAGGCTGACTCCGCCGGGGGTCAGCGCAAAGGCGCGAAGGACGCAAAAGATGTGCATCTCCCCATTGCTTGTGCATTCTCCTCTTTGGTAGAAGATAGACAACTGAGCGTCCAACCCCGTTGCGCAGCGCGTCATGGAGCGGTATAGTAGAAAAGGAACTGTGATCGTTCACAGGGAGACACCCATGACGCACATCACACTTGCTCGATCCGCCGCAACAACCTACGCTCAGGTCGGACCACTCACTGACCTGTCGATGTATCGCGCTCATCTTGCCTGCCTCCCGACGACCATCGCCGAACTCTGGCGCGTGGTTCAAGGGATGGTGATTCATGTGTTCTGGCAGGGAACCGACGCCATACTGCTCGATGACGAGCGCAGACGCGGCGCGTCTGCACGATCGGCGGCTGCAAAACTGGCGACTATTCTGGCGCTCGACGATCACCCGATCACGGTCGCTCGTCCGCCGGATCGACGCCTTCCAGCCACGTCGCGCGACTATAGCCTGCTCCTGGTCGCGCTGCTCCGCCACCAGGGCATTCCGGCGCGATCACGATGCGGCTTTGTCACCTACATCGCGCCGCAACGCTACGAAGACCACTGGCTGGTCGAATACTGGAATGGCGATGAGGATCGCTGGGTTCTGGTCGACCCGCAAATGGATGAAGTGCAGCGAGCAGATCTGAACATCTCATGTGATCCGCTCGATGTCCCGCGAGTTCGATTCTTGAGCAGCGGAGCAGCCTGGCAGCGCTGCCGGTCGGGCACGCTCGATCCCACACTCGTTGGGCGCCTCGAAGATCGAGGGATGCATGCCATCCGCTGCACCCTGATCCGCGATCTGGCAGCGCTCAACCGGGTCGAAATGCAACCGTGGGATCGCTGGGGGCTTATGCTGCCACCCGACGAGATACTGAGTGATGCTAACATAGCGCTGCTCGATACCATTGCGCACGCGACCGTCGGCGCTCTGGCAACCCCTTCCGCCGATGCGGTCGAAGCGCTTTATGCCTCGGATCCGCGGCTGCGCCCACCCGAGGCGTGGCTGACCGATCCAGACATCACCCTGTGGCCCGTAAACCAGCTGCAATCGCGTTGATCAACAGCAGGAGCAGGCGAAGCTGCTCTTCGCCTGCTTCCGGGTCGAGATTGCGGACGGTGCGCCAGGAGCGCAGGCGCATGATCTGTTCGCGATGCAGCGCATACAGACCTTCGCGGCGCAGTTCCAGTTGACGGGCAATGTAGGGGCGCTTTTCTTCGAGCTTTCCGCCGTACACTGCCTCGAGCATGGCGCGGGTGCGCGCAAATTCATCGAGAATGGTGTCGAGAATGACCGTTCGGGTGATCGGATCGTGCACCAGATCGGCATACGCGCGCATAATGGTCTCATCGGCGTTCATGACGCTCGTTGCCGCATTCCCAAGCAAATAGTGCAGCGGCGCCCATTCGCGCATTCCGCTGCAGATAGCGTCGAAAAGCGCAGGTTCCTCCGCCTGCACCATCGCCAGCCCGCTGCCGATGCCATACCACCCCGACAGGTAAAAACGCGCCTGGTTCCAGCTGAAGACCCACGGAATGGCACGCAGATCGGCGAGGGATTGCGCGCCGGTACGTCGCGCCGGGCGCGAACCGATGCGACTCGCCTCGATTGCGTCGATCGGCGTCGCTTCGCGAAAGAACGGAATAAAACGCTCATGCTCCACCAGCGCTCGATATGCACGCTGGCTATGCCTGGCAAGCCGATCGAGCGCTACAGTCAGATGATGCGGTGGCGGCGTATGAGGCCGGAGCGTGGCGCCGGTGACGCCGGCCAGCAACAACTCGAAATTGTAGACCGCACTGATGCGATTGGCATACTTTTGAGAAATCGTCTCGCCCTGTTCGGTCATGCGCAGGTCGCCCGCCAGCGCTTCAACCGGCAATGCCCTGATGAAACGTCCTGTCGGTCCGGCGCCACGGCTCAGGGTTCCGCCGCGACCGTGGAAGAAGCGAATACGCACCCCTGCTGCCCGTCCTTCGGCGGCAAGCGCGTGCTGCGCCTGCTCCAATGCCCACAGACTCGCACCGATGCCGCCATCCTTATTGCTGTCGCTATACCCGATCATTACCTGCTGCACGCGCTCTGTCGCTCCTCGCGCCTGCCGTTGCCACTCCAGGCTGCGCTGCACGATCGGATGCGCCAGGTAATCGCGCAGAATCGTCGGGCTGCGCTCCAGATCATCGATCGTCTCGAAGAGTGGCACAACCGGCAGCGGACAGACAGGACCTTCCGGGGCGCTGATGATCAGCCCGGTTTCGCGGGCAAAGAGGAACACAACCAGAAGATCGGACAGATTGCGCGTCATGCTCACAATCAGCGTGCCCAACCCATCGGCGCCATAATTGTGGAAGTATTCGACCAGCACCCGGTAGCAACTCAGCACCGCATCGGCTTCCGGTCCGACCGGCATCCCCATTCTGGTAAAAGGACGCGGCGACTCCAGTTCCGCCTCGATCAGCGCCATGCGCCGGGCTTCATCCCAGGAGGGGTAATCGTTGCCGTCAATGCCAGCCGCTGTGAGCAGTTGCGCGAGCGCCCGGTCGTGAAAAGCGCTGTTCTGCCGAATGTCGAGCACTGCCAGATGAAAGCCGAATGTGCGTACACTGCGGATCAGTGGGCGCACATCAGCATGTGCCAGGCGTGTGGCGCCCACGGCAATCAGCGCCTCATCGAGCAGGCGCAGGTCGGCGATGAGTTCGGCGGCGCGTGTGTAGCGACCAGGTTCGGGCGCGCTGGCAGGTTCCGGTAAACGCGCCAGCATGATGTTGACCATCTGGCGCCAGGGTTCGTGCGGGTTGCGATCAAGCGCACGCCGTCCCGCTTCGCCCAGCAGATCGGCATAGTGCTGCAACGCACTGATCAGAAAGTCGGGCGGGGTCTGGAGCAGATTGGACAGGCTCAGACGTCGCACCAGAGCGGTTAACTGGTCACGCAGCAGGTCGAGCGCATTCGAGCGCAGTTCCAGCAGCGCCATTCGGGTGACGTCGGCGGTCACCAGCGGGTGCCCGTCGCGATCGCCGCCAACCCATGTGCCGAAGGTGAGCGAAGGCAGCGTGTCGGGATCGCTCAGCAGCGCAGGATCATTGCCAACCGCCTCCCAGATCTGGCGTAGCCGTTGATCGTGATACGCCAGCGCTTCGGGAAAGACATTGCGAAGGTAATGGATGGCATTGCGCAGCTCAGAGGCGACCTCGGGTCGCTGGAGAAAGATGTCACCGGTGCGCCAGAGACGCTCCAGAATCGCGCACACATCGTCGGCGATCCCCCGCCGCTCCAGCGGCGTCCACATCTGGTTTTCGGCTTTGACCAGTTGCAGGTAGAGTTCACGGTAGTGCGCCAGCACCGTCGCGCGTTTGGCTTCCGTAGGATGCGCTGTCAGAACAAGTTCGACATGGATGCGCGGCAACGCTGCGGCAATCTGTACATCGCTCAGACCTGCGTGACGCAGCTGGACGAGTATCTGTCCCCAGAGACCGCGCAGCGCGGCAGGTCCTTCAACCGTTTCGGCAACGCGACGCGTTTGCGCTTCAGCGTTCTCTTCGACCAGGTTGAGCAGTTGAAAGGCAATCGCATACGCCTGCGGCGCGCGTTCGGGCAATTGCACCGGACAGGCCGGATGCCCCGTCCAGGGCAACAGCCTGTGAATATCCGCAGCGCCGGCAGCATCCAGCACTTCGTAGAAACGATCGAGCAGCCAGCGCAGATCACGTTCGATGCGTTCATGTGCCGGTATGTCACCTATACCGATGCTCATGCGTTCACAACCTTTCACAACAGAATTATCGCTCACTCAGGGCAATCGCTGATAAATCTCGGTCAGATCGTACAAACGCCTGGCAAGACGCTGATCGAGCGCACCCGATGGCATACGCCAGGTCCAGTTGTGCGCCCCAAGGGTGCCGGGCAGGTTCATCCGCGCCTCGCTCCCCAGACCCAGCAGGTCTTGAACCGTTGTCATCGCTGTATTGGCGACCGACATCCAGGCAGTGCGGATGAATGCCCAGGCAATGTCATCGCCGCCGCCACAGAGGTAGCGCAGCGCATCACGACGTTCGGCGTCGGTCGAACTGTTCGTAAACCAGCCAACGAGCGTGTCGTTGTCGTGGGTGCCGGTATAGACGACGCAGGTGCGCGGGTAGTTGTGCGGGAAGAAACGGTCCCCTTCGCGGCGGTTGAAAGCAAACTGGAGGATGCGCATCCCCGGAAAACCAAACTGCGCCATGAGCGCATCGAGACCGGCGCGCGACTCGGGAGTGAAATCGCCCAGGTCCTCGGCAATGATCGCCACCTCGCCGAGCACCGCTGTGACCGCTGTAAACAGATCGGCGCGCGGACCGTCAACCCAGCGTCCGTTGATCGCGGTCGCCTCGCCTGCCGGAATTTCCCAGTAGTTGTAGAACCCACGAAAATGGTCGATACGCACGACATCGGCAAGCGCGAAGGCGGCACGGAAACGATCGATCCACCAGCGGTACCCATCGGCAGCCATCACATCCCAGCGGTAGAGCGGATGCCCCCAGAGTTGCCCTGTCTCGCTGAAGTAATCCGGCGGCACACCGGAGACTACCGTTGGGCGCAGGTTCACATCGAAGTGAAACAGATGCGGATTTGCCCATACATCGGCACTATCGAGCGCAACAAAAATCGGCACATCGCCGATGATGCGGATGCCGCGACTGCCGGCATAGCGCCGCAATTCCTGCCACTGGGTGAAGAACACCCACTGAACATATTTGTGCGCTTCGATTACGTCTGCGAGTTCGGCGCGCGCCAGCGCCAGCGCGTTCGGATCGCGCGCTGCAAGCGACGGTGACCACTCCGTCCAGGCGCGCATGCCATGCGCCTGTTTCAGCGCCATAAAGAATGCTGCATCCTCAAGCCAGGCGGCCTGCTCCGTGCAAAACTGCTCGAAGGGTGCGCGATCAGCAGCAGGGAACGTCTGAAACCGCGCAAAGGCACGCTTGAGAAGCGCGGATTTCCAGGCAATCACAGCGCCAAAATCGACCCGCTCATCGGTGAACGCAGGTCGATCTGCGACATCATCGACGGTCACATGCCCGGCGGCAACCAGGCGATCAGGGCTGATCAGCATTGGATTACCGGCAAACGCCGAGGTTGCCTGGTAGGGCGAGTCGGCATATCCGGTCGGGCTGAGCGGCAGAACCTGCCAGTACGTCTGCCCGGCAGACGCAAGAAAATCGACGAAGCGATACGCTTCATCTCCCAGGTCGCCGATGCCGTACGGACCGGGAAGGGATGTTGGATGCAGGATCAACCCGCTGCGGCGCGGAAATGTTTTCATAAACGACTCGTTGACAAATGGTTGCCATTTTGACTTCGATACTGCAATCATTCCCATCTTGCTGAATGTCGCAGGTCTGGATTACATTGAATTGACCGTTTTTCGCCTGAGATGCCAGGCTGAATTGCGGACGAGTCGCAACGAAGCATCATCGCAGACAATGCTTGAGAAGGAAGGAGTGATCTGTGCTTCGACGCTTCCGCTCGCGCACACCTGGATTATACACCGGCACTGCGCGATCGTATCAGCACACAATGCTCGTACACGGTCTTGTGCTCATTGCTCTCATCCTGGCGTTCCGCTGACCTGTCCCGCTACGAGGGACGCCGCATCCGGCAGCCGTCTGAGCGACGCTCAGACGGCTGCCGGCATCTGTGCTACCATGGGCAGGATTCGGTTAGCCTGGAAGGAGACCAGCATGCCAGACCTCGACCTGACCTGGATCCGCGCACAATTTCCGGCTCTGGCGCAGGAACTGAATGGACGTCCCGTCGTGTTCTTCGACGGTCCCGGAGGAACACAGGTTCCTCAGCGGGTGATCGACGCGATCGCCGGGTATCTGACCCTTCACAACTCAAATACGCACGGCGCCTTTGCGACCAGTCATCACACAGATGCAACCATCGACGCCGCGCGCGCTGCGATGGCTGATTTCCTGGGATGCGACGCCGATGAGGTGGTCTTCGGTCCGAACATGACCACGCTGACCTTTGCGATCAGCCGGGCATTCGGGCGTGAGGTTCGTCCCGGCGACGAGATCGTCGTCACCCGTCTCGATCACGACGCGAATGTGGCGCCCTGGCAGACGCTCGAAGAGCGTGGCGCGATCATTCGCATGGTCGATATCGATGTGGAAGATTGCACCCTCGATATGGCGGACATGGCGCGCGCGATCAATCCTCGCACGAAACTTGTGGCAGTCGGGTATGCGTCGAATGCCGTCGGTACGATCAACGACGTGGCGACCATCACGCGCATGGCGCACGATGTCGGTGCGCTGGTGTATATCGACGCGGTGCACTACGCGCCCCACGGTCCGATTGATGTACGCGCGCTCGACTGTGATTTTCTGGCGTGCTCGCCGTACAAGTTTTTTGCGCCGCATATGGGGGTGCTCTACGGAAAGCGTGCGCATCTGGAGCGTCTGCATCCGTACAAGGTGCGTCCCGCCTCCAATGCCGTTCCTGATCGCTGGGAGACCGGCACGAAAAACCACGAAGGGCTGGCAGGGGTCACAGCTGCGATCGACTACCTGGCAGAACTGGGGAGGCGTCTGAGACCTGCAGAAAACCGTCGCGCGGCACTGCTCCACGCCATGGAAGCCATCCAGACGTATGAGCGAGACCTATCACGCGCCCTGATCGCCGGTCTGCTTGATATTCCGGGGTTGACCTTCTACGGCATCAGTGACCCGGCACGCTTTGCATGGCGCACCCCAACGGTCGCTGTGCGTATGGAAGGGCACACCCCGCACGAACTTGCCAGCTATCTGGGAGAATGCGGTATATTCTGCTGGGACGGCAACTACTACGCGATCAACCTGACCGAACGCCTCGGCGTCGAGACCGACGGCGGCATGCTGCGGATCGGGCTGGTGCACTACAATACCGCGGAAGAGATCGACCGACTGCTGGAGGCGCTGCGATCGAAAACCAGGAGCCGGATTTGACAAACCCTTCGGTCTTGCGTATGATTCACAACGTCATCACGGGGCGTGGCGCAGCCTGGTAGCGCACAGCGTTTGGGACGCTGGGGTCGTGGGTTCGAATCCCTCCGCCCCGACCATACATCGTTGGCATTTCCCTCGGGCAGGCCCGCGCAGACGGGTTATATCAGTTTACCCCAAAACTGCATCCAGACAACGTTTTCTATCGTATAATAGAACGAATGGGAGTTGCTGCCTCAGCTCGCTGAGGCTACATTCGTGCATTCTTTATCTTTTGATCATTGACAAGGCAAGCGCCCTGAGTGTATGATTATGTCGGGTTCTTGTCATCAAGAGCCTGGTGGGTTCGACGCCCCCTTACATGAGCATAAGCGCTCGACCAGGCTCGTTGGGCGCGCCTGATACAGGATAGGAAGAGGGCGCGGCTCCTCCCGGCATATTGGAGGGGCCGCGCTATGTCTCTCTAGATGGAGTTGCGCCATGAGCCGAATGATACGGGAGCGACATCCGTGGGATGAACTTGACGAGCGCCAGGAGATCGTCAATGAGGACGATGCGGCGCGCGTGACAGATATTGAGGAGATCGCAGCCGAGAACCTGGAGGAAACGCTGGAGTCGGACTCGACGCTCGATTCGATCCAGCACTACCTGCAGGAGATCGGTCGTGTTGCGCTGTTGACGGCTGCAGAGGAGATCGAACTCGCCGAGCGCATGGAACGCGGCGCTGCCGCCGAACGTCGCCTGGCGTCGGCGGAAGATCTCAGCCCGCAGTTGCGTCAGGCGCTGCTCGCCGATGTGGCCGCCGGTCAGGAGGCGCGCCGCCACCTGATTCAGGCGAACCTGCGCCTGGTGGTGAGCATTGCCAAGAAGTATGTCGGGCGCGGGCTTTCGCTGCTCGACCTCATCCAGGAAGGAAACATCGGCCTGATGCGCGCTGTTGAGAAGTTCGACTACCATAAGGGGAACCGCTTCTCGACGTATGCGACGTGGTGGATTCGTCAGGCGGTGACCCGCGCGATCGCCGAGCAGGGGCGCACGATCCGTCTGCCAGTGCATATGAGCGAGTCGGTCGGGCAGGTCAAGCGCACGGCTGATCGCCTGGCGCAGGCGCTGGAGCGGCAGCCGACGCCTGAGGAGATCGCAACAGCGCTTGGACAGCCGACCGAGCGGATTGAGCGCGTGCTCGAAGCGTCGCGCCGTCCGGTATCGCTCGAGACGCCGGTTGGTGAGGATGGCGAGCATACCCTTGGTGATTTCCTGCAGGACAGCGAGCTGCCGACACCGGTTGAAGCCGCGTCGCATCAGCTGCTCCGTCGCGATCTTGCCGCTGCGCTCGATCGCCTGAATGAGCGCGAGCGCCGGATCATCGATCTTCGCTATGGATTGGTGGACGGGCAGCGCCGCACCCTCGAAGAGGTCGGGCGGGTGCTGGGGATGACCCGTGAGCGCGCACGCCAGATCGAGGCGGAAGCGCTGCGCCGCCTGCGCGCGCCCGACGTCGGGCTGCACCTGCGCGACTACCTGGAATAGGATGCGGGTTCCCTCTGGTCCCTCTTTCGCAGTGCGGAAGAGGGACTTTCTTTTTGTGCAACCGTGGTCTGTCTTCCGACTGCGATCCTTCACGCCGTAATACCATTTTAGATTGTAGATTTTGGATTGGAGATTGCTGCGATAGCGTTGTGATGCGCTCTGATAAGCGTGCGCATGCAGCTTGTTCAATTCCAATCGGTATAAGTGGTTCGACATACTGCGGCAGAGCAACGTCTCCTGGCGCTGGCACAAGCCAGGTAGCATAGCCGATAGCCGATAGCGGTGCATGCGCGCAGCGCTGGCGGCGGGCAACGCCTGCCGGTGCGCCGTGGGGCTGAAGCCCTCGACGACCAGGACAAAGCCCGTCGGTGAGCATAGCCGATAGCCGATGGCCGATAGCCGATAGCGGTGCATGCGAGCAGCGCTGGCGGCGGGTGACGCCTGCATTGTGCGCCGTGCGGCTGGTGAACGTTCAACAAGTGCGGTCTGGGCGCCAGCGGCGCACGTCGCGTCCCGACGGGGAACAACGTCGGCGCCGGACGACGCCCGGCGCGCTGGCACCCCACAGGCGCAGTTTCAACCGCCAGCCAGGATTTCAAACCTTTTTCCTGCCCCCGCCCCATCCCTGCGCCTCAATCCAGAAGGCGCGTTGCG
>FWWM01013565.1_pt1 | contig 13110 bp, 17 predicted proteins | sample 2228351 | NCBI WGS metagenome assembly FWWM01 (sample SAMEA103939774, study PRJEB20133) | metagenome | reverse complement strand
AGTGAGGATCTCCAATCGCGATACATGTCAAGGAGGACATTGTTTTTCCGATGATTTAAGTCATAACAGGAGCTGATCAATATTTAACGTCGATGAATTGGAATAACTGCGGGAGAGGAATTGACAGAATTTTCGTTAAACGGAAGAAGGTTGAATTTTTTTTTGGAAACTGAGACTCAGCTGTTTTAGGAAGTCGGTAACATTTCAAATCAAGCGAAATCCGATTGACGGAGTTCGATTTGGGGGAATTCGAGTTGGGAGGTTGGTTGAAACGGATGAAGAGATCAGTCGAAATCGGAAGTATGTTGTCGAGAGGGTGAAATATATAGAAGAAGAGTTTGGAGTCTTCAGTTGGTGTAGGAGGACTTATCTGAAGACTTCCAAGTTTTCAAAAAAGAGAGAGATTCAAGAATAAAATTGAAGGGATTTTACAATAGCTTGATTTAGTTACTCTAAACAAGATATCATGGTTGATAGAGAGGTGAGAACAAACCGACGATTTACAAGAGACCGGAGGAGTTTTTGCGATGTAAGGAGTTTCTTTTAAAACAGAGATATACTGGGAAACTGTATCGAGAGACGAGTTATGAACCCCTCACAAAGGTAAAAGAGGGTGACATCATTGACTATACGAATCGATTTACATCATGGTCAACTGAATATGATGTTGCTGATTGTCGAGTATGTGAGAAGAGTATAATCTTAATTTTGGACGCGAAGGACATTCCCGGATACGATGTTACGAGGTTTTCAGATTACAATGAAAAAGAAGTTTTGTGTGCGCCAGGATTGAAGCTTCGAGTTGGTAAAAGAGATGGGATAAAAGTTTATGTTGAGCAGTGTGAGACTTCAGATTGAAAGTAGGTATCTGATGACATGACATATAACTTCTTTTTGTCGGAAGAAGTTATATGATTGAGGTTTGTGTTTTAGTTAAAATTCTGGAAATTTAAGTCAGATTATATTATATTTTCTAAAAGGTGGATGGAGTATTATGACCCAAGAAGAGAGAGTTGGAGTGTATATTTGACACGGGGAATGTTTCCATATATAAACTGGAGATTTAGAAAGTTTCGACGAGGAGGTATTCTTCCATATACCGTGATTGATGGAGTACGTCTTTACTGTTTTGCACTGGATTCTTCATCGGCAGACTTGACAGATTTTGGGGGGAGTCGAGATATAAGTGACAAGGATATTTTGGAAACTGCTTTGAGAGAGTTTAACGAGGAGAGTTTGGGAGTATTTGGGAATATTCAATATTCGGATCTTTTTAATTTGGAGGCTATTTATACGAGAGTGGATGAGAATCGATATGCTGTGTTGTTGTTATTGCCGGTTAAGGTGACGGACTTAATGGAACTGGGAGAAGAGTTTTCTCGACGGGCGGCGAAACATACAGATCATGAAAATCGAGCTCTTGTTTGGTTGACTCAGGAGCAGGTATCGAGAGTTCTCGATCTTGATCGGAGGATAATTAATGGAGAGGTGTTGTTTATCATATATCCTCCTGTTCGGATACTTCTGGAGAACTATCTGAAACACTGGCAAAAGATGTCTTCGAAGAGGATAAGATGTCCGGCCACATGATTCTGTTGTCTTTATCCTGACAAAGGAGGCCTAGATTAATCATGCTATTCAGGTCACTCCGAAGATTTCGGGAGATATAACACAACTGAGGATTATTCGACAACTCATGGTAGAGTTCTTGATAGGAAATAGGGCCAGTTTGGGCCAAGATGGAGTTGATAACACTCAGACGAAAGACGAAACAGTCACGTTGCTTATCATAGTTTGGAAAACTTGGATAGGAACGATCGGGGACACGGGAAATCGAACGAAGGGAGGAGGAGGCGAGTTCCATTTTTCTTTTTTTTTCTTGGATAAAAAGAAATGAATTTCTTTGCGACGGTTTTCTTTGGGGTGCTTTTAGCATTAATTGTTTTTGCTGGACTGATTGGGATACTTATGAGAATGTTTGGTCGGAATATAATGGATAATCTTACGGCGAGTATATTATCTGGAATACGAGAGGGAGTGAAAAAAGAGGTGGGGGAGATTCGACGTTTTGTGTTGGATGAGATAAGAAAAGGGAATTAGAGTCATTCATCTTCTTTCATCTGAGAGAAGATGAATGAGAATTAAGGTTGGCGAGGGGGAGTAGAGGGGGGAACTTGAGGGAAACGAGGGGGAACGAGTATGGGTTTTTTGGAGGGGAGAGGTTTTTCTGGGAGGGGACAGGTATGAAGGAGATCGGACATGGTGGTGAAGTTTGGGGAGAGAGGTGGGGAGAGAGATGTGATTTCCTGAGAAGGAGTGCCCCAAGGGGCGAGAGTGGCCATGTAGTCAAAATAGCGTTGAATATAGTCTTCTTTTTGTGTCAGACCGTCAAGAGGGATTCCCCATTCAGAGAAGAGGAGATCGAGTTCTTCAAGAGAGTGTTTCATGAGATCTGAGATTTGTTCATGTTTAAGTTGACATTCTTTATCGACGGCCCCCGAGCGTAAGAGATGTTTAGATTGATGAGGAGTGATACGGGTTTGGAGAAGGACAGTGGGAGGAGGAAGTTTTGGACTGGCGAGAATTGTAACGAGATCGATGGGAGGGAGTCGAGGAGAAGACATATTTAAAAGAGATGAGAATTTCACTTAAAAGTTTTCTTTTCGTGAAAAGTTATCTTAAAGGTTTTTTGTTGGAGGGGGATGAAGAGAGAATTAAGGAGATTGAGGGGAGAGACAGGTGAGTCGGAAGGAGAGGTGAATACAGATGAGGCGTTCAGCTGACAGAATGTGAGAGAGAGGGATATCATTAATGACGAGGGGAGTTCGGTGGATGAGTTTGGAACCGATCCATAAACAGGAGGCGATTTTTGTAGCATCATTAATCTGAGAAAGAGAGAGAAGACGACTGTAGAGATCAATAGCATAGTCAATGAGAACACGAGAGGAGGTGTAACGGAAACAGGTTTGTTGTAAACGTGTATAAGTGTCATCGTCAAGTTTGGAAGAAGGTGTGCTTATAATGGTGTAAGAAGAAGTTCCGAGTTCCTTTAATGGAGAGAAGAAAGGGTGTTTAAGGAGATCGAGAGCGGGAGTGCGTTCCTTGGGATCGATTCGAAGAAGAGAGAGGAGGACGGAGTTAAAGAGCTGATAGTCGATGTGAGACCAGAGAGGAGAGAGTTTCCAGGGAACAAAGTCAATATTTGGGCGATCGATATTGGGAATGTTTTGATGAAGAGGTCCATTAGTTGCCCAGTCAAGAAGAAGATTAATCATTCGAGAACGGATCTGAAGATTATCTTTTCCCTGAGAGGGGAAGAGGGGTTCTCCATAGGCGATTTCATAGAAAGTACAACCAAGAGACCAGAGGTCAACGGAGGTGTCCCAGATTTGATGAAGAAGGACCTCGAGAGGGCGATGAGTGTGAGTACATATGGTGTAACGGCGGTCAATTTGGGGCCACATTTTGGTGGAGAGAGTGAAGTCGGAGAGTCGGACATTTCCATCGGGGAAGAGAAGGACGTTTGAGGCTTTAATATCACCATGAATAATATTATGTCGATGGAGACAGGCGACGGCTTGAAGAAGATCATAGGTCCAGCGCTGAAGTTGAACAAGAGATGGAGGAGTGCCTCCTTTATCTCGACGTGTCCAGTGAGAAAGGTCGGAGAGAGCAAGTTCGGAGACAATGTAAAGAGTTTTGGGAGTGGCATGAATACGGACAGCTCGGTGAAGATTGGGATGATGAATGGCTGACATGATTGACGTCTCCATCAGACATGAGATGCCGGTATGATCTGTTGAAATACACTTGATGGCCATTACCGTACCATATTCATCATAACATTTGTAAACTCGACCATAGGTTCCTTTACCGAGAGGTTCCTGTTCCAAGATTGTGATCTTAAATCCAAGTTTCTTTTTAAGGAAGTCTTTGTCAGAGGGGGAGGTATTTTCATTCGACGGAAACGACTCCGTTGAAGGAGTTGTAACAGGAACACGTTCTCCACTACTTCCGCAAGATTTAAAAGAGGTTCCGATAAAGGAAGAGACATCTTTATCTTTTAAAGACATCTTTAGTGTCAGATGACGATTCGTTTTAAAGGTATAGAATCAAATTCAAAATCATTCCTCCAAGAAAGATGTTACCCCAACAATCTTTGACGGAGAGAGAATTTTGTCATGTTATATTATCAGTCTATGTGGTTTTTTACTCTTTTCTCTATTCTGTTATTCTCTACCATACGTTTGGTTCGTAATTCTTAGATTTTCCATGATCGGAGATTTTCATGAGTTATTTTTTTTCTCTTGGTTAGGCGGAGACGTTATCTGATAATATTTATTGAGAAAGTTCCAATTAATACCGGAAAAATCTGGATATATCGGGAGTCCCGTTGAAGGTGGAAAGAGATTGTTCGAAAAAGGAGAAGATGACGGATCTTTTACGATCGACATCAGGGAAGTTTCAAGACAGATTCTCTTATTATCATGAACGAGTTGACAGTCTGGATTAAATTTTCTTGCAAAGAGACATTTACTTTGAATAAGATATCGGAGTTCGTCAAGGGAGATACTGGAGTATGTATGAGGTTCATTTATTGAATATTTTGACGATTTAAAGGGGTAATTTTGAGGTTCAGACTTCCACAGAGTGAAAGTTGTCGTGTCGGTGGCTTCGGCCATGGAAATGAGTTTAAGATTAGAGATTTCTCCTAGATGAGAAAGAAAGGTGATATAACAGTGTTCATCGGGAGCAAAAACATCTTTAAACCAGGAGAGATATTCCAGACGAGTTGTTAAAATGGTTGCATGATGACGATTAAGAATACACCATTGAGATTGTTTCTTAAAGTGTTTTCTATGAATAAAGGGGCGAACGGTTTCGCAACGTTCGATCGCTCTATCTTGTCTCACAAAGAGGTTGATGTAGCTCAGGTTATCTCGTGTTAAGAGGGAGTAAATGGTGTCAAACGATTTAACAGGAATACAAGCTCCGGACAGAAGAATCATCTTCATATTGAGAGGATCTCGGAGGGCCGAGAAAAGGAGAAGATTTTGAGCTTTGACCAGTGAAATATGGGCATAAGAGGTTTCAACGTGTTCCGGGATAACAAATCTCTGAAAGAAGGGAGACAATTTAACATCTTTTAAAGATTTGGGATGAATTGCAATGGTATATTTGTTTGGGTCTGCAGAATTAAAAAAATCTAGCCAGGCTTTCTCCAAATTAATACGGTCATAGATAAGGAAAAGGAAGGCGATTTTTACCATTTTTCCTTTCCAATTTTACTATTTCGAATAAAATGTTTTAATGAAGAGTTGTTTTCTCATCAAGAGACGACGAAAAGAGAGAAGAATCGTAGAGTTCTTCTCTCTCTTCGAACTTTTTTTCTTTAATATTAATAAAGAGAGATATATTGATTCTCTAAAAATATAACTCCTCTTATAAAGAGAGAGTTATATTTTTTTTTGAAGAATGGGTATACCGTTCTTTCTGTATGTTTTGAGTAAGAGATATCCGCGAATTCTTTTAAATCGGTGCCCGAAGTATGTTTCAAGTCTCAACTTTGATCTTAACAGTTTGATTCACCGGTGTGCTCAAATAACATGGTCATATGGTGATTATAAGAATGAGGCGAGATCGAGATATGTTGCCAAAACGAGTTTTGAGGTGCTTGAGAGAGAGTTTTATCAGCTTTTAGTTTCGGAAATTATGCAGATAATTACGGAAGTTCAGCCGAGAGAGGTTCTAACACTTGCCGTTGATGGAGTGGCTCCCATGGCTAAAATTCAACAACAAAGACAGAGACGATACCGGACGGCGAAGGAGAGAGAAGATGATGAGAAAGCTGAGGCACTAAAGAGAGAAGAAGAGAAGAAACGAGAAGAGAAGAGAAAGAAAGAAGAGAAAAGAAAAGAAGAACGAAGAAAGAGACTCGAAGAAAAGAAGAAAGAAAAAGAGAAAACAGAAGAAATTCCGACTCCGACCGAAGAAAAGAGTGAAACGAAATCGGAGGAAACGAAATCGGATGGAGTTCAAACGGAAAAAACAGAGGAGGAGAAGAAAGAGGGGGAGGAGAAGAAAGAGGGGGAGGAGAAGAAAGAGGGGGAGGAGAAGAAAGAGGGGGAGGAGAAGAAAGAGGGGGAGGAGAAGATATCGGAGATATCGCCTTTTGATAGTGCGGCGATTACACCGGGGACAGATTTCATGAGACGTCTTGATGCATTTCTTCGGGATTGGTTGGGGAGCCACCGAGACTTCAAACTTCCGCAAGCGAACGTATTTTTGCTTCCACCGAAGATCATTTATAGTAGTCATCTTGTCCCGGGTGAAGGAGAACATAAGATTCTTGATCTCATGAGATCTGGGGAGATTTCAGGGGAGGGAGCTCATATTTTATATGGACTTGATGCTGATCTTGTTATGTTGTCTCTTGTTGCTCCCGTGGATAGGATTTATCTTCTGCGGAAAGATGTTGATAACATTATTAGTATTGATATTCTTAAGGAGTATCTTTATAAGGATCTTCCGTTACCGAAGGGTGTACCACTGAGGACTGCTCTTCATGACTTTGTTTTTATGATGTATCTTGTTGGAAATGACTTTCTTCCCGCGACGCCATCTTTCTATGATATGACACTGGCCATTGAGACAATGATGAATGTGTATCGGTCGCTTAAACAGCCGCTAACAAATGGGGAGTCATTAAATGGTCCTGCTATTGCTGACTTTATTGAGAGACTCTCAAAACAGGAGGTTCAACTTCTTACTCAATTATCAGGGAAGGAGACGAAGTATCCTTCTCGGATGTTTGAATTTGCAACGATAACAATTTCATCGACTCCGAATCCACTTAATCCGATGGAGACATACTTCTATCTCCGTAGCACGACGAAACGCTTTGACTTTGATCGTTTCCGTGGGATCTGGTATCAAAATACCCTGGGGCCGAAGTATGTTCCGTCCAATCTTGTTTCTTATAATCCCTATCATGTTACGATTGAGCGGGTTCGACAGATGGTGAAATCGTATTTGACTGGACTTGCCTGGACATATTCCTATTATATTCAGGGACTTGGATCGGTTTCAAGTTACTACTATTATGAGTATCACTATGCCCCTCTTCTTGTTGATCTTGCGGCTATTGCCAGAACGTGGAAGTTTGAGTTGCCGTCTCGACCTGAGGATGAACTTGAAGTTAACCCGGTTCATCAGTTACTGGCAGTTTTACCGCCACAGTCTCACAACTTACTTCCGGAGGAGGTTAGTATTCTTGTTGGGTCATATAGTCCCATTATTGATTTGTTTCCGAGATCTTTTGAGATTGAGCTTGACGGAAGAAATTATCGGCATCAAGGTGTGGCAATCATTCCTATGGCAGATATTAACCGAATTATCGATGCGGTAAATCGTTTGACACAGTGGGATCCGGAAAGGGCGTCTCTTTTCTCGACCGATTTCAACCTTATTATTACTCGGACGAGTGAACAGATTTCACTTACACAGGACCAAGAGGATAACCTCTTCGTGAGGCGTCAACAGCAGATGTGTTCCCGTCGTCCGGCGTGTCCGCGAAATCGACAGTTTCGACCCGCCGTTTCCGTTCCGCCTCTTCCCCCGTCATTTCATCATCCTGAACGAGATCCGCTTCCTCGTCCAGAATCTGACCAGGCTCGATTCTATTATCGATCGGGCGTGCGTCCCCAGGGCCAGCCTTCATGGCCAGGCATGGTTTCCTACAATCAAGGAGTCGTTCCGGGAGAGAGAGCTCCAACTCAAGAAGTGCATGCCGTTCCTCCATATCCTCGAAATCAACAAAGAGCGACACAGTGGAAGCCTCCACCCCGTCCTGTTAATGAACAGTCACGACAGGAAGCCTGGCGTTCAAAGAAGCTTCTGATATAAACATTAACAAGAGTTAAAAAACGCAACACAATTCGATAAAATTGATTTGCAATTTATGTCTTTTCTGCGTTTTCTTCAAAAAGAGAGAAGATGAAACGTGTTGAGAAATTAACGCTAGATGAACTTGAGGATCTTGCCCAAATCGTTCAGACAGAGCTTCATCGGCGACGAATCTTGCTTAAGCGAGAGCGAGCTCGGAAGAAGTGTAAGCCATCTTCCTTCCGACGAGGTTCAGAGTTAGACAGTTATCCTGAATATGTGACTATCATCTAACCACAATCGGTGATTAAATGATAAGAAAATCGAAAGTCTTTCAAGATGGCTTGAAGGAGCTCATTGTTCCGTTTGGGATAGCCATCCTTAAGGAACTTACTTCTTTAGAAGGTAGTTTTTGTTTTTGTCGGAACAGGAGGAGTGTCCCATAAGTTTTTAACAGATCAAAGATTTTTATTTTTTGTCTCGTATCGGAGACAAAAAATAAGAATAAGCACAACTTAACATTTTTGGGCCGAACGAACGTCTGGTACTTTCATCAAAGTTTTACATATCGGGAGAAGTCGTTGCAGTTCGGTGTCATCACTTTCACCAAGATAGCTCTGAATTGGGATTGCATTATTATAGTTTTGGGAGTAGGTTGATGGTGTATCATCAAGAATTAACGTGTTACATTTGTTATAACCCCACGACTTGTGACGCCAAACCTTTCGCAAGTCCTTTCGAATTAGGAATTTTCTCTCGGAGGGTTTCTGTTGCCTGGAGAAAGAAACTGGTTTCAGATCACAGTCGGAAAATGTCCAGATGAACTTGAGAGGAATATCATTTGGCCATATTCGGTGAATGACGGCAAAAGCATAGGTTGGATCGGAGGCCGTCCAAATAGCAAGTTCATAGCCGAAGGAGGAGAGAGATCTTAAAAATTCTTCAAGATAGGGCCGTCGACGTAACCAGAAAAGACGTCCTCGAATGATAAAACTGTCTTCGTTCTTTGTCGGACAACTTGAGTACGAGTTTGTCGTTTCCTCCGGACTTAAATTAAATATAAGATTGGGAACTTCCAGACAATGAAGAAGAGTTCCGTCAAGATCGAGAATTAGTAGCTTCTTGTCCATTCAAATTTAAGAATTTTCGAATTTTTAAAAATCAATTCTTCGGCTTCTAAGGAGATAGAAAGATTCTCGATTTATTTAGAGTTCTGACGTCAGGAGCAGAAATAACATCAGGTCGTTGAAACCATTTCATCAGACTGATAAGAGAGGTGTCATTTTCGCGGAGACTTTCAAGAGTTAGTTGAGGAGAGTATTCCGGAATAAGAATGCCATTGTACGGGTTTACCTTATCAAATGTTGACCGGCGATCATCAACAACAAAGGTATTGGAAAGAGACATATACGACTGGAGATGAGGTTCCGAATCAATCATCTTCAAAAGAGGTTTTGAAATAGGTTGATCTCGGGAGTGAATGTTTTCACAGTCATAGAATGAGTAAATGAGGTGGGGTCGCTTAATGTCTTGAAAGATATAATCGCAGATTGCCTCAACATATTGTTTTTGTCCGGCGGACCAGATGGCTACCACTCGAAAGTAGGAAAAACAGAACGTTAAAAACTCAGTTAAATAGGGACGTGTAATTCCCCAGACTTCCCATTGTTCTCCCTCACCCTTTCTTCTCCCAACATCTTCAAGAAAGAAATGATATGTCCGTTGTCGAATGTCCATAAGATGAGGATTTCGAAATAAGTTGAGACTTCGAATCTTTGGAATATCCTCGTCATCCCAAGTGTGAACAAGTGTTTCATCGAGATCAAGAACTATACATTTATTTGTCAATGATGTTTTCGGAAGACAATCCAGAGACGTACAATAAAGCATCTCACTTTTCTTTTCCTTTAATTAAAAACTTCTTTTTGCTTCTCAAATCACTTTCTCCTTCTCTGTTTTCCTCCTTCGATCTCTTTTTAAATTATCTAAAAATGATAGAAAAAGACTTTTCTCGAAGAGTAGAAGAGAATGAATTCTTTTCTTTTGTTAGTCTCTCTTCCAAATGAGATTATTTGGAAGATTTTGACTTTTCTTCCTCAGATTGAGGATCAACTTGCTCTTGCCTCGACGTGTCGTCTTTTCTGGAATAACGTGTTTGAGTTAGCGAGTCGGCTCATTTTAACTTCAAAGTGTTATTCTCCAAGACTACTATCCAGATATTCACAACTGTCCTTTCTTTCGAATCGTTACGTTATTCCGGAGGACCGACAGAAGAAGTCGTTAAAATGGGATATTTTTGTTACGAGTTGGATTGCAAATCAACCTCTAAGAGAACTTGATTTTCGAGTTAGGGATCTGCCTCTCAGGTGTCGTCAAACTCTTCTATCGAGACCGACGCTACGGAGACTTCTCCAGCCCATTGACGCCGACGACCTTTCTTTCGTTTGCGATAAAATTGAGGAACTTCATCTGATAGTAAATTCCTTCGTCTTTCTTTCTCATCTGACGTCTCTTCAACATTTAACATTAAGTCTTTCTTCAACCAAGTCTTCCGTGAAAAGAGAACATCTTCCTCCGAATCTTAAGACACTTCATCTGAACGTGTATTTTAAACATTCTCTTTCCGTTCTGTCGGGGATGGAGTCTTTAAAGAATCTTGAAATTACGGTGTCTCTTTCACGAAACTTTGTTTCGAATTTGGAGATGTTTAGTTCCTGGGCAGGTTTGAGACATCTCGTCATCCGATGTGGAAGAGTCGATTACAACTTTGTTCGACCTCTTCTTGACAAAAGAGGCTCTGTCCAGATAACATATTGGGATGGGCAACGACGTAAACAGACGAAGAAGGTGATGGAATTTTTAGATGGAACGAGATCGACCTCTTAAACGTGAACGGTCTCCGGCTTCCGATGGAATGGGAATACTTTGAGGGTAATAGGGGCCGATCTGGAAAATTAAGAGATTTAACGTGAAAAATCTGACTTTAAAGGTTCCTGAGCCGTAAAAACAGAACGAAACTCGATCATGTCGGAAAAGAGAGGCAAAGGTTCGGATATTAATCTGGTTAATACCAGATTGAAGATAATAGATGGTATCATGAAGTGGAAAAAGCGTTGAAAGATGTATACTTGATTCATTGTTAGAGTTTTTCGTCGAGAGTTGAGAAACATCAGCCGGTTCCAGTTTTGGAATTTTTCCTTGTCGAAGGACTGCTAGCATCAAGGAAATAGAAGTGGGAGTATTATTTTCCGTTGATATTTCAAGAAGAGCCTGGAGAGATAAATCGTAACATCCCTGTTCGAGGAAGAAGTCCTTCTTCCTCGAGTACATCGGATATAATTCGATGTTTGGATGAATGATGTCCTTGTTTTTACCAGTTGAGGTGTATGTTAACCATCTTTTTTCATCATCTAAGAGAGTCAAACGTTCGAATGTTGCTCTTGACTCTTCTTTAACTACCTGTACCTCTTTTTTCTTCGGGAATTCCTCGATCGTCTTTATCTTATCGTTAACCGGGGGAGGATTTGGAGGTGAGTCTATTTCCATTCTTTTTCCGGGAGAGTTTGGGCCCGTTATTCCAAGTAATGTATTTGAGGTTTCTCTTTTTCTTGAGGAATCGGGAAGAGGGAAAGATGAAGACGTGATGGTGGGGAGTGTCTGAAGAGTTTGAAGAGGATCCTTATTTTTCGGAGGTTTATCTCTTTTTTCTTGTTTATCTCTTTTTTCTTGTTTATCTCTTTTTTCTTGTTTATCTCGTTTCGCGAAGTTATTGGAGTTATCTTTGGAGGTATGTTTGGAGTTGTATTTTAAGGAAGTATTTTTTCTCTGAGATTTTGGTTTAGGATTGGAAGGATGGGATTTCTTATGTTTGGATTTTGACCTGGGGATATTATTTTTAGATTTTGGCGATGTTTGGTCGACTGGACGGGGTTTAGATTTAGAGAGAGAGAGGGGAGAACTTTTCCTTTTTCGACGGGAAGAGAGAGAGTCAAGATAAAGAGTGGTGGAGGAGCTAAGACTTGTCGAAATATCTTTTTCTTCCGAATTTCTGAGAGAGATTGAATCGGTCTTTTTACGAGGACTTCTTGAAAGGTGACGGAGATGGGAATACATCTTTTGGAAAGGACTTTGTCTTTTTAATGAACTTTTAAGAATTAAACGAATTAAGATACAGAAATCGTTTGATTCTTAAAAGTTCGGGGGAAGAGGACATAATTGGATTACAGAAGAAGCGGGAAAAAAATATAAAACTTTTTAAATGAATAAAATAAGATAGGGTGAAGATGACATCGAACGACCAAAGAAGTAAGAGTAAGAAAGAAGACCCCAATCCCAAAATACCAAAGATAATCATGCAAACATGGAAGAACAAAGATATCCCGGAAAAATGGAAGAGGAGTCCAAAATCCATCCGTTGCTGGATGCCGACATGGAAATATGTTCTGATGACAGATGAGGACAACCGCAAATTTGTCGAGAGATATTTTCCCGACTTTCTTCCCTATTATGATGGATTTCCCTATGCGATTCAGAGAGCGGATGCCATTCGTTATTGTTTTTTAGCGATACATGGAGGTATTTATATGGATCTTGATATGGAACTTCTAAAACCTCTTGATGAACTGTTTGAGAATGATAATGAGCTCTATCTTGTTGAAAGTGGAAACATTGGAGGATATATTACAAATTCCTTTATGGCGTCGAAACCTGGATGTCGAATTTGGTATGAGATGATCGAGGAGATGAAGAAACCTCTTCCGAAATGGGCCATTGGAAAACATATTCAAGTGATGAATTCAACTGGACCGATTGCTCTAAATCGAGTGGTTAAACGTAGCAATATTGTCTATGGGGCTCTTCCAAGAAGTTACATTTCTCCCTGTAGTGTTTGTGACAGTGTTTGTAATCGTCCGGGAGCGTATATTCGACCTTTGGAAGGATCAAGTTGGACGTCCTGGGATACACAAATCTATAACTTCTTTCTGTGTAAGTGGAGAATATTAGTAATCATTCTTGGCATTCTTTTAATTGTCTGGATTCTCTCTCGAGGACAGGAAAGAAAATAGCGAAAATATATAATATAAATTAAAAATTGAGAGAAAAAGTTTAAAACTTAAAGGAAGTTGAAGTTTAACTGATAATGGTTCGTATATATATACGACATGCCGAAAAAGAATATGAAAATGGGGAGGGATTTTCATTTAAACATGATCCTCCCATAACTCA
>FWWM01013561.1_pt1 | contig 13115 bp, 10 predicted proteins | sample 2228351 | NCBI WGS metagenome assembly FWWM01 (sample SAMEA103939774, study PRJEB20133) | metagenome | reverse complement strand
AGTGGCGCGGGGCGACGGCCCCACAGACGATCCGCTGATTGGCATTGAGGTTACTGCTGGCACAGGGGTCACTTGTATTGTCAGGGAAGGTTGCTGGGGGCAGGCTCTCGAACTTGTAGGGGATGAAAACCTGAAACTCGTTGGAGTTATTGATGGTGCTGCCCTGGTGAATGTGCCAGTAGGCATAGGTGCGGGCGGCGATAGCCTGGGCCTGTAGAGCGGTGGGGTGGTAATACGTCCCCATCTCTTGTGGCACGACATCCAAGAAGTGGTCGGTCTCAATAGGGATTGTCACAGGGTTGGCAGTTCCATACGGGTAGGGGTGATTATCATCGCCCACGAAAGCTGTACAGCCGAAGGAAGTATCGTCAGAGGAACAAGGGACATAGGTATTTCCCCCGCCCGGGTAGATCAGCTCGAACATGCGCACAGTGATTGAACTTGGTGGGGTGAACGAGGATGCAGGCGCAGCAGTTGCTGATCGGAGTAAAGCTATGAGCAGAATGAGGAAAGCCCCCGCGAACCTCAGAATCCAGCTCAGGATTCGTCGTCGCAAAGCAAGTTTTCCTTGAGCTTTCATGGCCTAGCCTCCACCGAGACAATGCAGAGCCGACCCTCGGTCATCAGGTGCTCTTTTGGTGTAACCACTAGGCATGCTAGTGCGATCGCTTGGCCAGTTGGCGACCATGCAACCCCCCAGGCGCCAGTACCAACAAACTGGTGATCAGCCAGCATCTGCCTTGCATCACCTGTGGCGGCATTGACAACATACAAACTGTGAAGCACCAATCCGCTGTCATTAGTGCCTTTCTCTGCGACAACCAGGAGGTCATGGCCATTGGGAGCCCAGGCGATAGCATAGAGGTATTGAAGTCCAAGATCGAGGTAGCGTCGCTCTCCGGTATTTGTCTCTATCAACGTCAGGTCAATGAAATGGACAGCGGGATCTCCCACAGTGGTCAATGCAGTTAGATAACGCCCATTGGGGCTCCATTGCACATGAAATGTCCACCGCTTGCCATCCACGTGCGGCCCTAGGTCTACTTCGCATATCTGCCCAGTGGCCAGGTCGGCCAAGTAGAAGCCGGTATCATTGTAGAAGGCAACCTGGCTCCCATCGGGGTGCCAGGCAGCTCGATACGGCTCCGGCCCGAATTGCTGACCCAGAGCAGGCAACTCCTGCCACAGCGTCAGTGGCAAAGTAAAGGGAAAGGGTTGCCGCTGGGCCTGGGCTACATCGAAGGCTTCAGGCCGGTTCTGGGCAGCTTTGGTGAAAAAGACCACCCGCCGACCGTCAGGACTGGCGGCCAGATAGGGGGCTGCCAGGCCGCTAACCGCTTCCTCCACAGGCACACTTTCCCCCCGGCTGATACGCAGGACCACCTGCTTGTCAGGTGAGACATCGGCAAAGGCCACCGCTCGTTCCGCCGTCAGCCAGATCGGTTTGGCGTCGAAGCTGTGCCGCTCTCCATAGCGCTGCAATTCTCCTGTTTGCACGTTGAACGTCTCAACGTACTCTCTAGGCTGACCAGGAATCCGGCGGGTGATCAAGAGACGCTGGCCGTCCGGTAGCCAACCGACAATGCCAATGGCCGAAGTGTGGGTCAGCACCACCTGGGGTTCGGAGAACCGGTAAGCCTCCAAAGGTGGTCCAGGCTCAACAGGTGCCGGGTGAGCTGCAAAAGTACAGCGGGGTATGGGTGTTGGGGCTACAGTAGGGGTAGCCGGTGGGCCAGGCGGTGTTGGCGTCGCCGGCGGCGGATAGGGCGGTTGCGTCGGCGTCTCGATAGGGGATTGGAAGGCTTGAGACGGCGGCTTTGCTCCCCTTTGCAACCCACCAAAGGTCAAAGCCAGGATCACTACCAGCGCTCCTAGCACCAGAAGACCTGCCAGGCCTCCTATTATGTTCGCTAATCGTTTCATTTTGCATCTCCGAGTGCATTCTTCACGGACGGGACCGAACCATCACGTGGCGGCCTAACTATTGATTATGCGGAATCCACCTTTACCTGCATGCTAGCATCTTATACGGAATCCGTCCAATTCCCCTCAGGAGTCACGGCGATACCAAAGTCGCGTCGGTGTGGCACGAATGGCCAGGGCCCGGTGCAGGCACGTGACGCGCGCGTACGATGGCGCCTTGTCGGGCCGACTCTACGCGGCACGGGCGCCGAGGCCGGGCCCTTCCCGGCAGAGGCCAATGACTTGGATATGGCCGTACTCAGGAGTTGCTTTTCTGGAAATGGTCCGTAGAATATGCTTAATCGCCCTACTTTAGGGACTACCCGGCAAGACCTTGATAATTGAATTATAGAGCAAAACCGATATTTGTCAAGCGAGCTTAGGTGGGGCAGTGTATGATCTATTCAGGATGGACTCATGCTACCTCCAAGGTTGCCTTCATCAGTGGCGACAGCCAGGGCTGATCGCACCAGCGTCCGTTCAATCGAGCAAAGAGGAGACCCAGGGCTGCCTCTGCCCCGACGTCGGTTACCAGCGGGCCGAGCTGCCGGACCCTACGCCGCAACTCGCGCATCAAGCGTTCGGTGTGACTGGTGGTGCGGGCGAATTGGAGCGCCTCGAGTCCTTCGACCTGGAAGTAGGTCAGGCAGCGGCCGAAGTTACGCAAGAAGCAGCGCACACTGCGGGGTTCCTGCTCTTGCCACTTCTGGCAGAAGGCTTCGAGGCGGGCGTAAACCTGGGCGGGGTCCTGTCCGGCCAGGACGCGACCGGCATCTTGGAGGAGTTCGCCGCGATGAGCGCGATCGAGGAGATAGTCGCGATGGACGATCCGCTGGATCTTATGGAAGTGACAGAGCTGGAAAGGGACCTGGCCGTAATAGACGAAGTCGAACGCGTTTCTAAGCCCGCCGGCACCATCGCCAATGAGCAAGCGCAACCCTGCCTCCGGGGTCAGGCCACGGGCGTACAGGGCCAAGAGGAAATCACGCCAAGATTCCTCGCTTTCACTGTCGGCCAGGACCCAATCGAGCACCTGATGGTGTCCATCCGGCCAGAGCCCCAGGGCGACCAGAGCCACCCGTTGGCGCTTGCGCAGCCGGCAGCGCTTGCGCTGCCGCGCATCTCGTTTCACTTGCCGGGTCCGTTCCATCACCGGGAAATACAAGCCATCGCCTTGGACAATGGGAGGAATGTCCTCGAGAGGGGCATCGCGTCGGAGACGCAGCACGGGCGTCACCTCGTTGACCCGGCGATTGAGTGCCTGCAGTCCTACCGGCCACAGCCCTGCTGCCGCCTGGCGCTCGATTTGTTGCCGCAAGGAAAGGCCCAACGAACAGTCGAGCAGGGCCTGTTCCAACAGGTCGTCCCACAACCGCGCGTGCTTGCGCAGGAAGGGGAAGACTCCCGCCACGTAGCCACCGCAGCGCCGGCAGCGGACCATCGGCACCCGGATGCCCGCGATATGGCCCCACCGGGTGGTTATACCGCGCCGATAGTGGCCATTGCGTCGAAAGTGCCGGCGGGCTCGGCTACCACAGCGGTTGCAGCGCCAAGAAACGCAGGTATGATCAACCCCCGGGGGCGAGGCCCCCTTAGGGTAACCCAGCAACCACGTGATGTACAACTCGAGCAACTCCTCCAAGACGGCCTTGAACGCTTCACGGGCTGCTTCCTCAGCCGAGGCATGCAAGAGCCCAAAGATGAGGAAGCGATCATGGATTGCCTGGGGGTGCAAGACGACACCCCGGCGGGAAAAGTGTGCTATACTGGTAGTCACGGTGGCCTCCTTCTGCTGATGATTTTCGATGAAACCAGTATAGCAGAGGAGGTCACCATTTTCCACTGCCCATCCTGAATTAAAGGTACACTACCTCAATCATCTGACTTGACAGGAAGGGGCCGAGATGTGCTATACTATAGCAGACAAGAGACCTTGCTGATCCAGGAGGTTGGAAATGATGCCTAAACCGCCCCATCCACGCCCGGCCACTCTTTGGTGGTCCACCGCCACCCTGACCACCCTGCTGGTGCTGCTGACCGGGTGCCGCGCCAGTGGGGGAGGTGCTGCCCCCTCCCCACCGGCCACACCAGCCCCAGAGAATGAGGGCCTTTCCCCGACCGAGCAGGAGGAACTTCTCCACTTAGCCCGGGAGACGATTCAGACCTACCTACAGGAGCGCAGGATTCCTCCCTACCAGACCGACAACCCCCACTTTTTACAGGATGGCGGGGCCTTTGTCACGCTGAAAAAGGAGGGGGACCTACGGGGCTGCATCGGCTACATCTGGTCCGAGGAGCCCATCTATGAGACGATTCAGCGAGCGGCCGTGGCGGCAGCGGTTCAGGACCCCCGCTTTCCGCCGGTTACCCTGAGCGAACTGCCGGGGCTGACGGTCGAAATCTCGCTCCTTTCCCCCTTGAAGCGGGTGGAGGACCCCAACGATATCGTCGTGGGGAAGCATGGCCTGCTCATCCGGCGGGGGTACTACCAGGGGCTACTGCTGCCCCAGGTCGCGCTGGAGCAGGGGTGGGACCGGGAGCAGTTCCTGCGGGGGGTCTGCCGAAAGGCCGGCTTGTCCCCGGACGCCTGGAAGGACCCGACCGGCGAACTCTACTTTTTCACCGCCGAGGTTTTTGGGGAAGAGGAATAGGGGCAAACGAGGTCGGCTATTCACGCAGCAATCGCCGGACAGTGGGACCGGGAGCAGTTCCTGCGGGGGGTCTGCCGAAAGGCCGGCTTGTCCCCGGACGCCTGGAAGGACCCGACCGGCGAACTCTCACCGCCGAGGTTTTGGGGGAAGAGGAATAGGGGCAAACGAGGTCGGCTATTCACGCAGCAATCGCCGGATAAAGGAGGTCGCCCGTTCCACCGCCGGATCCCCCACCTGATGGTCCATGCCGGGAATCAGGGCAAACTCGACGGGATAGCCGGCCTCCTGCAACTGCCGGACAAAGGTGCGGGCCAGGGCCACCCGGTCCGGCGCGATCGCGTCCTCCTCCCCAACCAGCACCAGGAAGGGCCCCTTTTCCCCGCCGGCCGGCGGGGGATCATAGTCCCCCGCGGCAACCACGATACTCCCGCGCACCCGCTCCGGGTGGCGAAAGGCAAAGCGGTGGGCAAACTGCGCCCCACCGGAAAAGCCGAACAGGAGCACCCGTCGCTCCAGGGAGACCTGCTTTCCCACCTCATCCAGAATCGCCAGCAGGATCTCGTCCTCGCCGCCGGCCAGGCGATGGTAGCCGGGGCCAAAGGTTGGCGAGACCAGCACCAGGCCGATCTCGTCGGCATAGCGCTCCCAGGTGAGGAGCATAGTACGGCCATCGCCATCGGTAGGGTGAATGTTGACCAGGGCCGGCCAGTCCCGCTCCGGCGTGTAGGAAGAGGGCAAGTAGAGATAGTAGGACTGGGTGGTCCCCTGGAGGAGACGCCTTTCCGCGCCACCGCTTCCTGCCTCTTCCGCAACGACACTGCAGGCGGTCAGGAGAAGCAGGGCCGGGGCAACCACCCGGCAGAGGCCGCTCATTCCTCGGCCGGCCTCCCCAACCGGTGCAGGTGCATCTCCAGGATGCGGTCCAGGCGGAAGGTACGCTGTTCCCCCCGGAGCAGGCAACGGGCCACCAGGTAGGTCGTGCCCCGGTAGGTGCCCACCCGCAACGGCTCCACGGTGCGCCGGGTGACCTGCCCGTCCGAAGAACGATAGTGTACCTGCAGGAGCAGGTTTTCCTCCAGGGCCCGGGCCAGGGTCTCGGGAAGACCACTGTGGGACAAAGGGCGGGGCCACTCGATCGGCCCGCCCTGGGCGTGAACCAGTTCACCCAGGGTGCTGATGCCCCAGCGCGCCTGCAGGTCCTGGGAAAAGAACTCCAACACCCGCCAGGTTGTCCAGACATCCCCTAGGGCACGGTGCTCCTGAGGGATAAAGATGCCCAGGTCGCGGGCAATGGACTGAAGGTTGTTGCTGGGAAACCCGTAGCAGTTGCGGGCCAGGGCCAGGGTGTCCACCACCGGGTTGTCCGGAACGAGACGGTGGGTTTCCTCCAGGGCGGCGACCAGAAAGCCCAGATCAAAGGGGGCGTTGTGGGCAACGACGGCGCTCCCCTCCAGGGCGTCCAGCACCCGGTCGGCAATCTCTTCAAAGCGGGGCGCGCCGCGCAGCATGGTGCTGCTGATGCGGTTGACGGCATAGGCCTCTGGGGAGACCGGCCGGCCGGGGTCCACCAGACTCTGGTACTCCTCCACCACCGCGCCGTCCTGCACCCGCAGGACGGCGATCTCACAAATGGCATGCCCCAGACCGGGATGCAGACCGGTCGTCTCGACATCCAGTACGACAAAGGGCACCTGGTACAGCGGCAACGACAAGATTCGGCGAGCCATCATTGCCTCCCAGGTCTATTATACCACATTTTGTTTACGCGCTCTTTTCACCTCCAGGGCGGAATCGGTTCATCTCCCCGACCGGACAGGTTGCCCGGACAGGCGGGAAATGTCCTACGGGGCTTTGGACAGGGCCTCAGTAGTTCCCCGCCAGAATCGTAGAGGCCAGTTCCAGGACCAGTTGCTGCTCCAACTGGCGCACGCGGCCGCCGATCAGGCCGGCCAGTTCCTGCATCACCCGGTAGCCGATCTCCTTGCGCCGATCAAAGAGGGCAAAAAGGTCCTGCCGCGCAAGGAGACAGACCTCCCCCTCGTCCACACACCGCGCCGAAAGGGTGGCCTGGTGGGGTGGAACCAGGGCGGACCAGCCAAAGACCTGTCCCGGTTCGACCGTCTGAATCGTCAGAAGGCGACCCTCCTGCGCCGGCGGCAGAGGAAAGACCAGCGCCACGCGCCCACGGCGGAGGATGTGGAGATCGCCGAGCGGCTCGTTCTGCTGGAAACACCAATCACCGGCGGTAAAGATGCGGGGCCGGCAAAGAGCGGCCACCTGCTCCCGCTCCTCGGCGGAAAGGGAGGCAAAGAGTTGTACCTGCCCAAGTTCCTCTTGAGTGAGGGCCATGTTCTCCTCCTTCCAGGCAGTGCCTGGAGTCATAACGCCCCATTTATTTTTATCATATAGGAAAAATGCCCCACGGAGGGGAACATTTGGCCCGAAAGAAGGGGGACATTTGACCCTATGAGGGAGCAGGGAGCAGAAATTACAGGGATCCCGCTTCTTTCTTTGCCACCTTCTGCAAGAGGCAGCCCACCCCTAGCGAGGCCGCCAGGAAGAGAAGCAGCAGAAGCAGGCCGTAGAGCAGGTCGGCCAGCCGCATTTCCCGGAGCAGGCCCTTTCCCCAACGGACAAAAAAGGCCAGATCTAGCAGATCCCCGAGCCGATCCAGGGGCAGGTTGTCCGGGGCAAAGAGGAACTCGCTCAGGGAGAGGTTCTCCAGTTCGGAAGGATAGTGCGGAATCGTATAGACCTGGTAGCGCAGGAGGACCAGGCCACCCCAAAGGGTGGGGAAGAGAGCGGTCAGAAAGGCCGCTGCCGGCCGCCACCGTCGCAGCCGCTCCAGCAGGGCCCCCACCCCCAGGAGGAAAAAGGGGTAGGCGTTGACCAGGCGGCGCAGGCCAAAGGTGCCCCCCCCGTGCCAACTGCCCAGGGTGGCGTTGTAGGCAAAGTAGAGCAGCGGGGCCAGAAGGAGAAAAAGGCCCCAGGGCCGTCGCTCCCAGGCCAGGAGGAACAGCCCCAGCATGCCCAGCACTACGATCGGCGTCCAGGGGAGCAGGCCGTGGAGTGGCGAAAGGAGCAGTTCCAGCGGAACGAACCCGCTCGGCGTGGCAAAGCCCTCCTGGGGAACGGTCAGCCAAGAGCCAAAGAGGACCTTCCAGACGACCATCTGGGGAGCAAAGCCGAGCAGGAAAGCCAGGAGGAACAGCAGGCCGCCGATCAGGAGGAGGCGGAGCCGCTCCCAACGACGGGCGCGGAGGGCTCCTAGCCCCTCCCACAACACCTCCGCTGCCGGCAGGACGACCAGCAGGGCGTCAATCCAGTAGAGGGTGGTCATCAGGCCCGCGCTCAGCCCCAGCCAGAACCACTGCCGCGCCGTCCTGGCCGGCCGGGTGGTCAGCCAGAGGTAGAGAAAGAGGGTCACGGCAGCAGCAGCCAGGGCGTGAGCAAAGTCGGGCTTGTAAAAGGCATAGTAAAAGAGGCCGCTCCCCAGAAAGGTCGCCAGCGTGGCCAGGAGGCCCAGCGCGCGACCGTAGAGGCGGCGCACCAGGTCATACCCCAGGAGCAGGGTCAGCAGGGCCGAGAGCGCGCTGCCGAAGCAGATCATCACGACGTAGGGCTCACCGTAGCCGTCCAGCGTCCAGTCGAATCCCATCGCCCGGCCGGCCAACGCCAGGAGGTGCCCCAGGGGCAGAAAGGGAGCCCAGAGGATCGCCGGCCCCACCGAGGCATAGTTGGGGGCGTAGCCGGTCTCGGTACGTTTGGCCCCCAGACCGTAGGGGACGTGCTCAAAGGGGACGTCCAGGGAGAGTTCGTTAGCAAAGTGCAGGTCACGGTCAAAGGCCAGGGAGCGGAGGTAGGCATAATACTGCACCCCATCGGCCTCGATGTGGGGGGAAAAGGCGAAAAGCAGGCTGAGGAGAAAAAGGGCCAGGAGGACCACCTGGGCGTGCTGCCCCAGCCAGCGGGCCCAGGCCTGCCAGCGCGGGCCGGCCCAATAGAGCACCCCGGCGACAACCGCACCCAGGAGGGCAAGGAGGAGCAGGGTGGGGCCAGCGTGAAGGACCGCAGTGGGCCGGGGGACGGCGGCCAGGGCGGTCAGGAACAAGAGGCCGGCCCCGACACCCCAGGCCGACCAGAAGGTCAACCCCACGGCCCAGAGCCCCAGGAGGACGGCCACCCCCAACAGGGCGTAGGTTGGTCGGGGGAGGTGGCCCCCACCCCCCTCACCCAGCACCTGGACGCTGGCCCTCTCGGCAATCAGGCCCAGGTCACGGGGGTCATGCTCGATGCGGAAGGTCTCGGTCTCCAACTCGACCCGCAGGATGCCGCCGCGAGCATCCCCGGCGGGCAGGAGGAAGGTATAGGTGCTCAGGTACGGGGAGAGGGAAAAGGTGGCCCGGAGGCGGCCGTTCACGCGCAGGTGCGCCGTGGAAGGCGGGGCGTCGGCCGGCCGGCCACCGGAAAGGCGCAGGGAAAGGAGCAGAGGCCGACCGCCCCGAACCGGCCCCAGGCGGATCGTCCCCACCGCGCCCATCCAGCGGTAGGTCTCCCTGGCCGGGCCGTAGGGGGTCGGAAGGAGATCGCTCCACTCCTTGCTGGAAAAGCCCTGGACAAAACCCAGGTCGCGCCCGCCAATGTCCAGTTCGACGGCCGGGGCGCTCTGCAGATGGATGTCAAGAAGCAGGCCGGCAGCCAACAGAAAGAGCAGGGCAAGCGGGTAGAGCCATCGGCGCACCATCGTCCCTCCCCACTACCGCCGCAGCAACCGCAGCACGATGTTCAGGAGCAGGGTCAGGAGCAGGCTGATGAGGAGCGCGCTGGCCAAGGGGATGTACAGGGCAAAGCTCTTCCCCTCGATGTGGATGTCGCCGGGCAGGCGGCCCAGGAAGGGAAGACGGCCGGCCAGGAGCAGCAAGACCCCGCCCAGCAAGAGCAGGCCGCCCAGGATGATGAGCCCCCAGGCAAGCGGTCGGAACGGTTCCACCAGCAGACCTCCCCGGAGGATGCCGTCACCATCGTCCTCCGGCGGTGGGATTATAGCACAGGCCCGGGATGTCGGCAAGGTTACCGGTAATGGCTGTAAAAGGTCTCCTGCCGCAGCACGGTTCCGTCCGCGGCGGTGATGGTACGGACGTAGGAGACGTCGTGGCCGCCGTTACTGATGTTGAGTTGGTCAATCGTGACCGTCCAACCCGGCGAGGTGCCGTAGAAACGGACCGTCTGTCGGCCCTCGTCCAGGCGGGTCTCCACCTGGATGAGCAGGTAGTGGTCGGTGGTGTTGCGCACCTTGAGGTCGGGCCCAGCGATGGCGATGGTGGCGTCAAAGCCGGGCGGGGCGTCCTGCTCGTACCAGTCCACCCGCCAGAGGTGGGGATGCCGCTCGACGATCTCCAGGCCGCTGTAGAGGGCGGCGCGGTAAAAGGTCGTGGCCACTTGGCAGAGGCCCCCGCCCAGCCCCATCGTCACCCCACCGTCCATAATGATCGGCGAGAGTTGGTAGCCCTTTTCCCAGGTCACCGGGTCAATCGCCTGGTTGAACGAAAAGACCTCGCCGGGGGCGATCAGGCGGCCGTGCAGTTCCTGCCCGCCGATGAGGATATTGTTCGCCCGGGCCGGCGAGGAGCCGACAAAGGCGGAGGTGCCCTCGCCGACCAGTTCGACAACGCCCAGTTCGCCCATCAGGGCATCGTCGCCGGGGGGGATAACCTCGGTGGGCAGGTCCACCAGGTCGGCCGGCCGCCCGGCCAGCCGTTCCTGGAGTGCGTCCAGGACCCGGTCGGCGGCCTGGCCTAGGTCCAGTCGCCGGCCGGGCTGCCCCACCTGAAAGAGGGTGACCCGGCCGTTCTCGTCCACCTCGACGCGGGGACGCTCCACCGGCCGGGCCACCGTCATCGCCAAGGGGGCGAGGCTATCCCGAATCGCCTGGCGGTCGAAGGTAACCTGGGCCGTCCCGTTCGCATCCACCTCAACCTGCGTCCAGGCGGCAATCTCGGCCGGGGAGACGGTCCAGGTGTGCTCCCCCTCGCGCAGGGTCAGCGGCCGGCCAACCTGCTCCAGTTGTGCCTCCAGGCCGGCGCGGACCTCTGGGGAGAGGGTGGCCGTCTCGGTCAGGGTGGGTATGTCCACAGCAACGAGCATCCCGGCGGGGGGCCGCCGGCCGTGAGCCAGGGCGGAGAGGACGTAGAGGAGGTCCGCCTCCAGGTCCTCCCGCAGCAGGTGGCGGCCGTCCTGCCCGGAATGCACCTCCCAGTGGTCCTCGGCCCAGAGGACGGTAGGAGAGATGGCCGGCCGCTCCAGCGCGGCCGCCACCTGCTCCACAACCACCTGCAGGTGGTCACCGCGCACCTCGGCCACCAGCGGGACGTCGGCCTTTTGCCAGGCGATGCGCTCCCGCTCCCACCACGAGTCCCGCCCCAACGACCAGGCCGCATCGCAGGCCTGCTCGATGCGGTAGTGCAGACCGATCTGGGCTGCGGTAAAGGTCCAACTCTGTTCGCCATAGGAAAGGACGATTCCCTGGCTGAGGACGGGGGCGACCTGCTCGCGGAGGAGGGCCTCGGCCTCGGCGCGGGTCAGGCCGGCGATCTCGACGCCGCCAATCTGGACGCCAGGGAAGAAGCGGCCCTGGTAGCGCCGCTCATAGGCGTTGACCAGGGCGGCGTTGACCAGGAGGAGCAAAAGGAGGAGAAGGGTGGCCGCGAAGCGGGCCATTGCCCGGGGGGAGATTTGCGGGGCGGGTTTTTCCCGAGGAAGGGGCCGGGCGACGGGCAGCCCGGGGGTTGCCAGACTGCCGACCGGGGCGACAGTGGCCGGGCGCGGAGGCGGCACGAGGCGACCGTTGCCCCGATCGGGGTCGGCCCGGCGGGGGCGAGAGGGGCGGCTGCTGCGAAGGGCCGGCCGGGGCAGGCGCAGGGGGTCGGGCGAGGAGGGGACCGGGGAGGAAAGTGCCTCCAACAAACGATGAGCCTGGGGATGGGTTGGGTCCAGGGCCAGGGCGCGGCGGGCGCAGGCCCGGCGCACCTGGGCCCCCTCCGAGACGCTGCCCAGCGCGGCCCAGAGGTCGGCGTCCCGATCGTCCAGGGTCAGGGCCTGGCGCAGGCAGGCAACGGCATACTCAGGGCGGCCCTGGCCGGCGGCGGTCAGGCCCTCCTGGCGCAGGTGGGCCAGGACCAGTTGGCGCATCAACAACCCGTCGCCATTTTCAGAAGGCTCACCTCTTTCTGCCACCATCAACCCACTTCCTTCCATGCCAAACCGCCTTTATCGGCCTTGTTCTGGGTTCATCATAGCATACGCAGGAGGGGCATGTCAAGCCCTTTTGTGCGCAGGATCGAGCACCGTCGCCTCCCTTTTTATAGTATAATATCACCACTTTGAACCACGGCCGGCCGCAGACAGAGGAAGCAGAGGAGATCAAGATGTCCGAGGTGGTCCCAATCCCTTTAGGTTATGTCAACCCCTTCCTTGTCCGGGGCGAGGAGGGAACCGCCCTGGTGGACAGCGGTTCCCCCGGCAGGGTCGAGCAGATCCTGGACAAGATGGCCCAGGCCGGCCTCTCCCCCCAGGACATCCACCTGATTCTGCTCACCCACGGCTACACCGACCACTTTGGCCGCGCCCTGGCCCTGCGCGAGCGCACCGGCGCGCCCATCGCCATCCACGCGCTCGACGCCGAGGCCGTGCGCCGGGGCAGCAACCCGCCGGGAGGCGACCGAGGCCGCACCTGGTTCGTCCGGTTGATGCGGTGGCTGCTGCACCTTTTGCCCATGGACTGCGCTCCGGCCTTTGAGCCGGACCTCCTCCTGGAGGAGGAGTTGGACCTGCGCCCCCGGGAGAACGTTCGCCGCATCATCGCCTTGAACCCCCGGACCATCTACGCCTCCCACGGCGGGCCCTTCCACGACCTCTCTCCGCTCCTGGAGCAGGCCTGAGGTCCGAGCGAGGAGAAGCGATGCCCCCGCAGCCCAAGCCCCCCGACCTCGCCGGACTGCTCCATGAGGGAATCGCCGCGGCCAAACTGGGCCGGCATGAGCAGGCCCGCGACCTGCTTCGTCAGGTCCTCCGGCAGGACGAGCGCAACATCAGCGCCTGGCTCTGGCTGAGCGGCGTCGCCGAGACGCTGGAGGAGCGGCGCACCTGCCTGGAGAATGTCCTTGTCCTGGACCCGCAGAACCAGGCTGCCCGGCGGGGGCTGGAAAAGTTGCAGCGACATCAAGGGGCCCTGCTCCTGGAGCAGGGCATCGCCGCCGCCCAGGCCGGGCAGAAGGAGCAGGCCCGAGAATATCTTCTCCAGACCATTGAGCAGGACGAGCGCGACGTTCTGGCCTGGTACTGGCTCAGCACCGTCGTGGACGACCCGGAGGAGGAGGCGATCTGCTTGGAGAACGTCCTGACGCTGGATCCGGCCCACACCGAGGCCCAGCGGCGGCTGGCGACCCTGCGCGGACGGAGGCCGGCCCCGCCAGAAACGCCTCCGGAAGAATCGCCACCCACCCC
>FWWM01008937.1_pt1 | contig 13120 bp, 9 predicted proteins | sample 2228351 | NCBI WGS metagenome assembly FWWM01 (sample SAMEA103939774, study PRJEB20133) | metagenome | reverse complement strand
CGGATGAGGGTCTGGAAGGGGATGGTTGACTGATGGAGCGCTGGGTCCTGACAGTGATCACGTTCTGGCCGCTGGCCGTGATGGCGGGCGTGCTCTGCATCCCTGCCCGTCAGGAGCGCCTCATCAAGTGGTTCTCCATCGCCGGAAGCCTGCCCCCGCTTGCGCTTTCGGCCTGGCTGTGGCTGGACTACTCCGGGCACTCCGGTCTGCGGTATGTGTTCAAGGTCCCGTGGATCAGCGCGATCGGCGTGGACTACCACGTCGGAGCGGACGGTCTGAGCGTCCCGATGTTCTTCCTGACGGCGCTTCTGACCACCCTGTCGCTCATCTACTCTCTGAACATCACGACGAGGGTGAAGGAGTACTTCGCCCTGTTCCTGCTTCTGCAGACCGGGATGTTCGGGGTGTTCGCTTCGCTGGACTACTTCCTGTTCTACGTGTTCTGGGAGGTCAGCCTGGTGCCGATGTATTTCCTCATCGGCATCTGGGGCGGCCCGCGCCGGGAGTACGCGGCCATCAAGTTCTTCCTGTACACGCTGGTGGGGAGCGTGTGCATGCTGCTCGCCATCCTGGCGCTGTATTTCGCGACCGGCGCCGAGACCTTCGACATGATGCGCATCGCCGAGCAGCAGCCGTTCGCGGGGCGGGGCGTGGTGCAGTCTCTAGTGTTCTGGGCGCTGTTCCTGGGGTTCGCCATTAAGGTCCCCGTCTGGCCGTTCCACACCTGGCTTCCGGACGCGCACGTTGAGGCGCCGACGGCCGGCTCGGTCATCCTGGCGGGCGTGCTGCTGAAGATGGGCTGCTACGGGTTCCTGCGCATCCTGCTGCCGACGATGCCCGAGGCATCCGCCCAGTTCTCGGTATGGATCGGCGTGCTGGCGCTGGTGAGCATCGTCTACGGGGCGTTCGTGGCGATGGCGCAGATGGACTTCAAGAAGCTGATCGCCTACTCGTCCGTGAACCACATGGGCTACGTGATGCTGGGCATCGCGGCGGCTTCGTCCCTGACGGGCGCGAACCTGACGGACCGGGCCACCGCCCTGAACGGCGCCATGCTCCAGATGTTCTCCCACGGCGTCATCACGGGGGCGCTGTTCCTTCTGGTGGGAGTCATCTACGAGAGGGCGCACACGCGGGACCTGAGGGAATTCGGAGGGCTTGGCGCCGTGATGCCGCTCTACTCCGTGGCGCTCTGGGCCTCCTGCTTCGCATCGCTGGGGCTCCCCGGGATGAGCGGCTTCGTGGCGGAGTTCTTCGTGTTCCGGGGCTCGTTCCCGGCGTATCTGCTGTTCACCTGTCTGGCCACCATCGGACTGGTGGTCACGGCGGCATATCTGCTCTGGACCATCCAGCGGGTGCTGCTGGGTCCGACCAACGAAAGATGGGCGAAGCTGCCGGATATGGACGCCCGGGAGACTGTCAGCGTGGCTCCGTTGATGGCGCTGATGGTGCTGTTCGGAGTCTATCCAGGGCCCATCCTGGACATCCTGAACGGATTCGCCAGACAGCTGGCGGCGCTTTTCGGGGCGGGCTGAGGCGATGCAGGACTTCTCGCTGGCGTTCATCCTCCCGCAGTTGCTGCTGCTGGTCTTCGGCCTGGCCGCGCTGGCCACCGGTCTCTGGAGCGGACCGGACGGGCGGTTCGCCTACCGGCCCGAGCGGCTGGGGCGGCCTCTGGCCACGCTGCTGCACGGACTGAACCCCGGGCTGCTCGGCGCGAGCGGCATCCTGCTGGCGCTCATCGCGCAGGGGGAGATCCTGTTCGGCATCCTGCCGCAGTTCGGGCCGCTGCCGGTCACCCAGCTCTCCGACGCGCTCACGGTGGACCCTGCGGGAGTGGTGTTCGGGATGGTGGCTTGCCTGGCCACGCTGGCCGTCATCCCGATGGCCGCCGACCACTTCGCGGACGACAGGCGGAACTCGGGAGAGTTCCACTTCCTGCTGCTGTGCGCCTGCGCGGCGGTGACGCTGTGCGCCCTCGCCGGCGACCTGCTCACCGTCTACCTCTGCCTGGAGTTCCTGAGCATCACGTCCTACGTCCTGGCGGGGTTCCGCCGGGACGATGCGCGCTCGGTGGAGGCGGCCATCAAGTATTTCCTGTTCGGGGCGGCGTGCTCGGCGGCCATGCTCTACGGCATCAGCGTGCTGTTCGGGATGACGGGCACCCTGTCGCTGCGGGAGATCGGCGAGGCGCTGATGCTGGGTCAGTTCACGTCGCCGGCTCTGTGGGTGGCGACGCTGCTCACCCTGACGGGTGTGGGATTCAAGATAGCGGCGGTGCCTTTCCATCTCTGGGCACCCGATGTCTATCAGGGCGCACCCACTCCCGTCACCGCGTTCCTGTCGGTGGCGAGCAAGGCGGCCGGGCTGGCGGTGGTGCTGCGTCTGCTCTGGACGTGCTTCACGGCGGCGCTGGACTGGGTCCCTCTCGTCGCCATCGTCTCGGCCGCATCGATGACGCTGGGCAACCTGGCTGCCATCCCCCAGAGGGATATGAAACGGATGCTGGCCTACTCCAGCATCTCGCACGCAGGGTATCTGCTCATCGGCTTCGCCGCCCTGGGGGTGACTCTGCGCGACCCGCGGCTGTTCGCCCTGCAGGGCACGCTGGTCTATCTTGCGGGCTATCTCCTGGCGAACATGGGCGCGTTCGCGGCGGTGAACGCGGTGGAGCGCCTGACAGGCTCCGCGGAGATGCGGGCCTACCGGGGGCTGATGCGCCGCTCGCCCGCGCTGGCCATCGCGCTGGTCATCTTCTTCCTCTCCCTCGCCGGACTTCCCCCCACCCTGGGGTTCGCGGGCAAGTTCTGGGTGTTCGCGGCGGCCATCAAAAGCAACATCCAGCTGCTGTGGTGGCTGGCCGCCATCGGCGTGGCGAACAGCGTGGTCTCGGTGTACTATTATTTCAATGTTGCGCGCGCGATGTTCTTCGAAGAACCCCGGGACGCCGCTCCGCTCCACAGCCCCGCCGCTTCCGCTTCCGTGGTGTGGGTGTGCGCCGCTGCCAGCCTGGTGCTGCTTGTCGCCCTGGAGCCGCTCGCGCGGGTGGCGGCGGGAGCGGTCTGGATGTCCTTCGTTCCCCGCTGACGCGCCGGAGCACAGGCCGTGACGCGCCCCGGCGGCACTGACCGGCCGGGACCGCCGGAGGGGGCGCACCCCCGGACGGCGGAGTTCTTCGCCCCGGGAGAGAAGGCGCGCTTCGTCCGCTCCGTCTTCGACACCATCGCTCCCCGCTACGACCGTCTGAACACGGTGACCAGTCTCGGGATGCACCGCCGGTGGCGGCGGGCCGCCCTTGCGATGACCGGCCTGAAGGAGGGAGACGCGGCGCTCGACGTGGCCTGCGGCACGGGCGACTTCCTTCCCGGACTCCGCAGGCTGGTGGGAGCTCGCGGGACCGTGGTGGGGCTGGATTTCAGCACGGGGATGCTGCAGAGGGCGCGGGAGAGGATGGAGCGCGACGGGACGGACGCGCTGCTCGTGCTCGGAGATGCCGAGAGGCTTCCGTTTCGGTCAGAATGCTTTCAGGCAGTGACCACCGGCTTTGCGCTCCGGAATTTCTCGGACACGGGAGCGTTCTTCCGCGAGAGCTGGAGGGTGCTTGCGCCGGGAGGAAGGCTGGTGGCGCTCGAGATAGCAGGGCCCCAGTGGTGGCCGTACCGGCCGCTGTTCTTCTGGTACTTCGAGAAGGCGCTGCCGCGGCTGGCGACGCTGCTGCGCGGCGAGCGGCGGGCGTACCGCTGGCTGCCGGCATCGCTGGCGGCGTTTCATCCAAGAGAGGGAGTCACCCGTCTGATGCGGCAAGCGGGTTTCACGGATATCGGCATTCGCAACCTGGCAGGGGGCGCGGTTTGCATCTACACCGGGACGAAGCCTTGAGGCGGCTGAGACGCCGCACGGGCACGGCGCCTCCGTGGCTGGAGTTCCTGGAAGGGTCTCTGGCGGAGGTGGAGGCCCTGCTGCAGTCCGAGGTGGAGTCGCGCATCCGCTCCATCACCGGGCTATGCCAGCACTGCGTTTCCGCCGGGGGGAAGCGTTTCCGCCCCGCGCTGGTGGTGCTGGGGGCGCTGGCGGCCGACCCGGACGCGGACATCTCCCGCCCCATCCAGCTGGCGGCGGGAGTGGAGCTTCTGCATCTGGCCACGCTGATGCACGACGACGTGGTGGACGGCGCGGACTCCCGACGGGGGACGGCCAGCGCGAATGCCCTTTCCGGCAACAAGGTGTCGGTGCTGGTGGGAGACTACCTCTTTGCGCGGTCCTTCGGCGTGATGGCGCGCGACGGGGACGACCGCATCATCAAGAGGATGGCCACCGTGACCGTGGCGCTGGCGGAAGGCGAGGTGCTGGAGCTGGTGATGCGGGGGTCGCTGGGAGAGCTGGAGTCCCAGTACTGGCACATGATCGACCTGAAGACCGCCCGGCTCATCTCGGCCTGCGCCGAGGTGGGAGGCATCTGCGTCGATGCTCCAGATGACATCATCGAATCGCTGGCGCGCTACGGCGAGCGCATCGGACTGGTCTTCCAGCTCACGGACGACCTGCTGGACCTGGTGGGCGACCGCGCGTCGGTGGGCAAGCCGGTGGGCGCGGACCTGCTGGACGGGAAGGTGACTCTGCCGTACATCCTTGCCCTCCGGGAGATATCGCCGGAAGTGCGCGAAAGCCTGCTGGAGAAGGCGTTCCAGAGGCGGCTCTCGCCGGAGGACGTCAACTTCCTGACCCGCAAGGCTCTGGAGATGGACGTGGCGGAGCAGTGCCTGACCCTGGCGGCGGAGCAGGTGGAGATCGCCGGGAAGCACCTTGCCAACCTTCCCGCCACGCCGGCAAAGAGCGTGCTGGAAGAGATAGGCCCCTATCTGCTGGAACGCGGGAGCTGAGCCGCCGGGCGGCTCAGTCCTGCGTCCGCAACCCGTAGAGCTCCTCGGGCAGCCCGTATTCCGCGGTGAGCACGCGCGCCGCGTCGAGCAGGCGGACGTCGCGCTGTCCGGCCGGGCTGTCCTGTTCGCGCATCAGCGCGGCAGCGGCGGCGCTCCGCGAGAGGCGCCCGATGCGGAGATACTCGTCCAGCACCCGGATGGCGACGTCCAGACGCGCGGCGCCGTCCGGCGAGGCAGCCTCGCGAGCCTTGCGGGCGCACTCCAGCTGGCCCTCCCATTCACGCAGCAGGCTCTCTTCCGCCTCCAGCAGCGGCCAGGACGGCGGTTCCTCGCGCAGGAAGTGCGTCCAACCGCGCCAGACCGGCGCCATCCGCGGGTGCAGGTCCTCCTGCGCGAGCATCAGCCGCAGCACAAGGGGAGCGGCCTTCTCTCCGTAGAGCGGGCTCAGGAAGCGGCTGCCGAAGGTCTCGAAGTCCATCTCCGGCTCCCGCGCGAACTCCAGGTATGCCAGATAGTTGGCCTCGTTGTCGGGCATCGCGGCCGAGCCCGCGCATCCGAGCACCAGCCCTTCCACCCCCATGGCGCGCTGGTTTGCGCCGAACCGGCGCGCCTCCCGCAGCAGCGGCCAGAAGCAGCGGTACTGCGTGAAGGTCCATTCGGGCGGAAAGGCGTCCAGGTGGTAGGACCATCCGCCGGAATGGATGAGCGAGACGTTGTGGGCCACCGGAGGCGGCACGGAGGTGTCGCAGTCAAGCTCCGTGTTCCACTGGGCGATGGCCTCGCGGGGAAGCTTCTGCAGGAGCCAGACATCCTCGGACCGCCGGAACCAGGCGGGCTCGTAGGTGGCGTACGTGACCCAGGCGTCGGGCCGCGAGCGGCGGACCTCGTCGAAGACGATGGGGACGGCGATGGCGAGGTCCGAGTAGGAATTGGCGTATCTGAGACGGTTGGGCTCCTGCCGGGTGGCCTGTGCGGCCAGCTCGCAGTCGCAGATCCAGTCCATCTCGTTCGTCTCGATGTTCACCCCTCCGATGGGGAAGGTGGAGGCCAGCCAGGCAGCGCCGTCGCGGAGCCACTCCCGGAACTCCGGCTGGTGCAGGCATGCCGCGTGGTCCACCACGCGCCGGCTTCCCCGGATATGCGACCGGAGGTGCGGCTTTTCCCGAAGCAGGTCGTCCAGGTTGAACGGCAGACCCGGCTTGATGCTGAAGCCGTGATACCCACCCGCGCCCACACCGGGAAGGATGCGGACGTCCTTCGAAGCGCCGTACTCCGCCACCTCGCGGGCCGCGTCGACGCCTCCGTGCCGGCCATCCACGAACCCCCAGATGATGACGGCGTTGTAGCCGGTGCGGGCGGCGAAGTCGATGAGAGCCCGGTATTCGGAGACGTAGCTTGCGGCGCTGAAGGGGTCGCAGACCCAGCTGTCCCAGGTCCAGATGATGCGATACGGCATGGGATGTGAGCGGCTCAAGATAGACGCCTCCGTGTAGGGAACGCCCCGCGGCGGCGGTCCGCCGCGCAGTCGGACACCGGCCGGGGAGTTATGCGGCCCGCAACCTCTCTCCTCCCCCATCGGCGCGGGGCAGAGCAGGAAAGGCCCGAAAGGCGGATTCCTTCTTGACACACGGAGGCAATGGTCCTACCATTGAACCGGAAGGACAGCGGCCCGGACCGGGCGCGGGCGCGGCTGGCACCTGACGTAGAATGCCCGGAGAGGGAAAAGGAGGAGTTCAGATGGGCAGGATCCTCTGGGCCGCCGCGGCTTTCGCAGTGACCGCGGGCAGCTGCCTGGCTCAGCCGGCACAGAACAACTGCTGGGACCCCGGCATCGAATACGGGGCTGGAAACAAGGTGTTCTACGAGGGCTGGGGCTACGGCCCTCCCGCGGGCGACTACTCGAGGGCCGGTTCTCAGCCGTATCTCGTCCGCGACTACGGACGGGGATGGACGAGCATCGGACCCAATCCTCTGGCGTGGGTGGTCTCGGGCAAGAACGGCCAGTCGGCGTTCACCCCCAAGCCCCCGCAGTATGCCTCGGACAACCCCATCCGCGAGAACGACGACTACACGAACAGCGGCGCCGGCTACAACGCGGGCTACCTGGGCGGTTCGTGGCCGTATGCGGACACGCAGTATCGCAGCGGGGTATATCTGGACGGTCCCCAGCCCTATCACATGCAGAGCGTGTGGTTCGACATCAACGGGAACGGGGACGATGTGGGCGACGGCGTCAACCGCCTGCAGATCCTGCTGAAGCACCCGGTGCCGGAACTGAGCGAGCCGCGCAGGGTCCGCGTGGACGTCCAGTACTGGTGGAGCAAGAACTGGCAGAGCAACCTGGGCTTCGGGATACGGCTGTATTTCGAGAAGACGGGCGGCGGGGAGGCCTGGATAGACTTCGCTCCGCACACCTTCAACTATGCCGACCCCAAGCAGACGAAGTTCGCCTTCCGCATCGTCGGCATCCCGGAGCATCCCGAGTGGGAGCAGTGGACGGACACGTATCTTCCCGTGGGGGCGGGCAATTTCGCCGCACCCGAGGACAAGACCCACTGGCGGCACGTGGGCATCGACTTCGGGCTCATCGAGTCCGAGAGCGTGACACTGGTGACGCGTCAGGCGAGCTTCACGGAGCAGGAGAACAGGTTCGCCCGCCTCTCTGACCTCGACATCGCCAGCTATTTCGTGAGGCCCACTGCTTTTGCGGTGGGGATGGTGGACGAGGCCCCCGACGGCCCGGCAGCCGTCTCGGGAACGGTGTTCATGGACAATGTCTGGGTGTCCACGCTGCTGCCGCCGGTCACCACGCTGGCAGCCGCCAAGCAGTCCACCGCATCGGCCCCCGTGGAGGTCGCCTCGGCCATCGTGACGGCGCAGTTCCACGACGACCAGGTGGCGCCGTTCGCCTTCGCCGTCGAGTCGCCGGACCGTTCCTCGGGCATCCGGGTGCTTTGGCCTTCTGAAGTGACACCCGGGGACGACGTGAGCATCACCGGGAAGGTGGCGGTGGAGGGCGCGGAGGTGGTCATCCGGGCGTCCGAGGTCTCGGTGAACCCGGGCGGCGCCGGCATCCCGGAGCCCCTGACGATGACAGGCGCCGCCTCCGGGGGCGGCAGGTTCGGGCTGCAGCCCGGGGTGACCGACGACGCCGCGTCCGGGGCGTCGGCACAGGGCCTCAACAACATCGGCCTTCTGGTCACGCTGACCGGGCGCGTTACGCAGAGCGCATCGGGGAGCTTCGAGGAAGGCGGGTTCTATGTGGATGACGGCTCGGGGTTGAACGACGGGTCCGGCTTTCCCGGCATCCGCTGCCGTCCGCCGTCGTTCTTCGGCTTCCCGGGGGCGGTCCCGGACGAAGGACGCTACGTGAAGGTCACGGGCGTGATGGGCGCGCGCAAAGCCGGCAGCGCCAACGTCCGGTATCTGTGGACCACCGGCTGGGACTATCTGGACTGAGCCGGCAGCCGGCGCAGACTCCGGTCTGAAGGGACCCCCGGAGCGTCACCGGCCGGGGGCTTTCCCTCCTGCCTGAGGCCGGAAGGGTTTCCAGCCCTTTGCACGGAGGGGCCCGCCGGACCCCGTACAATTGCTGGTTTTGCGCCTTCAAACAACGGAAATATTCCTCTGCCGCTTGACCGCTAAGGCTGTGTGTTTTATGCTGAAAGCACTGGGCAAAAGAGGAGCCCGCCAAGAGGCTCGCTTGCGAGAGGGCGCTCCCTGCGCCCGGTACATACCTGAAGGAGAAGAGGGTTCGACATGAAACGAACAGCACTCTGGGTGACACTCTCTCTGGCGGCTGCGTTTGTGGTCGCCGCGAGCGCCTCGGCCAACCTGCTGGTCAACGGCGACTTCGAAGATGACAACTTCGGCATCCCGGGCTGGGTCCCCGGCTGGACCGTGACCACCTACTGGTGGGCCGGATGGGGCACAGGAGCCCCGATGCTGGACCGGAAGACCGGATACAGCACGTTCACCGGCACCGGCATCCCGTTCAGCGGAAACTACTTCCTGGCCACCGACACGATGGGGCACGCCAACTTCCACGTGGGCGCGTATCAGTCGTTCAGCGTGACACCGGGCGCCACCTACACGGTGTCGGGCGGCTTCATGGGCGGTGTGCAGGAGTCCAACGATACCGCATGGTGGGAAGTGAAGGTGGTGGACGGGACGACCAGTGACCCGGATGCCCCCGGAACGGTCATCGCGAAGAAGGACCGCCCTGCGGGCGCAGGGTTCTTCCAGTTCCGCGAGGAGTTCTCCGGCACCTTCACCGCCGGCGACTCCACCGCCACGATCTTCCTGAAGTGGGGCCGCGCGCAGTCCGCGGACTACGTGATCTCGGCGGCGGGGTTCGACAATCTGGTGGTGGTTCCCGAGCCTGCGAGCATCCTCGCGCTGGCGAGCGGCCTGGCCGGAATGGCGGGTCTGGCTCTGCGCCGGAGGGCGTAAGGGACCGTTTGACAACCTGATCGAGTGCGGGCGCGGACCTCTCGAGGGGTCCGCGCCTTCTGTTTGGCTCAGAAAAGCGAGCCCTGCGCCGCCTCGCGCACGGCGCGGTAGCGCTCCATCGCCACCTGGCGCTCCACGTGGTGATCGACTATCGGAGCGGGATAGTCCCGCCCGATGACGCAGCCGAAGCGGCGCTGCTCCTCCGGGCTCATCAGGTGCGGCTCGTGGATGTGCTCGGACGGGAGGCCGGCCAGTTCGGGGACCCATCGGCGGATATACCGCCCGTCGGGGTCGTAGCGCCGGCTCTGAAGCCAGGGATTGAAGATGCGAAGAGGCCGCGGGTCCACGCCGGTCCCGGCGGCCCACTGCCAGCCCCCGTTGTTCGGGGCAAGGTCCCCGTCCACGAGACGCAGCATGAAGTGCCGCTCCCCTTCCCGCCAGTCGATGTGCAGGTCCTTCGTGAGGAAGCTGGCGACGATCATCCGCACCCTGTTGTGCATCCAGCCCTCCACGAGCAGGTGACGCATCCCGGCGTCCACGATGGGATACCCCGTCATCCCGGCCTTCCAGGCATCCAGCTTCGACGGGTCGTCGTCCCACTGCAGCCCGCGCTTCTGCTCCTGCCAGGCCGAATGCTCCACCTCCGGCCAGTGCCACAGCACATGGAAGTAGAACTCGCGCCAGGCAAGCTCCGAGACGAACTTGGCGGCGTGCGCCGTGCGCTGATACACCTGCCTCATGGAGAGGCTGCCGAACTTCAGGTAGGGAGAGAGACGGGACGTGCCGTCCACCCCGGGGATGTCCCGCAGCCGGTCATAGGACGAGAGAACCTCCGAGACGAAAGCATCCAGCCTCGCCTGCGCGGCCTCCTCTCCCGGCTTCCATGCCGAAGGGTCGAACTCGGCCGGAAGCGCGAATCCGATGCCGCCGGGGCCGGGAACGGGGCTCGCCTCGCCCGGATAGGCCCCTCCGAAGTCCGTCACCTCCCCAACGGGCTCCGCCTTCGGAAGCAGCTGCCAGGCGCGGTAGAACGGAGTGAACACGGAGAACGGACGACCGTCTGCGGTCAGGACGCTCTCCGGCTCGGCGAGGAGCAGGTCGCTGAAGCACCGCGGCTGGATGCCGGCCGCTTCGAGACGCGCGGAGACCGTCTCGTCACGGCGGCGGGAGTAGGGCTCGTAGTCCCGGTTGAAGAAGACCGCTTCCGCACCGGACTCACGCGCGAACCGGGGAACCTCCTCCTCGGGCTTTCCCCGGAGGACCACCAGGCGCCCGTTTCGTGACGCCACCTTCCGCTCCAGTTCCCGCAGACTCTCCAGAAGGAACCAGACCCGCGGGGCTCCCACGTCCGGGCGGGAGAGGATGTGGTCGTCAAGGCAGAACACGGGGATGACCTGCGCTGCTTCCGAGCGCGCGCGGAAGAGCGCGGTATTGTCCGCCAGACGCAGGTCGCGCCGGAACCAGTGGATGGCGCGCCTCATCCGGCGCTCCTCCGCCCCACCCCGCAAGGTTCACTTCCCGATGCAGAACGCTCCGAAGATGGCATCCAGCAGGCTTTCCGTGACATCCTTTCCCAGAAGGTCCCCTATCCTGGACCGCGCCGTCTGGATCTGCACCGCAGCCAGGTCCAGAGCATGGACGGAGCGGACCGACTGTTCCGCCCCCGCCAGCGCTTCCAGCGCCTGCTCCAGCAGGCTGACCTGATGCGCGCTCGCCGAGAGCGCTTCCTCGAAGTATCCGGCGCCGGCCCCCAGCCGCTCCAGGATGGCTTTCTGCAAGTCCTCGAGCCCGTCCCCCGTCAGGGCCGAGACAGCGACGGGTCGCTCGAAGAGTCTGCCGGCATCCGGAACAACAGCGACAAGGTCCATCTTGTTCCAGACCGGCACCGCCCGCTCCCCGGCCGCCCGGAGGACCTCCGCATCTCCGGGCTCGATGCCCCGGGTGGCGTCCAGCACGACAAGGCCCACGTCGGCCTGCTCCAGCGCCTCGAGCGCCCTCAGGGTCCCTTCCCGCTCCACCGGGTCGCCCGTCTCGCGGATGCCCGCGGTATCGACGGCGACGACGGGAAGCCCGGCTATCTCCACCGTCTCCTCCAGGAAGTCGCGCGTGGTCCCGGGGATGTCGCTGACGATGGCGCGCGGCCGGCCGGCCAGCAGGTTCAGAAGGCTGGACTTCCCGACATTCGGACGGCCGACGATGGCAAGGCGCACACCCTGAGACAGCAGCCTGCCCCGCCGCGCCAGCTCGAGAGCCGTTTTCAGGGAAGCCCGCAGGCGCTCCAGCGTCTGCGCCACCTCGCTGCGGTCCGGTTCGTCCACATCCTCGGGGAAATCGATGGAGGCTTCGATGGCGGCGGCAACGGCCGTCAGACCGTCCCACGCCTCTTCCAGACGGCGCGACAGGGCGCCGCTCAACGTGTGGCGCGCGGCGAGAAGCTGAGTCCGCGTCCTGGCCCGGATGAGCTGATTCACCGCCTCGGCCTGCGCGAGGTCCATCCGGCCGTTCAGGAACGCCCGGCGGGTGAACTCCCCGGGCCCCGCCGCCCTGGCTCCCGCGGAGAGCGCCAACTGAAGCACCTCCCGGACCGTGGCGATGCCCCCGTGGCAGGAGACCTCCACCACGTCCTCTCCCGTATAGCTGGCGGGAGCCGCAAAGAAGGTGTACAGGCCCTCGTCCACGGTCTCCCCGGCCGGGGAGAGCACCGGGGCCAGAGTGGCCCGCCGGGGGACGAAGCGCTCCGGCGGGCGTCCCGACATCCTGCAGGCGATACGGAGGGCCTCCGGACCGCTGATACGGACAACGGCGATGGCCCCCACTCCCGGAGCGGTGGCCACCGCCGCTATGCTGTCGCCGAAAAGATGCGTCACCGGGTCCCGCTTCCCCGGCCTGCACTCCTCCGGAGGCGCGCCGTCAGCCCTGCCCTTCTCCCGTCTTCGGGGAGATGACGACGTGACGCTTCTCGCCCTCGCCCTCGCTGTAAGTGTAGACCTTCGGATGGTCCTTCAGCGCCGTGTGGATGATGAGACGGTCGCGGGGCGGCAGCGGCTCCAGCTCCGCCTCCTGGTTGTGCTCGGCGACCTGCTCGGCCAGCTCCAGCGCGGTCCGGATGAGGGTCTCCCGGTGCTTCTGGCGGAATCCGGCCGCCTCCAGGGTCACGCGGGCCTTCGCCTCGTACTGCCGGTTGACCGACACGCCCACCAGGAACTGGAGCGCGTCCAGCACCTGTCCCTGCCGGCCCACCAGGATGGCGGCGTTCTCGCCTTCAATATCGATCTGGAAGCCGTCATCGGCGACCTCCGAGACCTTCGCGGAGCAGTTCAGCGCCGCCGCGTCCAGGATGCGCTGGACAAACTCCCGCGCCTGCTGCGCCCGAACATCCATCGCCGGGGCCTCCATCTTCTGCACTGTGCCTCTCTCCTCGCTCCTGACTTCGGTCTCTCCACTCTCCGGAGCGGCCGGGCCGCCCTGCGGGACGGCAGCCTGTTCCGGCTTCGCGGGCCGTCCGCCGCGCCCCCGGGAGCGCCTTCTGGGCTTTGCCTGCGCCTCGCCGCCCGCTGCGGCTGGCCCCTCCCGCGAGGGCTGCTCCGCGGCCGGGCGCTGGCCGTTCTCCTTCGCCCCCGGCGCCGCCTCAGGCTTGCGCTGGCCGGCAGGCTGCTGCCGCGACCCCGCGGACCGCTGCTGCTTCTGCTCCTTGGGCCGGGCCTGAGAGGCGGCGTCCCGCGTGCGGGAGCCTCCTCTGCGCCTGCCGCGCCGCCGCGGCTGGGCTTCCTCCTCGCCCGTATCCTCCA
>FWWM01011366.1_pt1 | contig 13121 bp, 10 predicted proteins | sample 2228351 | NCBI WGS metagenome assembly FWWM01 (sample SAMEA103939774, study PRJEB20133) | metagenome | reverse complement strand
TCTACGATCTGTGCCACCTTGGGCATGCGCGTTCCATGGTGGCCTTTGACGCGGTGCAGCGCTGGCTCCAGGCCAGCGGCTCCCGCGTGACCCAGGCGGTGTTGGCCACGCGGTGGGCCGCCTCCGGCCAGAGCAGGCCGCTCTGCCGCAGGTACAGCGTGGTCCCGGGCGGGAGCGCCGCCCAGCCCACCCGCGGCGGTTCGGGTTTTTCCATCTTTTCCCCCGGCTGGCGGCCGGTGTCCGCGCCGGCGCTGGCGCTCGCCTCCGCCGCCGCGGTGGAATCCGACTCCGGATTGTCCGCGGGCGCCGGCGCCAGGTAGCCGTATCGAATCGGCGCCTCCACGCCCTCGGCGGCCATGAGGACACTGTGGCGGTTGGCCAGCACGGGAAACGGCTCGGCGCAGCCGAAGGCAAGCCAACTGTTGGTATCCACCCGCGCGGCCAGCAGGGCGCCCTGGGGCATGAACAACGCCTGCCAGGCATCGCGCCGCTTGAGCTCCTTTTCGTCCGGATGCGGGCCGTCCACCCCCTGCCACGGATAGCGGAGCCGAAGCGGGGGTTGGTGAGCCCAGAGCACTTCTGCGGACACGGGGTTGGACCCGCGAGCCAGCCACTCGCGCAGAACGGCCAGTTCGTACTCAGCCAGCCGGCCCAGTACCTCCGGCAGCGGGCGCACCCTGCTCAGGCCGGCCGACTCCGCGGTGAACCGGGTGGTCGAGCTGCCGATGGCGATCAGTGTGCCGCCGGCACGCACCCAGTCCTTCACGGCCTCCAGAGAAAGGGCATTGGTGCCGATCCGGGCATGCGGCACCACCAGCACGTTGTAGCGGGCCAGATCGACGGACGCGCCGTCCTCGAGGTGGCTGTGCCGGATGCCCAAACGATGGTCCAGCGTGTGCCAGATCGAGCCGAAATCGGTGAAGTCAAACCGCGCGCGTCCCACCACGGCCACCCGCGGCGGTTCCAATCGCAGGAAATGCTCCCCGCCGAGATCGGGCAGGTCGCCCGGCCCCAATCCGCTGCTTGCCGTCTTGGCCCTGAGACCCAATTCCCGGGCAGTCCGATCCACCTCCGCGGCGAGGTCGCCGGCGAAGGTGCGGTTGTCCAGCGCCGTCACCACCACCGAGCCGCGCGCGAAGCGCCGGGTGTCGAACTCGAAGTCCCGTTTCGCCACGCGCACTTGCACGCCGCGTTCCATCAGCCGCGCGGCCGCCGCCACACTGAGGTCGTCCGCCCCGTCGAACAGGTAAGCCACCGGCCGGTCCGTCGAGCGGTCCAGACCGCCGTCGGGGACGGCGAAGATCCACGGCTCCGCGTCCGCGGGCAGGTCGCCGGGGAGGGTGAGCGCTTCCAGGCCGTAGAACATCGTGAGATTCCACGCGGTGGTGTCGTACAGACGCGAGCGGCCCGTGCGGAGGATTTCGCGGCGTTCCTCCTCCAGCGCCCGGTCCGAGAGGCGCGGGTCAAATTCCAGCGCGGCGGCGACCAGATGCCCGAGCGGCTGACGGTTGGGGATCAACAGCGTGCCGGGCAGCAGGTTCGTGGCAGCCAGTCGTTGCCCCAACTGGTTGGTGGCGCCGGTGACCGCGAGTTCGCGGGCGAGGCGGTACACTTCGAATCCATGCAGGCGCGCCAGCTCTGCGAAATCCCGCAGCCGGGAGGCGTTGGCCGTGGGTAACACCGCGAACGTGCGGCTTCCGTAGGGGCCGGCGGGATCCAGCGCCTCCCGGCGATTGGCGCGCAGGGACCGGAGCAGCTCCCGCGCGTGGGCGCGCGCCGTGCGCAGGTTGGTCAGCGAGCCGATGACGTGGTGCTGCACCGACTCGCCGTAGCTGAGAATGCGTCCCTCGGGGCGACGCACGCCGTCCTCCGCCACGCGCGCCTGTTCATACAGGATGCCCACCGCCCCGCGATAGGAGACATAGGCATCCGAGTAGCCGGGGTACCATTCCTCATGCCACTCGCCGGTGTAATACACCAGCCCATGATGGTCGAAAGCCGCCGCCTGATCCCGGGCAAAGCGTTCGGCCCAGCGGTCGCGCGTGGCCGGGATGTGCGGGTTGATGGGCTCGCGCGGCGGCGAGAACAGATGAGTGTCCTGCGGACCCATGCCGTGGGCGTCCACAAAGAGAACCGGATTCCAGCGGGCAACCTCCCGCAACCGACCGCGCGTCTCCGGATGCACGGCCCAGAGCCAGTCGCGGTTGAGGTCGAACAGGTAGTGGTTGCCCCGGCCGTAGGGCCAGTAACCGCGATGCACTAGCGACTGGTCGTCCATGTTGGGCATCGTGCCACGGTGCTCGGCGATCATTTTCACAAAGCGTTCCCGGCCGTCCGGGTTCATCAGCGGGTCCACTACGATGACCAGCGCCTCGCGCAGGGCTGCCACCTCCTCATCCGTGGAGGCAATCAGATGGTACAGCACGGCCAGGGCGGCATCCGACCCCTCGGTTTCGTCTCCGTGGATGGTGTAGGCCAGCCAGGCTACGGCGGGCAGGGAGTCGAGCAGTGATTCCGCTTCGGATTCGGTGGTTTGCCGGGGATCGGCCAAGCGGGCGAGGTCCTGCTGAATCTGGTCCAGTCGCGCCAGGTGGCGGGGAGCGGTGACCACCACGTAATACAGCGGGCGGTCTTCGTGGCTGCGGGCGTACTCCACCAGGCGAGTGCGATCAGGCGCTGCGGCGGTCCAGGTCTTCAGGCACCGTTCGATCTCGGCCGGAGTGGTGGCGCGCCGGCCCAGGGGAAATCCCAGGACGGCTTCCGGGCGGGGCACCGCCGGGTCGTATTGGGCTCCCGGGAAAAAGTCCGGCGGCGGGTTCAGGTCCTTCAATTCCGTCGGAGGCGGCGACGCCGCTTGGAGACCGGGGAGGCTCCCAAGGAGCAGGCAGGCCAGGAAGCGGACGGCACGCAGGCAAAGGATGTGTCGCATGGTGTGCAGGGCGAACAGGCTAGGGACCGGACCGCGAGCCCGCAAGCCGGCAGCCGGTTGAATGCAGCCCGACGGGCAAGGGGCGGCTGCGGGCGCGGTCCGCGGCAGAAAGTGGCCGAGGGCTGGGAGTAGCGGCCAACAAGTGGTGAGCAATTGGGCGGAAAAAAAGGGCGCAATTCACTTGACCCCTCTGGGTAAAGAACGGTAAAAAACGGGAAACAACGGTAGCCAAGGGTGCCAACCGGCCCCGGCAGGTGTCATGGCGGAAACGGCGGTCAACGATGCGGTCGAGTTCACCGGTCTTTTCGAGCACGGTGTGGACAGCAGTTTTCGCATCATGCTCCCGGGCGCCTGGCGGTTCGATGGCAAGGAGACCACCTTCTACCTGGTGCCCTGGCCGTTGAAGGCGCCGGACCATTTGCTGGCCCTGCCGCCGGATCGCTGGCGCCTCGCCAAGGAGCGGCTCCGGGAAAAATTCTCGCTCACCAGCTCGGTGGGCACGGTGGTACAGCGCGCCTTCGCCAGTTCGTCGGTCGAACGCAAGCTCGATGACAACGGCCGCCTGTGTCTGGGCAAGGAATCCAGCTCACTAACAAGGCCTGTCTGGTGGGCTGCCTGGACAAGTTTGAAATCTGGGAGCCGGGCCGCTTCCGCGCGGCGCAGGAACTGATCCAGCAAATTCCGGACGAAATTCTGGAGGGGTTGATGCTATGAGCCTCGGTGGACTGCTCAGTCTGGGAAACATACTTGAAAAGGCGCGCAGCCGCCCGACCACCTACCACGTGGCGGAGGGCGGCTTGCCGAACTTCAACGTAAAGCCTCCGCCCTCCCGGGCGACGCCAACGCGGGACGCGGCGGCGCGGGTCGCGTCGGTCTCCAGCGCTCCGTCTGCCGGGTCGCGCGTTTCCCGTTCCCCGGCGGGGCCTCCGGCCGGCGTTGAAGGCAGCGACGCTCGCGCGGTCGGGGGAGCGCAGCCGGAAGCTTCGACCGGCGCCGCTCCCGCCACCCCCCCGGCCCTGGATTCCGGCAGGACTCGCGACCGGTGGCGGTTTTGGAGAGGGCGCCGATCTGGACGCGAGGCGCGGGCGGAGTTGGCTTTGGCCGCCGTGCGCGTGGTGCGCAACGACCTGTACGCCGACGACCTGGAATTGATTCCCAAGCCGTCGCCCGCGGCGCGGGGCATCACCCTCGGGGCCGAATGGCGCGGGCGGCGCGCGGCCGGCGGCGGCTGGCGTGGGTGGTGGGCGCATTGGATGCGGCTGTTGCGGTGGCGACGCGGAGAAGGGGGATGAGATGGAGCCTTTTGCGCACACGCCGGTGCTGCTCCGCGAAGTGGTGGAGGCGCTGGCCCCGCGCGCGGGAGGACGGTACGTGGACCTGACCGTGGGCGGCGGAGGGCATGCGGCGGCGGTGCTGGAAGCCAGCGCGCCGGATGGCTGGTTGCTGGGCATTGACCGGGACCCGGAGGCCCTGGCGGCGGCGCGGCGGCGGCTGGCGGGTTTTGCCGGACGCTTGGAGTTGCGCGAAGGCACGTTCGACCGGCTGCCCGAGTGGGTGGCGCCGGCGACGTGCGACGGGGTCCTGGCGGATTTGGGTGTAAGCTCGCCGCAACTAGATGAACCGGGCCGGGGATTCAGCCTTCAGCACGATGGCCCGTTGGACATGCGCATGTCCGGCGCCGGTCGCCCCACCGCCGCAGACCTGGTTAACCGGCTTTCCAGCGAGGAACTGGCTCGTCTGTTGGCGGAATTGGGCGATGAGCCACACGCGCGGGCGATTGCCCGGGCCATTTGTCGGGAACGGGAACGAGCCCCGTTGACCACCACCCGTCAACTGGCGGCGCTGGTGGAGCGGGTTGTTCCCCGGCGCGGGCAGAGCGTGCATCCGGCCACGCGGGTGTTTCTGGCCCTGCGGCTGGCGGTGAATGACGAACTGGGCATCCTGGCGCGCGGATTGGAGGCGGCCGTTCGGGTCCTGCGACCCGGGGGACGGCTGGCGGTGATCACCTTTCACGGGGGCGAGGTGCGGGTGGTGCGCCGCTTCGCCCGCGAGCAGTCGCGGGATTATGAGACGCCGGGCGGGGTGGACGTGCCGGAATTGCGGCGTCCGCGTCCGGCGCGTCTGCGTCTGCTCACGCCGCGGGGCGTGGGTCCGGGGGCCGCCGAGGTTCGGGCCAATCCGCGGGCGCGCTCGGCCCGGCTGTGGGTTCTCGAGCGGCGGGCGGAGGAGGCGGTCTGAGATGGGCTGGACGCGCAAAAGTCGGAGGTCTCCGTCGAGCATCTTGCGGTTTGGACCGCTGGTGCTGAGCGGGATGGTTTGCCTGTCGTTGGCCGGCGCGGCGATGGGGTACATGTGGCTTCGAGAGCGCAACACCACCCTGCAACGTCAGAACGCCTCGCTGCGTCGCCAGTTGGAAACCGTACAGAAGGAAACCCTGGCTTTGGAGGCGCAACTGCAGGCGCTGACCCGCCCCGAGGTGCTCTTTGCCCGCGCCCGGATCCTAGGATTGGTCGCGCCGGAGCCGACGCAAATCCTGCGAGTGCCACTGAGGCCGCCGACCCAGCCGTCCCAGCCGAACGGCGGCGTGCCGGCGGCGCAACTGGCCACCCGGCCCGGGGGGGCGGCCAGAGGAGGGGGGCCATGACCTCACCGGTGCGTTATCCGCGGCTGGCGGCGCTGGGGTTGCTGGTGGTGGGCGGCTTCATCGGGCTGCTGGGCTGGTTGTTTGAGCGGCAGATTCGCGACCGCGACCGCTTCGTGGCCGAGGCGCGCAGCAACCTCAACTTCAAGCGGGTCTATCCGGCCCGGCGCGGCGACATCCTGGACCGGCGCGGCGTGGTGCTGGCCACCAGCGTGCCGGTCAAGACGGTGTGCGCCGACCCCGCCCTGGTGGGGCCCTATCGCGAGTGGGTGGCGCGGGCCCTGGCTCCGTTGCTGGAACTGTCGGAGGAAACGCTGCTGCGCAGCCTGGAGCCGCGCCTGATCCTGCGCGAGGTCTACGGGACCCGACAACTGGTGACCAACCGCTATGCGGTTCTCAAACACAAGGTTCCCCTCCAGCGCTGGATGGAGGTCACCCAGGCCGTCAGCCGGCTGACCTTCGGTGTGGACGAACACCGGGTTTCCCCCCGCCAGCGGCACCAGCTCCAAAGCGTGCGCGCGGCCGGCATCTTCGGCGTGGATGATTATCTTCGCCTGTACCCCAACGGGACCCTCGCTGCGCAGACCCTCGGCTTTGTGCGCACGGAGGAGGTGCGCAAGGACGAGGGGACCGTGTTTGAAGACCGGGGCCAGGCCGGCCTGGAGCTGACCTTCAACGAGCCGCTCAACGGCACCCACGGCTGGACCACCCGGGAAGGCCACGTGCCGCCGCGAGAAGGTCTGAATCTGGTGCTCACCCTCGATGCCGGCATTCAATACATCGTCGAAAGCGAGCTGGCGCGGCTGGCGTCCGAGTGCCAGCCCGCCGGCGCCGTGGGCATTGTGCTGGCGCCGCAGACCGGTGAGCTGCTGGCCCTGGCCAGTTGGCCCACGTTCGACCCCGCCCGCCCCGGCACCAATCATACCGAGTTCCGCCTGCGGGCGATCATGGACCAGTACGAGCCGGGCTCGACCTTCAAGGGATTCAGCCTCGCGGCGGCGCTCGAACACGGGGTCCTTTCCCTGGACGAGACCGTGTTTTGCGAAAACGGCTACTGGAGCCAGTACCGACTCCGGGATGCGCACCCCTACGGCACGCTGAGCTTTGAGCAGGTGCTGGCCAAATCCTCGAACATCGGCGCGGCCAAGGCCGGGGTCCGGTTGGGCGCGCAGCCCTTGTACGACACGCTCAGTCGGTTCGGCTTCGGGAAATCCACGCTGCTGCCCCTGCCCGGCGAGGTGCCCGGTGTGTTGCGGCCGCCCCGGGCCTGGGACGGCCTGTCCATCAGCCGGATTCCCATCGGCCAGGGGGTCAGCGCAACACCTCTGCAAATGGCGGTGGGCTACGCCACCCTGGCCAACGGCGGGGTGCGCCAGTCCCCGCGCCTGGTGAGTCACCTGGCCGACCGCGCCGGAAATCCCGTGGCCTACTATCCCGTGGAACCACCCCGTCGGGTGATCAGCGAACGGGTGGCAGCGGAGATGACCCGCGCCCTCCAGGCGGTGGTGAGTCCCGAAGGCACCGGCAAGCGCGCCCGGCTCGAGCATTACTCGGTAGCGGGAAAAACGGGTACGGCCCAGATTCCCGGTCCCGGGGGGTATCTGCCGGGCAAGTATTACTCCTCATTTGTGGGGTACCTGCCGGCCGGACGCCCGGAGCTGTGCATCCTGGTGGGCGTCGTCGAGCCGACCCTGCGTCAGGGCTACGAGGGTGGGGCGCTGGCCGCGCCAGCCTTCAAAAACATCGCCGAGCGCGTGGCCAACTACCTCCGGATTGAGCCGGACCTGGTCCCTGAGCGTGAGTCCCCCCCCTCCGGCCCGACCGAACTGGCCCACCGAAAATCCCTGGCGCTGCATCGCGAGCGCGCCGGCGCTTCCCGCAACCCGCGTTGAAACCATGAGAACGTTGCCGCCTCTCCGTCAACTGGTCCGCCGGCTCGGCGCCCTCAGCGTCGAGGGCCGCCTGGATGTCCCGGTGGCCGGCTTGACCTACGACGCCCGCCGGGTGATGCCCGGGTCGGTCTTTTTCGTGATGGGCAATGCCAGCGAGTCCGGGGGCCGCCCGGCCATCCCGTGCGCCGTCGAACGTGGCGCCGCAGCCATCGTCAGTGAGGACGCCGGCTTCCTGCCCTACCGCGCGGCCCGCATTCGCGTGGCCAATTGCCGGCGGGCACTGGCGCACGCCGCCGCCGCCTTTCATGATCATCCCAGCCGCCGGCTCCAGCTGGTGGTGATCTCCGGCGACGCCAGCCGCCTGACGGTGGCGCATCTGCTGGGCGAGTGTTTCCGTGCCGCGGGCATTCCCACCGGCATCCTCGGCACTCGCGGATGCTGGTTGGGGGCGCGCTGGCTACCGGCGCTGGACGCGCAGCCCGAAGCCCTGGACATCCAGGAGCGGCTGGCGGCACTGCTTCGGGCCGGGTGCCGGGCCGGCATCCTGGAACTGCCGCCCGAAGCCATTGAACACGGCTGCGTGACGGCCTGCGAGCTGGAACGCCTAATCCTTTGCCAGCGAACATCGCACCCCGCCAACGGGGCGCCGCAGATTGCCCCGGACCTGTCCCGCAACCGGGAAGCCGGGTTTCTGCTGCGCGGCGACGCGGGCGGCCGGAACGCGCGCTCCGGGGTGTGGTATCTGGAAGACGCGCTGCGTGGACGGGCGACCCGAAACGCAGACCTGGTGTTCCGGCTGAGGGGCGACGACGCTCGGCCTCGTACCGGTCGGGCGCGCCGGCTGCGTGCGGGTTCCGGAGGCACTCGCCTGTCGCTCGAAACCGCGGCTGGAAGCATGGTGGTCAAGCTGCCGCTGCCGGGTGACCGGTATGCCCGGGCGGCGCTGGCGGCGGCGCTGTTGGCAGCGGCCGGCCATCTCCCTCCGGCGGCGGTGCTGCAGGGCCTGTCACGCGCCCGTCCCCTGCCGGGGTGTCTGGAGCGGGTGCTCATCCGTCCCGGCGGGGGATTGGTCTGGGTGGATACCTGCGCGACAGCGGCTGAACTCGAACGCAGTCTCGAAGAGGTCCGGGAGTTCGCATCCGGGCGGCTGCTGTTGCTCTTCGGCTGCGGTTGGCGGCAGTCCGTGTCCGAACGCCAGGCGCGTGGGCGAGTGGCCGCCCGGCTGGCGGACGACGCCGTGTTGACCGTGGACAATCCGGGACGAGAACCGGCGATCCACCTGCTGACCGAGGCCGCGGAGGCCTTCACGCGCGAACGGGGTTGTCCGCCCTTGGTGGTGGACGACCGGGCCGCGGCCATTGCCGCGTTGCTGGCCCGCGCGCGGGCGGGAGATTGTGTACTGCTGACGCGAACCGACGCCGCGCCCACCCAGGAGTTGGGCGATTGCGTCGTGCCCTGGGATGACCGCGAGCACGCGCGGGCGGCGTTGGAACGGGCCAACGGGGAGGGCCGGCCCCGGGCGCCGGAGGAGGGGACCTGATGGAACCGCGCGAGCTTCCCAGTCTGGCCCGGGATTGCGGCGGCACGCTGACCGCGGCCGACCAGACAATCCGAGTGCGGCGGGTGTGCACCGATTCCCGGGCGGTGCAGCCCGGCGATTTGTTTGTGTGCCTGCGCGGGACGCGGTTTGACGGCCATGCCTATGCGATCGAGGCCGTGCGGCAGGGGGCGGTGGCGGTGCTGGGCGAGGCGGCGGCGCTGGAGGGACGTGCGCCGGACGCGCCGTGCATCCTGGTCCCGGACAGTCGCGCGGCGCTGGGACGGCTGGCGGCGGCTCACCGCGCGCGATATGAGGTGCCCGTGGTGGCGGTGGCCGGGTCCAATGGCAAGACCACAACCAAGGAGATGCTGGCCGCCGTGCTGCGGCAACGCGGTCCCGTTGTGGCCAGCCCGGCCAGTTTCAACAACGACATCGGCGTGCCGTTGACTCTGCTGGAATTGGAGTCCCGCCACTGGGCCGCGGTGGTGGAGGTGGGCACCAATCATCCCGGTGAGTTGCCGCCCCTGCTCGAGTTGGCCCGGCCCACCCACGCCGTGCTCACCCGCCTGGGACGGGAACACCTCGAATTTTTCGGGGACCTCGAGGGGGTCATCCGGGAGGAGAGCACGGTGGCGGATGCGCTGCCCGTCGGCGGCGTTCTGGCGTTGGTGGGCGAGAGCCCGGGGGCGGACACGGTGATGCGCCGGGCGCGGTGTCGGGTGGTGCGCGCGGGCTGGGCGCCGGAAAATGACTGGCAGGCGGTGGCGGCGTGCGTGAGCGAGGCGGGCGCCTGCTTCGAGGTGCGCGCGGGCCCGGCCGGCTATTCGGGCGAATACCATCTGCCGTTGCTGGGACGACACCAGGTTGAAAACGCGCTGCTGGCCCTGGCGCTGGGCGCCGAGCTGGGGCTGTCCCGGGCGGAACTCTCCGCCGGTTTGGCTTCCGCCCGTCCCGCGCCCCGCCGGCTGTGCCTGTCCCGGGTGAACGGGGTCCTCGTGCTCGATGATTCCTACAATGCCAACCCCGACTCGATGCGCGCCGCGCTGGAGACCCTCAGGGACCTGGATTGTCCGGGACGGCGCATCGCCGTGCTGGGGGACATGAGCGAACAGGGCGCGCACGCGGCGGCGGGACACCGGGAAGTTGGACGCGCCGCGGCGGCGGCCGGCGTAACCCATCTGCTGGCCGTGGGCCGCTGGGCCGGGGAATTGTGTGCCGGCGCCCGCGCAGGGGGGCTGGAGCGGTGCGAGTGTTTTGCGCAGGTGGCGGACGCGGCGGAAGCGGTGGTGCGCCTGGCGCAACCGGGGGATTTGGTCCTGATCAAGGCCTCGCGGGCCGCGCGGTTGGACGTGGTGGCGGATGTATTGCTGCGAACCCTGGCGGCGCGGGAGGAACGCCCGGCCGCGGCCCGGGGGACCCTGCAGAAACTGGCATGCTTTACGCCCTGACCCAGTACCTGCTCGAACAGACCCGCGGCACCGAGCTGGGGGAGTGGATCTCCGGGCTGCGCGTGTTCCGCTACATCACGTTTCGCGCGGCGGGGGCGGCCATGACCGGATTGCTTCTGAGCCTGTGGTGGGGGCCGGCCATCATTGCCTGGCTGCGGCGGATGAACTTCGGCGAACATTACACCTCGAAAGCCGAGCAACACGGGGCCGCCAGCGGAGCCGGGGCCGGCAAACGCGGCACGCCCACCATGGGCGGGGTGTTGATTGTGCTGGTTATCGAGGTCACGGTGCTGTTGTGGACCCAGGTAAACCATCTGGTGGCGCTGGCGTTGCTGCCGCTGTTTGGCCTGGCGCTGTTGGGGTTCTTCGATGATTACACCAAGGTCACCCGGCGCAGCAGCGACGGCGTGCGCGCTCGGGTGAAGCTGATCAGCCAGGCCGCCCTTGGGTTGTTCATTGCGGGGTACTTGTGGTCGCTGCCCGAGACGCGGATGCTCATCAGCGAGGTGCGGGTGCCGTTTGTGAAGGTTCCCGTGCTCACGGATGCCGCGCTGGTGGGCGGGCTGATTACCGTGCTAACCATCATGGGCAGTTCCAACGCGGTGAACCTCACCGACGGGCTGGACGGGCTGGCGGTGGGCTGCACGCTGATTGTGTCCGGGGTGCTGGTCATTTTGTGCTACGTGGCCGGGCACGTGATTTTTGCCCGGTACCTCCAGGTGCCCTACATCCCCGGGGCGGGCGAGCTGACGGTGGTGTGTGCGGCTATTTTCGGGGCCTGCCTGGGGTTTCTGTGGTTCAACTGTTATCCGGCAGAAGTGTTCATGGGGGACACGGGATCGCTGGCGCTGGGAGGGGTGCTGGGGATCATCGCCGTGTTGATCCACCAGCCGCTGGTGTTGGTAATCGCCGGCGGGGTGTTTGTGGCGGAGGCGGTGTCGGTGATGCTCCAGGTGGGCGGCTTCAAGCTCACCCGCCGGCTGTCTGGGCAGGGACGGCGCCTGTTGTTGATGGCGCCGCTGCATCACCACTTTCAAAAACTCGGCTGGCCGGAGTCGAAGGTGACCGTGCGGTTTTACATCCTCGGGGTCTTGTGCGGACTGGCGGCGTTGGCCACATTAAAACTGCGATGAGCCCGATTGTGCTTTTCCCGGTTCGGTGTTTCTGTCCCCGGCGGGCGGGCGACGGATTTTTTGCGCCCGCACCGCGGTTTACGGCTTGCCGCCCGGGGGGGGCGTTGTTAGAAGCGCCTTTCGGAACCGGGAGCCGCGCCCCAACCGGCGATGTGGCCCGGGGAACCCCGGATTGTTCACGCTTCAACCGTTGTTTCAGCGTCGAGCAACGGGGCGGTCAATTTCACCGGGCCGCGCGGCCGTGTGGGCCCGCTAACCGGCGGCGCGCTCCCGACCACCGTTCCGGGCGGCACCGCTTGGGGCCGCCCGGCAATGCCCCGCAGCCGCCGCCGGCCCGTCCGCAGCAGGTTTGGTCCCGGTACTCTGTGAGGGAGTATCAGGCCGCTAACTCCGAACCATCATCCTCACGTCAACCCCGTACCAGAAAGAGCACCGCACCATGAACACCCCATCGCCTTTGCAACCCATGGGCCGTCTGCCCCAGACCGGATCCGGCAGGTCCGGCCTGAACCTTGCCATCATTACCATCGTAGCCCTGCACGCCGTCTTCTTTTCCGGTCTGCTTCTGCAGGGCTGCCGTCCCCGACGGACCGAAACGGTGAGCACCCCGTCCCCGGACCTCGGTCTGGCGCCGTCGCCCGCCACCAACGCCACCAGTCCTGACCCCTTCGCCGGCTTCGCGCCGCCCTACACGCCGCCCACCGCGGCCACTCCGGGAGCCACCTCGCCGCCTCCGGAGGAGCCCGAGGCGACGCCCTCCACCCCGCCGGCGACCACGCCCACCAATCTATGGACCGGCATCACCTCTCCGCCTGCGGCCCAGCCGTTTCAGCCGGAGCCGCTATTGACACCCGCGCCGGCGCCCGCCACCGAACACACGATCGTTCCGGGGGATACCCCCTCGAAAATCGCCCGTCAGTACGGCATCACCCTCGATCAGCTTCGCGAGGCCAACCCCACCATGGAAGACCGTCGGCTGCAGGTGGGGCAGCGGCTGATCATCCCGGCGCCGGCGCGCCGCGAGACCGCGGCCGCCGCGCCCGAGGCCGAGGCCGGCGAGCGCATCTACGTCGTCAAACCGGGAGACACCCTGACCCGCATTGCCGCCCGCCACGGCACCACCGTGAAGGAGTTGCGTGCCTACAACAACCTCCGCACCGATCGCATTCTGGTGAATCAGAAACTCAAATTGCCCCCGACGGCCGCCGCCCCGGCGCCGGCCCCGCCCCAACCATGAGAATTGTTGCCGCCGAGCGGGCCCAATTGCCTGAACCCGACCTCCTGCCCGCGGGCTGCCGGCCTTTGCGCCGACCCATCCGGAAAACATGAAAGCCGTCTCGACTCTCTTCGCCATCGGGGTGGTGATGCTGGTCTGCTTCGGACTGGTGATGCAGTACAGCGTGAGTCCGGCCGGGGAGAGCTGGCGGTTTCTCTCGCGCCAGATCCTGGGTGGGTTGCTGGGGATGACGCTGGCCATCGGGCTGGCCTTTCACATGCCCTATCGCTGGCTGGAGCGGCTGGCGTGGGTGGCGCTGGGG
>FWWM01013555.1_pt1 | contig 13123 bp, 9 predicted proteins | sample 2228351 | NCBI WGS metagenome assembly FWWM01 (sample SAMEA103939774, study PRJEB20133) | metagenome | reverse complement strand
GGGCACATTGGCGTGGGCATTCAACCAGGCGAAAACGTGCTTGTCGCAACTGTCACCCCAGTAGGTAGTCTCCATCCCCAGGGCGCGCGCCCCCAGGGAGGCGAGGGCGGGGTTCTGGGCCACCGAAAGGACCAAGAGGGCCGCTGCCAGCAGCGCCGCAACGGCGACAACGGGGAGGAGTAACCTGCCAGGTCGAATCTTCATAGACGCACCTATTCCACTAAGCCAGACGCTATATCCAACCGATCCATGCCATGCTGCTCAGGGGGTCTTGACCCCGCGCAGGGCAGCAAGCTGCTCGAACAGCCGACGCTCCTCGTCGGTGAGGTCCCTGGGGACCTGGACCTCCACGCGGACGTAGAGGTCGCCGTATTCCTGGGGGTTGCGCAGGCGGGGCATGCCCCGGCCTGAGAGGCGGAACTTCTGGCCGGACTGCGTGCCCGGCGGAATCTTGAGGCGGACATCGCCGGCCAGGGTGGGGACGACGATCTCGCCGCCGAGCACGGCAGTGTAGAGGTCCACGGGCATTTCCAGGTGGAGGTCGTCGCCGTCGCGCTGGTAGCGGGGGTGGTCCAGCAGGCGGACGACCAGGTAGAGGTCGCCGGGCTGGCCGCCGGCGTAGCCGTTCTCGCCTTTGCCGCTGAGGCGGATGCGGGTGCCGGTCCTGGCCCCACGGGGGATGCGCACGGTGAGCCGCCGACCGCCACGGTCCAGGACGCGGGTGGTGCCGTGGTAGGCTTCCTCCAGGGTGACGGTGACCTCGTATTCGATGTCGCGGCCCTGGATGGGGGGCTTTTGGGCGCGGGAGCGGGCGCGGGACTGGGCGCCGGAGCCGCCGAAGCCGAAGAGCATATCGAAGAAGTCGGAGAAGATGCCGCCCGCTTCGCCGGAGCCGTAGGTTTGGTAGCGGACGTTGCCGCCCAGGTCGCCGAAACCGGCCTGGCGCATGAGGTCCTCCCAGGGGACCTGGCCCTGGCCGCCCATGCGCTGCCATTGCTGGTACTGCTGGCCGAGGCGGTCGTACTGGGCGCGCTTGTCGGCGTCGCGGAGGACCTCGTAGGCCTCGTTGATGTCTTTAAAGCGGGCCTCGGCCTGTTTGTCGCCGGGGTTGACGTCGGGGTGGTATTTGCGGGCCAGCTTGCGGTAGGCCTGCTTGATCTCTTTCTCTGTGGCGTCCCGGCTGACGCCGAGGATCTGGTAGTAATCTTTATACGTAGCCATGGAGGACTTGAGTCGTTCACCTGTGTGACAATTGGGATAGACCGGGGTGTGCCCAGTTGAACACATTGTAAAAGTTGAGTGAGTTGTTGTCAATTTTCTTATGCCGACTCTTATAAGGCGCTAACGCGGCGCTTATGGCGGGCTAAGGGGGCGGCGCTGAGCAGCGCAAAGGCCGGACCTCCCAAGTGGGAAGCCCGGCCTGGGCATACACCGGAAGGCGGCGTGCTTACTGGCCGTTTTGCTGGCCTTCCCCGGCCTCGCCGGTCTGGCCCTCTTCGGCAGGGGTGGGCATCACTTCTGCCTCGGTCTCAGGCTGCGGCACGGGGGTGGATACCCCGGCGGCGAGGCCCTGGAAGTCGAAGAGGAAGGGGCTGTCGCTGGGCAGCAGGACGAGCTGGACGTTGTCGGCCAGGGTGTCCACGTAGCGCCAGGCGATGAGGTTGGGGTTCTGGCTGAGCTGCTCGTTGATGAGGGCCAGGGCCTGGGCGTCGGCCTGGGCGCGCAGGAGGATGGCCTCGGCCTCCGCCTGGGCGCGGATGCGGATGGATTCCGCCTCGCCGTTGGCGCGCTCGATCTGGGCCTGGCGTTCGCCTTCGGCCTGGAAGATAGCGGCGTCGCGCTGGCCCTGGGCCTGGACGCGCAGGCGCTCGGCTTCCTGCTCCGCACGGAGGCGGTCCTGCTCGGCGACCTGCTTTTGTTCTACCGAGCGGGCGTATTCCTCGCTGAAGCGGATGTTGCGGATGAGGAAGTCGGTGACCAGCAGGCCTTCTTCGTCGAAGCGTTGGGAGATCAGTTGCTCGATGCCGTCACGAAGGGCGTCCCGCTGGGTGCTGTAGACCTCCTCCACGCCGTAGCGGGCGACCTCGTCGCGGATGACGCCCCGGATGGTGGGGCGCACCAGGCCGTTGAGGTAGCGGTTCTGCCAGCGCTGGTGCACGATGTTCACCCGCTCCGGGTTGATGCTGAAGATGATGGTGGCGTCGATGCGCACCTCCTGGCCGTCTGCGGTGCGGGCCACCACGGCGTCATCGCCGCGCACGGCCCCCTCCTCTGTGGAGCCGGACATGGTGTACTCCTGCTGAGCCACGGAGTAGATGGTGGCCTCCTGGAGGACGGGGATGATGATGTGGACGCCCGGCCCGCGCGGCTCCAGCAACTCACCGCGCAACTGGTCGAAGATGACGGCCGCTTCCTGGGGCTGGACCAGGATGACGCCCTGGCTGATGACGCTGAAGACCACGCCGACGACCACGCCAACGACGGCGACCATCACGCCGGAGCGGGGAGAGCGATTTTGGGAGGCAGCGGCCACGGCCAGCCCGATCCCGGCGACCAGCGCCACCCAGCCGGCCAAGGCGACAAAGCCTAACGCGCTACTGATACCCATAGCAATATGGCCTCCTGTGTATTTTACGTTCGGTACAAGCCATCCCTGGGGATGGGCGGACTATTCTGCGAGACAGGAATCTGCCGCGATTATAACACGTCTGCCGCCGGAATCCTGTCAGAAACCCGATAGAAGCCTGACAGCGGCTATTAAGGGGGGGGCAGAGCGGGGGCGGGGATCGGCGAGGATTTGCCTCATGGCGCGCCGAGCCTGCTCATCGTGTTCTCGCCCGCCGGGAAAATGGAGGCTTTCTTTCGGGAAGTGACGAAGGCGAACGCGATGCCGCCGCAAGATGCGGAACTGTGGCGCGCCCATGGCATGGAGCTGCTCGGCCCGCCCCTCTCACTGGAGCAGGGGCCGCCGCCAAAACGGGCTTGACAAGGCAGGGCGCGCCCGTTACAATGCGGGCAGATTGACAAAAGCATTACACACAACGGCGATGAGCGGGAGCAGTAGGCCGTCGTCGCAGCGAGCCGGGGAGGGTGGAAGCCCGGCGGGGGCATCCGCGACGAATGCCAGCAAGGCCGAACTCGCCCGTGAGCCGTGGCGCTGAAGGCAGAGGGCCGGTAAGCGCCGCCGGGGCGCGCCCGTTAACGCGCCAATGAAGTGGATGGCATCATACACAAGGGCCCGTAGCTCAGTTGGGAGAGCGCCACAATGGCATTGTGGAGGCCAAGGGTTCGAGCCCCTTCGGGTCCACAGAAGCCCATGCCGTCAAGCAGGGTGGTACCACGGAGTAGCTCCTTCGTCCCTGTCTCTTAGAGAATCGTTAGATAGGGTAGAGGGGCTATTTTCATTTTGGGCGAAGTGTGCTATTGTTGACAGAAAGGTTCAGAATTTACCGGAAATGGTGGCGCATGCTGCGCGGGGCGCGGCGTGGTGTAGAGGGTAAGCGAAAATGGCCGAGAGGAAGAAGGGGCAAAACTGGTTGGAGCGCATTCGTGAACTGCTGGCCGGGCTGGAGCGACTTCTTGCCCCCCAGCCACAGCCTGCGCCTGTGCCAGTACCGGTGCGCGTGCGGAGAGATCGCCGCTAGCGCAGCCACCCAGTATGGAGACCCCGGTCGGTAAGCCCAGGCGCTTACCGATTTTTATTTGGGCCGGGGGGAGCAGCAAGACGGCAGGGGGATTGAGCCTGTGAGGGGAGGCGTGCGCGATGACCATGCACAGGGCTGAGGCCCAGCCGATTCACTGCCTTCTTGCCCGCCGCCCGCTGCGGTCCTGTGGGCGGAGGCAGTGGCCGCGCCGAGCATTCATCCTTTGATCCTGTGTTGAAGGAGAGCACAACACCGATGACGGACAAATATAACCCCCAGGAGATCGAGCCGCGCTGGCAGGCCCGGTGGGAGCGCGATCAACTGTACCGGGCGGTGGTGGACGCCAGGCGGCCCAAGCACTACGCCCTGACGATGCTGCCCTATCCATCGGGCGACCTGCACATCGGGCACTGGTACGCCATGGCCCCCTCTGACGCGCGGGCGCGCTACATGCGGATGAAGGGCTACAACGTGATGTTCCCGATGGGCTTCGACGCCTTTGGCCTGCCGGCGGAGGAAGCGGCCATCAAGCGGGGCATCCACCCCAAGAAGTGGACGTATGGCAACATCGAGAAGATGCGGCAGCAACTGCGCAGCATGGGGGCGATGTTCGACTGGGAGCGAGAGGCGGTCTCCAGCGACCCGGAGTACTACCGGTGGACGCAGTGGTTCTTCCTGCAATTTTACAAGAGCGGGCTGGCCTACCGGGCGCGGGCGGCGGTGGACTTTTGCCCGCACTGCAACACGACGCTGGCTCGCGAGCAGGTGTGGGGGGAGGACCGGCACTGCGAGCGCTGTGGCACGCCGGTGATCAAGAAGGAGCTGGAGCAGTGGTTCTTCCGCATCACGAACTACGCGGAGGAGCTGCTGGACCACAGCCGGATCGACTGGCCGGAGCGGGTGGTGGTGATGCAGAAGAACTGGATCGGGCGCAGCGAGGGGGCGCACGTGACCTTCCACACGGAGGGGGGGGACCCCATCCCGGTGTTCACCACGCGCCCGGACACGCTGTGGGGGGCGACCTTTATGGTGCTGGCCCCGGAGCACCCGCTGGTGGAAAAGATCACCACGGCGGAGCAGCAGGCGGAGGTGGCGGCATACGTGGCGGCCACCGAGCGCAAGAGCGAGATCGACCGCACCGCCGAGGGCAAGGAAAAGAGCGGGGTGTTCACGGGGGCCTACGCCATCAACCCGGTGAACAAGGAGCGCATCCCGATCTGGATAGCGGACTACGTGCTGATGACCTACGGCAGCGGGGCCATTATGGCCGTCCCCGCCCACGACCAGCGGGACTTTGAGTTCGCCCGCCAGTACGGCCTGGAGATCCGGGGCGTGATCCAGCCGGACCTGGGGCAGGTGGCGAGCCACTATAGCGGCGAGACGGAGAAGAACCTGGGGGAGCTGGTGGAGGCCGCCAGGAAGGCGGGGGCGATCATCAGCTTCGACGAGGCGGACGCGCTGTTCGGGCGGCGGGGAGAGGTAGCCAGCCCGGACCCAGAGGTGGCCGCCGTGGACATCGACTTCATGCTGGATTACTTTGGCCAGGCCTACGACGGGCCGGGGGTGATGGTGAAGAGCGGGCGGTTCGACGGCACGCCGATCAGCGCGGAGAAGGGGGCGGAGAACCCCGGCATCCGGGCGGTGATCGCGTGGCTGGAGGCGGAGGGGATGGGGCACTTCGCGGTCAACTACCGGCTGCGGGACTGGCTGATCAGCCGGCAGCGGTACTGGGGGGCGCCGATCCCGATTGTGTACTGCCCGGCGTGCGGGACCGTGCCCGTGCCGGAGGAGGACCTGCCGGTGCTGCTGCCGGAGGACGTGGCCTTCATGCCGACGGGGGAGTCGCCGCTGAAGTTCCACGAGGCGTTCCGGCACACGACGTGCCCGCAGTGCGGGGGGCCGGCGGAGCGGGAGGTGGACACGATGGACACCTTCATGTGCTCGTCGTGGTACCAGTACCGCTACCTGAGTCCGCACTACGAGGGGGGGCCGTTCGACCCGCGCGAGGCGGCCTACTGGCTGCCGGTGGACCAGTACACGGGGGGCATCGAGCACGCCACGATGCACCTGCTGTACACGCGCTTCTTCACCAAGGCGATGCGGGACTGCGGGGTGTTCCAGCCGACGGCGGAGGCCATGCAGGAGATGGGGCGGGACCCGGACGCGCTGTTCGACGAGCCGATGACGGCGCTGTTCAACCAGGGGATGATCCTGGGCGAGGACCGGGAGAAGATGAGCAAGTCGCGGGGGAACGTGATCGACCCGGACGACCTGGTGGCGCAGCACGGGGCGGACACGGTGCGGGGCTACCTGATGCACGCCTTCAAGTGGGACCAGGGCGGCCCGTGGGACAGCCAGGGCATCCAGGGGGTGATCCGCTGGCTGAACGACGTGTGGGGGCTGTTCGCCGAGCCGGTGGCGGTGGAAGGGCAGGCGACGGCGGAGCAGATCGCAGCGGTGCGCCGCCGGGTGCACCAGACGATCCGCAAGGTGGGGGAGGACCTGGAGCACTTCAAGTTCAACACGGCGATCTCCGCGCTGATGGAGCTGAAGAACGCGCTGCAGGAGGCCAAGAAGACGCCGGTGGCGAACAGCGAGGCGTGGGAGGAGGCCCGGCACGTGTACCTGCGGCTGCTGGCGCCGTTTACGCCGCACATTGCGGAGGAGCTATGGGCGCGGAGCGGCTACCCCTACAGCGTGCACACCCAGCCGTGGCCGGAATACGACGCGGAGGTGGCCGCCGAGGAGACGATCACGCTGGTGGTGCAGGTGAACGGCAAGGTGCGGGACCGCATCCAGGTTCCGGCGGACATCAGCGAGGAGGCGGCCAAGGCTGCCGCGCTGGCCAGCGAAGGGGCCAAACGGCACATGGACGGCAAGCAGCCCAAGAAGGTGATCTACGTGGCCGGGCGGGGGATGGTCAACATCGTGGTGTGAGGCGGGGACCAGGCCGCCGGGAGCCTGCCAGGGCGGAGGATTTTTTGGCAAAGGGGCATCCCGGCGGTACACTTGCCGGGTTTTTGGCAGCGGGAGCGTTGAGGGAAGAGTCGTGCACAGGGTTGAGCCGGGCAGGATGGAACAGCAACAGGAAGCAGGACGGGCGGCGGGCGTCCCCTCGCTGGATGCGTTAAAGGGGCTGCTGGCCGCCCACGGGGTGGACATCTCCGGATGGGGAAAGGGAGAGGCCAAGCAGGTGGAGCACCTGTGGGCGGAGCTGGCGGTGGGGGAGGCGCAGCTCCAGGCGGAGCCGCTGCGGCGGGTGCTGCCGGGGGTGGTGCAGGTGATCATCCGGCGGGGGGACCGCATCCTGATCGAGGCGGAGCAGGTGATGCAGGACGGGCGGCGGCGGGCGCGCAACATCCCGCCGGCGGAGAAGATGCTGCCGGGGGAGAGCAGCGTGGAGGCGGCCATCCGCTGCCTGCAAGAGGAGTTCGCCGTGCGGCGGGAGGACATCGAGATTGTGGAGGCGGGGGCGGCGACGCGGCAGGACGAGCGGATGTCGCAATCGTACCCCGGCCTGCTGAGCCGGTACACCTTCCACCAGGTGGTGGCGCGGGTGCGGGGGCTGCCGCGCACGGGCTTCTGGACGACGGAGCGGGTTGACGGGACGGAGGGGGCGGTGCGGCAGCACCGATGGGAGTGGCAGGCGCAGGGCAGCAGCGCGAATTGAGGCAGCGGGCGCTGGCCCTGTAATGCTTAGCGCGATACTATTAGGGGCGACTCACACGCGAGTCGCCCCGTTTCGTTTTCAGGTCAGGATGGGCATGGGGGACAAATGGCCGCTCCACAGGTGATCCACGATCTGATCGAGCGTTTTGAGCGCAACCGTGACGCTTACCACTCCGGCCGCTACAACGAGACGCAGCTTCGGCGGGAGTTTGTCGACCCGTTCTTCGAGGCGCTGGGGTGGGACGTGGACAACAGGCAGGGCTACGCGGAGGCCTACAAGGAGGTGGTGCACGAGGACGCGATCCGCATCAAGGGGCAGGTGCGCGCGCCGGACTACGCCTTCCGCATCGGGGGGGTGCGCAAGTTCTTCGTGGAGACGAAGAAGCCCGCCGTGAACGTGCGGGAGGACATCGACCCGGCCTACCAGCTTCGGCGCTACGCCTGGTCGGCCAAGCTGCCGCTGAGCATCCTGACGGATTTTGAGGAGTTCGCCGTGTACGACTGCCGGGTCAAGCCGGACAAGGCGGACAGAGCCTCCACGGCGCGGGTCCTGTACATGACGTACCGGGAGTACGCGGAGCGGTGGGAGGAGATCGCGGGCGTCTTCTCCAAGGAGGCGATCCTGCGGGGGGACTTCGACCGCTTCGCGGAATCCAAGCGGCAGAAGCGGGGGACGGCGGAGGTGGACGACGCCTTCCTGGCCGAGATCGAGGGCTGGCGGGAGCTGCTGGCCCGCAACCTGGCGCTGCGCAACGCCGCGCTGAGCCAGCGGGAGCTGAACTTCGCGGTGCAGCTCACCATCGACCGGCTGGTGTTCCTGCGCATCTGCGAGGACCGGGGCATCGAGCCATACGGGCAGCTGCGCAGCCTGGCGGAGGGGCGGGGGGTTTACGACAACCTGCGGGTGCTCTTCGAGCAGGCGGACCAGAAGTACAACTCCGGCCTGTTCCACTTTCACGAGGAGCGGGGGCGGGAGGCCCCGGACAGGCTGACGCCGGGGCTGAAGCTGGACGACGAGGCGCTGAAAGCGATCACGCGGCGGCTGTACTACCCGGACAGCCCCTACGAGTTCCGGGTGCTGCCGGCGGACATTCTGGGGCAGGTTTACGAGCGCTTCCTGGGCAAGGTGATCCGGCTGACCAAAGGCCACCGGGCCAGGGTGGAGGAAAAGCCGGAGGTGCGCAAGGCGGGCGGGGTCTATTACACGCCGACGTACATCGTGGACTACATCGTGCGGAACACGGTGGGGAGGCTGCTGGCGGGCAAGACGCCCAAGCAGGCCGCCGAGCTGCGCATCCTGGACCCGGCGTGCGGGTCCGGATCGTTCCTGATTGGGGCGTACCAATACCTGCTGGACTGGCACCGGGACCGCTACGTGGAGGAGGGGCCGGAGCGGCACGCCAGGGGACGCCCGCCCCGGCTGTACCAGGGGCAGAGCGGGGAGTGGCTGCTGACCATCGAGGAGAAGCAGCGCATCCTGCTGGACAACATCTACGGGGTGGACATCGACCCGCAGGCGGTGGAGGTGACGAAGCTGTCGCTGCTGCTGAAGGTGCTGGAGGGGGAGACGGGGGGGAGCGGCCCGACGCAGATGATCCTGCTCTCGGAGCGGCGGCTGCTGCCGGACCTGGGGGACAACATCAAGTGCGGGAACTCCCTGATAGGGCCGGACTTTTACCGGGGGCAGCAGACGGCGCTCTTTGACGAGGAGGAGGCCTACCGCATCAACGCCTTCGACTGGGAGGCGGCCTTCCCGGCGATCATGGCGCGGGGCGGGTTCGACGCGGTGATCGGGAATCCGCCGTACATTCGGATTCAGGCGCTCAAGGAGTGGGCGCCGGTGGAGGTGGAATACTACAAGACGCGCTACCGGGCGGCGAGCAAGGGCAACTACGACATCTACGTGGTGTTCGTGGAGAAGGGGCTGGACCTGCTGAACGCGGGGGGGCGGCTGGGCTTCATCCTGCCGCACAAGTTCTTCAACGCGCAGTACGGCGAGCCGCTGCGGGAGCTGATCGCGGCGGGGCGCTACCTGGACGAGGTGGTCCACTTTGGCGACCAGCAGGTGTTCAGCGGGGCGACCACCTACACCTGCCTGCTGTTCCTGGACAAGGGCGGGCGGGACGAATTCCGCTTCCTCAAGGTGAACGACCTGGCGGCCTGGCGGACGCAGAACGGGACGGGCGTGGAGCCGTCCGCGCCGGTGGTGGAGGGCACGGTCCCTGCTGAGCGGGCCACGGCGGCGGAGTGGAACTTTGTGGTGGGGCGGGGCGCGGACCTCTTCGAGCGGCTGCGCCAGATGCCGGTCAAGTTGGGGGATGTGGCGGAAAGGATAGCGCAAGGGATACGCACAAGCGCCAACGAGGTCTACGTTCTGGATTTGGTTGCGGTTGAAGGGGATTTGATAACCGCTCACTCCAAACACCTGGAGCGAGATGTTGTGCTTGAGCGCCAAGCGGTTGCCTTGTTTTTGCAAGGGCGGGAGATCAAACCGTACCGGATTCTTCCGTCTGGAAAAGTGGTTATTATTCCATATCGGATTGAAAACGGGCATATGGTATTGCTCTCTCAGAAAGAAATGAGAGAACAATATCAACACACTTTCGCGTATTTGTTGGAAAACAAGACTCACTTAGAAGAGCGCGAGCACGGAAGAATGCGGGGCAGCGATTGGTATGCCTATATATACCCAAAGAATATCGAGATCATGGAGCAGACGAAAATTCTTGTGCCCGACATTGCTGATCGCGCGTCTTTTGCGTTGGATGAAGATGGCGAGTATGCCTTCACAAGCGGTTACGGCATCACGCTAAAAGATGAAGTAAGGGAGGCAATGAAGTTTGTTTTGGGCCTTTTGAACAGCAAAGTTCTAGATTTCTACTTGAAGTGTATTAGCACACCCCTGCGTGGCGGATTTTTCCGGTACTTCACACAGTTTATCGAGCTACTCCCCATCCGCACCATCGACTTCGGCGACCCGGCAGATGTCGAGCGGCACGAGCGGATGGTGGCGCTGGTGGAGCGCATGCTGGAGCTGCACAAGCGGCTGGCCGCCGCGCAGACGCCCCACGAGCGCACGGTGCTCCAGCGGCAGATGGAGGGCACGGACGCGGAGATCGACGGGCTGGTGTACGAGCTGTACGGGCTGACGGCGGAGGAGATCGCGGTGGTGGAGGGGGCAGAGAAACCACGATGAAGATCGAACTCACGCTGCACGCTGAAAAGCGAATTGCAGTACGTGAAATGAACCGGGAACAGGTCATCCAGGTCGCGCTGATGCCGGAGCAGGTCGTCACCCCAGAAGGCGAGCTGCCCATTGCCCAATCACGGATCACCTTCATGGGCAAAGAAGCCTTGATGCGGGTAGTATTCTATGATGATGAGGAGGTGCGTTGGATTGTCACAGCCTACATCACCACTCAGGTCAAGCGGTACTGGCAAGAGGAGAGCGAGGAAACATGAAGATTGAATATGATGCCTCTGTGGATGCGCTGGTGATTCAGCTCAGAGCAGGCAAATACGCGGGCAGCGACGAGGTCGCGCCCAATGTGATCATGGACTTTGACGAGCAGGGCGAGCCTCTGGCGATTGAGATTCTCAACGCGCGGCGTGTGTTAAACCTTGAGGGCACGCTCACGCTTGAAGTGCCTGTGGGCGAAGTGACTGTACGTTGAAGAGACCGCCCTCCAGCGGCAGATGGAGGGCACGGAGGCGGAGATCGGGCTGACGGCGGAGGAGATCGCGATGGTGGAGGGGGCGGGGGCGTAAGGCACGGCGGCGCCTCGCGCCGGCGCTACGGGGTTGGCTGCGGCGCGGGGGTGGGCTTGGCGTGGCGGGGCGATCTGTGCTAAGTTGTGGGGCTATGAGCACCGGCAACGTTGGGCCGGGGTTATCGATCATACCTACCGTGAAAGGGGGGAACCATGCAGGCATCAGACGAATCGTCCACTTCAGTCGTCGCCATCGTGGTCGGCATCTACATGATCGTGCAGGCCATCGCGCTGTTCTGCCTGTACTCGGTGGTGGTGGGGTGCGGCGGCGTGTTGGGCGGGCTGGCGAGCGTGGCGGGCCGGACGGGCGAAACCAGCGGGGCGACCGCGCTGGGCGCGGCGGGCTTTCTGGTGACGGCGCTGGGCATCCTGGGCATTGCGCTGGCGGTGGGGGCGTTGGCGGTGGCCATTGGGCTGTTCCTGACGAAGCCGTGGGCGTACATGGGGGCCATCGTGGTCAACGCGATCTTCATCGGCTTGCAGCTCATCGGGGCGGTGGTGGGGATGGACCTGAACGCCTGGCAGATCGTGCTGATTTTGCTGAGCGGGGCGGCGATCTTCTTCCTGCTGTACGACCAGGGGGCCAGGCGGGCCTTCGGCAGGGCGTGAGGCGGCGCGCCGGGGCGCGGTGGATGCTGGTCTGGGGGTGGGGGGCGGGGCATGCCCCCCGCCCAGGCTGTGAGGCGGCGAGGAGCTGAGCCTGTGGACGTGGAACTGACGCGCACCGGCAAGCAAAGCCTGATCTTGCAGACGCCGGTGATGCCGGCGGCGGGGACGTTTGGCTACGGGGACCGCTACAACCGGCTGATCAAGCTGGAGAAGCTGGGGGCGGTGGTGACGGACCCGGTGACGCTGAAGCCGCGCCGGACGGCCAGGGGTCCGCACGTGGTGCCGCTGCCGGGGGGCTTGCTGCTGCACACGGGGTTGCCCAACCCGGGGGTGCACGACGTGATCCAGCGCTACGAGCGGGTGTGGCAGGGGCTGCCGGTCCCGGTGATCGTGCACGTGATGGGGACCACGCCGCCGGACGTGCGGCGCTGCGCGCGCGCGCTGGCGCTGTGCGAGGCGGTGAGCGGGATCGAGCTGGGCATCCACGACCTGGCGAGCGGGGAGGAGGTGGCGGCGCTGATCCGGGCGGTGGTGGAGACGACGCAACTGCCGCTGCTGGTGCGGCTGCCGCTGGAGCGGGCGGTGGAGCTGGCGCGGACGGTGGCGGAGAGCCAGGCGGGGGGCGTGGTGGTGGGGGCGCCGCCGCGCGGGCTGGCGCGCGACCCGGTGAGCGGGCGGGTGATGAGCGGACGGGTGTTTGGGCCGCTGGTGAGGCCGCTGGCGCTGCGGACGGTGGCGCAGGTGGCGCGGGAGGTGGAGGGCAGCGGCCTGCCCGTGACGGGCGGGGGGGGCATCCACACGGCGCAGGACGCACGGGACTTCATCGAGGTGGGGGCGCGGGCGGTGCAACTGGACAGCGTGGTGTGGGTGCGGCCCCGGCAGGCGGAGGTGATCGCACGGGACCTGGGGGGGCTGCAACTGACGCGCGCCGCCGACGCCTACCCGGACGAGTGGTTCCCTGGCATGGGGAACACGCACCGGCAGGGGATGGAGCCGCCGCCGGAGGAGCTGCCAGAATGAGCGCCAGCGAGGAGACGGGGGCGTTCCGGCGCGTCCACGTGGTGATCAACCCGGCCTCCGGGGGGGACGAGCCGATCCTGAACACGCTGAACGACGTGTTCGGGGAGGGGGGCATTGCGTGGGATGTCTCCCTGACGCGGCAGAGCGGCGACGGCGCGCGCCTGGCGGCGGAGGCAGCCGCCGGCGGGGCTGACCTGGTGGCGGCCTACGGCGGCGACGGGACGGTGATGGACGTGGTGGGGGGGCTGATCGGGACGGGGGTGCCGCTGGCGATCCTGCCCGGCGGGACGGGGAACGCCCTGGCAGCCGGGCTGGGAATCCCCACGAACCTGGCGGAAGCGGCCCGGCTGATCGTGAGCGGGGGGGCGCTACGGGCCAGCGACGTGGGGCGGATCGAGGGGCGGCACTTCC
>FWWM01013554.1_pt1 | contig 13124 bp, 16 predicted proteins | sample 2228351 | NCBI WGS metagenome assembly FWWM01 (sample SAMEA103939774, study PRJEB20133) | metagenome | reverse complement strand
CGTAGCCTACCTATGAGGGATTGAAACTTCGTCCCTGGCGGGCTGGGGGTTCGGCTCAAGCAGGTTCGTAGCCTACCTATGAGGGATTGAAACCGGTACGCTTGCGCCTGCTCAGGCGATAACTCGACCGTGTTCGTAGCCTACCTATGAGGGATTGAAACCGTCCTCGCTGTGGACACCGCCGTCCGTCTCAACGCGTTCGTAGCCTACCTATGAGGGATTGAAACCAAAAACGGCGTCACGCGCTCTGGAGAGCGCTTGCTCGTTCGTAGCCTACCTATGAGGGATTGAAACACGAGAACGGGCACATCTTTGAGCGTTTTGAGCGTGCGTTCGTAGCCTACCTATGAGGGATTGAAACAAGATGCGGGGGATGTAGAAGCCTGGTTCGCCCATCGTTCGTAGCCTACCTATGAGGGATTGAAACGCTGGAATGTCAAACCCTGTGTTGCCTTGCGCGTTCGTTCGTAGCCTACCTATGAGGGATTGAAACCTTTATGAAATCCCGGATGATGTGTTCCGGTATCTCTGTTCGTAGCCTACCTATGAGGGATTGAAACGGGTCATCGAAGATTGGGTCGGGAACGGGGAAGCCTTGTTCGTAGCCTACCTATGAGGGATTGAAACCTCGTTGGATGATGCTTCGCGGATGCGCATCACCCAAGTTCGTAGCCTACCTATGAGGGATTGAAACAGAATCAAAAGGGCAGTGGGGAGATTGAGGGCAGTCGGCAGTGGGCAGTTGAGGGGAGTCAAGAGTACAAGATTTAGGTTCACTTTTTGAAGCAGAGGCTTCCTTTTCGGACTGGAGTTTTCACCCCCTCCTTTAGAACGCCTAACAAACATCTCAACCCCGTGAGAGGTTGTCCGAAAGACCCATTCGTAGCACGGGCATCTTGCCCATCCGCCCAGTGTCGCACAGGCATTCTTGCCTGTGGAAAAGGCACAGACACGAATGTCGGTGCCACCCTCGTAGCACGGGCGTCCCGCCCGTGTCAATCCTCCCTTTGGTTCCCCCCTTAGTAAGGCTGACAGGGGTACACCCTTCCAGTTCACTTTCGGGGTGAACGCCAGACTTCTCCTACGATTTCAGCCCTCACCCCCTGCCCCTCTCCCACGCTGTGGGAGAGGGGAGTGTACCTCACCCCCTCGCCCGCTCTCCGTAAACGGAGAGGGGGAAGCACGGGCTACTCCCCCCTCTCTGCTTGCGGAGCTTAACTGCACGACAGTTTTTCGTACTTGTGCTTAAGGTGGGCTTCTGTTTGGCAGGGCAGACATGGGGGTCTGCCCCTACAGTCAAGGCGGCTGAGTAGGGGCGCCCCCCCCGTGTGCGCCCTTGTGCTTCCCTCCGCAGTCAGGGCGGTTCATTAGGCGTCTCCCTTACGCGCGCCCGTTTTTTATCCACTTCACCTCACTTCGCCTGTTCCATTCGCTCGCGGGCTTTGCGTTCGATGTTGCGCCAGATTCCGCGCAGTCCCATCGCTCGCTTCATATCGTCCAGCGTCTGGTCGGCAAGTTCACGCACTTTGAGCGTGCCTGTGTAGATAATCTCTTCCACCAGTCCGCGCTCTTTTTCGTAGTGGGCGCGCCGTTCACGAATGGGGTCTAAGAAGGCGTTCAGCGCACGGGCGAGCTTCTCTTTGACCTCCACATCGCCCACACGCCCTGCCCGATAGCGCTCTTTGAGGTCTTCGACTTCTTCCTTGTTGGGGTTGAACACATCGTGATAGGTGAACACAGGATTGCCCTCCACTGTGCCGGGGATGTCCGCCCGAATGCGCTTGGGGTCGGTGTACATACTGCGCACTTTCTTTTCCACCGTTTTAGGGTCGTCCGAGAGGAAGATGGCGTTATTGAGGCTCTTGCTCATTTTGGCTTTGCCGTCGGTTCCAACAAGGGTCGGCACTTCGCTGAGAAGCACCTCAGGAATGGGAAACACCTCGCCGTAGAGGTTATTGAAGCGTCGGGCAATCTCGCGGGTGATTTCGACATGCGCTTCGTTGTCCTTGCCGACTGGAACAAGGTGCGCCCGAGGCATCAGGATGTCCGCCGCCTGCAACACAGGGTAGCCCACCAGCCCGAACGGAACCGACTCGTCGTCGAGGTTCGCGGCGCGCGCCATATCCTTGATGCTCGGCAGGCGTGTCAGACGGGGCAGGGTCACCAGCATCTCGAAAATCAGGTTCATCTCATACACGGCGTGGACGGCAGACTGGAGATAGATGGTGGACTTGGTGGGGTCGATCCCGACGGCGAGGTAGTCCAGCACCATTTGGCGGATGTTCTCGCGCATCTCCTCGATGTCGTCGCGGGTGGGGCGAGTGGTGAGCATATGCAGGTCGGCAATCAGGAAATAGCACTCGTATTCGTCCTGCAGTTTCACGCGGTTCTGCAGGGAGCCGACATAGTGCCCCAAGTGCAGTTTGCCTGTCGGACGGTCGCCTGTCAAGACCCTCTTGCGCTCGCTCATACGCGCAAGATTGTACCTAACCGCTTCTGAAACCGCCGAGAGCCGATTCGTGTAGTCTTGGTGGAGGCGAAAATGCGAACGATTCCAGTATTGGTGGCGGTTGCCGTGGTGGGCTGGGGCACACACGCTCTGACTGGGAGCGAAGCGGCTCAGGATGTGCGCACGAATGCTCAGGAGACGCGCTCGGTCATCGATTTCGAAAAGCCGAATCACGGCTGGTATGTGCTTCCTGGCGCAGACGGCAAGATTGAACTGACGACCAACCCGCCCGATGTGAAAAACGGGAAACAAGCCCTACAATACACCTACACTGCAGGGCAGGGCATCCTGAATGTGCTGTTCCGATTGGAACCTGAAACTTGGGCGGAGGGTGTTCGGTTCTGGGTCAAGACCAGTCGTCCGACCATTGTGGCGTTTGCGATTACCGAAGAGAGCGAAGAGCGGTGGCAGGTGGCGTTCTGGAGCGCCGGCAACGAGTGGCAACAGGTGACGCTTGCCCTGAGCGACTTCGAGCGTGCCGAAGATAGCCCCCTGCAGAATGGCAAACTCGATATGCAGGATGCGGTCGCGACTGGCTTCGTGGATGTGGGCGCACTCTTCTTCACCACTCCCGAAGTGGCTATCCTGTTCGGGGAGCAGAAGGGCACTCGGATGCTCTGGCTGGACGACTTCGAGTTCCTTGCGAAAGCACCCGCGCGTCCCCAACGCCCCGATGTGCTCGACGATTTCCAGCGTGACTATCTCACTTGGATTGCGACGCAGGGCGTGCAGATTCGCCGAGCGGGCAACGCCATGCGCGTGGAGTACGATAGCCCCTTCCCGAGCATCTTCGCGGTGCTGAAGCCTATCCCAGTCGGTTCCCTGAAGGACACACGCGGGATTCAGGTGAGCCTTTCGGTACGCAACCCGACGATGCTGGCACTGGTGGTGGAAGAGGCAGACGGTGAGCGGTGGCAAACCACCCGCGAAATCGGGGGCGACGAGAAGGTGGAGAGTTGGCAAGCCCTCTGGAGCCAGTTCACGATTACCGATGACACGAAGGGCAAGGGCGACGGCAAACTTGACCCCGCTAAAATCAAGATGATGAGCCTGCTGGATGCAGGTATCTTTATGGAGATGGGCGAGCCGAACAACCGATGGCTTGTCCGCTCGGTGCAGAAGGTGCGATAGATGAGCGACGCCGAACTCGTAAGAGTCTGCCTTCAGGGCGACACGACCGCTTTCGACCAGCTGGTGGAACGCTATCGGGACCGGGTGTTCTCGCTGGCGTTCCGCATCCTGGGCGATTCGGACTGGGCGCAAGACCTGATGCAGGAGTCGTTCCTGCGCGCCTACACACGCTTGGCGATGTATGACCCGCGTCAATCGTTCGCCACTTGGCTTCTATGCATCACGGCGCGCCTGTGCCTGAACGCCCGACGCGACCGACGCACCGAACAACAGCGGATGGAACGCGCTCTGAAAGCGATGCCCCCTACCCTGACGATTGAGGAGCAACTCTATGAGCGCGAACGCCACCGCACGCTCCAACGGCTCATCCTTCGGCTTCCAATCCAACAGCGAACGGCGTTGCTGTTGCACTACTACGAGGAGTTCCCGCTCCAGCAGGTGGCGGAAGTGATGGGCGTGCCGATAGGAACCGTGAAGACTTGGCTCTACCGCGCTCGCGAAAACCTGAGACAGTGGATGGAGGATGAACTGGGATGAGACCCGAATGTGTCCAGTTAGAGCAACACCTGCACGACTACATCGAGGGCTGGCTGGCAGAATCGGAACGCTCCGAGGTGGAACAGCACCTGCACGAGTGCCCTGAGTGTCAGCGCAAGGTGGTCGGTTGGGTTCGGATTGGCGACGCCCTGCGCAATCTGCCGACTCTGCCTGCGCCCTCCGCTCGCAAGATGGCTCTACCGAGCTATCCTGTACTTCCCGTGCGCTGGATGGTCGGGCTGAGCTTTGCTCTGAGCGTGCCTTCAGCGTTTGTGCTGAAACGCTTGCTTGCGTTGGGTGCGCTGGAACGGTTAGAGACCTTCACGCCCTACCCCGCCCTGAGTATGCTATCCCAGAAGGTGATGTCGCTGGCGCAGAGCCTTTGGCAACAGATTCAGCAGGGGGTAATCGGATGAGGCAGTTCACGGTTGGGAGTGCGATTTTGGCTCTGCCCCTGCTGGCACACACACAGGAGCAAGCAGGTGCGCTTGAAGGGTTGGTCGGCATTCTGTTGCTCTACTTGGTGATGGTGGGCGTGGCGTTGGTGGGCATCACGCTGTTCGCCAGTATCGCCCGCCAGTGTATGCAGGGCATCACGCGCGCCCACCGCTCGACAGTCCTGCGAGGTGCGCTGGTGTCACTTGTCGTAGGGCTGGTGGTCGTTCTGCTGGGGCTGGCGAGCCGAAACCTGCAGGATAAGGACTTCGTGAACCTGCTGATTGCACTCCTGTTGTTGGGCTTTTCGCTGATTGTGCTGTTGGGCTTCGGGGCGGTGGTGTGGCACTTGGGCACGGTGGTGCTCTCGGCGTTCGGCAAGTCGGAGGTCGCTCCGGGCTGGGCGGTGATGATGGGCGTGGCGGTTTTGCTCTCGGTGGTGTGGATTCCCCTGTTCGGCTGGGCGTTGGGGCTCTATTGGCTCTTTCAGGCGGTTGGGGGCGCAATCACCCCCCTGTTCGGTGAGCCAACAGAGTCACTACCCCCGACGAGCGAGTAGGCGCACGGTATGCCTGCCGTTCATGCGCCAATCTGCGCTGGCGTGGAGGAGGGTGGTGGAGACTGGGAGCAGGTTGATGAGGCTCGGTAGGTTCACGACGCGCTTTGGCGAGCGCGGGCGCCCGAACGCCTGCTGATGGGTGGGTGTGAATGCCTCAATCAGCAAAACCCCGTTCGGCAGGAGCCACTCCCACGCACGCAGGAGCAGTTCGCCTGAGAAGTAGAAAAGGTTCACGATAAGGTCGTATCGGCGTGGCGGTTCCCAATCGGGGTCTTCCAGGTCGGCGCAGAGCCACTCGATGGGCTGGCTCTGGGGAGCATAGCGGGACTGGAGGTCGCGCCCGCGCTCTAAAGCGTCGGGCAGTCGGTCGACGGCAGTGACTTGCCAGTCGAGGGCGGCGAGGTAGACTGCTTCGCGCCCACTGCCACAACCGAGGTCGAGGGCGGTTTTAGCCCTCACCCCCTGCCCCTCTCCCGACGCTTCGGGAGAGGGGAGTCGTGGCTCCCTCCCTCTCCCAAAGCCTTGGGAGAGGGAGGGCTGGGGAGGGTGAGGGCTAACCCACCCCACCAAAAACTCGTTTGGTTCCCAGAGCCGATAGCGCGCACTCGGCTCGGCATAGGGCACTTCTGATACATCCGCCCACTCCACCGAGCGACCTTGCTGGGCGAGCCACGAATGCGCGGAAACCGCCTCAGGCGTATCGTTCAGAAGCCGAACCGCCATATGGGGCGGTGGGAGCTCGTGTTGACGCTCAGGAAGCTGTTCATAGGGAATAAACACCACCGCCCGCTCAGGATAGGCTCTGCCGACACTCAGCACACGCGTGGGCAATAGCATCGTGTAAAGGATACCTACTAAAATGCGCCACTTTGTGCCATAATTCGCGTGTGAAGCAGGCGCGTGTCAACTACTGGGCAATCAGTATCTATTGGCTGGGTCTGAGCATCCACTGGGCGGCGTTCCTCAGTATCATCATGCAGGTGCGCGTCGCCGAGCTGGTGCCCGAACAGGTGCGGGGCACTTACCTGTTCATCTTGGCTTCGGTGGGCGCGTTCATCTCAACAGTCATCGAACTCATCGCAGGACCCATCAGCGACCGCTGTACCTCGCGCTGGGGACGCCGACGCCCGTTTATTGTGTATGGCACTCTGCTCAGCCTACCCTTCATCGTGCTGTTTATGACCACCCAGAACTTCTGGGTGCTGGTGCTCTACTTCGTGGCAATCCAGCTCTTCCTGAACTGGGCGAACGGACCCTATCAGGCGGTGATACCCGACTATGTGCCCCCCAATCGGCACGGTTTGGCGTCCGCCTATATGGGGATGATGACCCTTGTGGGCAACTTGGTGGGGCTGGCACTGGCAGGTCTAACGCTGGGCGAACCGCCCAAACTTCTGGGAGGCTACCCCTACAGCACACGCCTCGTGATAGTGGGGGTGGTGCTGGCGTTGGGACTGCTTTTCACGATGCTTTGGACAGTGTTGGGCTTGCGCGAACCCCAGTGGCGCCCCAACAGTGAAGAGGAGAAGCGCGTCACTCTGCGCCAGATGTTCGACATCTCGATGCGTGACCATCCGAACTTCCGCTGGGTGGTCGGGTCGCGCTTTGTGTTCAATCTCGGCTTCTATACGGTGCTGTTCTTCTTGGAGTACTACCTGCGCGACACGATGGGGCTGAAAGAGAACGCGCCCTACTATGCTTTCATCGTGATGGTGATTGCGACGCTGACGGGCGTTTTGGGCAACTGGATGGCGGGTGTGCTCGCCGACCGCACGAGCAAGAAGCGCGTGCTCTACTACACGGCGGGCATTATGGGGGTTGCGACGGTGCTGTTCGTCGCCTCGCCAAACCTGTTGTGGGTGTACGGGATTGCGGGACTGTTCGGCTTTGCGTGGGGTGCGTTCTCTGCGGTCGACTGGGCGCTCGCCAGCAATCTTGTGCCTGTGGAAGAGAGCGGACGCTACATGGCAATCTGGCATATCGCGATGACCGTGCCTCAGGTGATTGCGCCTGCTGTGGGACCCATCGCCGACCTGCTGAACCAGACCTACGGCATGGGCGTCGGCTGGCGCTGGATTTTCATCATTATCCCGTTCTATCTAGCGGTGGCGATGTGGCTGTTGCGAAATGTACGGGAGCGGGTGGTCAGCCCCGCCTCAGAGAATTAGCATCGAATCGCCGAAACTCAGGAAGCGGTAGCGTTGCTGAATGGCTTCGTGGTAGGCGCGTAGGATGATCTCGCGTCCCGCAAATGCACTCACCAGCACCAGCATCGTGGTTCGGGGCATGTGAAAGTTGGTGATGATGGCGTCCACCACCTTAAACTCATAGCCGGGCGTGATGTAGAGCCTTGTCTCGGCGGTTCGGGGTTCCACCCTGCGTTTGGCGACTGCTGCGCTTTCCAGCGTGCGGATGCTGGTCGTGCCCACCGCCACGATTCGTCCCGTTGTGCTGTTGATGACCTCGGCGGTTTCAGGACTGAGCGTGTACCATTCGCCGTGCATCGGGTGCGCCTCCACCTGCTCAGTCTGGAGTGGTCGGAAGGTATCGATGCTGATGTGCAGGGTGACAGTGCAGACTCGAACACCCTGCTCTTGCAGGCGCTCCAGCAGTTGGTGGGTAAAGTGCAGTCCAGCGGTAGGCGCGGCGGCGGAACCGGGCTGGCGTGCCACCACCGTCTGATAGCGTTCGGGGTCGGGCAGGTCGCGGTGGATGTAGGGGGGCAAGGGAACGCGCCCAATACGCCCCAGCAGGGTCTCGACTGGCTCGCCCTCCGAGTGGAGCCGAACGATGCGCAGACCGCCCTCCAAACGCTTCTCAATGACCGCCTCCAGCCTTTCGGGAAATAGCACGCGCGCGCCTTCAGGGAGGCGTCGGCTCGGCTTGACCAACGCTTGCCAACTGCCGTCGCCCAGTGGACGCATCAAGAGCATCTCGACCTGTCCCCCTGTCGGCTTCTGCCCGAACAGTCGGAACGCCGAGACGCGCGTATCGTTCAGTACGAGCGTATCGCCTGCGCGCAAGTATTCGGGCAGGTCGTAGAAGTGGCGATGTTCCAACTGCCCTGTCTGGCGGTGGACGACGAGCATTCGCGCATGGTCGCGGGGTTCCATCGGCTCTTGAGCGATGAGCTCTTCGGGAAGGTGATAATCGAACAGGCTGGCGTCCATCGTCAGCGCGCCCTCGCACTCAGCCAAGCGATCAAGGTCAATATCAGAGTCAAGAGAATACTCAGCAGGATGCTGGTTCCGATTGGGAAGTAGAAAAAGAACCCGTCGCGTTGGATAGCGATGTCGCCGGGCATACGCCACTGCCGAATGCCCACGCGTTCCAGCGCAATCAACAAAAGCCCAATCCCCACCAGAATCACGCCGAATAGCAGGAGAGTCTTACCAACGGTTCCCACGCTTATAATTGTACCTGCTTCGGCTTGGGCTTCTACCCTTATCTTAGTGGGAGCACCGGTACTCGGTCAGATCGCTACTCCTGATGACTTTTGATTCTGAACATTATAATAGAAAACATAATAATACAAACAGAATAAAGCATAACATGAGCAATACCTAATAATTTGCATGATAAATCAAGTGAATATGTAATCTGATTTATCAAAAGACCATTGAATAGAAACAAAATATTCAAAAATGCAAAAAACATATGCCCAAACAAAATATTCTCTTCATACACCTGACGGTCGCCCGAGACCAGACCGCCAAACGCATCCGTTATCGGCGCAGGGCTGAACACTCCGCTTCGGTTGCACTGCGCCACCAAGTCCCCACGCAAACTCCAGTGCTGGAAGGTGTCGGTGCTGGGGTTCGCTCCACCCCGCGTCAGCATCGCCGAACCGTAGCCGTAATAGACCCAGTTCGTACCATTCCCTTCTGCGACCACTGTATCGCCTGAGTACAGATAGTTCACCACGACGCCACCTCGTTCACGGCGCACGCGACGACCCATCTTGCTTTCTACTCCTTAACTTCGCAGAATAACCAGGGTCAGCACGCTTTGCCTCCTCTATCAGCTCCGATGCCGTGTGCCACTCTCAAGTTCAGCATGCACATTTGCCAGTGCTTCCAACGCCTTTGCGCGCTCCCTCGGCTCATTCGCTCACTCCACTGCCCGTTCAAACCAAGCTCGTGCCTCCCTCCACTCTTGTTTTCTGGCATATACAACACCAATCCCATATGCGCAACTACTACTTTGAGTATCAGATGCATTCTGAAGAGCTTGACGATATGCCTGTTCTGCCTTGCCAAGGTCATCCCTGCTTTTGAGTGCACTATGGCGGTCTAAGTAGAAATTCCCCAGCTCAGACCACGCAAGGTATCGGTAGCGTGAGCCGTAGGCTAACGAGCGCATCTTCAAAAGTACTGCTTCAGCTTTCTCCCAATCGGGGGAAAGCTTATATCGGTAGCAATCGGCTAAACCTGCATAGCTGTGCAGGAGCAAGGGATCCAGCTCAAGGCTCTTTTCAAAAGCGGGAATGGCTTTTTCGTAATCTCTCAAGGCGTGGTAGGCACGCCCTATCTCTCAAGGCGTGGTAGGCACGCCCTAACTCATAGTGCGCTATAGCACTGTGTGGGTAGTTTTTTACCACCTCCTGAGCGTCTGCAAGGGAAGGGATGAAAGGGTAAGCAAAAGGTGGAGGGATTGGCTCCCCTTGCAGGGGAGTCTCCCTCTCGGCAGTTTGGGCAGGACGCTGGTGATGACAACTGCATAAGCCAGCGACCAGCGCTACGAATAGCACAACGCTAATCAGGATTCTTTTCGCCATTTTCAAAGCCCTAAGGAAATCTAGTAGACCTGATTAGTAAGTGTAAAATCACGCCGGATATGCTCACAAAAAATATTGCGATTATGTTGAGAACTATCGCTAAGTAGGAAAGTCGTTCCCTTCTTGCAAAGAGCAAGTTAGCCAAGTATAAAGACAAACACAAACCTAAGAAACCCGTCGCTTTAAAGGATACAAGGTTCCAAAAATGCTGAAATAAGGAAGGCTCCCGCCTGATAATGGCAGAGAACGCCCCGAAGAAAGAGGCGTATGCAACGACTCGCGAGAGCCTTAGCCACAACGACCCTTCTGTGCAGACGGATTCTTTAGGGTTTGTGTTGGCTGAATTACTATGCTGACCATCGTTCATACCATTTCCCCTCCTAAACTCTTGGAACGCCTAACAAAAATCTCAAACCCGTGAGAGATTGTCCGAAAGAACTATTCGCAGCACGGGCATCCTGCCCATCCGCCAAGTGTAGCACAGGCATTCTTGCCTGTGTAAAAGGCACAGACAGGAATGTCTGAGCCACCCTCGTAGCACGGAAGTTCCGCCCATGCGATGGCTTGGGCGAAACACCCAAGCCACTTTTGTTAGGCACTCTTAGGATAGCTCTATGTCAGTGGATATAAGTATACCCACGATTCAAAGGATTGTATCGAGCTGGAGGTGGGGACGATGAAGGACTGAAGTCAATGTGTCTTAACCCTATCGCAGTGAGGGTACCTGCCACATTACCCGAGACTTGATCACCGAACTCTTGACCAATCGTAGTAGCTAGTTCGCTGGGTAGCTTACGACGAAGCGTTAACGAGCAGACCCTTACTATCCCCCCTCCGATTCCACCTCCTATCGGACCGGCTACAGCACCTCCGACGCCACCCGCAACGGTATCAATAGCTACGTTTCCCCAATTAACACCTGGCTTGTCATCAAAAGACTCCAGAAGCAGTCCTGATACAAATCCACCAAGTGCGCCCGCAGCTATACCAATCCCTATGAGAACTGCGAGGGGCAATAACCCACTCGGATCCACCGCGTTCACTGGGTCATTCAGGCAGTAGGCATAGGCATTCAAGGTCAAAGGCACCGACAACGAACCCAACCACGGGTCTTGCTGGAGAAACCGACCAACCGTCGGGTCGTACCAACGAACCCCAACCTTCTGCAACCCACCCGTGAGCGGTTCGTTCCGATAGCCCCACGCACCGTTCCAGTCATACACCTGACGGTCGCCTGAGTACAGATAGTTCACCACGACGCCACCTCGTTCACAGCGCACTCGGCGTCCTAACCCGTCATAAGTATACACCCAACCGACCGAATCTCCTGCTTTCTGCAGACTCGTCAGGTTGTCATCAATGCCACAGTAATACAGTCTTAATAATATCGAGCAAAAATCTATAAAAAATTAAGAACAATTTATTAATCATATCAAAAATATCACCTAACAACAGAGATATTCTCTCCGGAAAAAAGACTACATTTAGCCCTATAACAATAGGACCAAACACATGATTGATGTAGTAAAGGAAACGGTTCTTGCCGCGCTCTGCTGAGGCACTGTCATGAGTACCCCGCCGTCGCGTGAACACCCGCCTCAGAGTGAGGACAAGATTACCTATACCTGAAATCAGTAGCAATACACCCAAAGTTATAACGATATATCTTATCATTGAAACCACCTGATGAGGTTCGCTGTTCCCCTTGCTACGAGATAACCTCCCCCTGCGAAGAGCAAAACACCACCTATTGCTGGTAGCGCTGCAGTTGCCCCCGCAGCAATAGCCAGTCCTCCAAAGACAGCGAGCAATCCACTGCCTACATCAGCAAGAGATAATGCAGAGTTAGGAGGCGGGGCAGTGGGATTTTGGACATCAGACCAAATCGTACCAACAATAAGGCAGGTGGAGACAGGGACGAATAGACGGCTTGAGAGGTTCTGGAAAATTTTCGTGAAAATGTCTTGGGGAACCCTCCCACTCGGATCCACCGCGTTCATAGGGTCATTCACACAGTAAGCGTAGGCATTCAGCGTCAGAGACACCGACACCGAACCCAACCACGGGTCTTGCTGGAGAAACCGACCAACCGTCGGGTCATACCAACGAACCCCTACCTTCACTAACCCACCCGTGAGCGGCTCGTTCCGATAGCCCCACGCACCGTTCCAATCGTACACCTGACGAGTGCCCGAATAGAGATAGTTCACCACGACACCTCCTTGCTTACTGGGAATATATTCTCAACCATAACGAGACTCATATTTCATTTCACGGGTCGTTGTATGGAATGGTTGATTTCATAGATTTCGACTGAGCTCACAAGCCAGTCTCCTCCATCGCTGATCAAGGTAATCTTCAGCATAGCAGACCCCTTTTCAAAGCCCAGCTCAGTGCGCCCTATGAAGACTCTGCGCTCCTCGACTCTTCGCACACCTCCCGTAAGCGTTCCTAATGACAGAACACTTCCCAGCGAATTTTTCAAGACTGTATACTCGCTAATAAAAATATCTATATCTTTAGCGAATTCATCGGTTGAGACACTCCGAAGCATCCTAAAATCCTCGTCTTTCACATGCACAATAGCCTCTTGTGCTCTATTCACAGCTTCAAGATCATCACTAAAAGACCTTATAAATATTCCAGCGACTTTACTTTCAATCGAATTTCTTATGATATTTTCTGTGTTCGTAACTAATACTGTGAATAGACATGAGAAAACCATCATGAAACAAACGAGAGATATGGTTGCGTCTCTGCTAACCAGCAGAGACGCACCACGTTCAATCAATGCCCTTGTGAAATCAGAAACGATTTGTTTCATAGTATTTCTTCAGCTTAGTGAAGGATTGGTCTTCTACCACCATAACTGGGCGAGACGTAATCGCGACCAAGAAAATCTTGGTAGGATGTACTTCCGACAGGAGTCGGACTGTAGTACGGTGGATCTTCAGGCGGGAACTCAGGGAGCATAATACCGATCTCAACAGTTGCATCGGCAGGTACTCTACCAATACCAGGCAGAGTGATGTGTCCACGAAACCTCAGGCGACAAAGTGCCCATGGGACACCAGGTCTTTCATTGACACCTTCAGGGTGCCAGAACTCGAAGGGAAATCCTCCAGCATTCCCCTCAATCTTTATATATTGACCTCCACTCGGATCCACCGCACTTA
>FWWM01013551.1_pt1 | contig 13126 bp, 13 predicted proteins | sample 2228351 | NCBI WGS metagenome assembly FWWM01 (sample SAMEA103939774, study PRJEB20133) | metagenome | reverse complement strand
CCTGTGGTTAGTATAACCGCCTTAGACGGGTTTATTTTCTCCAGCAACAATCTACCGACCGCCCTATCGATAGTCACATGCCTACTTGCATCCTCAACAAATCCAACAATCCTGTCACTCTCCCCATCATACACAGCCGCTGTATGTACAGAGATCGAATAATTAAACGGCTTAGATCCGTGCCCAAACTGGGTTATAAGCTGAAATAGTTTATCTGCTGTTATCCTATAATCAGAGTTTATTCGTGGTTTTTTTATGTTATCTAAAGCTCGTATGTAATCCTCTATAGATCCGCAGGAGCTGTAGATGAGTTTTATCCGTCTATGTTCCTCCATCCGTTCCTTTAGGTCTTTCTCATCTGTATTTACATACACTAGAATGTCGAGCCCATCCACTATTATATCGCTTATCTCACTTAAGCTATCCACTATCCCCTCACCAGCTAAGTGGCCTACTGCTAATTCCCGCAGAGCATACGGAGTTGCAAAGATTGTTACTAAATGCTTATCGTTTACGTAAAGGTTAACGGGAGATTCTAGGGCTATGTAGTCTTCTACAACTTCACCTACATACGGCGGGCCCTTTATCCTTATTCCCCGCATAGCGGTTGCTATCTCGGGTTTTTCCTCCACTATCTCCTCCTCACCTCCAGCCATCTAAATTGTTATTTTCTCGGATATATCGCTAACTCTTTTCTCTATATACAGGTAGTCGTGGATCGCCCATCCACTCCGAGAATGATGGAAGGTACGTGTGGGTATCCCAGTATCCAAGCTCCCTGAAGGCATACATAACCAGCGACGAGCTTGTCCCCTCCTCACAATAGAATATAATAGGCTCGTTCCTGCCTATTCCAAAATCCTCAACAAACCTAATTATTCTATCTAAGTTGAATAAGGTCCTATCTGATATTACCTCATGCCAAGGTAGATTTAAAGAGGAAGGAATGCGTCCGAAGAGGAAGTCAGCTGAATCGCGTGTATCGATTAACTTTATGGATTGTTTACCAATTAAGTTCAATAATTTCTCTTTAGTTACTACCTTATCCATTTTATATTCTGCTTTTATTTCTTCACCGTTTATCGTCGGCGTCGTGGACGGCTTTCTGGTTGTTTCTTTCTCTGTTTTGTATCCTAGTTCAATATACTTATCGTAGGTTGTGCTTAGTATTGCCAGCTCTTCATAGCCTAAGAGCTCTAGGGTGTATAATACTCTGCTAGCTTGTCTTCCATGTAGATTGTCGTAGCATATTACTAGCTTGTCAGGGGTTATGCCATTCCTGTAAAGCTGTCGCGTTAGTTTCCCAGCATCCGTTGGATATAGCGCCAGCCCCCGCATCTCGATGAAGTTCGTGAAGGGCATGGAAACAGCATTGGGTATGTGGCCTGTTCTGTACTCTATCAGCCGCCTTACATCAACTAGTACTATATCCTCCGAGTCTTTGTTCTCTAGGTAATGTGATGGGGTTATTATCTTGAGGCGCACGTTGGAGGGGTTTAGCATTAGCCTACATCTACAGCTGGCCCTTCATTTATCAATATTATGGTCCAACCCATCTCGGTCTAGCTTCTTCGCTTTCTTTCCAGAGTTTCATAAACCAATCGGGAACACGCGGGTTTTTGATAATATCATAGTAGTCGTAGGGTTTTATGTCGAGTACAGGCGAGTTTGGATATGCATCCAGCCCCCTGACCTTTAGGGTGTTATGTCTTATCTCGGCTATCTCGCATACAGCTAACCCTATTGGGTTAGGTCTGTTCCTTCCTCTGAATGCAAAAACCCCAACCTCAGGCATGTCCTCCCTTCTACGTGGTCTAAAGATTATATCCTCTGGCCTCCAATCAACCCTGTGCATGAAATAAATTACAAATACGTGGGAGAACTCCTCAAGACCCTTAAGACCATCTACGTACTCTTCAGCAACCTCAATGATGGAGAGCTCTCTCCATCTATCCCATTTAACAGAGTTATCCTCTGGCATACCAACTTTAACGTAGCCGACTGGTCTTAGTACTATCCGCTGCGACATCAAAAACGCTCTTAGTAAGGTATTTTCTATAGTTTCCCCTCCGATTCTACTCTATTATTTCCCCAGTTTCTTTTAGGGGTTTGTAGCCTTTTAGGTTTTTTTGCAGCCTTTCTAGGAACTGTTCAGAAACCAGCGTTTCTAGGAAGGCTTTTACCTGTTTCTTCTCTAGCTTATCTCTTGGGATAAGAAAGTCATATATCTCCTCTGTTATTGGTATGAAATCTAGGTCGTACATCTCCGCCATCGCTTCTATTGTTATTCCTACGTCGGCTCTGCTGTGCTTTACCGCCGCTGCTACTGCCGAGTGTGTCCTGACTTCATAGTCGTATCCTTTTACATGCTCTATCGGATCTTTCTCCCCGAGGATCTCTCTTAGCCTTATATCAGTTAACGTTCTTATCCCAGAGCCCTTTATCCTATTGACAAATACCACATCATCCCGTAGCAGCTCTCTGAAGCTTTTTATGCCCTTTGGGTTTCCGCGTTTAACTACAAATCCTATACGCCTGGCGTATCCCCTGACCAGTACTGCTTTTCCGCGTAGATTCATTTTGTCCAACATGAATACGTTGTATTCGCCTGTCTCCTCGTCGAGTAAATGCGTTCCAGCTATGTCTGCTTCGCCCCGTTTTACTGAGTACCAGCCTCCAAGAGATCCTACGTTGATTATCTTAACCCTGTGTAGGTTAAGCATATTTAGTAGAAGGTCAACACCTAGGCAATGGCTTCCGACTATTGCTAACTCGGTCGGTTTTATCATCTCTGAGAGGAGCTTGACCTCGACCTGCTCGCCCTCCTCTATGTATTCCCTCTCTTCATCGACTTCGACCAGCCCATCAGCCAGCGAGAGTAGCGAGGTTGAGCCTGATTGTCCAAGCAGGGGATATGCTGTAGGCCCCTCGCTCCCCTCCAGTATCTGGACTGGGATCAGCTCGAGCTTTCCCCGGCCTGCTTCTATCCTGAATGGGAAACGGGCTTTTACTGTTTTAACATCCTCCGCCTCAAAACCCATCATCTTGGCTATGATAGGTCTGACTAGGAGTAGAAAGACCATCATGGCTGATAGTGGGAATCCAGGCAAGCCTATGAGGAGTTTCTTACCAGCTATTGCCACCGCTGTTGGCTTTCCCGGTTTTATCTTCAAACCATGCACAACCACGCCTCCCCCGCTAACCTCGTTGAAGACCCTGTAGATCACATCTCCAAACCCGGCCGATGTACTGCCGGAGGTTATAACCAAGTCGTATCCTGAAGCTAAGGCCTCTTCGATCCTTTTCTTCATCTCTACGTAATCATCCCTGAGTATGCCCATGAAATGCGCATCGGCCCCCAACTCCAGAAGCATAGCGACTATAGCTGGACCGTTAACGTCGTATATCATCCCATTAACCAGCTGTTTCCCTACATCGACCAGCTCGTCGCCCGTTGAGAATACAGCCACCTTAGGTTTTTTGTAGACTTTTACCGTGTTATGGCCCGTTGCCGCTAGAACGGCTATCTCCCTGGGGGTTATCTTCTGGCCCCTCCTAATCACCACATCTCCTAAGGATATGTCAGTTCCTGTCTGGGCTATGTTATCACCTGGGGCTACTGGCTTGTATATTATTATTTTATCATAGTCAAGTTTTTTTGTGTATTCTACCATAACTACTGCATTTGCTCCCCTAGGTATCGGTGCTCCTGTTGCTATCTCTGCGCACTCTCCGTGTTTTATCTGAAAGCCTGGAATCTTTCCTACCTCAGCCTTTCCAACAACCTTCAGCGGTATTGGATTGTTTTCTGATGCCTCGTATGTGTCTGTAGACTTTACCGCATATCCGTCTACCATTGACCTGTCGAACGGTGGCGATGAGGCGTTGGCTTTTACATCCTCTGCCGCAACCTGCCCTAGGGCTTTTAGAAGGGGAACCTCTTCAACGCCAAGAGTTGTTATTCCTCCCATTTTCTTCTCTATCCTTGTTAATGCCTCTTCTAGGCTTACTAGGGCGTGGAAGACCAACGCCAAGAACATCACCTTATTTTACAGCGGCTTCTAACGGTTGGAGCACTACCACTTCAACCTCCTCGCCCTCATCATAACCCTCAATACCCTCTGGGATTACAAGTAAGGCGTTGGCTTTGGTGAGCGTTGAAACAAGCCCTGAACCAGTAAGCATCAGCGGCTCGGCTATATATTTATCACCTTGTTTTTCAATCCTAACCCTTACAAAGGACCTGCTATCAACTGGGTTTGCAACCCTCCTAGATAGTCTGGCTCTTATACTGCAGGGTATTTCCGCTGACATCCCGTAGAAGCGTTCGATCAAGGGTTTTACGAACAGTTGAAACCCTATGAGTGCTGATACCGGATATCCTGAGAGCATGAATACGGGCTTGCCGTTTATAACTCCTGCCCCAGTAGGCTTGGCTGGCCTAATCTTTACGCCATGGAAAACAACCCCAGGCGAGCCTGCTTTATTAACAGCCTCTGGAACCAGGTCCCTTTCGCCAACGCTTGTCCCTCCAGTTATTATTGTCATGTCAGCAACCTCTAAACCCTCTTTTATCTTCTCCACGATAACGTCAAGCTCATCAGGGACAGTTCCTAAATCCACTGGGGTACAGCCAGCTTCTCTCACCAGTGCTTTAAGCATAGGCTTTGAGCTATTTATTATCTTTCCCTTCTCTGGTCTTTCACCAACCTCAACCAGCTCGCTTCCAGTGCTTACTATAGCTATCCTAAGCTCCTCGTAGACTGGTATCTCAGTTATGTTGAGAGAAGCCAAAGCCGCTATGTGCCAGGGTTTTATTATTGTTCCCCGTTTTATTACAGTATCGCCTTTTTTGAAGTCCTCACCTTTTCTCGATATATTTTGGAGCGGATGGACATGACGTGTTATTTCTATTATATCGTTTTCTCTTTTAGTATACTCCACCATCACTACAGCGTCTGCGCCTTTAGGTATCGGCGCGCCGGTTAATGTCTCGACGGCCTCGCCTTTATTTACCGCTGGTAGCGATTCTATGTCATCTCCAGCATGTATTGTTCCGATGACCTTTAGCTGTATAGGGTTTGTCGGCGATGCGCCGAAGGTATCTTCAGCCTTTACCGCGTATCCATCCACGGCGCTGCGGTCAAAGTCAGGCACGTCAACAGGCGATCTGATATCATCGCCGCATACCCGTCCTAGGCTATTCTCAAGCTCCACAAATCTTACATTCGGCTCCTTAACATCCACGTTCTTTATGAGAGCCTCAAATGCTTTTTCAACACTTAACAGTTTTGGAAAGCCCACCATACGCTTACGGCCAATCATGCGCTATTCTAGGCTCTCATACTAAGCCTTGCTGATATAAACGTATCCTATTGCTTCTACTACATATAGAGGTTTGGTTGGATATGTTTTGTATCAATATTCAACCCTTGAGGTTCATCGGCCTCCTCTGGCACAGAAGTGCTGCTATCGTTATATCTTCTGCTAGATAGCGGTAAACATTGGCCTCTTCGCCTTCCTAGCATATGTTCCGAATCGTTTGTCTACTTCGATCTATCCAGCCACAGAATATAGATACCAAGTACGTTACAGAGGTTATAAACGAGCTTGACGAACCTAGAAGCCATAGAGAAGGGATATCACTCCTATGCAGAAAGAGTTCAAGTACCGATCGTAGGGAAGATAGACATGCAGAAGGTCTTAGCTTTGAATAGATGGTTAGAGGAGTATCTCGGCTTGTTAAATGGTATCTAAGCTTTGATCTATATCGAAGACGTTTTCATAGAGATGGCTTAACGTATAGGGCTTATAGCATCATAACCTTACTTTAAAAGCTTATAAACAATAAAGATTTGGCAGCGTTAGGTGAGGTAACGATTGAAAAGCTTGTTGAATGTTGAGAATGTTACTAAGCGGTTTGGCGGGATAGTTGCCCTTAAGAACTTATGTTTGGAGATCTCCCAAGGCGAGATAGTCGGGCTCATAGGCCCCAACGGATCTGGGAAGACGACGCTCATCAACGTCATCTCTGGGGTGCATAAACCCGAGGCTGGGCGGGTGTTGTTTAAGGGGCATGACATAACGCGGAAATCTCCAGAAGATATATGTAGGCTTGGTGTTGGAAGGACCTTCCAGATAGCCCAGTCCTTCCCCAACCTCACCGTGAAGGAGAATGTTAAAGCAGGCTATATCTTCGGGAAGAGGGGGAGAAGTAATAACCCTAAAGATGTTGAGAGGAGTATAGACGATATTATTGAGTACGTCGGCTTATCCGGTAAAAAAGACACGCCAGCTAAGGATCTGACAGTCATTGAGCTGAAGAAGCTGGAGCTTGCCCGCGCCCTTGCTACTAGGCCAGCTCTACTGCTGTTAGACGAGATATTCACAGGCCTTAACGTTGCGCAGATAAACGATGCGATAAACCTAGTCAAGAGGATCAGGGAAAGCGGTGTGACGGTACTGCTCATAGAACATAACATGCGCATAGTCATGAATCTCTGCGAGAGAATCATCGTCCTACATTTTGGAGAGAAGATAGCCGAGGGGAAGCCTGAGGAGATAACGCGTATGGAGGCCGTTGTTAGCGCTTATCTTGGTGAGAGATACGCTTGAGGGGGGTGTGCATCTGCAATGCTCCAGATTAGAGAGCTGCACGCTGGGTATGGAAAGGTCCGCGTCTTATGGGGTGTCTCGTTAGAGGTTAAACGTGGAGAGGTAGTCTCGCTCCTAGGCCCTAATGGAGCTGGAAAAACAACTACGCTTAAGGCGATAATGGGTCTGGTTAAGCCAAGCTCAGGGGACTTGATATTTGACGGCAGGAGGATAAACGGGCTACCGCCATATAAGGTTGCGCGGCTGGGAATATCAATAGTACCCGAAGGAAGGGAGCTGTTCCCCCATATGACGGTCTATGAGAATCTTATGATGGGTGCAGACTTGCTTCCCCCGAATTATGATGTACAACAGGTATTGGAGGAGGTTTATAGCGTGTTCCCAGTACTGAAGGAGAGGAGGGGCCAACAAGCTGCTACGCTGAGCGGTGGTGAGCAGCAGATGCTCGCAATAGGCAGGGCGTTGATGTCTAAGCCCCGCCTCCTGTTACTTGATGAGCCCTCAGCAGGCTTAGCGCCCAACTTAGTTGTACAGATATTCAGGGTTTTAGAGCGGCTCAGCAAGGAGGGGATTACCATGCTGCTTGTAGAGCAGAACGCTCTCATGGCTCTGAAGGTATCTGACAGGGCTTACCTCCTCGAGACTGGTAGGATAGCCGCTGAGGGGAGGCCTGAAGAGCTTATGGCTGACGAGCGGATAAGGATTACATACCTTGGGATGTGAACTTCTTTCCGCCCCCAAGACTGTAGATTAGCAAAGGCGCTTTAGCTATCAGCGACCTTATCCCGCCTGGCATTAGTATCATGACCAGAGCTAGGAAAAGTCCAAGCCCGATAAAGCCGTAGAAACCAGCTATAGCCCTGAACCCCTCCCACACTATCCAGAGGATTATGGAGCCTATCAAAGGCCCCTCAAGGGTTCCCAGCCCCCCGCCTACCGTGAAGATGAGAGGCCAGAACGATGTCTGGAGGTGGAAGACTTCTGGGGTTAGGTATCTGAAGAGAACGTGATACTGCAGCGCTCCTGCAACGCCCGTTATGTACGTGCTCATCACGAAGGATAGTAGCTTATACCGTACAGCCTTGACGCCGCATACACGCGCCACCAGCTCGTTGTCTCTTATCGTCTTGAAAGCTAGGCCAAGCCGTGAGTTGAAGATAAAGTAGCTGGCGATGTAAGTTATGACTGTAGCTGCGAGGAGCGTATAATAATTCCATACACGTAAAGGCTCGAACTTAGGAGATATCAGAGGAGGGGCAAAGAGGCCATCCCAGCCGTTAGTGAGCCAGCGGAGCCGGTCATCAACCGCGATGGCCTGTATAATTACAGCAAACCCAAAAGTAACCATCGCTAGAAACCATTCCTTCAGCCTAACACACAGCAAGCCTATACAGAGACCCACCAATGCTGCGAAGAGAGGGCCTACAACAACGGTTATTGCCGGAGGCAGCTCATATGTTCTTGCTAAGATTACCGAGCTATACGCTCCTATACCGAAGAAGGCTGCATGGCCTAGCGAGACCTGGCCGGAAAGGGCTAGGAGGTTCCAGCCTATTGAGTAGATGGCGAAAATATACGCTACCGAGAGTATCTGGAGTATGTATGGCTCTTGTATTATCACCGGTATAATTGAGGCAGTGGCCAGTAATATTATACCAACAATAAAGCTCTTCCTCATCCACGTTCCCCGAATATCCCTTCAGGTCTCACCATAAGTATAGCCGTGAGGAATGCGAATGCTATAGCATCTTTCCATACACCGCCCAGCAGTAATCCTGCAACAGATTCTGAGAGGCCCAGTATGAAGCCAGCGACTATAGCCCCCGACACGCTCCCTAGACCGCCGAGGATTATAACGGCAAACGCTTTGATGGCTGGAAATGTCCCGGAATAGGGGTCAAACGGTACTAGTATTGCTAGGAATGCGCCTGCAAGAGCGGCTAGGGCCGAGCCTATCATGAAGCTTATCATGTCCATCTTCTCTACATCAACGCCCATGAGCATAGCCGCTGTCCTGTTCTGGCTTACAGCCCTGAGGCGCCTCCCAAACCCTGTCCTACGCAGCAATAAGAAGAGGCCGACAAGCACTAGGGCCGTGATAGAGAGAAGGACGGCGAAGTCGTTGGGAAGGCTCACTGGGCCTAGCTGTATGCTCTCTAAGCGGAACGGGCTGCTTATCAGCACAGGCTTTAGCTCGCCTAGGTTTGCTACCGCCACGGCAGCCATCGTGTTCTGGAGTATCAATATGAGCGCCAAGCTAAGGAATATCTCGTTTATCTTGCTCGTTCCCTTTATCGGCCTGAAGCTAAGCCTCTCTATTAGCATTCCAAACGCAGCAACGACCAGCATGGCAATGGGTATCACGAGGTAAGGATTGAGCTGTGTCATCTTCCAAAGATAGAACGTGACGTATGAACCTAGTACCATAACCTCGCCATGCGCGAAGTTGACTACCTTCATAACTCCGAATATTATGTTAAGTCCTGTGGCGAGGAGCATATATACACTACCCATCACCAGCCCCCAGAATATTATTCTGGCTAGCGTAACGACATCAAAGGCCATCCATGACACCCAGACCAGCTATGTTTGTGCCGAGTGAGCAAAATAAAAAATAAAATGGTTATGATGTAGCCGTTGCTAGCCTCCGGGCTGGAAGCCTGGTGGAAGTCTTACTTTTTCTTTTGCAATCTCGGTAGGCCAGACTATTACAGGCCGTAGCTCGTTGACGCTCTCATCCCAGATTAGCTGGACACCATATAGCTCAAATGTCTGGTGCCCTGTTGGCTTGAATTTTATGACACCGCCAGGTACTGGTAGTAGTAGCTCTCCCATAACTAGGTCTCTCAACTTCTCGGCTATCTTAGCCTTGTCAAGCGTGCCAGCCTCTTTTATAGCCTCCACAGCTATATAAACGGCGTCATAAACGCTAAGCCCCTGAGATCCTGGCATCACTCCCCATCTCTCCTTAAACTTCCTGCTGAACTCTGCCACCTTCTCAGCTACGCGCGGATGTACATGGTATGGTCCGAAGTATGTCTGGATTAACGAAAACTCCCCCTCACGGCCTAGGTCTTTATAGTATCTCACTTCCTCAACGCAGACGCAGACTGGGCCGTAGAGCTTCCTAATACCTAGGTCTCTTACTCCCTGCTGGATTGCGGCTATGGTCTCGCCAAGGAAGCCTATCGGGACTATGACGTCTGGTCTAGCAGCGGCTGCTGCTGTTAGTAGTGCTCTGTAGTCGGTCTCGCCAAGGAAGCCTATCGGGACTATGACGTCTGGTCTAGCAGCGGCTGCTGCTGTTAGTAGTGCTCTGTAGTCGGTCTCTCCAACCTTAAATTTATCTACATACACGAGGTCTATAGGCAGTTTCTTCTCTTCAATTGTCTGCCTTATACCAACAAAGAAGCCTTCGCCGAAGGGCGAGTCTTGATAAAGCACTGCAACCCTTAGATTTCTGTCAGGGGCTACAACAGGCTTTACAGCCTCAGCCAAGATGAGCGAAATGGACTGACCATGTTCAGGAGCTATAGCTTGGTAGAGAACGAACCATCTAGTGTCTATGTCTGTTCGGGTTACTACTATTGGTGTGGAAACTCCAGTGATTATGTATGGTATCTTCGCTTCCGCGATCATTGGCTGTACTCCTGGTATAAAGGCGCTGCCGAAGCCTCCCACAATTATATCAACTTTGGCGAAGATAAGCCTCTCGGCAGCCGCTATCGTTCCTTCCCTGCTGCTCTGCTGGTCCTCAATAACAGGCTCCAGCAGAAGCTTTGTTCCGAACTCCTCAACGTAGACGCCGCCCCGCGCGTTTATCTCCTCTACCGCCATTATAAAGGCTCGCTCCATATCCTGCCCCGTGGGAGTAACAGGCCCTGTCCGGTGTGTTAGAAGGCCTATCTTAATCTTCCTAGGCGCTTCAGGCAGCTTCACGATCGTCTCCGTAAAAGTTACGGTCCTTTCTATGCCGATTGTCTCTGTTACTGTTATTACTGCTGCCTCGAAAGGTCTGACCCACCCAATACCACCGGCTATTAGGGCTACTACGAAGAGAGCCGCAAGCGTAGTTTCCAACCTTGTCAGTGCAGATTTTCTATATTTTCTATTTTTTCTATTCATGGTTTGTACTATCTGTTCATGTGATTTAACAATTGTGCCGAACAGGTAAGGGAATTTTTATATATTGATCGGGTTGCGTTGTTCTGTCATAGAGAGGCGGCGGGTCTTCTTAGCATCTAACAACTACATTTTAACCCTCTCCACGGCTTACGCGTGGAGGTTCAGTTTGTAGCTAAGCTCAACCTACGGAGTTCTGGTCTGTAGCAAATCAGCCCATACATGGGCGTAGCCTTATAACAGAGCATGTGATGAAAGCTATCTTAACATGTGCCAGAAGGTTGTAGTGCTCAGCTCCAGCTAAAAGATGTCAGATATCTTTTCTAAGACTCTTGATGTTGGGTTTTTGAAGGTAAGAGCAGGCTACGCTAGAGCTAGGTTAGAGGTGGCATGCTGAGCTTCCACGGCGTAGCATATGGCGATTTAGCTGATAGCTTCTTCGCAGCTGCCAGCAACCCCATCGATGCAGGGCGGCTGTGTTGTCAGTTAATGTAGTGTTCAGCTCTCCAGTTTTTGAAGGCGAAGAGCTAATAGCGGAAGCCCATGAGACATGCCTAGGGAGAACCACTGCGGCCTACCAAACGACGGTCAGGAAAACAGCCACGAAAAGGATGGCGGCCATTTTCCAAGCAGTGTATATAGAGCCTGGGGGAGCATAATGTAGGAGGGGGCGAAACGAAGAAAAGATAAATTTTAAATTTACAATTCTGGTTCAGCCTTTTTCAAACCCTCCAACATCGTCTGGATATGGCTTATCAGGTGTTTGGAGACTCTTTCTACACCGTAGATGTTGGAGCCTCTAGCCAGCTCACCTACTTGTCTCAACTCCTTAATGATTTTCTCCAGTTTTTCGGATATTTCTTCAGCCGTCATAATTTTCTCACATCTCCTTGATAACTATCCTCTTAGCTTTCCCCTCGTATCGGGGGAGAGACCCTTCAGGCATGAACTCTACGTGTGGCGTTATAAATATTAGCGCTTTTCTCAGCTCGGCTATTATCTGCTCCCGCTTCTCCGTGCTATCCTTCCGTCTGTCAAGCTCAACCTTAATCGTGAACCTGCCGCTTGGTGATTTATCGATTATCGCCTGGTATTCCAGAACTTCGGGGAATTTCAGCAGGGTTTCATGTATCATGCTGGGCCATATCTTAGCGCCTTTGTAGTGGATTACATCGTCAAGCCTGCCTACTATCCACCTGCATCTTGGGAAGGCGTCTCTTCCGCAGCTACATCCGCTGACATCGAGAACTGTTATATCACGTGTCCTATATCTTATCAACGGCATTGCTTCTTTGGTCATCGTCGTGATGACCATTTCACCCCGCTCCCCTGGCTCAACAGGTTCTAGGGTTTCGGGGTCTATTATCTCAAGGAATATTTGGTCAACCCAGAAGTGGAACCCATCTTCATATTCGCATTCAATCCCAGCCCCTGGGCCTAGCATTTCAGTCGCCCCATATACGTTTCTCGCTCCACCGCCTTTCTCCTTAAGCCCGAACCCCTGCTCTATTCTTTTCCTAGTTTCTTCAGTCCACACCTCAGCTCCGGGCATTGTTATCCTGAGTTTAAGCTCATTACTTGCGTCAACCCCTTGCTTCTGCATCTGTTCTAGGATGTAAAGCTGATAGGATGGCGTACCCGTCATGACGGTTGGCTGAAAGTCTTTCATCAGGTTTATCAGAGCCTCGGTCCTACCCACACCCCATGGAATTACAGCGGCTCCCACTAGGTGGGCTGACTGGTGGAATCCAATCCCACCTGTGAAAAGGCCATAGCCATAGATGTTTAACATTATATCGCCTTTCCTAACTCCTGCCGTAACCAGGCATCGAGCCATCAGGTTCATCCAGGTTTCATAATCCTTGAATGTATAAGGCCCTACGGTAGGTCTTCCTGTAGTTCCAGAGGTCATGTGCCAACATATGAGCTCTTCCCGCGGAACACATAGGAAGTCGCCGCCGTAAGGGTAGCTGTAGTTCCGTAAATCCTCCTTGGTTGTTAGGTAAAACTTCCTTATGTCATCAAGTTTCCTGAGGTCTTCAGGCTTGACATGAAGCTCGTTGAACTTCCTCCTGTAGAAAGGGCTCCGCTCATATACATAGCGTAGAATAAAACGGAGGCGTTTAAGCTGCAGCTCCTCCAGCTCCTTTTTCCGCATCAGCTCGATGTGAGGCTCCCAGTATCTCCTGTCTGTGGCTAAGTTGCTCACAAGCTTTGTTATTTTAAGATTTTGTTTTAAGGTTTTATATTACGGCTAGGCAGAAACCCGTATATGTTCGGGAAAAAGACGGTGGTTTTTCCCAAATTATAAAACATTCCACACACAACCCCCTCTAGGATGGGTAGAATAATCCCTAACCGCCCCAGCACGCGGGTTCTACAGGAGATA
>FWWM01013536.1_pt1 | contig 13133 bp, 17 predicted proteins | sample 2228351 | NCBI WGS metagenome assembly FWWM01 (sample SAMEA103939774, study PRJEB20133) | metagenome | reverse complement strand
CTCGTAAAAAAATCAGAGGTTATTAAGAAAATCAGAGAAAAACATATTGAAGAAAATATAATGCCCTTTCTCAAAGAGTATGAAAATATTTTAAAAGAAAGGGGTTTTAAAGGAAGCATCGCAAGAGTAATTGAAGAAGGAGAGCCGGGGAGCAAAATAATAGAGATAGCCTCTCGTGAAGGCTTTCAAACTCTGATAATGGCAAGAAGAGGAAGACCAGACTGGAAAGGATATATATTTGGAAGCGTTTCAAACAAAGTAATTCATGGTTTATACAATGCAAATATTTATATCGTTGGAGAAAAAGTGCCAGAGCCATTTTCTTTAAATATACTCTTACCCGTTGATGGTTCAGAGTATTCAATGAAAGCAATTGAGCATACAGCATGCCTTGCGAGTAAGATTTCGGCTATTCAAAAAATAACAATTCTCAGGGTTATTAATATTTCCCTTTATCTTGAAAGAATAGAGAAAGGAATTGACCCTGAGGCGGAAGCAGAGGAGATTCTTAATAAATCAAAGAAAATATTTACTGATAAGGGTGTCTCTGAAAATTTAATTGAGACAAAAAGTAAATTGGGTTTTCCAAAGGACGAGATTATCAAAGAGGCGCAGGAAGGTGGTTATGATCTTGTAATTATGGGAAGAAAGGGGCGTTCAGCATTAAAGGATATTGTTCTTGGTGGGATAAGCTCTACTGTTTTAAATAGGTGCCTTGAACCAACCATAGCAATAATTAATTTATAAGATAGTAAAATGGAGAAGTTAAAAATTCTTCTTGTTGATGACGAGATTGATTTTGTTAATACTCTTTCTGAAAGACTCTCCATGAGGAGCTATGATGTTAGAATTGCCACCTCGTCTATTGACGCAATGCCTTTGATTTATAGTTATCGTCCTCATCTTGTTATACTTGATATCAAGATGCCAGGTATGGATGGAACGGAATTTCTTAAATTGATTAAAAAGATCAATCCCGCAATTGAAGTAATAATGCTTACAGGTTACGGAGATGTCAATTACGTTGAAGAATCTTTGAAATCAGGAGCGCTGGAATATATAATTAAACCAATAAGCTTAGAAGAGCTTATAATAAAGATAGAAAAAGTTAGAGAGAAAATCCAGCAAAGGGGGGAATTTTAAATGATAGAACAACTTAAAGCCAATGTTTTGCTTGTTGACGATGAAGAACAGTTTTTAAAGGTTGTTTCACAAAGGCTTGAGATGAGAGGCCTGAAGGTAGAAACCGCAACAAGCGGTGACGAAGCAATTAAAAAAGCTGATCAAAGAGGGTTTGATGCAATTATTCTTGACCTTGTTATGCCAGGGAAAAGCGGAATAGAGGTTTTGAGAGAAATAAAAAAGAAGCACCCTGATTTACAGATCATTATTTTAACAGGACATGGTAGTATTGAGGCAGGGGTTGAAGCTATTAAAGAGGGTGCAATTGATTTCTTACAAAAGCCTTTAGATTTCGAAAAGCTTCTTGAAAAGATATCAGAGGCTAAGAATAAAAGATTTCTTATCATCGAAAAAGAAATAGAGGAACATATCAAGGAGATTCTTAAAATCAAGCCATGGTAATAAAAATGGACTAAGCTAAATTTCTTTACATTTTTTAGAAAATTTTTTATTGTTCTTAAGAAAACAAGAACAAATAGGAGGCAAACATGGGAAGACAAATGAGAGTTTTATTAGTAGATGATGAAGTAGAGTTTGTGAAGACTCTTGCAAGAAGACTTGAGATGAGAGAGCTAAAGCCAGATGCTGTTTACAGTGGTGAAGAAGCGATAAAATACGCCGAAGAACAAGAGCCAGATGTCATCGTATTGGATCTAAGAATGCCTGGAATGGACGGTATGGAGGTCTTAAGGCAGATTAAACAGGCCTATCCTACAACGCAGGTCATAATTCTGACCGCTCATGGAACTGAAAAAGATCAGGAAGAAGCTCAGAGATTAGGTGTCTATGAGTTTTTGAGAAAACCTGTAGATATTGAAACTCTAATGGATAAAATTAAGGGTGCCTATCAGAGAAAGCTTGAGCTTACTATGTCCGCAATTGCATTTGCTGAAGAAGGAGATTTTGATGCAGCAAGAAAGCTTATGAAAAGTAAAGAAAAAAAATAGTCTATATTCGTATCTCTATGTTAACAACTCTTTCGGTTGGTAAGATTTTCATATTTGCAAGTGATGCTATTTCCTGAATTGCTGAAAATTGCCAGTTTTCTTGGGAGGTGTTTTCTGCAAACTCGCCTTCATATTTCATTGTAAGGGTTATTAAGTTATTTTCTCTATTGGCTGTCAAAGTAATAATTGCATCAGATTGGGACTTTTTAAGAAAGCTGTCTATTATGTAAAATATCACAAATTGCAATATAAAAGGTGAACTTTCAACATTGGAAAGATTTGATGATAAATCATACTTAAAAGAAGTCTTTTTCTTGGTTAAATATCTTCTCATTAATACAGAAATTTCTTCAATAACTGAATTTAAGTTGAAAGAACTCGTAAGATTATCCATTCTGTGGGCAAATCTATTGAAATAGTTTATAAAATTTACACTTTTATTTATTTGATTTTCAATCGTTTCAATGTTTTCGATTAAATATGACATTTCTTTTTTACCGATTGACCCTTCTCTTTTGCATATATCTGCTATAAGTCCTGCAGATTCTTTTATTAAAGCCAGATGATTATTGATTTCATGGGTAAAGTCAGCAATAATCTTACCAATAAATGCAACGGGCTTCTCTATCATTTTCTTTCTCCCTTCTTTAACTTTGCATATTCAATTTTTGAGACCAAATCTTCTATTTCTACAGGTTTTATAAGGTAATCCAAAGCTCCATTTTGCAAACTTTTGTTTATTCTTTCATCATCTCCATATCCTGAAAGCATTATTACCTGGATTAAAGGATTTATCTCTTTTATCTTTTTTAGCACCTCTAGCCCATCAGCATCTCTTAGTCCTATATCTAAAATAACAACATCAGGAATTTCTTTTATATATTGAAGGGCTTCTGAAAAATTTGTTACGCCCTTTGCTTCATATCCTCTTATGTTAAGTCTTTCAGTGAGAGTTGTGACAAATTCTTCTTCATCATCAATAATTAGAATCTTACCCTTCATCTAATTCCCTCCAATTCAGGATTAATAGGCAATTCTATATAAAAAGTCGCACCTTTACCGAGTTCACTTTCTACTCTTATGTCCCCTCCGAGTTTTTTAATAATTCCGTGAGAGATGTATAAGCCTAAACCGGTTCCTTTTGTTTTGGTAGTATAGAAAGGTTCAAAGATATACCTTAAACGTTCCTTTGGGATGCCGGGTCCATTGTCTTTAATTGATATTCTTATGTGGCTATCGTCAATAAGTTTTGTCTCTATTTCTATTTGTCCTCCCGTATCAATAGCATCAACAGCATTGTTTATTATATTTAACAAAACTTGCTGTAATTGGCCTTTGTCTGTGGTAATTTTTGGCAAACTTTTCTTAAACTTATAGATTATTTTAATGCCTTTACTTTGGATTTCCTTTTCAATAAAACTTATCACTTCCTCTATTGCTTCATTAACATAGAAATCTTCTCTTGCTCTGTCTATTCTTCTTGAAAAGCTTAAAAGCCTGTGAGTAATCATTCTACACCTTGCAACAGCATTATGTATTGAACCGATCAGCTGAACAAATCTATCTTTATTTTGAGATAAATCACCGTATTCAAGAAGATCCTTCATTAATCCTGCTTTTTCACTAATAATTGCTAAAGGATTGTTTATCTCGTGGGCAACTCCTGCTGCAAGCCTACCTATCGATGCAAGCTTATCAGCATGCTCAGCATTTGCTATAGCTATTTCTCTTTCTTGGTCGGATTTACGAAGTCTATCCACAAGATTAGTTATGGATGTTGCTATTATAAAAAATATAAAGGCAATACTGAAAATGCTTATTATCGTAACCTCTTTTGTGAAAAAAGATGGTATCTTTTTGTAAGGTCTTGAGCATATTATTGTCACTAGGAGCCAAGGGGTATTTTTAATGGGAAGATAAGCAATGTAAGCTTCTTGTTTGTTTATTTTTGTCTTTTGTATCCTTGTATTCTTTACATCAAACTCAAATTTTATTAAACTGAATTTCAATTGCTCCATTGTGTTACCAAAGAACTTTGAATTTGTTTGAAGGATTTCCTTATTGTTTATAAGGAAGGCATCATCTTGGGAATTAATTTGAAGATCTTTCAGAAACTTTTCTAAAATATCTACGTTAATGGACACCCTAAAAAGGATAAAATCATTTTTTTGGGGGAAATCCTTCCTTATTACTATTGAAAAGTGTGGAATTTCTCTGTAACCAAGAGACACATCCGTTACATGTTCGGTTTTCAATTTCATTTCATTGAACCATTCAGTGTCTGAATAATCTATACCCCTTAAGTTATATGGACCACTGTATAATATTTGTATCCCTTGACTGTTTATGATTCCCATATCAATGATTCCCACAAATTCTCTCTTGAAATCCTTAAAAAGTTTATGAAATTTATTTTCATCAGAAAGATAATCTTCAGGATAGGAGCTCGCCAAAAACCGTAAGGCTGAGATTTTTTGAGAAACAAAGAATTCAATAGAACGTTGAGCTTCTTCCATCTGCCATCTAAGATTATTTTTAAAATCCTCATGAACCAATTGATAAATCCAGAAATATGTAATCGTTATAACAATTGCAAGGGGAACTATAGCAAAAAACGTATTTAGAAGAATCAGCCTGAACCTAAGATGAAAATATCTATCTTCGGCAAGCTTAGCAAAAAACCATTGTATGGAGCTTATTATTCTATAGGAGAACCTAAAGGCCATTCCACCACTCACAAAATTAATCTTCTATTCCGTAAGTTTTTTAACCTTTCCCGAGAAACTCAAAACCTCCTTTTATTTTAATGACCACCTACATGCAGAATGCCCGATGCGGCAAGAATTAATATTAAACTCTCAATAAGTGCAATTGTAAAATAAACAAAATCTTTCCTTTTAAGAAAGATCGGCAATATTCTTATGTAACAAATAATAGTAACAGCGCCAAGAAATGCCACTGGAACAAAGTTTAAAAAGTCACCCTTTGTAACAAAACTTAACCACGCCCATCCCGGACGCAATCCAGCAGAAGCCAAATATTCATGAGCTTTTAAAGTCCAGTATTTAGGCAAATCTGATATTGGTATCTGAGGAGAAAGTATGCCTGTGAGATAAATTATAAATGTCAAGATAAGCAAAAGAAGCCCTATTTTCATTCCCCAATCAAGCCACTTAGCATAAACAATCTGTTCTTCTTTAATTTCGTGCTTTGTCATCGCTCCTCCTTTTTTATTTCCATACTCCAAGACCTTTAAGAAGTGCTCTTACTCCTGCAAAAAGCAACATACCAATAACAATGTATCTTACCACATTCGGCTTTGCAACGGCCAGAATCCTTACACCTACAACTGAACCAAGCATGATCCCTATAATACTTGGAACAACTAGCATTGGAAGCACTGCTCCACTGTTTAAATAAATCCAGGCGGCAGACGTGTCCGTAATGGAAAGAAGAAATTTACTAGTTGCAACAGACACCTTCAAAGGTGCTCCCATAAGAAGATTTAAAACAGGAACATTAGCCCAACCAGCACCAAGACCAAACATTCCAGCCATAATGCCAATTGCGGTAAAAAGTCCAAGAGCTTGAGGAGTCCTATGAACCTTCCAATTTATTTCCTCTCCTGTTGAAATTTCGTGGTATACTCCGCTTATCTTCAATGCCTGTGCCAATGCATCAGCCTTTTTCACTTCAGGATACTCAGATTTCTTGGCAGTAAGCATAATTACTACAATCATAAGAATTGTTGCACCAAGGGCAATATTAACAATATGGGCTGGGAGAGCCAGTCCTATCATGGCACCCACTATTGAAGAGGCAGAGGCTATCAACGCAAGAGGCATTGCAAGTCTTAAATCAGCAAAGCCTCTTTTAAGAAGACCGGGTCCTGCTGCAAGAGCACCCGCCAGGGCAACAAAAAGTCCTGCCCCTCTAACAAAGTCCATGTTAAAAGGGAAAAAGCCACCAACTATTGGAACAAAAAGCACTCCTCCTCCAACCCCACCAAGAACTGCCAACACTCCAAGGATAAAGGTTACCACAAATAGAAGTAATGGCCATACCCACCAGGACGTTGAACTACCTGTATGTGTCGCTGTCTCAGCAAAAACGGTGGAAACAGAAATCAGAAAAAAAAGCAAAAAGGCAAACAATTTCAGAGATCTTATCTTCATTCTGACCTCCTAATGATTCAGATATGTGATTATAAAATTATTACGTTTATTACATGTAGAATTATTACACGAACAACAAAAAAAAATCCATTATAATTTTTCACGTGAAAATAATTTTTTAACCTAATTAAACTAGAAATCATCAGCCATTTTTAAAAATAAAATGGTTAACTTGTGAATGTGAATTCAGCATCAAACGGCAAAATCTCCATCCCCTATTCCAATTTAGATAGGTCATCCACCAAATATAAAAAAACAAACCCCTTATTAGCTGGTTTTTACCTACTTTACAAAATCTTAGGCCAAGACAGACTAAATAGTTTGCCTTAACCTTTTAAAAACTACTCAGTAACCTTTGAGCCTTTCCTGTAACTTCCCAGGTATTTGAAAAACTCTGTTTTTTCCTTTATCTCATCAATCACTTGCCTATATACTTCGCTATCAAAATCCGCCTCTACATCGGCATAGAACAAATACTCCCAAGGCCTTCCGTGAATAGGACGTGATTCTAGCTTTACAAGGTTTATATTATGATCAGCAAAGACTTTTAAAACTTGATAAAGAGCGCCTGGTCTGTCGCTTACAGAAAATATTATCGAAGATTTATCCTTTAGGTCACCATTATAGCTTTGAGAAGAGATGATAACAAATCTAGTAAAGTTCTGGGGATGGGTCTCGATACCCTCCTTTATTATATGCATTTTGAATATCCTTGCAGCTTCTGCACTTGCAATAGCTGCAGAGGACTTATCGTTTTTTTCAACCACCCTTTTAACTGCTGTGGCTGTATCTTTACAAGCCACTAGATCCCAATTGGGATAATTGTCAAGAAATTCTTTGCATTGTTCAAATACCTGGGGATGGGAATAAACTGTTTTAATGTCTTCAAGGGTTGTGCCCTCCAGTCCTATAAGATTGTGAACAATTCTTAAAGTTAATTCACCAACTATTTTAAGGTCGTAAGCCATAAGAAGATCGTAATTTACGTGGATGCTTCCCGTAAGAGAGTTTTCAAGAGGCACCACCCCCCACAAGTATTTACCCTCTGCAAGGCTGGAAAAGACCTCCTTGAAGGAAGAAAGATTCTTCATTGGCTTATCCTCGCCAAAAAACTGAATAGCTGCCTTGTGACTGAATGAACCAGGTTCACCTGCATAGACTATAAAGGGTTCGGGCTTGGTTTGCTTAAGAAAGGTAAAATATCGTTCCTTGGGAAGATAATCAAAGTCAAGCTGTTTTCCAACAACAGGTGAAATTACATGAAGGTCTCTCATAAGTCTCTCAAATTGATCTGGATAGAGGCTTTGAGGACCATCGGACAAAGCCTTTTCAGGGTCTATATGAACCTCTACCATGATGCCATCCGCTCCTGCTGCGATGGCTGCCCTCGCCATAGGAAGAACCTTATCCCTCAGACCTGTGGCATGGCTAGGATCAACAATTACAGGAAGATGGGTAATTTTTTTGACAACGGGCACTGCACTTATATCAAGGGTGTTTCTTGTATAATGTTCGAAAGTTCTTATTCCCCTTTCGCAAAGAATTACTTGATCATTCCCCTCAGAAAGAATGTATTCTGCTGCCATAAGCCACTCTTCTATAGTTGCAGCAAGACCTCTTTTTAGAAGAACAGGCTTTCCAAGCCTCCCAACACACTTCAAAAGCTCAAAATTTTGCATATTCCTTGCACCAATTTGAACTACATCTACATACTTCATCATGAGATCAGCCTGGGATGGAGAAGTTATTTCGCTGACCACTCTAAGACCAGTCTCTTCTCTTACTTCCGCAAGTATCTTTAGTCCTTCTTCCCCAAGTCCCTGGAAGCTATAAGGAGATGTTCTTGGTTTGAAGGCTCCCCCTCGAAACAAAACCGCCCCATACTGGCGAACAAGTCTTGCAATCTTAAGGGTGGTTTCTCTGTCTTCAACGCTACAAGGACCTGCTATAACAACCACCCTATCTCCCCCTATTACTACATCGCCTACCCTAATTTTGGTGGCTTCAGGATGGAAATCCCGGCTTACCAATTTATAGGGCTTGCTGATGGGAATGACCTTTGAAACTTCCGGAAGATTTTCAAAGTAAGAAGCATCAAGCTTTTGGCTTCCCCCAATGATGCCTATTAGGGGTTCTTCTGTGCCAGGAATGTCCTTCAAGATATAACCCTTTGATTTAAATAACTTTTTTAGTTCATAAATCCTTTCCGGGGGTACGTTTTTGTTAAGCACCAGGATCATTTCTCCCTCCAAAAATAAAAACCCCGAGGTTTTATCCTCGGGGTTTAAGTTTTTAAACTTTGAACCCCGGGGGATTAGCTCCACCCGGGGTTTTTGCCTATATCAGGGCATAAAACACCCGGGTGGCTTCTTAAAGAAGAAAAAGTAAAAATTAAAGAAAACACCCAGGTTTTTCATTCTACTTTCCCTCCATTTTGCTACGTAATCAAGATATGTATATTTCACAAACTCTTTTATTGTCAATGGCCATTTTTAGGGGCTTTTTTGAAAGCAGATGAACCAAAAAAAGAATTTTGCTATTGTTACATTGGCTTTCTTGGTTGAAAAATAAAGCAAAATGGGAGAAAATAAATGAACTTTGAATCTTTTCCTATCCTGCCAATTAAGATAACCATAAAGGCAGAAGAAAATATTTTTCTTCCCCCTTACGTTGGAAGCATGCTTCGAGGGGCCTTTGGCGTTGCCCTTATAAGGAATTTGTTGCGTAGCAAAACAAAAGGAATGTTTTGACTGTCAGATTTACATAAAAAAGAGAGCCTTTTAAAAATTGCAAAGTTCTTTTGGGAAGAGATTGCTAAAACAGAAAAAAACAATGAAGTCTGGATCTCAATTCTCGATCTTGTTCGCTTGTTTCTTTACAAACAACAAACCGGGAAAGCCCTAATAAAGACGAAATAGACGAGGAAAGGTTACTCCCTACAGAGGACTTTTTTAAGGAAGAAACAGAAACAGCTAAAATTCTTGATGCTAAAGCTATTGACATAGAAAAACTAGCAAAACAGTGTGCCATGCGTTTTTCAGAGAAGGAAAAAGGCATTATTTCTCTATTCATCGGAGCAAAACTTGGAGGAAACAGGATGTCTTTAGAAGAGACTGTCAATTACGTTGGTTTTAGCGGAGCCTCAGGAGTCAACCAAGCTCTAAAAAGGATCTACAAAAAAATAAGGGAATTTTGCTGTTCCTTTCCAGGACTTTCTCCTTAAATAAGGTTTTGTCCACCAACTAAGCTACTTAACACACCAGAAGGAAAAAGGCATCTTGAAGCATGTCCATTTTGCCAAGAATGGGTAGAACTAGCTGATATAGAGCTACCCGAAATAAGGGGTAGCGCTCCTCCAATAGCTCCAGGTCAGATATGGAAAATCTCTCAAGACAAAGCAGGCTGGGTTAAGTGGAAGTATTTCAATCCTCCATTGGTTTTAGTTCTTTACGGGATTACAGAGGATGTGGTTAGGGTGGCGCTTCTTCACGATGAAGAAGATCTTGCTTCAGTTAGTGACGTCCCAACCGGAACGGAAATGTTTGCTGAAGCATGGAATACCTTTGCAATCCCAAAAAGTTTTCTTGAGACATTTGTAATAGCCGTTCCTCAGTAAGTGGTTAACATGGTCAAACTGAAAGAATACAGCAATCCACCTTCTCCTAAAACAGTAATCCATAAATACTTCATCAAGACCGAGGTAGAGGTTTCCTCTTTCTTTGCTTTGTCTGCTCTAGAAGATATTATTATGAAGCCTCAAAAAAGTCTTTTAGAGCTTTTTGAAGATGGAGACATTGAAGTGTCCCTTCCCTTTCCTCTTCCCCCTGGGCGAAATCTTTTGGAAAGCCTTCTTACAGCTTCGTCACCAGAGGATTACCAGGCAATGACTGCCTCCCATGAAGAAGATCATCTTGTAGTAAGGTTAGTAGTAGTAGAGGAGGAAAAGGTTGTTGAGCTAAGAGACATCCTCGCAAAGATTACTTTCAAGGACACAATAGAAGATGTTTTTTTGATAATTGGGGGAAAGGTTTTAGAAAAAATACCTCCAGGGTCTGACATAAAAGCAATATGGGAAAAAGAGAGTGGTTACCTAGAAAAATTTTAGAGGTAGCAACAATTGATGAGAATGGTTACTTTCGAATAGTTTTTAAAGGAATTGAAGACAAAGGAAAACCTCTCATAGCTTTGTTTGTTAAAAGGTAGCTATTTTGTAAGCTTAGCTCTTAAGAACCTAAAGGAGCATAATACCCATGGCAAAGATCTTTATGTCAACTCTTGGGGCGAAGGAATACGAAAGGTGCTGTTATAGGTTAAAAAGCGATGTTTCTAAGGTCGTTTCTTTCGTGCAGGAGGCCTTAGTATCTTTTCTTTGTAAGGATTGGACTTCGGAAGACAAAATTGTTGTATTTTGCACTGAAGAAGCTCGTACAAAGAACTGGGAAGACAATAACAAAGAAGGACTTAAAATTTGCCTTGAAAAATGGTTCCTATTCCTAGTGGTAAAAGCGAAGAAGAAATAATGGAAATATTTGAAAAATAGTCGGTCAGTTCAGTCTAAAAAGTTTTCTAGACATTACCCATTCTTTTCGATCCATACCCATGTTAGCAACGGTAGTTTTGAACCACGCGAAGATTTTAAAAAACGTATCAGTAAAAGGGAATATACTACGGAGCTCTTGAAGCCCTGGGTTCGAAAGAAGAGGTTAAGAAAATCAGAGAAGAAGAAAGAATAATTCCCATCTTTGATCTCACCCCCTTCGATGAGCTTTTAGACTGGGGAAGCGCAATAAAGACATTTTTAAAGTCTGGTAATATCGAAGAAATTCAAAATCTTACCAGAAAAACAATTGGACATCTTTTCAAAAGTGGAAGGGGCTCCAGAGAGCTAGGAAATATTAGAACACTTACTGAGACTATCGGAAGATTTTGTAATAACCTTATGACAGCTAGGGGAAAGGAGCTATATGAAAAGGCAGATCGAATTAGTTTTACAGATCGGATAGATAGCTTAGAGCAGGATGTAATTGTTGCTCCCTTAAAGCCCCTTCTTGAACTTTTAAAATTAAAGCTTAAGTCTCTTGAAGTTACAAATAAACTGGAGGTTTCTCTTGAAGGAGTAAACTGGTGTTTAAACCATGGCTTGATTCCCCAGGCATACATTCTTCTTTATGAACTTTCCATAACCGCTTTTTGCTCTCGCTTTGGTCTTAACTATATGGAGATAAAGGACAGAGAATTTATAAGCTCCCTTATTTCTGTTGTTAGCTCGAAAAAACCTCAGTCGGAGTGGAAAGGAGGGCTGGCGGAAAGAAAAAAATCTTGCTCAAAGAATCATTGAAAGTAGCGGTGAAGAGCCAAGAGAAGCCTTTAAAAGAGAAAGAAGAAACGATTTCATGCATAAAGGATGGAGGGAAAATTCTTCTAATGCAAATAACATGATAGAAGAAATAAGGAAAGCCTTTGAGGAAATATCTCCCATTTTGAAAAACTACCCAAGAAAAGGGATCTTTGTTGTTTCCCATGAGCCAACCCCGGATCAACTTGAAGAGCTTAAAAACAACTGGGATATCCAGGAGATTGTAAGGATGCCCAAAGACATTGCCTCCAAGTGGCAATCAATACCACCAGGCAAAGAATCCATCGAAGAGGAGATCCTGGTTATAAAGAACTGGATTGACGAAGTCTGCACCCCAGGAGATGTTGTTATAATTCAAGGAGACTATGGTGCATCCTTTATGCTTGCAGATTACGTAAGAAAGCTGGCATTCACTCCTCTTTACGCCGCTACCAAGCGAGAAGTAGAAGAAAAACGCCTTGAAGAGGGATCTGTCGAACAAAAGAGAATCTTTCGGCACGTAATGTTTCGGGAATATAAAAAAATTAAGTAACTCCTTTGAAAAATTCTTTCTGGAACCGTAATAAATGATGAAAGGCAAAACTTTAAAGGTTTGGAGAAGAGATACCGAGAAATATTACATTGAAAGAAATAAAGATCTGTATCAGCCCAGACACAGGGGTTACTATTCTCACTCTCATGCTCTTTATACTGCCTATTTTGTAGAGAAGTTTCAAAACTACTTTCCAAAGGAATTCTTAAAACACGAAGGAGATCAAGATAGTCTTATTAATCTTTCTGCAATGCATCACAAACCAGAAAGTCCGCTTAAGCTTATCATTTCTGAAGCCGATCACTTAAATAGTGGCATTGACAGAGAGGAAATTCCAGAGGGTAAGCCAATTCTTTCTTCCGATGTGGTAAAAACTCCGTGAATCATTCAAATGGCGTTACAGATTAGAACCTCTTTCAACAAGCAGCATCTTTCCGGAGAAAGAGACCGCCGAAGCGGACAGAGGGAAATATGCAAAGCTCTATAACGAGTTCCAGGAAGGCATAAAGAACTTAAAGCATCGAGACAATCCCCTTCTATGGCTACAGCATTTTGATTCGCTCTATCGGATTATAACCGCCCATGTTCCTTCAGCAAGGGTTGGGCGAGTCATCCCTGATGTTTCTCTTTACGACCATAGCCGTTCAACGTCAGCCCTGGCTGTAGCACTTTACAGGTGGCATAGTGACACAAAAAGCCTGGAAGAGCCTTCCATAAGAGATCGAAGTAAGAAGAAATTTTTGCTCGTTTCTGGAGATGTTTTATTTTCAGCGCAGGAGGAGAAGAGCGAGGACGCCGTTCAAAACTTTTAAGGGGAAGGTCTTTTACTGTATCTCTTCTGACAGAGCTTACGGCCTATGAAATATGTAAAGCCTTGGGGCTCTCTTTTCTTTCGGTGGTAATGTGTGCTGGTGGGAAGTTCCATATAATTGCCCACAATA
>FWWM01013535.1_pt1 | contig 13133 bp, 13 predicted proteins | sample 2228351 | NCBI WGS metagenome assembly FWWM01 (sample SAMEA103939774, study PRJEB20133) | metagenome | reverse complement strand
GCCAACCCTCTGCCGAAGGTGGAGGGCGAGTCGCTCACCGGCCGGAAGGCCCTGTTGCCTGACGCGCTGCTTGGGCAGCCCTCGGTGGTGGTGTGGAGCTTTACGCGCGAGGCCGGCGAGATGGTGGACAAGTGGGCGGCGCCGCTGGCCCGGGATCAGGTGAACGTTTACAGCGCGGCGGTGATCGAGGCCGCGCCGCGGCTCATCCGGCCCATGATCCGCTCCAGCATGCGCCGCGCCTCCCCCAAACCGTTCCACGACCGTTTCCTCTGCATCGCGCGCGGCGAGAAGGAACTGCGGCAGGCGCTCGAGGTCCGCAATGACAAGCTGCCCTACGTCACTCTGCTTGACGCCGAGGGCAGAATCCTGTGGCAGCACGCCGGCCCGTATACGGCATCGGCTGCCGAGGAGCTGATGCGGCGCTACCGGGAAGCCCGCTGACGCGGCGCGGACCCGCCGCGAGTGGTATCGTCAGAGGGTATGAGGATCGCTTTTCTTCTCTGCTGCCCTCTGCTGCTTTCCGCCTGTCAGGCGCAGACGCTCAGCCAGGGTGAGCGCGACTTCGCCCTGAGCGCGCTGCATGGCTCGCGCAAGCTGTTCCTCGACGCAGTGAACGGGCTGAGCGAGGCGCAGCTGAAGTGGAAGCCCGACGCCAAGACGTGGTCCGTGATGGAGGTGGCGGAGCACATCGTTGCCAGCGAGGAATTTCTGGCGTCGATGGCGCAGAAGGCGCTTCAATCGCCTGCAGATCCCTCGAAAAAGCAGCCCAACCCCCGCGAGAAGGACGCCAAAATACTCGCCGCCATCACCGACCGCACCCAGAAGGCTCAGGCGCCGGAAGGGCTCGCGCCGAAGGGGCGGTTCCGCTCGATCGCGGATCTTACAGCCGAGTTCCGCAAGCTGCGAGACCGCAACATCGCCTTCGTGCGCGAAACGCAGCTCGACCTGCGGTCGCACTTCGCGCCGTCGCCCATGGGCGATCTGGACGCCCTGCAGTGGTACATCTTTCTGGCAGGGCACAGCGAGCGCCACGTGGCGCAGATCCAGGAATTGAAGGCGCGTCCGGATTTTCCGCAGAAATAGGCGCGACGGTCAGCCGGACTGCGCGGCTGCTTCCGGAAACAGCGTCTTGCGGACGGCATCCAGCACGCCGTTCAGGAAAGGGATTGCCTCCTCGCCCGTGTAGCGGCGCGCCAGCTCCAGGGCGCAGGAAAGCCCAGCAAGACCGCTACCCACGACGAGCGCTTCGGGAGCAGCCGCGTCCATGGGCTCCAGTGTGCCACAGCGCGGCCACTCGTGGCCTTCACTCGTAGCGGAGCGACTCGATGGGGTCGAGGGCGGCCGCCTTGGCGGCCGGGTAGATGCCGAAGAAGACCCCCACCGTGGCGGCGAAGAAGAACCCCAACAGCACGGCCCAAAGAGGCACGTGGGCGGCCGGGAAGCCGGGGATGGCGTTGGCGCCGAGGGCGCCCAACCCCCAGCCGAGGAGGATGCCGATGGAACCGCCAATCACCGAGAGGGTGACCGCCTCGATGAGGAACTGGACGAGGATATCCAGGCGGCGAGCCCCCACCGCCTTGCGCACACCGATCTCCCTGGTCCGCTCCTTCACCGTCACCAGCATGATGTTCATGATGCCGATACCGCCCACCAGGAGGGCGATGCCCACCACCGCCCCCACCACTTGCGTCACCGTGCCGAGGATGGACGAGGTCGTCTTCAGGATCTCCTCCTGCAGGATGACGCGGAAATCGTCAGCCTCGCCGGGCTTGATCCGGTGGCGTTCGCGCAGCACGGCGGTCATGAGTTCCTTGGCGCGATCCACGTCCTCGGGCGAGCGGGCCTTGAAGTCGAGGCGGATCTGCCGCATGGCGTCGTCCCCGTAGATCTCCCGCGCGGTGGAGAACGGGACGATGACCAGCTCGTCGCGGTTCTGGCCCAAGAACTCGCCCTTCTTCTCCATGATCCCCACCACCGTGAAGGTGCGGGTACCGACCACGATGTCCTTGCCGAGGGGGTTGTCGCCAAGGCGCAGGTCCTCCAGCACCTTGCGCCCCACCAGGCAGACCCTGGCCCGGCCGGCCTGGTCGAGATCGGAAAAGAAACGGCCTCGCTCGACCCAGTGGTTCACCACTTCCTGGTAGGCGTTGCCCACGCCCAGGAGGAACGAGGTCGCCTTGCGGTCGCCGTAGCGCAACCGTTCGCCGCGAAAGAACAGCGGCGTGAACGCGGCAATCTCGGGCACTCGCTCAACGATGGCCAGCCCGTCCTCGAAGGTCACCCGCACGTCCTTGCCCGCCACATCCGGGTTGTTGGGGTCGTGCTCGGCCACCACCAGGATGTAGGTGGCGCCCACACCCTGGAGCTGATCGGAGATCCAGAAGGAGAGCCCCTGGACGATGGACACCACGGCGATCACCGCCGCCACGCCGATGATGATGCCCAAGGTGGTGAGGATCGAGCGCATCTTGTTGGCCACGATGGAGCGCAGGGCAATACGCAGGTTCTCGAAGAGCATCAGCCGCGCCGCTCCGCATCCTCGACGATCCGGCCGTCCAGCAGTCGCACAACCCGCCGGGCGTGGGCGGCGATCCCCTCCTCGTGGGTGACGAGGACGATGGTGTTGCCGTCGGCGTTGAGCCGGTCGAAGAGCGCCATGATCTCCTCGCCCGTCCGCGAGTCGAGGTTGCCCGTCGGCTCGTCGGCCAGAAGCAGCGAGGGACGGTTCACCAGGGCCCTGGCGATGGCCACCCGCTGCCGCTGGCCCCCGGACAGCTCGTTGGGCTGGTGGTGCATGCGATCGCCCAGCCCCACCATCTCGAGCATCTCGCGCGCCCGTCGGTGCCGCTCCTGGCGCGGCACGCCGCCGTAGATCAGGGGTACCTCGACGTTTTCGAGGGCCGTGGTCCTGGCGAGCAGGTTGAAGGTCTGGAACACGAAGCCGATCTCACGGTTGCGGATCCGCGCCAGGGCGTCATCGTCGAAGGAGGATACCTCCTGGCCGTTGAGCCGATAGCTGCCGGAGGTGGCCGTGTCGAGGCAGCCGATGAGGTTCATGAGGGTGGACTTGCCCGAACCCGAAGGTCCCATGATGGCCACGTACTCGCCCTTGGCCACTTCGAGATCGATGCCGTCCAGGGCCTTCACCGCTTCGCTGCCCATCTGGTAGACCTTGGTCAGGTTGCGGATCTCAATCAGCACCGGCACCCCCCGTGGTGGATTGCCCGGCTGGCGCGCCCTTCTTTCTGGCCTTGTCCAGGCGCACCGGATCGCCATCCTTGAGCTGCCGCAGCACCCGGTAAGGGCCGACGATGACCTCGGCGCCTTCGGCAAGGCCCTCGCGCACCTCCACCCACAGCTCGTCGTTGATGCCGGTGGTGACCTCGTGGCGTACCGCCTTCCCCCCCTCCATGGTGTAGACGACCTTCACCTCGCGCCGCGACGTGTCCCCTTCCCGAAACTCCACTTCCTTGCCCCGGCTGTCGAGCCAGCGCGTCTGCACGGCCTGCTGCGGCACGGCCACCACCTCGCTGGCCGTGGCTGTCGTCACCGCCACCCGCGCCGTCATCCCCGGGCGGACGCGCGGGTCGGGGTCGAGGAGGGCCACCTTCACCCGGAACTTCACTACGTCCCCCTGGCGCAGCCCCGAGGAACCGATCTCCACCACCCTGCCGGCCAAGGTCACCTCGGGCATGGCGTCCACCGTGACGCTGGCCTCCTGCCCGGGCGACAGCGACACCACCTCGCTCTCGGCCACGTCCACCTCGACGAGCATTTCCGACAGGTCGCCAATGGTCATGAGGACGGAGCCGGCAAAGTTCATGGTGCCGATGATGGCCGTCTCGCCCTTCTCCACGTTCAGGGCCGTCACCACGCCGTCGATGGGCGAGCGGATGGTGGTGCGTTCCAGGTCCTCGACGGCTCGCTGCAAGGCCGAGCGCGCCTGCCGGATGGTCTCCTCCTGGGCCCGCACGGCAATGACGGCGCTTTGGTGGGCCAGGGTGGCCCGGTCCAGCTCCTCCTGGGAGGCGATCCCCTCCTGGCGCAGCCGCCGCACGCGCTCGAGGGTCAGGGCGGCGTTGGCCTCCTCCACCCGCGCCCGCTCCAGGTTCACCGTCGTCTGGTCCAGCACCGCCCGGGCCTGGTCGCGGGCAGCCACGTAGAGGGCCTTCTCGATCTCTGCCACCACCTGCCCCGCCACCACCCGGTCCCCTTCCTGCACCGGCAACGAGATGATCTCCCCCATCACCTTGGACTGGATCTCCACCTTGGTCTTGGGGTTCACCGTGCCGCTCGCCTTGACCCTGGCCACCACCGTGCGTCGCCCCGCCTTGCCGACCTCCACCACCTTGCCGCGCCCGTTGGAGGAGGCCAGGGAAGCCCAGACGACGAGTCCCGCCACGGCTACCACGATGCCGACGATGGCGACACGTGCAGGGGTCACCGCTCGCAGGCCGCTCACAGAACCACCGCCAGCAGGACCTTGCCCGCGATCCACACGCCCCAGACCACCGCGACGAGGGCAATGGCCTTGCTGCGCCCCACCCGTGCGACGATCTCGAACCCCAGCACGAGGAGGATCCACTGCCACACGTTGAAGAGGTCGACGGCGTTCGCCAGGGCGAGGAGCGGCTTGGCCGTGTCGGGAGGAAGCCACGCGCCAAGGTGCGACTTGACGAGGTTGGGGATCTCCTGGGCCGTCAATGCGTCGCGGCGCCAGGCGACGATAGCGAGCACCGCGCTCCCCACCACGGAAGGCGGCACGGCGGCGTGCACGCACGTGGCAAAGACGGCCGGATAGGCGGTGTCGGAACCCAGCGCTTTCAAGCCGAGAAAGTACACCGCGGCCACCACGAGCAGCACGAGGGGGATGGCCAGGGGGGCGAGGTAACTGGTGATGCGACCCGCCTTCTCCGCCCCCTCCACCATCCGCTCCAGCTGCGCCTCGTCGACCTTGTCCCCGACCCGCTCTTCCATGCTCTGGCGGATGGTCGCTTCCAAGTCGATGCGCGGCACCAGCACCGCCTGCACGGCGAGGGACGCGGCCACCAACACCACGAGCGCCACGAGCCAGGTCGGCCGAGCGGCAAGCTCGGCAAAGGCCGCGGTCGGCTGCGTGAACATCTTGACCACGCGCGTGAACTGGCCCCCCTGGGCCTGCGGGGTCGTGGACGGTGGTGACTCGAGGGTTTCGTACGGGGTGCTCATGGCTCCTCCTCCACCTTCGCCGGATCCGTCGGCGGCGCGGCGGTCACCTCGTCGCCAACCGTCGCCCAGTGGCCGTACTTGAGCCACTTGACGTCCTTGAGGAAGGTGTGCGGCTCCGGCACGGCCTCCTCTGCAGCGATCCCGATCCCCATGGTCGCCAGCAGGTCGCCCTGCGCGACGTGGTAGGCGGCGGTGGCCTGCCGGTAGGTGACCCGTGCGCGCAGCTCCGCCGCCTGGGCTGCCGCCAGGTCCTCCTGGATCTTCAGCACCTGGAAGTTGGTGGACATGCCGTTGGCGAACTTCTTCTGCTCGGCGTCCAGGTTGCGCTCCGCCAGCTCCCGCGCCTTTTCCGCAGCGGCAATGGACTTGGCGCTGTCCTGCAGCGCCCGGACGGCTCGTCGCACCTCCAGGATCACGAGCTGACGCTCGGCCGCCAGCCGCTCGCGGGCCGAAGCCAGTTCGAAACGGCGCTGGGCCAGCTGCGCCTTGGCCGTGTGGTTGCCGAGGTTGTAGCGAAGGGCGAGCCCTGCCGACCACTGCCGGTAGTCGCGGTCGACGAGCTGGCCGAAGGCGTCGCCCAGATCGCCGCGCCGCACCTGCGGCTGCCCGTCGGGACCCACCTCGGTGACCGAGTTCACCCCCGTCCAGCCATAGCCCACGGAAAGGTTCAAGGTCGGCTTGGTGGCGTTGGCGGCGGTGAGCAGATTGATGGCCCGGATCTCCTGGTCCAGCGCCTGCTGCTTTAGCTCCACCCGCCTCTCCAAAGCGGCGGCGATGGACGCGCCGAGGTCCACGGGCTCGGGCACCACGTGGAGGGAGTCGGTGGGCACGATCTCGCTCTCCCAGTCCTCGGGGCTTTCGAAGCCGAGCAGTTGCTTCAACAGGTCCGCCGCTTCCTGGACCTGGTTCTCGGCCACGATGATCTCCTGCTCGCGAGCGGCCACCGTCGCTTCCGACTGGACGATGTCGATGGGCGCCGAGGTGCCGACCCGCACCCGGATCCTCGTCTGCTCCAAGAGGTCCTGGGCGAGGGCCAGGGATTGCCGCTTCACCTCCAGGTTGTCCCGCTGGTACACCAGGTTCCAGTAGGCCACCTCGACCTGTTGCACGGTGCCGATGACGATCTGCTCGAACTGCAACGAGCTGATCTCCCGGTTGCGCCTGGCCACCTCGATGGCCGCCCGGTTGACGTCGGTGCCGAACCCCTTGAGGAGAGGCTGGCTGAAGCTGAAGCTCAAGCCGGTATTCCAGTAGGGGTTCAAGAAGTAGTACTGGGAGTTGGTCTCGGCGCGGGTGGTGTCCAGGGAGACGCTGGTCTGGGCGCCGGTGGGGAGCAGCGCGCCGAGGGAGAGGCCCAGGGTGCGTCGCTTGCTCTCCGACACCCGAGCGCCTTGCAGCACGTTGGTGGCCGGCGAGGCGGCGGAGGACTCGGTGAAGCTCACGTCGGCGAGGCTGTCGAACACGCCGGCCGCCGCCAGCACGCCCTGGCGCGCCTGCGCCGCGCCCAGCCGCGAGATCTCGAGGTTGATGTTGTGCTCCAGGGCGACTCGCACCGCGTCGGAAAGGGACAGGGGCAGCACCTTGGCCCCCAGCCGCTGACCGCGGACCTGCTGTCCCGGCGTGACGACCACCGTGTGGGTGGACATCTCCGCCATCCCGGCTGCCGCCAGCCACCCCGCCAGCACGAGTGCCACCGTTGCGTTCCTCGTTACCTTGCCCACGTGCACCTCCATCCCTTCTCACCGCACCTACGAAAACCCCGGCGCCCAGGTTTCACGGCCCCAGGGGCCGGTGGCACGCCACCTTGTGCCCGAAGTCGCCGGCCACCAGCTCCGGCTCCCGCGCGCAGGCCGCGATCCGACGCGGGCACTCCCCGGCGAAGCGACACCCGCCGGGGGGAAAGATCCCACCCCCCTCGAGCGTCGGCGCCGCGTGCAGCATGGCCGCCTCGACGAGGGCCAGAGTGTAGGGGTGGCGAGGTGTCGTCACCACCTCGCCCGCCGGCCCCTCCTCCACCAGCCGACCGGCGAGCATAACACCGACCTTCGTCGCCACCCGCTGCATGGCGTCCATGTCGTGGGCGATGAGCAGGACCGCGAGCCCCAGTCGGTACGCCAGGCCGGCCACGAGCGCCAGCACCTGCCCGCGGATGGCGGCGTCGAGGGCGGACACGGGCTCGTCCAGGATCAACGCGCGCGGCTCGCACGCCAAGGCCCGGGCGATGACCACCCGCTGCCGCTCTCCCCCCGACAGCTCGCCCGGTCTCCTCGCCAGGAGCTCCTCGTCGTCCGGCAGCTCCACCGTGGCCAGCAGCTCGCGCACCCGCGCCAGTCGTTCCCGGCGTGGCAGCCGGCCGGCGATGTGGAGGGGTTCGGCCACCAGCCGCCGCACCGAGTGCAGCGGATCGAGGGAGGACGCAGGATCCTGGAACACCATCTGGACGCGTCGCTGCAGCCCTCGGTCGATGCGCCCCCCGGCAAGGACGAGGGGGCGCCCCAGCACTACCACGCGACCCTCGTCGGGGGCGTCGAGGCCGCAGAGGATCTTCCCCAGGGTCGTCTTGCCCGCCCCCGACCGCCCCACCAGGCCGTAGATCTCCCCTGCGGCCACCTGGAGGGTAACGCCGTCCACCGCCGTGACGATGCTTGCCGTGCGGCTCGGGCTGCGCAACCGAAACCGACGCACCACGCTGTACGCCGCCACCACCGGCGGGGCGGCCGGCTCACCCATCGGCGTCCTCGTGGGCGTGGTGGAGAAAACAGCGCACCAGGTGGCCTTCCTCCACCGAGGCGAGGGCCGGTCGGGCACGGCGACACGCGGCCACGGCGTGCGGACACCGGGAAAGGAAGCGACAGCCCGTCGCCGCGCTGGGCGGCAGATCGCCGCGCTCGGGGCGGCGAGTGCTCACGGCCGTCGCCGAGACCGCAGGTGCGGCCAGCAGGGCGCGGGTGTAGGGGTGGGCCGGACGGGAGAAGATCACGTCCGCCCTCGCCTCCTCCACCGTCTCGCCGGCGTGGAGCACCACCACCCGTTCGGCCACCCGGCCCACCACTCGCAGGTCGTGACTGATGAGGAGCACGGCCAGGCGCCGGGCCGCCCGCAAGGCTTCCAGGAGGGCCAGCAGGTGCACCTGGGAGACGGTGTCGAGGGCCGAGGTGGGTTCATCGGCGATGAGCAGCCGAGGGTTGGCCGCCAGCGCCGCGGCAAGGAGGGCCCGCTGGCGTTGCCCACCGGACAGCTCGTGGGGGTAGGAGCGAGCGATGCGGTGCGGCTCTTCGAGCCCCACCTCGGCGAGGAGCTCCACGGCTTTGGCCTCTGCCTGGACACCCCGCACACCGAGGTGCAGGCGGGCCGCCTCCGTGACCTGGCCGCCGACCTTGCGCAACGGGTTGAGCGCCCCGAACGTCTCCTGGGAGAGGTAGCCCACCACCCTCCCCCGCAGCGAACACAAGGTGGCCTCGTCGGCGGTCCGGACATGGACGCCAGCGAGGGTCACCCGCCCACCGACCACCCGCCCGGCAAACGGCAGCAGGCCCACGGCCGCCAGGGCCGACAGCGTCTTGCCCGCTCCCGACTCGCCCACCATGCCCACCGCGTCGCCATCGCCCACCGCGTAGCTCACGCCATCCACGGCGCGACGCGCGGCGCCGGCAAAGGCGATGGCCAAGTCTTCGACGTCCAGAAGCCGCGACACGGCACGATTCTACCGTTCCCGCACCGCCACGAGGCGCACCACCCACTTGGGCCCGCGGTGGCGGGGGTTGTCGTCCCCCTCGAGGAGCCGGTCCTCGTACCAAACGAGACGCAGCCTGTCCTCTACCAGACGGGGCAGCTCGTTGGGGTGCCAGAGGATCGCCGGGTCCTGCGGCCCGCCCGACCCCCGGCCGAGCTGTTCCTGGGCGAACCCCTCCACCACCAGCGCCCCGCCGCGTCGGAGCCAGTCGGCGGCGGCGGCAACCAGCCACCGGGAGTGGAAGTTGATGGCCAGCACCAGGTCGAACCGGCCCTCGCCAAGGCGAAGGGGGCTCGCATCCAGGTCGGCCACCGCCAGGTGCAGGCGAAGGCCGCGCTGGGCGGCGTGCGCCCTGGCCCGCGCCACCCCGGCCAGGGCCAGATCGACCATCACCACCTCCCACCCCAGCGATGCCAGGTACAAGGCGTTGCGCCCCTCGCCGCCCCCCGCGTCGAGGCAACGGCCCCCTCTGGGCAGCAGCGGCAGCGAGGCAACGAGGAACGGCGAAGGTTCCCGACCGTAGAACGGCTCGGCCGCCTGCCGATAACGCTGTTCCCACTTGCTCCGTTCATCCATCCCTTTCCACCCTTCCCGAGCCCCGCTAGGATACTCGGTGGAGGTGCCCATGTCCTCGCGCGATGCCGAGCTGTCCCAGCGCGCGTCCCGCATCCGCGCCGTGGTGCTCGATGTCGACGGCGTGCTCACCGACGGCTCGCTGTACTACGGCGTGCGCGGCGAAACCCTCAAACGCTTCTTCGCCCGCGACGGCTTCGGCATCAAGATGGCCCAGGAGCAGGGGTTGCGCGTGGCCGTCCTGTCCGGCCGAGTGGCAGCCCCTCTCAAGGCGCGGCTCGGAGACCTGGGCGTGGCGCCGGAGCTCATCATCCAGGGCAGCCGCGACAAGGCGGCCGACCTCGAGCGCCTGGCGGTCGCCCTCGACCTGTCCATGGAGGAGCTGGCCTTCGTGGGCGACGACATCCCCGACCTGCCGGCGCTCCGCTCGGCCGGCCTCGCCGCCTGCCCGGCCGACGCCGCGCCGGAGGTGCGTCGCCTCTGCCACCTGGTCTGCAAGGCACGGGGCGGCAACGGCGCCGTGCGCGAGGTCATCGAAACGATCCTCATCGCCCAGGGGCGCTGGACCGAGGTGCTGCGCCGCTTCCAACCGACACCTCCCGGAACCGTGGCCCCAGCCAGGCGGCGCCGGTAGGCGGCCCGCCGCTGTTCCCCTCGCCGCTGCAGGTCCTATACTCGAAGCGTGAAGCGACGGCTCGAACGGCTCGGCCCTGCGCTGTGGCAACTGCCTCCCCAAGGCGGGATGCGCGTCCCGGCTCGCATTTACGCCAGCGAGGAACTCCTCGACGGGATCGAGAACGACGCTTCCTTGGTCCAGGCCGCCAACGTCGCCCACCTTCCCGGCATCGTCACCGCCTCCCTGGCCATGCCCGACATGCACGAAGGGTACGGCTTCCCCATCGGTGGCGTGGCCGCCTTCGACCTCGCCGAAGGGATCGTCTCCCCGGGCGGCGTCGGCTACGACATCAACTGCGGCGTTCGCCTCATGGCCACCTCCCTCCAGGCCCGCGAACTCGGCGAACGTCTCACCCGCCTCGTCCACCAGATCGCCCGCGACGTCCCGGCCGGCGTCGGCAGCGAGGGTGCCATCGCGACCCTGGGCGATCACGACCTCGACGAGGTGTTGCGCCACGGCGCCGCCTGGGCGGTGCAGCGCGGCTTCGGCGAGGCCGAGGATCTGGAGTGCACCGAGGCCCGCGGCTGCCTCGCCGGGGCCGACCCGCGCGCCCTCTCCCGCCGGGCGCGGGAGCGCGGCGCCCCGCAGATGGGCACCCTCGGGTCGGGGAACCACTTCATCGAGGTGCAGGTGGTGGACGAGATCTTCGACCCCGCGGCAGCCGCCGCCTTCGGGCTCGCCGCGGGAACCCTGGCGGTATTGCTGCACTCGGGCTCCCGGGGGCTCGGCTACCAGGTGTGCGACGACGCCCTCCGGGCCATGCACGGGGCCCGCGGCCGCCATCGCGTGACCGTGCCCGACCCGCAGCTCGTGGCGGTGCCCGTGGTCTCCTCGGAGGGGAAGGCGTACCTCGCCGCCATGCGCGCTGCCGCCAACTTTGCCTGGGCCAACCGCCAGGTGATGATGGCCCTCGTCGAGCGGGCGATGATCCGCGTTTTCGGCGGCGACCGCCGCTCCTTGGGCTTCCGCCTGGTCTACGACGTGGCCCACAACATCGCCAAGGAAGAGGAGCACACCGTCGAGGGGAAGCGCCGACCTCTCCTCGTCCACCGCAAGGGGGCGACCCGCGCCTTCCCGGCCCGTCACCCCGAAGTGCCGAGCCGCTACGCTGCCGTGGGCCAGCCGGTCCTCATCCCCGGCGACATGGGGCGGGCCTCCTTCGTGTGCGTCGGCACCGAGCGGGCCATGGCCGACACCTTTGGTTCTGCCGCCCACGGGGCCGGCCGCAGGCTCTCCCGCACCGCCGCCCGCAAGGTGGCCGGCGGCCGCCGGATCGACGACGAGCTGGAGCGGCGCGGCATCCTCGTCGCTGCCCGTTCCCGCAAGACCCTCGCCGAGGAGATGCCCGAGGCGTACAAGGACGCCGCCGAGGTCGTCGCCTCCCTTGCCGCTGCCGGGATTGCGCGACCGGTCCTTCGCCTGCGGCCCCTGGCCGTGGTCAAGGGGTAGGCGCCGCCCGGGCCGGAGCGCGCTGCTGGGGGGCGACCGGGCACGTGCCCCTGCAACCGTCGTGCCCGCCTGCGGTGAACCTCCAGATCTCGCACGAGGCCCTCGCCGGTCCCCGAGGTCGGGCGGCCTCCCTCGGGGGTCCGGGCCATACCCCATGGAAGCCTTGACGCTGCCGGCGCCACGGTCCCATTTTGGTCAAAAACGAAGGATGTGTGTTGCAACGGTATGGCAAAAGAAAGGACATCAACCATGACCAACACCTCCCTTGCCATCGGTCTTTCCCTCGTGCTTGCCGGCGCCAGCGCCCCGGCCGCCACCCTCCCCCACCCCGCCTCGCCGGGGAGTCCCGAGCGGATCGCCCGTGCCGGCGACCGCTGCCCCACCTTCTCCTGGGGCGCGGTGCCCGACGCTGCGGCCATCCAGCTCGCCGTGTACGACGCCACCGACGACACGGCCGCACCGCAGGTAGTGGTCCACCTGGCCCTGCCCCCCTCGGTGTCGAGCTGGACGCCGTCGCTGGAGCACTGCCTGCTCGCCGGCCGCGTCTACGCCTGGCGGGTCGGGGCGGTGGACCGGGACGGCGAGGTCACGTGGTCCGAGCCGGCCTGGTTCGACGTGGCGCCGCCCCTGGCCGAGGCGCCCGCCGCCTGGGTGGACCAGGTCATCGAGCGGCTGTCGGTGGTGGCGGCGGGCGAGCGGAGCAGCGGGGGCGGCACGAGTCCCGCAGGGCTCGTGCCCACCCCGGCCCGCAGCCCGCGGCCGTCGGCTGCCGCCGCCTCCTACTTTGCCGTGGGCTCTGGCGGCGCGGTGACGGCGGGAGCGGTGACCGCCACGTCGTTTGCCGGCGACGGCTCGGCGCTGACCAGCGTGAACGCGGCGACCCTCCAGGGGCAGCCGGGCTCCTACTACCGCGCCTGGGGAAATCTCACCTCGGTGCCTGCGGGCTTTGCCGACAACGTGGACAACGACACCACCTACACGGCCGGCACCGGCCTCACCCTCCAGGGCACGCAGTTCTCCCTGGCGGCGGCGGACAACTCCCGCCCCGGCCAGACCATCACCACCCTCGACAGCGGAGGCGACGTCGGCCAGCACACCTCCGTCACCATCGGTACCGACGACCTTCCCCTCATCAGCTACTGGGACATCACCAACGGCGACCTCAAGGTGGCCCACTGCGCCAACGTCTTCTGCACCCCGTACTTCCGGAGGCGCTGACGGACGAGGCGCGGCGCGCAGCAGTCGGAGCGGGCGGGGCTCGTCCCCGCCCCTTCGCCCGTCATCGTTGCCGCCGCCGGTATCGCCAAGCCCAGCCGCGCGCAGCACGCGGCGCCGCTCACCAGCTCCGCCCAGGGTCGGGGCAGTAGGAGCCCGCAAAGCCGCGCGCGCGCTCGCGCCGCTCGAGGGCGTCGCCATGGCCGAGGGGCGGGAGCACGCCGAGGGCGGCAAGCTGCGGCCGGAACTCGTAGCGGATCCGCACCACGGCAGCGGGCG
>FWWM01013491.1_pt1 | contig 13134 bp, 10 predicted proteins | sample 2228351 | NCBI WGS metagenome assembly FWWM01 (sample SAMEA103939774, study PRJEB20133) | metagenome | reverse complement strand
TCAACAAGCTCACCAGGCCGGGCGGGTATCTCCTGGTGACCACCATGCTGGACTTCGCCGACCTGCTGCAGATGGCCCACGCCCGGGAGCAGCCCTACCACCTGGCGCTCGTCCGCGGCCTGCCGTCGTTCTCCGGCCTGTGGGTGTACAAGGACGACCACACCGATGTGCGGGTGCTGGGCGCAGTCGCCCGCCTCCTCCCCGAGCTGTTGACCCTGGATGCGGTGGAGGCGGCCATCCGCCAGGAGTGGAAGAGCGAGCAGAAGGTGGCCTCGGCACGCAAGGCCTACGAGCGCGTGGAGGTCATGGCGGTGGCGCCCGGGGTGGGCGACCGCCGCAAGCCCTACGAGTTCGAGCTGCCCCGGTGGTGGGAGCTGCGGGAAGGGTTGACCATCCCCGCCATCGTCCCCGGGGAGGCCTTCCCCGACCCGACCACAGGCGCGGTGGGCGGGTGGCGGCCGGCGCGCAACCCGTACTTCAAGAAGTTCAGCACGCGCACCATGCGCCCCGTGATCGATTTCGAGACCTGCATCAAGTGCACGCTCTGCTGGCTCCAGTGCCCCGACTCCTGCTTTGACGTCACGCCGGACGGCTACTACGACGCCAACATGGAGGCATGCTGCGGCTGCGGGGTGTGCGAGGCGGTCTGTCCGGTGGACCGCTGCATCACCATGGTGAACGAGGCGGCCTTCACCAACAATGACAGCCAGTGGGCTGCCTGGAAGCGGGACCGGGAGGCGTACCGGGCCTGGGTGCGGGATAAGATCCAGCACCGGCCGGAGCGGTCCCACGGCTTCCAGCAGCGCGGGCAGTACGAGCGGCAGATCCGGGAGATGGCGGCGGCTAGAGCAGGCGGAGAGCGTTCGGGAGGCTGAACCATGGCCAAGGTTGCGCAGCACAGCGGGCCGGCGGAGACGGAGCGGGAGGAGCTGATCAGCGGCAGCGAGGCCATAGCGGTGGCCTGCAAGCTGGCTGATGTGGACGTCATCACCGCTTACCCCATCCGCCCCTACGACACGGTGATGCAGTATGTGGCCAAGCTGGTGGCCAACGGAGAGCTGGACTGCGAGTACATCGTCGCCGAGAGCGAGCACTCGCAGTTCGAGATCGTCAAGCATGCCTCCGCGGCGGGAGCGCGGGTCTTCTGCGGCTCCAGCGGCGTGGGCTGGATGTACGCCTTCGAGGCGCTGACCGTCACCCCGGCTCTGCGCATCCCCCTGGTGGCCATGGTGGGCAACCGGGCGCTGGACGATCCCGGGGCCTTCGGCGTGGAGCACAACGACGCCCTGGCCGTGCGCGACCTGGGGTGGCTGCTGGTCTGGGTGGACACGGCTCAGGAGGCGCTGGATACGGCGCTCATCGCCTGGCGGGTGGCGGAGGACCGGCGGGTCTTCCTCCCCTGCGCTATAGGTTGCGACGGCGCCTTCCTCACCCACTCCCAGTCCATGGTCAGGGTCCCCCCGTCCTCCTGGGTGCGCCAGTTCCTTCCTCCGTACGACCGCGGCGACCTGCTGCTGCACCCGGACAACCCCATCACCGTGGCACCTCAGGTCAACGAGGACTGGCTTATGGAGCTGCGCAAGCACAACGACGAGGCCATGGCGCGCGCCCGGACGGTGATCCGCGAGGCCTACCGGGATTTCGAACAGATATTCGGGCGTGCCTACGGGAACCCGTTCTTCGAAGAGTACCAGACCGACGACGCCGAGGTGGTCCTGGTGGGCATGGGGACGCTCTCCATGCCGGTGAAGGTGGCCGTGCGGCAGATGCGCCAGCAGGGAGTGCGGGTGGGGTTTGTCCGCCTGCGCTGGTTCCGCCCCTTCCCCACCGAGGAGCTGGCCGCCACCCTCTCCCGGTTCCGCGCCGTGGGAGTGATCGACCGGGACTACTCCTTCGGCTCCCCGCACGCCAGCGGCGTGCTGGCCAACGAGATCCGCGCCGCCCTGTACACCGCTTCGGCCCGCCCGCCGGTGCTCTCCTTTATCTGCGGGTTGGGCGGCCGCGAGGTCACCGTGCCCAACGTGCGGGAGATGACCGAGCTGGTCCGCCGCGCCGCCGCCAGCGAGCCGGTGCAGAGCACCTACTGGATCGGGATCCGGCAGTAGAGGAGGAGTGAGCACCATGGCCGAGGCCCTCGCCACCACCCCGCTCCCGACGCTGGAGCCCTTCAAGGGCGTGAAGAAGGTGCCGCTGGAGGAGTACTTCACCTCCGGCCACCGCACGTGCCAGGGCTGTGAGTCCGCCCTGGTGATGAAGCTGATGGTCAAGGCGGCCGGGCCGCGGACCATCGTCCTGGGATCCACGGGGTGCATGTACGTGGCCAACACCACCTACTACAGCACCTCCTGGGTGGTCCCCTGGATGCACACGCAGCTTGGGTCCAGCGGCTCCGCCGGGCTGGGCACGGCAGCCGCCCTGCGGGCGCTGATGCGCAAGGGGAAGCTGCGCACCGAGCCCATCAACGTCATCGCCTTCTGCGGGGACGGGGGCGGCGCGGACATGGGCCTGTCGGCCATCTCCGCCGCCCTAACCCACACCGAGTACAACTTCCTCATCCTCCTGTATGACAACGAGTCGTACGCCAACACCGACATCCAGCTCTCCGGCCTCACCCCCTACGGCGCGCACACCACCTTCAGCCCTCCGGGGACGGCGAAGCGTATCCTCCACCAGCGCTGGAAGAAGAACGTGGCCGGGATGCTGGCCGCCGGCCACCCCTCCTGCCGCTACGTGGCCACCGTCTGCGCCAGCTACGCCGTGGAGATGATGAACCGCGTTCGCAAGGCCCTCTCCATAGGCGGCCCCACCTTCATCCACTCCCTCGATCCCTGCCCCAAGGGATGGGACTACGACCCCATGCTCTCCCACGAGCTGGGCGAACTGGCCGTCGAGTGCGGCATCTGGCCGCTGTACGAGGTGGAGGACCACCGGTTGAAGCTCTACGGGCGGACCAAGGGGATCGCCGAGGGGCGCTCCCGGCGCCGGCCGGTCCGCGACTACCTGCTGCGCCAGGGGCGCTTCGCCCACTTGACCGACGACGACATCGACTACTTCCAGGCCAAGGTCGATGAGATGTGGGAGCGCTGGCTCATCCCCGGGGTGATCCCCTTTGCCAGCGAGATCACCAACGGGAGGGGTCCGGACTGAGAGGCGGTCGCGGGCCGGCGAGAGATCCGGCGGCTGACGGGGCCCGTTCGTCGCGAACGGTTTCGGCGGACGGGCTTTCAGTTTACCCATTTGTGACCGATTCACTCAAGAATTGGTTCTTGCCCAACAGGCCACGGCAGGCAGGATCACTCCAGCGTCGGAGGTGAGGCAGGTGAGTCGGAAACTGCCGTTGCGTGTCCCTGTGGTGCTGGTGCTTCTGGTGGGGCTGGCCGTGCCGGTCTGGCCGGCTGCGGGGGCCCCGGCCTTCATACCCCGCCGGCCTGTGGAGTTCACCATCCCCGCGGGGACCGGCGGGGGCGCCGACCAGCAGGCGCGCTTCATGTCCCCGCTGATCGAGAAGTACCGCCTCTCCCCGCAGCCGTTCATTCCCGTGAACCGGCCGGCGGGTGCCGGGGCTCAGGCGTTTCTCTTCCTGGTGGACAAGGCGGGCGACTCCCACACGATCCTCATCACCCTGGACAACCTCTTCGCCACCCCCGTCGCCCAGGTCATCCGGAACCGGGACGGCACGCGCTTCACCTGGCGCAGCCTCACCCCCATCGCCCGGCTGCTGCTGGACAACTTCGTCCTGACGGTGCACAACGACTCCCCCTGGAAGACGGTAGCGGACTTCCAAGCCGCGGCCAAAGCGGCGCCCCGGGGGAGCATCAAGATGGCCGGCACCGGGTCGAAGCAGGAGGACGAGATCATCATGGTGATGCTGGAGCAGGCCTGGGGGGTGGACTTCACCTATGTGCCCTTCCCGGGCGGGGGAGCGGTGGCCGCCGCCCTGGTGGGCAAGCAGGTGGACTTCACCGTGAACAACCCCCTGGAGATGGTCGGCCACTGGGAAGGCGGGCGGCTGCGGCCGCTGGCCATCTTCGCCAGCGAGCGCGTGCCCCTGCGGAAGCCGGTGGTGGGCAAAACCGCCTGGGGGGACATCCCCACGATGAAGGAGCTGGGCTTTCCCATCGAGTACCAGATGCTGCGCGGCATCTTCGGTCCCAAGGACATGCCCGCCGACGCCGCCGCCTTCTACCGTGACGTCTTCGCCAGGCTTATGGACACTCCGGAGATGGCGGATTTCATCGAGCGCGGCGCGTTCACCAAGGCGTTCCTCACCGGGCCGCAGTACGTGGCCTGGCTGGAGCAGAAGGACAGGGCGGTGATCGACCTGATGGTCAAGGGCGGCCTGGCGCCCAAACCTTGACGGAAGCGGCGGGGGAGCGGCGCTCCCCCGCCGCTTCGGCGCTGCGATGCGGCGGGCAGAGATCCTGATGGCCCTGGCCCTCTCCCTGGGGGCTGCCGTGCTGCTGCGCGAGGCGCTGCGGCTGCCCATCGGCTGGACGGCGGTGGGTCCGGGGTCGGGGTTCTTTCCTTTCTGGCTGGCGGTGGGGGTTGCCGTCTGCGCTGTGATTCTGCTGGGGCAGGGCCTGCGCGCGTCACCCGCGGAGGAGAGCCGTGCGCCCTTCATCCCCCCTGGAGCCTGGAAGCCTCTGCTGGCTGTCTTCCTGCCCATGGTCGCCGTCGTCGCCCTGGTGGACTACCTCGGCATCTACCTGGGGGGCGGGCTCTACCTGGCGGGGTACACCTGGCTGGTGGGACGCCACCGCTGGCACACCATCCTGCCGGTCAGCGTCCTCGTGCCGCTGGTGCTGTTCCTGATTTTCGAGAAGTGGTTTCTCCTCCCCCTGCCCAAGGGGGCAATCCTGGAATACCTCCTCTACGGGCGGTAGGCGATGCCGTTGCTGTCGGTCTTCAACGACCTGCTCTTCGGGCTGGGGGTGGCCCTCACCCCCTTCAACATGACCGTGGCGGTGGCGGGCCTGATCCTGGGGACGGCCATCGGCGTCCTCCCGGGGCTGGGCGGCACCAACGGGGTGGCCCTACTCCTGCCCCTCACCTTTACCCTGCAGCCGACCTCGGCGATCATCCTGCTGGCCTCGGTCTACTGGGGGGCCATCTTCGGCGGAGCCATAACCTCCATCCTGTTCAACATCCCCGGCGAGCCCTGGTCTGTCGCCACCACCTTCGATGGCCACCCTCTGGCCAAGCAGGGCAAGCCGGGGATCGCTCTGACCGCAGCCTTCACCTCCTCCTTCCTGGGAGCGCTGGCGGCCATAGTCCTCTTCACCTTCTTCGCTCCGCCGCTGGCCGAGATCGCCCTGCGGTTTGGGCCCCCGGAGAACTTCGCCGTCCTCCTGCTGGCCTTTGCCACGTTCACCGGGCTGGGCGGGGGGAACCCGGTGAAGACCGTCCTGATGACGCTGCTGGGGCTGCTGTTGAGCACGGTCGGATTCGACGTCGTCACCGGCCAGCCGCGGATGAACTTCGGCCTGATCTCCCTGCAGAGCGGGGTCAACTTCGTCGTGATCGCCATCGGTCTGTTCGGGCTGGGGGAGATCTTCCTCACCGTGGAGGAGGGCCTGCGCCTGGAAGGCATCCGCGCCCGGCTCAGCTTCCGGGACCTGGTGGAGACCTGGAGGCAGTTCCCGCGCTACGCCGCCACCATCGTCCGCAGCACGATCCTGGGCTTCTGGATCGGCGTCCTCCCGGGGACGGGGGCCACGCCGGCTTCCTTCATGAGCTACGGCCTGGCCCGCCAGTTCAGCCCGCATCCGGAGCGCTTCGGCAAGGGGGAGGTGGAGGGGGTGGTGGCCCCGGAGACGGCGGCGCACTCCGCGGGCATCGGGGCGCTGTTGCCCATGGTCACCCTGGGCATCCCCGGCTCGCCCACCGCCGCGGTGATGCTGGCGGGGTTCTTCATCTGGGGGCTGAACCCAGGGCCGCTGCTCTTCCAGACGCAGCGCGAGTTCGTCTGGGGCCTCATCGGCTCCATGTATGTCGCCAACGTCATCGGCGTGCTCATGGTGCTCACGCTGGTGCCGGCGTTTGCCGCCATCAACCGCATCCCCTTTGGCATCCTGGCCCCGCTGATTGTTATCATGTCCAGCATCGGCGCCTACGCGGCCAACAACCAGGTCCTCGACCTGTGGATCATGCTGGGGTCAGGGGTGGCCGGCTACCTATTCAAAAAGCTGGGGTATCCACTGGCGCCGCTGGTGGTGGCCCTGGTCCTGGGGGACATGACCGAGCAGGCGCTTCGGCAGACGTTGATCATGGGGCAGGGGTCTCCCGCCATCTTCCTCGGCCGCCCCATCGCCCTGGGCTTTTTCCTGGCCGCCGTCCTGCTGTTCGCCCTGCCCGCCCTGCGGCCCCTGTGGCGGCGCGCCCGCGTGTCCGCGGCGGCCAAGGGAGCCGTAGAGCCAGGTCCGCTCCGTTGACGTCCCCGCAGAGCGGGTGGTACCCTCTGCCCGGGTTGAGCATCCTGCATCCCGTCGTTCGCGAGGTCTTCGATGCCGCTTCCGCCTGACTGGGCCGCATACGGCGCCGCGGGCGCATCCCTCCTTGGCCTCCTCTTCGCCGCCGTCACCGCCGGGTGGATCACTCGCGCCGATGCGGGCACGCCGCGCATGGAGGAGATCGCCGGTGCCATCCGGGAGGGAGCGATGGCCTTCCTGCACCGGGAGTACCGGGTGCTGGCCGTCTTCGTGGCGGTGGTGGCGGTGCTGCTGGCCGGCTTCATCTCGTGGCACGGCGCCCTGGCCTTCGTCGTCGGCGCCACCCTCTCGGTATCGGCGGGCAACATCGGGATGCGCATCGCCACCCGGGCCAACGTGCGGACCGCGGAGGCGGCGCGCGCGGGCCTGGCGGAGGGGCTGCGGATGGCCTTTCGCTCCGGCGCGGTGATGGGCTTTGCGGTGGTGGGGCTCGCCCTGCTGGGTATTACCGTCCTGTGGCTGCTCCTGCGGGACGCGGCCACAATCTTCGGCTTCTCCTTCGGCGCCTCCTCGGTGGCCCTCTTTGCCCGCGTGGGCGGCGGCATCTACACCAAGGCGGCCGACGTGGGCGCCGACCTGGTGGGCAAGGTGGAGGCGGGGATCCCCGAGGACGACCCGCGCAACCCGGCGGTGATCGCCGACAACGTGGGGGACAACGTCGGGGACGTGGCGGGGATGGGTGCGGACCTATTCGAGAGCTATGCCGGCTCCATCATCGCCGCCCTGGCCCTGGGGACGGTCGTCGCCGCCGACAGCAGGGGGGTGGTGGCCACCTTCCTCCTGGCGGTGTGCGGTCTGGTGGCCAGCCTGCTGGGGACCTTCTTCGTCTCCGGCCGCGGGTCGCCGCAGGCGGCGATGAACCGCGGCATCGTCGGGGCCACGGTGCTCACCGCCGCTCTGGCCGGAGTGGTCATCTACCGCCTCTACGGCCAGCTCCACATCTGGTGGGCCTTCCTCGCCGGGCTGGTGGCCGGGGTGGTCATCGGTTTCTCCACCGAGTACTTCACCTCCAACACGCGGCGGCCCACCCGCGCGGTGGCTGCCGCCGCGGAGACCGGGGCGGCCACCAACCTCATCGCCGGGCTCTCCCTGGGGATGATCAGCGTCGCCGTGCCCGTGGTGGTGGTCGGGGCGGCGATCATCGTCGCCTATGCGTACGGCGGCATCTTCGGCATCGCCCTGGCCGGGTTGGGGATGCTCTCCACGCTGGGCATCACCCTGGCCGCCGACACCTACGGGCCGGTGGCGGACAACGCCGCCGGCATCGCGGAGATGGCGCACCTGGGCGCGGAGGTGCGGCAGCGGGCGGAGACCCTGGACGCCGTGGGCAACACCACCGCCGCCATCGGCAAGGGCTTCGCCATCGGCTCGGCGGCGCTCACCGCTCTGGCTCTGATGGTTTCCTACGGCCAGGTGGCGAAGGTGGGCACGGTCAACCTGCTGACCCCGGTGACGCTGGTGGGGGTCTTCCTGGGGGGGATGATGCCATTCCTCTTCTCCGCCTTCGCCATGTCCGCGGTGGGGAAGGCGGCGATGCAGATGGTGCAGGAGGTGCGGCGGCAGTTCCGGGAGATCCCCGGGCTGCTTCAGGGCAGCGCCCGTCCGGACTACGCGCGGGCGGTCTCCATCGCCACGCTGGCGGCCATCCGGGAGATGATCGTCCCCGGCCTGCTGGCCGTGGTGGCGCCTGTGGCCGTGGGCTTCCTCCTGGGGAAGGAGGCGCTGGCCGGTCTGCTGGGAGGCTCCATCGTCACCGGCTTCGTCCTGGCGGTGATGATGGCCAACGCCGGGGGCGCCTGGGACAACGCCAAGAAATTCATCGAGGAAGGCCACCTGGGCGGCAAGGGGTCGGACGCTCACAAGGCATCGGTGGTCGGCGACACCGTCGGGGATCCCTTCAAGGACACCGCGGGGCCTTCCCTGAACATCCTGCTGAAGCTGATGGCGGTCATCGCCATCATCATCGCCCCGCTGCTGTAGGCGGTCACCGCGCCATAGGCCAGGCCGGCCCGGCCGCGGAGGGGTGGACGGCCGGAGGTGAAAGCCTCCCGGCGGAGGCGGAGTGCGGCCGTCGGTGCGGGGAGGCGTTCCCCGACGGCGTGGTCTTTGCGGACCTGGCCTCCGTCCCGGAACCTGCGCTCGTGATGCCGACCGTGGCCCGGACGCTCGGCATCCGCATCCCCGCGGGGGTCTCCGCCGTGGAGCACCTGGGGGCGGTTCTGCGCAGGAGCCGGACCTTCCTCGTCCTGGACAACTTCGAGCATGTCCTGGAGGCGGCGACGGACGTGGCACGCCTCCTGGCAGTGGCCGAGGGCCTCCGGGTGCTTGTCACCAGCCGCGAGCCCCTCCGTGGCTCTCCTGCTGAATCGTGTCAGGGCCATTGACCGTGCCTTCCGGCTCGACGCGCAAAACGCCCGTGTGGTCGCCGAGCTCTGCGTGCGCCTGGACGGACTTCCCCTGGCCCTGGAGCTCGTGGCGCCCTCATTCACCCTGCTGCCCCCGCATAGCATCCTGGAGCGGCTGGACCACCGACTCGAGCTGCTCGGCAGGGCGGCCCAGGACCTCCCGCCGCGCCACCGCACGCTGCGCGCCGCCGTGGGCTGGAGCTACACCCTGCTCCCGTCCCCCCTGCAGCTAGTCTTCAGGAGGCTGGGAGTGTTCCCCGGGGGCTGGACCCTGGAGGCGGCAGCCGCGGTGTGTGATCAGCTCGTGTTGAGCGGTGAGGCCGAGGAGATGGAGGATCGGCACGCCCGGTTCTTCCTCATGTTCGCGGTACGCTGCGATGCGCAGCTGGCAGGTCCGGTGCAGGCGAAGACCCTGGACCGGCTGGAAGCCGAACACGACAACCTCCGGGCTGCGGCGCAGGCCTTGGCGGCCAGGGGACGGGTGGCTGAGTCGCTTCGCCTCGCGGGTGCCCTGGGCGAGTTCTGGGCCCTGCGAGGGCATTGGGCCGAGGGCCGCCGGTGGCTGGAGGGAGTCCTGCAGCTACCAGGGCGGAGGAGATCCCGGATCCAGGGCGCGGTCTCTGCGGGCGCTGGCGTTGCTGGCCTGGGTGATGGACGATTTCGGGGAAGCCGAGGCCCGGGCCGACGCCGCTCTGCAGGTGTTCAGCGCGGCTGGCGACGTGCTCGGGACCGCCTCCACGCTCAGGATCCTGGCCCTCGTGGCCCTGGCGGAGGGCAGGCCGCGGACGGCCCGGCGCCTGCTCGGGGAGGCCATGGCCCTGTACCGGGAGTGCTCAGACCCCTGGGGCGTGGCGGTCTGCCTGCAGGAAATGGGCCAGGCCGCGCAACTGGAGGGTCGTTACGACGAGGCCTGGGGCCTCCTGCAGCAGGCCCTCGCGGGTTTCCGGGAACTCCAGGACAAGATCGGAATGGTTTCGACCGAAGCGGCACCTACACTTACTGGTGTCCCATCCACGCCCAGGTGGGCATGAACGGTGTGGTGGTCGCCCGGTGAAGGATACCCAATTGCCCGAGCTTCTGTGGTTCCTCGACACCCTGGTGCGGGTGCGCGTGTCGCACGCCGCCAGCGCGGACGGCATCTCGGTCCTGGAACACCTCGCGCCCCAGGGAGACTTCCCGCCCCTGCACATCCACCGCACGGAGGATGAGGTCTTTCACGTGATCGAGGGGACCCTGCGGCTGCGCGTGGGAGAGGAGGAGCGCACGGTCGGCTCCGGCGACACCCTGCTGGCTCCGAAAGGCGTGCCGCACACCTACAGGGTCGCCTCCGCCGCGGCGCGCTGGCTCACGGTCACCACTGGTCGGGACTTCGAGGAGTTCGTCCGGGCCATGGCGCGGCCCGCCCCGCTCCCGGAGCTCCCGCCTCCCGGCGGCCCGCCCACGCCCGAAGCCGCGGCCGTCCTCGCGCAGACCGCGCGCCGCTTTGGCATCGAGATCCACGTAGGCTGACCGCGCCCGGGAGGCTGCAGGGAGGCAGGCACGCCCAGGAACGCGAGACGGACGGGCGCCCTTAGCCTACGTTGACAATAGCTCCTGCGGGCTGGCGACCGCAGCCACCCTTCGGCCTCGTTGCAGCTGTTCGTTACCCAGGCCACAAGCGGTATCCCCATCCGTCGGGCCAGCGAGATGTAGACCGCATCGGCCCCTCGCAGACGCAAATTGGCGGCGAGCCGGGCGGCTAGGCCAGATAGCTCAGCATCAATGACCACCAGGCGCATGTTAGACAGACTCTGGATAAGGGAGACCGCCCGCAGCGCCAGCTCCGGGCGTCCCGTCTGACGGGCTATCGCTCCTGAAACCTCAGGCAAGAGGAGGGCAGGGCCCATCACAATAGTTCCCTGCTCCACCACAGCGCCCAGCCAAAGGCGGCTCGGATCATGATGCACCTCGCCACCCACAAGCCGGCTCACCCACACGCTGGCGTCAACCACGAACACTTAGAACTACCTGCGCTGCTCAAGGACCGCCTCCTGCGATGATACCCCCTCTGGCCAGCAGCCGGCGATCTCCTGAGCTAGCTCGTCCATGTCGGCCCACACGGTCGCTGCTTCGCCTCTCCGCCGTTCCGGTGCCGCCGGCACGAGCCGGGCCACTATGCGGCCGCGATAGGTGATTGCGAAGGACTCCCCCTGTTCACGGACCCGGCGCAGAATGTCGCTGGCCCGTTCCCTGAGCTCCCGAATGCCGATCTCTGCCATCACAATCCTCCTACGGGTTGTGCCCTCTCTTGTGCCTACACTATATCAATCACCGGGCTCCGTGTCGCTGATCCTTGGGGTCGGGATGCATCCCAGACTTTGTGATCAGGCCGCTCGGCGGTCCGGCTCCCGCTCCTGCTGGACTCGGGCCCGCACGCGTTGCAGCAGGCGCCGTACGTCGCCCCGCCAGGCATCCTGCAAGCACCGCCCGATCAGCCCCGACCCTTCCGCCCCCACGCCTCCCGGACTGGCGCTCCAGATGCCACGGATCGAGGAACACCATCGCCCCCGGGAAGTACGACCGCTGCAGCGTGTGGATCCACTCCGCCCCATAGCCGATGAAGACCACTTGCAGCGGCGCGCCGTCCCCTCCGTCGTACACCGCACCCGGCCCGGGCGAGATTCCGCCCGCCGGCTGTAGACAATCTCCGCCGGTGGGGCGCAAGCCGCCCAGCGAGCGCTTCGCTGGCGCCCAGCGCGCCTACACCCTGCGCGTCGGACGATCCAGTCGCACGTCGGTGATCTGGTACAAGAGCTTCCGGTACCATCGGTCCAGATTACATTGCTTTGGCTTTCATACGAGCCAGGCAGGCGGATCCTGGCGCCAAGCTGATCTATAACGACGACAGCAACGGCACAGTAAACCCCCATACGGATGCAGTTTTTGCGTCGTTAAGCAATTTTCGGAGAAGTGGCGTACCGATTGACGGCATAGGCATTCAGATGCATTTCACGTCTACCGGGCAGCAGGCGGGATGGCTAAAAGCGACTCCAGATATTCGCCAACTTGCCGCTAACATGGTACGCTTCGCTGCTTTGGGTCTTGATATCTATATCGCCGAAATGGACGTAAGCATTCGAGGTGTGCCGACGCCGCAGAGCCTTGAGCGTCAAGCGCGAATCTACCGCGATGTGCTACGGGTCTGTCTCGCGCAACCAGCGTGCAAGGGTTTGCAGGCATGGGGGCTCACCGGCAGGCATTCATGGATTCCCACGCACTCGAACTCCCCGGGCCGTGGTTCTGCGCTTCTCTTCGACGAGAACTATCGGCCAAAGCCTGCTTACTTTGCGATTCAGGATGAAACTCAGGAAGGGGCGGTAGCGAGCTCAAGAACGATCTCTGTGTCACGGTTCCGTTGATCGTACTCCAGTTGATCGTACTCCATAAGTATGCTTGTGCCGGTGCAAAGTAATCCAGCAGTGACCGGACCCCCGATGACTCCCTTGATTGACCTCCGGCGTCCTCGCTTCAGAGTGTAAGGTCCCTTACAGCGCCTCCGGGCCTCCCCCGATAGTATGTGGCCTTGTCCACCCTGGCTGTGAGGTCGCTGACAGCGGCTCCAGGGCCTGTCGGGGTCCCGACCTGGAAGGGAGGTCCAGGATGTCGCGTTCAGCATCTCCACCCCTCTGGCGGCGGCGTGACCTTCTCCGCCTGGCCGGTGTGGCCGTATCACTGCAGGCGCTGGAAGGGCTCGGCGTGCTGGTGCCTCGGCCGGTGACGGCGGCAGCCCCGGCGGCGCGCAGGCTCGTCCGTGACGTCCTCCGCTTCTCCACCGCGCCGCAGGGCTGGCCGGGTCACTTCGGCTTCGTCACGTTCCGCCTTCATCCCGTCTTCATCGACGGCGAACGCGCCTACCATATCCGCACGGACACCTCCGATCCCGCACTGGCCCGCCGTGTCGGCCTGGTCCACGCGCCCAAGCTGCGCCAGGCCATCGCGGCGGGCCTGGCCGCCGCCTACTATCAGGTCACCGGCGGCGTCGCCGGCCAGCGTCCGGTGGTCAGCACAGTCCCGGGGCGGGACGACTACACCCCGATCTTCCACCTGCACCAGGTCACCTTCCGCCGCTCGCCCCGCCTCCTCACCTCTGCGGCGGCGGTGCAGGAGGCGGCTGCCGAAGGCCGGGTGCGCATCGTGTCCACAGGTATCGCCTTGAACCTGCCGTTCGTCCGCTGGCCCGACGGCGAGCTGCCCCACGACCG
>FWWM01010937.1_pt1 | contig 13134 bp, 10 predicted proteins | sample 2228351 | NCBI WGS metagenome assembly FWWM01 (sample SAMEA103939774, study PRJEB20133) | metagenome | reverse complement strand
TATTAGGTGATACAAAGGCAACAAGAGCAGCATCCTTTAATTTTCCACCCCTGCTTCCTTTCAAATACCAGGCAATAAAATTTCTCTGCATAGTCCTTGCTCGCTCAAGGGAGGTCTCCCTTTTTAGACGGACAATCAGTAAATCAATCTCTTTCCCGTCGGAGTTATACTTACCAACTCTTTCTAACGAACTTATATATTTCTCAAAAGTATCTGGAATGTAATTGCCCTGATAGACAAATGCTTTTTCTTCGTAGGATTTGAGAAGGTTTTTGAGAAAGCGGATGAAGTTATTCTTATTGAAAGGGTTTTCAAATGTTTCAATGATAAGCCTTTTTGCTTGCTCCCTATTCATGGCTTCCCCTGTTTATATTGTTAATGATTTGTTCAATATGAGACTTTAGCCTCGGTATATCTTCTTCAACGGTTCTCCATACGATTTCATAGTCAATACCCCAGTATTCGTGAGTAATTTTATTTCTCATTCCTACTATCTCTTTCCACTCCACATCGGGATACCTCTTTTTTATATGTGAAGGTATCCTTCTTGCAGCTTCACCGATAATTTCTAAACTTCTAACAAATGCTCTCTTTAAATCTTCATTTTCAAGAAAATCCGTATAACCAATCTCTTTACTTCTTTTCATGAGATATTCGCATTCATGCAAAATATCGTATAGATAATCTCTAATCTCCCTTTTCATATATAAATTACCTCTTTAAGAATTATTTTTCCTATATAAGGTTTTAAAGAATCTTTTAAGACCAGGTCAACTTTAACACCTAACACTTCTGAAAGATAGTTCTCAAGACGGATAAATTCAAGAAGCGTTGGCTTTTCAAAAAAATCTATCAGTATGTCAAGATCACTCTTTTTTCTTTGCTTCCCTTTCACATAGGAACCAAAAATTCCTATTTCTTTCACTTTATATCTTTCCTTAAGAACTGGCTTCAAACTGATCAAATCTCTTTTTATTTCTTCAAGTGTCCTCATCTCTCTCCCTCCTTTAAATAAAGGGATAAAATGACCTCCCTTTTTTCCCCTGTTATTGCAGAACTTTCTACATAGTGACTTTTAAGAAGATCTTGTTCAATTTCTTTTTGTAAAATACTTATTGCTTTTAATGGATTTTGTATATCTTCTCTGAGATCGTTTAATGCTTTGAGAACTTCCTTTACCGTTCGTTTTGGCAAAGCGCCTTCCTCAAGCTTATTTATTACTTTTTTAAGATAATTTTCCTGCTCTTCAGTGAGTTGTTTGCTATTTTTTTGTGTTAATTTCAGAATCTTTAGGAGTTTACTTTCACTATCTGTCCCACCCCGTCGATGACGAGATTGAATAATATCTTCCATAGTTGCATTAAAAAATGCAGTCTTATTTTTGTCAAGTAAATTATAATAATCCTCAAGGGGCAGTTTTGTTCTTTGCTCATCTATTCCGCTTTCAAGAATTTTTGCAGCGGTTAAGAAATCAAGTTCAACCGTTTTTTCTTTGTCCGATAAAAAGAATTCCATCAATTTGCCTTTTCTAAAGAAAGTAATCAATGAATTAGGTGGAGCAATATCTTTCAAAGATTGAGAGAGCATCTTCGCAGAGCGAGCTTTTTTAGGTAGCCGTTTTATTTTTTCAAAAAGATCAGGATTTTTATCGCGAATTTCTTCGATAATTCTTAAATACTTGAGCTCACTTTCCTCCTCTTCATCCTCTGTGATCGTCTTTTTTGAGAGCAATTTATCAAATAATTCGTGGGATGAGACAGGTTCTCCCTCAGTAAGTATTGAAGCATCACCTCCAAGGAGTGTTAAAAATGCTTCTATCTTTGAACGAGCAATATTTGTAAGTTCAATCTCAGAATCCGCTTGCTTTGTAGGGAAAAAGTTAAATGTATATATTTTGTCAAATTGTGTATCTATACGATTTATTCTTCCGACCCTCTGCATCAACCTTGTTGGGTTCCATGGTATGTCGTAGTTTATAACGATGTTTGACCTGTGAAGATTAACGCCTTCAGAAAGAACCTCTGTCGAGACAAGTATTCTGTAGTCATCTTTTTTATTTCTTGCCCTTGCATCAAAATTTTCTATCACTTTATCTTTTACTCCTTCTGAAGAACCTCCATGAAATAAAAGAGCAATTTCTCCAAAACTCTTATTTATATTCTGAGCTAAATATTCTGCTGTTTCCTTTGATTCCGTAAAGATTATTATCTTTTTGTTTTTAAGAATAGGATTTTTCCTCAGGTTTTCTAATAAGGTTTCAAGTTTTGGATCCCTTTTTATAGATTCCCACATAGATTTTATATCTTTTAAAATCTCAAGGTCATCTTTAAGATCCCTCTCAAACTCCGGTCTAAAATCTTTGCTATCATATCTTTCTGCCTTTCCTTCATCAATAAGTTTCTGGATTGCTTCATCATCCCCCTGTTCTAAGAGTTCAAAAATCTTGTTTATATACTTTTTGCTCACATACACATTGCCCTTTTCATATTCCTTAATAAACATTTCATAAGAATGGATGAACCTGTCAATGCTTTTTCTGAATGCATAAAAACTACTTTCAAGACGCTTTACAAGGAGCACCTTCATAAATCCACCCAGATTTCTTTGCGACTGCTCTTCACGCGGAGTTATTCTCTTTCTTAAATAAAGAAGCGGCATATAACGGGCATATTTGAATTTCTGGGTTATCAAACTAACAGTTTCCATAAAAATTTTATCCTCTTCTTCATTCAATTGATAATAAAATGGTTTTGGGTCCTCTACCTCTGGAAATTTAATATTGTTTTTCTTCAAGTCTTCTGCAAAATACTTTTCTATTTCAGACCTCGTTCTTCTAACCATTATGTATTTCAGGACTTTCTCACGAATTATCTTGGCATTATCTTTGACTATTTTCAGATAAGACTCATAGTCTGTATTACGATTGATCTTTTTTAACCTGCTTTCAAGTTTTGTAAAAAACTCCTCAAGATTTTGAACTCCGGGAATTGTGCTTTTTCTTGGACTTTGAAAGAGCTTAATTTGAGCCAAAATATCCCTTGGTGAATTATTATAAGGGGTTGCAGAAACTAAAATTACTCTTTTCCCTCTACAAATTTCAGAAATTTTCTCATAACTGACAGTGGTCTCATTTCTAAAGCGGTGTGCCTCATCTATAACAATATTCTTATATTCTTTCATCTCTATTAATTTTATTGCCTCATCAAGTTTACCAGTTGACACAAATTCGGCAAGAATATTAAAATCAGAAAAGACATTTGGCCATGAGCCAGGATTGTTTTTATTAAGCAATGCGGGCGGTGCTATGACAAGGGTTTTCCCATCAAGCTGTTTTACAAGCATATTTATAAGCATAGCTGTAATGTAGGTCTTACCAAGTCCCACGACATCGGAAATAAAAACCCCACCGTATTCTTCTAATATCTTCTTTGCATTAAGAACAGCCTGCTCTTGGTATTCAAATCTCTTGAAATCCTGAGGCAAATGCTTCAAAAGAATCTTATCGGTTCTGCTTAATTCATCCTTAAAATACTCATATAGGAATTTAAGATAAAGTTCATAAGGGGTAATATTTTGATTAAGCCATGTTCTTTCGTGTATTGTCTGGATATATTTTTCACTGACATCAACAGAATTTTCCCATAATTCCTCAAATTTCTGCTTAGCAAACTCATAGTCGGAGCGATTTTTTAACTCCACATTGAATTCAAGGTTGTCCACAAGTCCAGATTGTGTAAAGTTGCTTGAACCAGTGATAACCCTTCCTACATCTCTATCACCTTCTTTGAATGTCACAATATACACCTTAGCATGAAGTTTCTGAGATGGATAAGCCCTTATTTGCAATTTTCCGTTTCTGACCCATTCAATAAACTTCCGTATCCCTTCTTCAACGCTCTGGCTATCTTCTGAATCAGCCATTTCATCTTCAATCAGTTTTTCCACAAATTGTTTTGTCTCTGCGTGAGAGAAAACCGTAGTCTGGGGGTTATCCTCTGCAATTTTTATTAAATTGTAAGTTTCCGGGCTTGTCCCAAGCCCAATTAGGATTCTTATTCTTTCTGTATTTTCCAATGCCTTATATATAGCATAAAATCCAGAGATATAAAAATACCCAACTATGCAGTCAAAAAACCTACAATCTTTTATCAATTCTTCAAACCTATTTTTCAAAGTTTTACCCTCTTCATTCACTATAAATGTTAAATCCAATGCCATGGTTTGTCCCCGTTTTTTATAGTTTACCTTGTAACCAATTTCAATATACGCGTCCTTGTAAGGTGTTTTAAAACTTCCCCTTTTTGATTTAATATCCCGCGTAATCTAAGTTTAAGTATTTGGATTGTTGTAGTACCCATATTCACTCTACCGTTGTAATGCTTAATACTATACAAACAAAATTTAAGAAAATTGGTATTGATTTGCAATAGGTTAACTTCCTTCAAAATAACCTTATAGATGACGTGGGGATAGATAAGTAAATTTTAGTGAAGGGATTGGCATAAAGGAACCAATCTTTGGCTGTGCTGTTATTTCTTTTAATTTTCTTTGATTAATGAATCGAATTTGCTAAAATGATATAGGTGAAATATAAAAGTTCAAGGTGATTGAGAGGTGATGAACATAATGTCTAAAATAAGCACAGGGGGTAAAATGAAAAACTCAAGCGATATTTTATCTATTATCCCATTTGTTTTGTTAAACATATTTGTGATGTTAGGTTGTGGGGTCGAAACAGAGGAGCCTGAATTTGATTATTTTATTGTTAAAGTTGATAGCATCAAACATCAGCAATCCGTTTTGGTCGGTGATACAATTGTTATTCATCTATTCGGTACAATTGGCACAGATGGGTGTCACTCCTTTCATCGTTTTGAAGATTATGTGCAACCAAACCAACTTGACTTAACCGTGTGGGGAAAACGAGCTCGACGTTCTGTTTGTCCAGATGTAATGGTATACCTCAATGAAAAATATAAGGTTGTCGCAACACAGCGGGGTTGGTATTACATTAGAATTCACCAGCCGGATGGCTCAATTTTGAGAGATTCCGTAATTGTCAATTAACATTTTAAGATGGCAAAGAATAACGAAAATGGAATCAAGAATTGATATCACGAGCAGAAGAGCCTTGGCTCTTGATGCCCTTCGGGGATTTGCAATTCTTGCGATGATACTTTCGGGACAAATTCCATTTCATAAAAACACTTTACCTGCATGGATGTATCACGCTCAAGTCCCACCTCCTGAGCATAAATGGATTCCGACTTTACCCGGAATTACCTGGGTTGATCTTGTCTTTCCTTTTTTCCTGTTTGCTATGGGGTGCGCGTTTCCACTCGCTTTGTCAAGAAGAATTGAACAAGGGGTTCCAAAATGGAAGATATCTATTTCAATTCTTGAGCGTGGTTTTTTGTTGGGATTTTTCGCTCTCTATGTTCAAGCAATAAGACCGTATGTCATCAGTAAGTCACCGACAGTGATAACTCATTTGATTGCGTTATTTGCATTTTTTGTCTGTTTTATGATTTATTCGCGATTGCCTCGGGATTGGAATAAATGGTTGAGGTTTTCGATTAGGTTGCTCGGTTGGGCTTTTGCGATCGCTTTGTTGTTAAGTTTAAGATATCCGGATGGTTCGGGATTTTCTTTGTACCGAAGCGATATCATAATCGTTGTGCTTGCGAATATGGCTGTGTTTGGCTCGTTTGCTTGGTTATTTACCAAAACGAATTTATTGTTGAGGCTTGGATTATTGGGAATTTTATTGGCAATTCGACTTTCTAATATGCCAACGCAAATAGGAGGTTGGGTAAGCCAAGTTTGGAATTATTCCCCTGTTCCGTGGATATATCGACTTTATTACTTGCAATATCTCTTTATCGTCATTCCGGGAACGATCGCGGGTGATATTCTCCTCAAGTGGATGAAGTCAAAGGATGAGGATACAACTAATGGATGGTCAACTTTCAGATACATTCTCATAGCTTTTATGATGTCTTTCTTCGTTTTGGAATTGTTAGTTGGTTTATACAATCGATGGGTGTTTGAAACGACCCTTTTAACTTTTGTTTTACTTTTTGTTACTTATCTTTTGTTAAGTAAGCCTAAGACAGAAACGGAGAAGTTATATCGCGAACTTTTCCTTTGGGCGATTTATTGGCTTGTTCTTGGTCTGTTCTTTGAACCTTATGAGGGTGGAATCAAAAAAGATAAGGCGACTTTAAGTTATTATTTCATTACATCTGGGCTTGCGATTTGCACGATGATTTTATTTTCAATAATTATTGATGTTTTCAAAAAAGAAAAGTGGGTGCGATTGCTAATAGACAATGGTCAAAATCCGATGATCGCTTATGCTGGGGTTAATAATTTTATAATTCCTTCTCTTTCGGTAACTGGATTGATGGGGTTATTGAATGCGATGGCTGTGACTCCGTGGCTTGGTTTTCTCAAGGGTTTGATAATAACAGTTTTGCTTTCACTTTTCGTTGCCCTTTGCACACGATTAAAGATATTCTGGCGGACATAGGGGGTAAAACGATATACTTTATTTATCACCTTCTTTTTCGCTAATATAACGATGCAGGAAACTATCTCTGTGTTCGCATTGAATCTTGTGCTTTGTTAAAACATTTATTAATGGTTCGTCCGTTGTGATAATAAGGCATTCAATTTTGTGTTGTCGTTTGACTATATAATAAAGTTTAGCCAAGTATCGATCATCAAGTTTTATTTCTGATAAGGTATTTTCTGATACTGTTTGTGTCTCTTCCTCACGTAAGTATTTTTCGGAGTTGTAAAATATATTGTATTTATAAAATTTTGCAATTTCACGACTTATTATATCCTCAGCGGATTTTAAGAAATCGAAAAATTTTTCTTCAAATCTTGATGATTTTATAGTGGCTATCTTATCGCATTTGTTATAAAGTAATTCAAGAAATCTAAGGGTTTCCCTTTGTTTTTCCACACCATTTTCGCCGGAAAGATCATGCCACATCCATTCATCGATGATAAATAGCCTTGAAGAACCGCTCATTCTTTAAAACCAAGCAGAGTTTTTAATTCTTCTAATTCACCTTCAACAAATGATGATAACCCCCCTTTAATTTGCCCGTTTTTCTGAACCTCTTGAGGTTTAAATATAGTTGTTTTATTCTCTTTTACAGCAAGATAACACATTAAATTTTCTACAGAAATGATTTTCCTTGCAACTGCGGATAAAAGCGAACTCACAAAAACCTCGCTATGAGTGGTGACTATGATTTGTTTGTCTTCTTCATTTATGATTTCGCATAAAACTTTCACTAACGACCGTATTACCGTTGGATGTAAATGAACTTCTGGTTCTTCTATCAAAATTGTTTTAACGCTCTGTCTATGGATTTTTGCGAGCATATATACGATTTGATTTACACCAAAGCCGTCATTTACAAGATATCCAGGGACGCGAGATTTTTTATCTGTGGTTTGAAAATAAGTTGTGGATGTCCCCGGTGGTGTATATAATCTAAAATCCCTTCCCAAAATTTTTTCCAAGTCCACTGATATTCTGGGAGAGAGGTTAGGGTCATTTATAATTATTGAAGCAACTTCATCTTCCGTAACAGGTAGGCGAGATGTTGATATTGGAGTATAAAATGGTTTAAAAAATCCTCTTTTATGAGGGACGATATCTATTTTTCTTAAACTTTCAGGTATTGAATTTAATTTAATTGACAACTCGTGTGCTTCTTGCAATGTATCTGGAGTTGGATGATCTGGAGTAACAGTGCTTGAAATTACATTCCAATTAATTGTGTACTCTTTCCACTTAAAAGTGAAATTTTTACTCAAAGTATAGGGAATATCTATTTCTCCTTCTATTTCTATTCCAAGGTTTGAGATAAGATAAACCATCCCTTTATTCTTATGTAAAGTTAGCCCATATTCTCCCTCTTCACAAGAAATTCCTATTTCGATACCTTTATCGGTATCATGATTGAAGACGCAAGCATCAAATCCGCTGAGGTTGATAAATCCAAGAGAAAAAAATCCATCGAGGGTTTGATTTGGATTTTCAATAAAGTTTTTGAGAATCAACATAGAATAAAGGAGACTTGATTTTCCGGAAGCGGTGGGTCCATAAATTACTGTAAATGGTGCTAAAGCAATTTCTTGGTTTTTAATTGAGCGAAAATTTTTGATCTTTATTTTTTTAAGCATTTTCCTGACCTCCAAATTTTTTAATTTTAAAGCATACTTCAATTATTTTAACTTTTCTACCTGTTTCCCTTCAGGTTTTGTTATATCTGCCTGTAGGGATAGTCCGTCAAGTCTTTTTTATAATATATTTACGAATTTTGATTAATTCAATTTCGCTTTTATAAACATTTGAGCGACTCAATACCGAATTGCAAGACAGGGAAATTATTTTTAAATTTCAATAAGCCGGTGAATTCAAACATATTTTTAAACGATGCCGGAATTTAGACAAAACAGAGCGACGAAAAATTGGGTTATCGTTGCAACTGAGCGAGCTAAAAGACCGCACGATTTTTTAGTTAAAGAAGAATCAAAAGAACTTCCAGAATTTGATCCAAACTGTCCATTTTGCCCGGGCAATGAGCATATGACCCCACCCGAGGTTTACACGGTTGAGAAAAATGGGAAATGGTCAATCCGAGTTGTCCCAAATAAATATTCCGCTCTATCTCCGGATATTAAACTGAAAAGGGAAACAAGGCTTCAGTTTTTTAGGAAAATTACGGGCTACGGTTTTCATTATGTTATCATTGAATCGCCAAAGCATAATTTGACGATAGCGACGATGGAATCTGATGAGGTTTGCGAAATTTTCAAAGTGTATCTTGCTCTTTACAAAAATTTTATGAGTCATCGGGAATTAAACACTGTGATAATTTTTAGAAACAATGGCAAAAGGGCAGGGACTTCGCTCGAACATCCACATTCGCAACTTATAGCAACCCCGATAGTTCCAACTCACATAAGACATCTTCTCGAGGAAGCGACAAGATATTACGATGATCACGGTAGTTGTGTTTTCTGTGATATGATAGATATTGAATTGTATTCTGGCGAAAGAATCGTTTATCAAGATGACGATTTTGTTGTAATCGAGCCTTTTGCTTCTATTTCTCCCTTTGAGACTTGGATAATGCCGAGAAAACATAATGCTTGCTTTGGAAATATAACAGAGGAAGAGGCATGTAAAATTGCGAAAGTTGTGCGTTTGATTTTGAAACAACTTTATGATAAACTTAACAATCCCGACTATAATTATGTGATACATTCTTCGCCGTTTAAAGATGCGAATGAGGAGTTTTATCATTGGTATATTCAAATTTTACCGCGCCTTACAATTCCAGCGGGGTTTGAGCTTGGCTCGGGGGTTTATATAACGACAGCATTACCTGAGGAAACAGCAAAATTTTTAAAAATAAATAATGGTGGAAATTAAATGCGACTTGAATCATGCCCGCATTGTGGTAGACTTGGAACATTGCATAGGTCAAGGTCAAGGAATTTTAAAGAAAGAATGATAAAATTTTTCTTGCCCTATAAAATTTACAGATGTAAGGAATGTGGTTGGCGTGGATTAGTTTATGTTGGATTAAAAGAAAAACTTTTTAGTGGGGAACGTAGGAAGAAAATTGCAAAGTGGCAGATTTATTCGTTTTTGATATTGCTTTTGGCGCTTGTGGCTTTTGTATTTTTCTATTTTGAAGAAATCGGAAATCTGCTTGCACCGATTTTCAAAGAAATTTTGCAGAAATGAATATGAAGAAAGAAAACCAAGTTGAACTCGCACTTGATCTTGGCTTGACCTTAGAAGAATATGAAAGGATAATTAAACTTATCGGGAGGGAGCCCGGATTTGAGGAACTCGGGATGTTTAGTGTTATGTGGAGTGAACATTGTAGTTATAAAAATTCGATTTTGCTGTTGAAAACTTTACCAAGAAGTGGTGGACGATTGCTTGTCTCTGCCGGTGAGGAAAATGCCGGATTGGTTGACATAGGAGATGGGCTTGCGATCGCCTTTAAAATTGAATCGCATAATCACCCATCAGCCATAGAACCGTATCAAGGCGCAGCTACAGGCGTTGGCGGAATTTTAAGGGATATATTCACAATGGGAGCAAGACCTATAGCAATTCTCGATTCCTTGAGGTTTGGGGATTTGTCGAATCCAAGGGTTAAATATCTTTTCAATGGGGTTGTCAAAGGAATTGCTGACTATGGAAATAGTTTTGGATGCCCAACCGTTGCTGGCGAAGTTTATTTTGACAAAAGTTATAATCAAAATCCGCTTGTTAATGCTATGGCTGTTGGGATCGTAAAACATGACGAAATCGTTCGCGCAGTTGCAAAAGGCGAGGGCAACCCTGTTTTAATCGTCGGTTCAAGAACCGGTAGAGATGGAATTCATGGTGCGACTTTTGCATCTGAGGAAATAAGCGAGGAATCCGAATCAAAGAGGCCATCGGTTCAAGTTGGTGATCCATTTACGGAGAAACTTCTGCTTGAAGCTACGCTTGAGGCAATAAAAACAGGTTATGTGGTTGGGATCCAAGATATGGGTGCAGCTGGAATAACTTGTTCGACAAGTGAGATGAGCGCCCGCGGAAAAAGTGGGATGGTGATAGATCTTGATCTTGTCCCAACGCGTGAGGATGGGATGAGCACGTATGAAATTTTGCTTTCTGAATCCCAAGAGAGAATGTTGATGGTTGTTAAAAAAGGATTTGAGGATGAAATCATTAAAATTTTCAAGAAGTGGGATTTAAACGCTGTTGTCATAGGTTATGTCACAAACGATGGGAGGTTGAAGATAAAGAAAGATGGTAAAATTGTCGTAGATATACCTGCGGATTCGCTTGTCGTCGGTGGAGGTGCGCCTGTTTATACCAGAGAAGCAAAGGAGCCAGAATACTTAAAAGAAGTTAGAAACTTTAATCCCTATGAACTTGCGATTCCAAAAAATTTGAACGAGACATTTTTAAAATTAATCTCCTCTCCAAACATCGCGAGCAAAGAATGGGTTTATCAGCAATACGATACGATGATCGGAACTAATACTGTGGTTTTGCCCGGCGGAGATGCTTCTGTCATTAGAATAAAGGGGACGAACAAGGCTATAGCTGTTAAGACGGATTGCAACGCAAGATATGTTTATCTAAATCCATATCGAGGCACTGTGATAGCGGTTGCTGAATCAGCGAGGAATGTCGTATGCACCGGGGCAGAGCCAGTTGCAATTACAAATTGTTTAAACTTTGGAAATCCATATAAGCCGGAGATATATTGGCAATTTAAAGAAGCGGTTCGAGGGATGGGGGATGCGTGTAGGTTCTTCGATACACCTGTAACAGGTGGAAATGTAAGTTTTTATAACGAAAGTCCAGAAGGTGCAGTTTATCCAACGCCTGTAATTGGGATGCTTGGTTTAATCGAGGATTTGAAGTATGTCACGACCGCGAATTTTAAATCTCCGGGTGATTTGATAATTCTAATTGGTAAAAATACGGATGAAATTGGGGGTAGTGAATATCTCGCTTGGATTTATGGCAAAGTTTTGGGTGACGCGCCTGAAATTGATCTTGAACTTGAAAAGCGCGTTCAAAGAACTTGCCTTGAAGGAATTAGGCTCGGATTGATAAAATCAGCTCATGATGTTTCCGATGGAGGAATCGCAGTTGCGCTTGCGGAATGTTGTATTATCGATAAAGAAAATCTTCTCGGTTGCAAAGTTGAGCTTAAAGATGAAATTCGCCCGGATTTTTTGCTCTTTGGCGAGGGTCAATCGAGAATAATTGTGACAGTTGATGAAGAAGATTTGAAAAAGTTTGAGGAAATATGCGTTAGAAATAATGTCCCTTATTCTGTAATCGGGGTTGTGACCGGAGATAAAAAAATTAGGATAAACGATTGGATTGATGTTGATGTTGAAACCGTTGCGGATTTATACTATAATACTTTGAGAAGGATTATGGAGGTTATATAAAAATTTTGTGGGCCCTGGAGGACTCGAACCTCCGACCCGCTGATTATGAGTCAGCTGCTCTGACCAACTGAGCTAAGGGCCCTTGTTGTAGGTCAATATAAATTTAAAAAATCAAAACAAAAAAGTCAAGAAAAATTGACCTCGCGGTTACGCTCAATAGAATGGGTTGATGGCAGGGTTAAAATGATCGACCAAACTAAATTGCCCATTGAACTTGAATTTATCGAAACTGACGATTACAAAGTTGTGGCGGATGCGATAAGAAAGTTAAAAATTCGCGGTGCGCCTGCAATTGGAATTGCGGCGGGATTTGGTATTTATCTTGGGATAAAAAATTTCGAAGGCAATGATAAAGGGAAATTGAAAGATGTTTTTGAAAATGTTTGCGATGAATTCGCTCGAACTCGACCAACCGCTGTGAATTTGTTCTGGGCTATTGAGAGAATGAAAAAAGTTTTTTATTCAAATTTCGAACTCGGGATAGATGAGTTAAAGAAAAAATTGCTCGAAGAGGCGCTTGCGATTCAAGACGATGATATAAAAATGTGCAAGGCTATTGGTTTGCATGGTTCTAAATTAATTCCAGATGAAGCAAACATCCTCACTCACTGCAACACGGGATGGCTTGCAACTGGCGACTATGGAACCGCTCTTGGGATTATATATACTGCTTTCGAACAAGGCAAAAAGATAAGAGTTTATGTCGATGAAACGAGACCGCTTCTTCAAGGTGCGCGGCTTACAACATGGGAGTTGATGCAAAGGGGAATTGAAACGATTTTGATAACGGATAACATGTCTGCTTATCTTATGAAACTTGGGAAGATCGATTGCGTGATCGTTGGAGCGGATAGGGTGGCGCTTAACGGTGACACAGCAAATAAAATTGGAACATATAATCTCGCGATAGTTGCGAAATATCATGGCATACCATTTTATGTTGCTTGCCCGACTTCTTCGATCGATTTCAATATAAAAACAGGCGAAGAAATTCCAATTGAAGAGAGAGGTTCTGAGGAGATAGTCGAGATAATGGGGAGACGAATTGCCCCTGATGGAGTAAAAACATTTTCCCCAGCTTTTGATGTCACTCCGAACAATTTGATAACTGCGATAGTAACTGAA
>FWWM01013532.1_pt1 | contig 13136 bp, 21 predicted proteins | sample 2228351 | NCBI WGS metagenome assembly FWWM01 (sample SAMEA103939774, study PRJEB20133) | metagenome | reverse complement strand
TAGAAGGCACCTGTGAACAAAAACGCCAGCAACGTCCACACTATCAGCGTTGCCAGCGTGTCTGAAAGGTTATGTGTTTGCATCCTGACCAGAGCTCCCATTGTGGAAAAGGTATCGGTAAAAAGAGCGCTCGCGCTCAGCACCGGTCAGCCGTGGTCATTTACCATCAGGCTGCAACTCAAGGTCCGAGATGTTCGTTACGGTGGTCATGACGGTGACATCGGAATCGAGTGCGATGTGCAACCCGCCCGTAGCGCCAACGGCAAGCTCGGCCAGCAACGGCCAGTCGTAGAAAAGATGCGTGTTCATCGGCACCCACTCTCCGTCGTGCAGTATCTCCACCTCGTCACCACGCAATACAATAAGGCACTGCACCTCTTCCTGGATAGCGTGAGAGGCTTCTTCCGCTATCTGCATCAGCTTCTGGAGCTGACGGTAACGACGCTCATCCAGCCGAAGCCTCACCTTCTCCACAGGCCTGGGACCTGCCCAGGGGTAGTCTACATGCAATGCACTGCTCACATACATGGCTATCGCTTCCTCAGCACGATGATGTACTCTTCAGGGTAGGCTTGAACGTCCGAGTCGAATACACCGGCAAACCTGCCCGTACTGCTGTCCCTTGTCTGGGGCAGCACCTTACTGGGAATGATGCGCCTGATGATGCGTACCACATCTAACCCTATCAGCTGCGCCGTCTCGGCAAAGATTTGTGCGTTCTGAACCTCAACGCCCCTGAGAGTGGTGTTGCCGATGACGTAACAGCCGATGCCGCCAGGCTTGAGAATACGGTGTGTCTCTTTGAAGCAGCGCTCCATGTCAGCAAAGTAGACTGCCACACTCTGCGCCAGCTTCACATCACGTTCCATGAGTGCATCCACAACCTGGCGGGCGATCTGACTGCAAAAGTAATCGGAGCGCTCCACCCTGGCGGCTGTACCGATGAACTGTTTGCGATAGCTGCGCAGGTCCTGGAACTGACCCAGCGTTTTGCCGAGCCAGGCAAGGCTCAGCTGGTGTAGATCCGCATACTCGTAAGAGGTTACGTAAGGACTTGAGGTAATCTGGATATCCACCGTGCCGGACCGGCAGGGCTGATGAAACGCCTGGTCCTGCACGACGTTCAGATAGTACTCAGGATCCTCCCTCACATGTTCCGGAACTACCTCGTAAAGCTCTTTGTTGCCGTGCATCATTCTGGCGATATGTTGCTCAAACAGCTCGTAGGGATCAGGTATTGCCTTATCTTTCTTCCGTGCCGGTTTCACACTCCCGGTCTGCCAGTAGGAACAGGGTTTCAGGATATGGCTGAATCCACACAGCAGGAACCGCCTGACACGCTCGTCCGGCTCCCTCAAGATGAGAGCGAGCATCCTGCCGAGCTTTGTCCGTACGTCAGGAGCGAACCAGTACTCAATCAGCGGCTCATCTGGAACCACCGGATCTACAGGACTGCCAAACAGGCTCGAACTGTTATCCAGCGATATAAAGAACTCAGATACCCTTGCTTTGAGATACTCAGGTTCAATGGGCGTCGATTTAGCCCGCGTGATAAGGTTGGAGACAACGTTCACATCGGTACCGCTTACCCTGTAACCACGCACCAGAGCGCAAACGGCCGTGGTGCCGCTACCCATGAAAGGGTCGTTCACATGCACGTCAAACGACGTGTCGCCAACATACTCGTCCAGCAAGCGTTCCACAAGTTGAGGAATGAACTTGGCAGGGTAGCGATGATAGCCGTGTGTAAGATAGTTCGTCTGTGAGGGTGTGAGATCCTCAAACGACCAGGACGGGTCCGGAACGAGCGCTGAAAACATGCTCACTATCTGCTGAGCACCATGCTGAGTGTCCGACCGCTTCATATCAGCCGATGTCCGCAACCGATTTCAACCCGATTTCAAAAGTGCTGCCGCAAGCTCTGGCTCGCTGAGCTTCTGCAGCTCTTCCGGAGAGAACGACGGCAACAGATGGCTCAAAAACTCCAGGAACTCCTGACAGGACATGCCTGCCACAAAGCCAGCAGGATGCTTGACGGGAACCCACTCCATGAGGTTGGCCAGCGCCAGCACGCACCGCTTGCTCGCCCATTGCGGGTTCACTCTGGACAGAGCACGTGCATAACGCACCCGATCAAAGATCGGTATCTCCTCAATCCGTTCGTACATCCACTACCCTCCTGCAACGGTGGGATTCCACCCATAACGTGGCGGAATCTCACCCACTCAACATGTCCACCAACGCCTGTTTGAAACTCGCGTTCCGTCGGCAAAAACCTGCAATCTTCTGAATAGCCGACCTGTGGATCTGACCGATACGCGTCTCACTCAACCGGAAGACACGCGCTGCGTCCTTAAGCCGGGCAGGTTCACTGCGTCCACGATACAAAAACTCCAGCAGCGCATATTCCTGCTCCGTTACCAGGCTTTTCACACATCGCCAGAATGCGTCACAGCTCAGCCGCCACTCGCTCTCCGCAAGCTCGTCCTTTGCGGCAATGAGGCTGTTATGCAGACATGCGTTGTTCTCATCGTCCAGCGAGATACCGCAAAACAGGTTCTCGTTGCGCGCTGTGGCGTCGTTGGAATACACACGACGCGGCAGCGTGAGTACCCCGCAAATACCTCTGTACCAGTCGCGCAGCTCATGCTTGACCATCCGACAGAGAATCGTGGAGAACTGGTACTGCGGCTTCTCCTGCAGTACCAGAAGGCTCTTCCAGATGGCCAGCCGACCTATCTGGTCTATCTCTTCAGCATCTATCCGTCCACAGTGCCAGCGCCGCGCAATCATGTGGATAAGCGGACGGTGACGCCTGAGAAGTGCATCGATGTCAGGCTCTTCAGACATGCAGATCCTCCATCAAAGAGATGAGAAGGCTGCGGAAACCGGCGTTGTTGCGGCAATGCTCACGCAGCAGCTTTATCGCCTTCTGGTGCATCGCCCGCACCGTCCACGGCGACAGACCAAGCAGCTGCGCTACCTCAGGAGCCTCCAGAGGCTCCTGCCGACCGCGGTACATCGACTCAACCACACGATACTGCGCCGGGGTCAGAATCAACCGGAGATAGTCCCAGAAAACAGCAAGCCCAAGCTGAAGCTCCAGTTGGGCAATGTAAGGATAAGGGTCCTCAAAAAGATCGTACTTGCTGACTTCTTTACCTTCCTCGGTAACCACAGGCTCGTCCAGCGATTCCTTCAGGCTCACATTGAGAGCGCGCACCTGTGGATCGCGGTCGTAAATGAACCTGGGCACCGTGCACACGCCGGATACCGATGGATACCACTCCGCCATCGCACGCTTCATCTGGTACCCGAGCAACGTGGTAAAAGCATACTGCGGCTTCTGACGCTGCACCTCCAGCGCCTTCCAGATGGCTATCCTGCCGATCTGTTCCACCTCATCGCGGTCGTAACCCCAGGGCTCAAACTGCGACGCGATACGGTGGATGAGACCCGCGTGCCTCACCAGAAGACCGTCAATATCCACATCGTACTCCATGCCTGCCACCCTGCGGATTCAGCCTTTATCGTTTATTGGCAGGTTCAGCACCAAGATGTGGCCATGGGTACACGTTCTCCAGATCGATGTGTCGGTGGCCAAAGTACCAGTCCACCGCAGGCGGGTCGCTCAGCACGTCGCGCATCAGCTCGGCAAGGTCGGGACGGGATTTCAACCTGTTTCTGATAGTATCTATGGCCTTCCAGACGATGCTGTTGACGTAGTTCTCTTTGATACCCATCATCTTGCCTACCGTGGCACTATCCAGAGGCTCGTCCCGACCACGGAACTTGAGCTCAAGCACCTGGTAGTGTAAGGGACTGAGTAACGACCGGATGGCGTCCCAGAACTGCCCTGCGACCATCTCCCTTTCCAGCCGGTGCAGCTCGTTGCTGTCGTCAGGCAAAGTGTCCTTCAGGGTGACGTCAGGATCGTCTTCATCGGGTAACAACGCATCCAGCGAGAACGAAGAGTGTATGTTGGCCCGGCGCCACTGCCAGCGCTCATACTTGTTTGCCGTGAGCACCACCGGCCCGGATATCTGCCTGTACCAGTCCCTCAAACACTGCCGGAACCTCAACCCGAACACCGTGCCAAACGCATAACCCGGCTTGCGCTCAAGCACCTCCAGCGTCTGCCAGATAGCGATCCGCCCTATCTGCTCCACCTCTTCACGGTCATAATACTGGTCCTCCATCTGAGAGGCAATACGATGGATGAGCCAGCGGTAGCGATAGAAGAGATCATCTATCTGACGATCCAGATGGTCGTCGCGCCGGTCTGTACACATCAAGAAAGCCCTCCTCCCCAGATGCCTCCAGGGCACCTTCTGCACGATGTACACAGGTACTATTGGCAGGGATCGGAAGGCAGGACTTTAAATCAGATAACGGCAAAAACAGCATCAGTCGCCTTCATCAAAATCCGGCGCATTCTCGGGAGTGATAAGATTGTCCGGGTCAAAGGGCTTGCCTGTGTAGGGGGAGATATAGGCGTCCTTCTCGAAGAGCTGCTTGCACGCAGAGCACCAGTAGGCTTCGTGGTCAAGCCAGCGGGGTTTGACCTCCCTGAGATAACGCAGGTCACCAAACGGGTCGGTGGATACGGTGACCTGATCCGATTCGACGGTCAGCTCCTTAACCGCTAAGAACTGATAGAACGGACCCACTATCCTGAAAAGCGTGTTCTCCGATTTGCAAAAAGGACAAAAGACCATGTTCCACCTCCCTCAGATACCGCATTCCTGACGGCGCATGAGCTGAAGGTACAGCCAGAGCCACTGTAAGGTACTCACAAGATGAGGGATATCTTCCTCCTCAGGCACGCTCAGCCTGAACCTGGTGCCCGCAGCACCCCTGACACACCTGAAAAACCTGATATCCACGTGGCGGACACCGCCACACACCTGCACAATGAAAAGGCCGGTACCGATATCGCCATAGCTCTCCAGCAGCACGTAGAACCCTGACCCGATGTGAATGAAAGAACCGCTCAGCTCGTGGTCGTCCATCCGGTGGACCAGTTGCCGGAACCGGTACAGAACATCCTCCATGCCGACCTCCAGTCATCAGATGAGGTGCTCCTGTGCCGCCAGCCTGTCTGCTGCCCGGTTCTTCTCACGTGGGATCCATTCGAACCGAACATACATGCCGTGTGTCCTGGCTATGTTCAGCAGATGGTCGCGCAGCCTGCACAGGTTCGGTGAGTTAGCCTGCCATTCACCACGCGCCTGCTTGATAACCAGCTGAGAATCGCCCTGCAGGGTACACTCATGCCAGCCCAGAGCGGCGGCAATGCTGAGGCCCAGAATGGCAGCAAAATACTCAGCCTCGTTACAGGTGGCCTTACCTATCGGCATGCCAACCTCCAGCACGGATACACCGTTCTTGAGCAACACGCACCCGATGGTGGCCTGTCCGTTCAAACTGGACCCGTCGAACATAACCACCTTGCTGGAAGCCGGGTCGTTTTTCTGAGCGAGTGGCAGGTTTTGCACGTCTCACCTCACATTAAGAGTGCCCGATCGATGGCTTCCGCTACGGAACCTATGGACACGATGAAGTCTGAGGGCAACAAGATGCAGGTGTTCGTGGCCACAGGTGCGAGCAGCTCGACCGGGTCGATGATTACATTTTGCAGGCACAGGTAGAATTGGCCGTTGCAAGCACCAAGGTGAAGAACGGGCTTCCCAAACTGCACGGTGGAGCCCGGGGAATCGGGATTTACTGCCTGACTGTTGCCGGTCTCAGGGTCGATATTGGTGCCCTTCAGGCACACGTAAAACAGGTTGAGAGGCTCGGGCGATAACACATGCAGCCCGTCAGGTATCTGCGCGTCCCTGCACGTGCTAATATGTTGCGCAACCGCGGGCCGGATTGAAAAGCTAAGTGCAATCCAGTCCCGGCGGCTGGCCTGGCCGCTGAACCTCTCGAGTTCTCTGATGAGGCTTGCATCCTCTTCGATGTAGCGAAGCTCAAGCCCGACCCACTCCAGCACGTCGATTCCGTGCCAGCACAGGGTCTCTACGTCAGGAAGCGTCGCTCCGTAACTCTTCGGGTTCTCAGTAAATGCGACGTAGCAGTCCGCTTCCATCCTGTCCTGATAGAACATCATCCTGTAGGTTGCCACACAGGCGCTGTGGTCATCCCTGAAGGCGAAGGTCTTGAACCTGCACCCTTCCCTGACGTACTCTGTACGCACTGGTGCTTTCTCCCTCATGTCCTTCTAAACCGCGAGATCAGGATAACAGAACTGCATTCAAATCATCCCCTCAGCACACCCGCACTGACCTGCAGGTACCTCCGGTAGTAGCGATACAGCCGGGCCATGCCCGGCAGACAGCCTTCTCCGGCACCTGAGTTACCATACCACTCCTGAAGGGTCAGCCAGGCGTCGGCACCGATGGCTGTTAGAACCGCCTGAGCATCCCCGTTCGGGTCGCAATGTCCCACTGTGGCAAGTATACCCTGCCGGGAGCTGCTGCCGGGGGTGTAAAGCGCACCTCTCAGATACCCATCCTGCACGGTCCAGTCCCGAACAGGTACGAACTTACCGTTTACTACGGGCAGATTGTAAGGAATGCAGCGCAGGTTCACCACGACCGTGCTGAACTCTGCACCGGCAAGCACGGACTGTACGGGTATATCCACCACAGAGGTGGCCAGCTGCACCACCAGGTCCTCCAGAGTCAACCTCCTGCCGCAGCACTTCGGCCTGATACCCCATGCTCTGCTGATCTCTGTGCGGATAGGGTGCATCAGGCCCTTTGACCTGGCAAGTGCGTACAGGTCGGGCTCGTCCGTGCAGAGCGGATGCCACCTGAACGGGCGTACGGTGAAGTGCCATTGCGGGTACCAGTGCTGTACCAGGGCCTCATCACCCCGCAGGTGGTACAGTAGCACCTCGCCCCTGTGGGTGGTCACCACCGCGTGTGGTTCGTTTGCCCACTCCTCTATAACCCCGTAGTTGATCAGGTCGCCAAGCAGCACAGTATGCCTGGCGTAGACCGCACTGAGAAGTCTCACAAAAGCCGGGTCAGGCAGGGGACCCCAGTGGTAGATGGCAGTGAGCACGTCGGACCGGAGATCGTCACTCGACAGGCAGTACTGACGCAGGTACTCCGATACCTCTTCCCAGAGCGTGTGCAGGTGCGCGACTGGCAGGGGCTGCGTGGCAGCTGAAGGCCTGATCTGCTTCAATACCGCGTGGTCCTGTTTGCCCAGGATGTACCTGCCCCTCCCGAACGCCGTGTGTACCCTGCGTTTCACTCTGCCCGCAAGGTACTCCGTGCGTTGCAGTGGGGCTGCGCCCTGTGGGTCTCCGTCTTCCGGACCCTCACAGAACATGAGCGCCCAGCGCGACTCGGCGGTCAGCCAATCGCAACGGGTCAGCTCGCGCCAGATTTCAGTCACGAACGAGCGCCTCCTGCAATGGGTGCCAGCCCAACCTGTGCCACCCCACAATCATCGAACAAAGACCCCCCTTCACGTTGCCGAACTGCTCCAGGATAGCTTCCAGCGACATACCGTCCTGGTATATCGCCAGACGGTACAGGTTGGGCAACGTCGGATTGGAACTTGGCTTGAACGGCCGTCCGTCTTCACGGATGAATATGGGCTCCACAGCCTCGGGCTTGAGGGTGATGGTCACACTGGCGTGGAAGCCCTGGTTGTATCTCACCATGGCCAGGTAGACGCTGCGGATGTATTCAGAAAGCTCCTGGTCCAGAAGTACATCGTAGACGTACGTTTCAAACGTGATGTCGTTATCGTAAAGGTTGAAAAGCACCTCTTCAAACCTGATCCGTACCATCGTTTGGCTCCAGCTCATCAAGAAGTAGCTGCGATTCCGCTTCCATCCCCTCGGCCTGGAAGCGCAGGGTGGCATAGTTGGTGCCGATCACCTCGAGATATACCATCTCCGGTATGAGCGTCTCGTCGTCGGCGGCAAACAGAGATTCGGCAGTTTGCCAGCTGCCATTCACGAAGTAGCTCACCTCGTCCAGATTGAGAGGGATCGATACACCGGGTCGTGAGATAAGACCATAACGTATCATGACCCGGCGGCAGAGGGGGTTCACCCTCCGTATGAGCTGCATCGTGGTCTCACGCAGACGCAGCATACACCGTTGCGTATCAAACGGTTCGCCGGTGTGGGAGTACAGTAACCTCATGTTGAGAGGTGAAGAGGTGTAGCGCATTGCTGGATACCCCCCCCCATGTATGCAGTAAAGCTGTGGCCTCCATCGGATTGCGCGTCTCTCACACTCATGGAGTATATCCTGTCATATCCCAAGCCTCTTACAGGAAGGTCCGGTTCAGCACTTTCAGGAACGACCGTCGGCCTGCGCTGCTGCTGTGAACCACCGGCCCACGCTCGTACAGCGCGACCATCAGGTCGAAGGTGCACCTGCTCGTCTCTCAAGCAGGAGCCTGTGGAGTATCTCCTTCCTGTGCATCAACGATACCTCGCTGTATGATGCTGGCATAGCGCCTGATCGGCTCGGCAACAGCCTCCAGCGGGGCGTCAAACTCGAAGTGCTGACCCCCGCTTGCAATGAGCGCGCGCAACCACGCCCTGTCGCCCTCGTACACGACGAGGAGCTCCTGGAGCACATCGTTGTACTCGACAAGCCCAAACAGCAGATGCACAGGGTCCAGATCGATGGTTCTCTCCGGTGTGGTGACCCGTAACGCTTCGAGCTCCACAGTCACATATACGGGGGCGCCGTCCGGCGCAGAACCGGGATGGATGAATAGCTCCTGCAGGGCGTCCCACGCGAATTTCATGCTTATCGTGACGGCAAACTCCGGGGCCACCTCACACATCATGTGCAGGGTGGTTGGAGGCTCAAATTCGAGATGTGCGTTTGCCATACCGCTCCTCAAATCCTCAAAAGTCCAGACCTAACATCAGAGGCAGCAGCGCCAGTATCAGGATGATGAACCAGATAAGAAAGAACAGGCAGCCCGCCTTCTCGCTGGTGGTCATAGCCCGCGTACCTCCCGCCGGTCTCTTAGCAGGTTCCACAGGTGGTCCGCGTCCTCTTTATCCAGCGCGTAGACCTGTACCGCCGATAGATGGGCAATGAACTCCGAGCTGCCGGTATGCATGGCTAACTCGCTATCCGGCAGCCCGCTAAGCCTTTCCCGGATCTCCTGCTCCTCAGGCTCACAGCCCAGCCTGACCGCCAGCTCTTCGAGATATGTGCCCCAGGCGTATTCCAGCGCGTCCACAAAGAAATGGTGTTTGACCATATACAAACCTCCATTTGGTTGAGACTATGCAAAAGACATCAACGTCACCATGTATGCCAGCCCTCAAGCCCAATATCTGCCGGATGGCGGAAGTAATAGTGACCACCGGCATCGTAACGTAACAGCAGCATATCCCACAGCGGACGTGCCGTGCGTAACACTTCGATGATCTGCTCGTTACCCGACCAGCCGCAGGTGTGATAGGCCCATACCCGTCGCAGCTCACCGTTCACTTCGACCCGCTCCTCCCCGCACGCGTGATAAAGATTGGACAGGAGCGCCTTATAGAAGGCCTCAAGCCTGATGTTGCCTGTGCGGGCATCCGTGCCGGGATGGTAGAGTATCAGCAACAGGTTGGTCAAATCCCAATCATCAGGTTGACCGTGTACGTCAAACAGAATACGTTCGGGCTGACGTATCTCCTGCGGGATACTGCTGCTCAGCATCTCCAGCGCTTGCTGTAAAACGGCAACCACACCTGCAACATCGTTCGGTGCAGTGCATTCGCTCAGCCTTTGAGTAACAGCCTGAAGCTGAGCTGCAGAGATTACCAGGTCCTTCATGCCTGTGCACCACCGGCAACGGCGTTTACCACGGCACGCATCTCGCGTTGCAGCTGCCTGATATCGATGGGCCTTGCTGTGAAACAGGTACAAATGTACCTGTCCCACGGCAGCGTCACCTCGATGTGGAACAGGCCGCTGCGTCCCAGAACAATGTGAGCGGTACGAGTGGCGTCCGGTAAGGGAGTGCCATGCACCAGCAGATCGTATTCCTCTTCAGGAAGCCATATCTGGATGTTCTGCACCCTCGGAATACGCAGTATCGCACGAAGGCTGGATTTCAGTGCACCCAGCGTCTTCATCGATAGCCTGAGCCGAAGGTGGGTCGGCACACCGTCGGCAGTTGTATCCACGCTACCGTTCTCATCTTCAATGAGGTGCGATAACTCGTAAAGGGTCGGCAACGGATACAACGGCTCACAGGGACGTGAGGCAAGGTCGGCCTCCGCGACTTTTCTGTATTTGGTCATTGCCACCTCCAGGTCATGCCAGCACACCGTGCATCATGTGCACCAACCGCTGCTGCTTGACCTTTATATCATGATACCTCACCGGCAGCAAATCTGCCAGTCGCATAAGCGTGGTCTGCACATGGTGCAGGATCTGCAGAAACTCACCCGTGCTGTTGCGCTCTATGGCCAGAGCCTCCGGCAATAGCGTCTCAAGACTGTGGTTGAAGCCCACAGGGTATACCGCAGGGTCGTTGCCGTAAGACCAGACGATGAATCTGGGGTAGCCGTACGTGGTAACAGATGCAACGTTCAGCAGATGACCGGAGCCGCGCAGCATGATCTTGCCGGAGACGAACCCACCGTGCATGGGCCATTGCAGCGACAGTACGATATGGTGCATCAAAAACTGCTGTGCGGTCATGTAATGGTATCCAAACAGCCGCCTTATGGAATCCTGAAGCCCCTCAACGGACATCAGCTCCGACAGGTCCACCACAGGCACACTGGCCTCGCCGCCCAAGCCGGTAGCGGCGCTGAAATACGCCGCCTGATCGGTATACAGCGGGTAACGCTTCCACGACGAGATCTGGTAGCGGTCAAGCGGCAGCACCGGCGTGCTGGGGTCAGGCAACCTGTCGGGGAACCTGACCAGCACACCCTCCTCCGTCATCGTGGCACTGCCGAACGTGCCGTCCTTTGCCACGAACACCACCTGGCGTTCACCTGTAACGGCAACCTTGCCGTATCCGCCATGCCTGGCCATGGTGTTCAGCGCGCAGACCGTGCACAGCACCAGGTTACCGCTGGCCGCGTGGATGTCTCCGAGCAGTTCGGAGAGCATCTCGATGTAGGGCATCGCGGATGGGACTACCTGCGAGCTCGGCCTGTAACCCTTAACGAGCTTCGTTTTGACCTGCTTATCCTGATGACGGCGCCGGTAACGTTCAAGGAACTCGAGCAGCCTGGACTCGCCTGTGCCCAGTAACGGATGAACCACCACCGTGAGATCCTCGGACTGCAGAACGTAGCCTGCGTATATGTCTGGCTGGCTGTCGTCCGATGGGATATCGAGCTCGCCGGGATAGTTGCCAGCCAGCGTGGTAGAGGAGGTGCGCCTGCGGAAATGACCCCCGCTTGTTACGTGTTTTGGTGTACCGCAGCGGTCACTGACCAGCGCGGCCCAGTTGAGGAGGTTCAGGTAGTTTTGTGCTGGAACCATTGCCGTACCTCTTCAAAATCGGTAGCCACCAGCTCCGGCAGCTCCATGAGCTCATCGGCGTACCAGAGCGGCCGTATCGTCAGGCTCCTGTCCGTTGCGGTGCAGTAAGTAACGAACCTGATAGCCAGACCGTTACTGTAACGCACGGGGTCCATGTACTCGTGCACGCTGTAAAAACTTAGCTTCCCATCGGAGCAGCTCGTGCTGAGCGGCGCGGCTACGAGCTTCCCGTAACGGTGCAGCACGTTCAGCATGTACAACATCTTGAGCGCAGCACGCCTGGACGACCCCGTCAGGAGGTCGCTTACAGCTGCGCCCTTAAAGCAACGGCCCAGCCATTCAGGCGGTTCGCGCAGTATACGCTCTTCAAACCTCGGGCCGGCTCTGAGGGAGAACTGCATGCGTTCCCGGATCTGCTTTGCAGGCACCGTCAGCCAGAACACCGGATGCCGGGCTATGTGCTTCAACTGACGGTAGGTCTTTTCCATATGATCGGCGAGCAGGCGCACCATCTTCAACAGGTGCCCGTCACTGAGGTCATCGGTGACCGTGTATACCATCGGCCGGAAGTGGCGATAACTGTAGCCGCTACCGTGTTCCATCAGCAGCCGCTGGTAGAAAAGTACCACGTCGCCGGTATACGGGTGCCAGATACCGTTACCGGCAGGCGCGCCCACTCTGTCCACAGGGACATATGCCGAAGCGAGATGCGACAGTATCGATAGATACCGCGCACGCGAGGTAACCTTGCTATCCATAGCAGTCGCCTAGTGTCCGTTATCTTCGCTACTATCCACCCACACAGACAGATAGTTATCCAGACCCATCTGCTCGATCTGCTCAAGCTGCGACTCCGCCCAGAGCAGATGACGCTCCTCCTGAGCAACATAGGGCTCCAGCAACTCCACCGTGCCGTGGTCGCGCATCTGGTGCGCCAGCTGGATGCTCTCGTTGTAACCGCGTATGGCATCCGATTCGGACTCCACCACGTTGCGCAGCATCTCGTCCACCGTGGTGCCGACCTTCACCGGTCCCATGCTGATCTGAGGGAACCCGCCCAGGAAGTAGATGCGGTCGATGAGCTCCTCCAGATGGTGCATCTCCTGGATGGCATAGCTTGCCATGACGTCGTGCAGCTTCTGATAGCCCCAGTTCTTGCATAGCCCGGCCTGAACCACCCACTGCACAATGCCGGTAAGTTCCTCGTTCAAACGCGTGTTGAGCGACTTCACTATCTCGGGATTGCCCTGCATATTGACCTCCTTGTGTTGAAGTTGAACTGCACAGCCGCTACCATATTGGCTGCAGCTGCGGACTAAAGCAGCAGTCCCTGCTGGAGGTCGCTGATGGCGGTTATCATGGCCTCAGGTATCGGTAACCTCACCGTGCTGTGGCTGCGGTGCCAGTTCGCATGGTCGACCCAATCGAAGTCCAGCACGAGGTCAATAGCAGCGCCGCAAACGGACAGAGTACATCTGATGTTTGATATCTCCACATACTTACTGCTTCCATAACTGTGATGACATGTGGCACCTGCAACGACGCCACCGTCAAAGTAGGGGAACCCGGCCTCGGGCACCATGTCGTACCGGTACCTCAGACCTGCACGTGCAAGCTGAGCAGCTTCCGACAGCTGGTCCAGAG
>FWWM01009924.1_pt1 | contig 13136 bp, 13 predicted proteins | sample 2228351 | NCBI WGS metagenome assembly FWWM01 (sample SAMEA103939774, study PRJEB20133) | metagenome | reverse complement strand
CTAATCTCGCCGTTTGTCAGCCTAACCCGGACCTCCGCGGGCTTGAGGAGGAGGGCTGTGCCGTTGCCTAAGTCCACGAATCTCTCCCCCACGGCCACCGCCGCCCCCGCCTCTACCCACGTCTTATTCACGCCTAGGGGGGTTTTGAAGACCAGGGCGTAGTACATTGTGTAATTCGGCCTCGCCGTGGCGGGCTTTGTCACGTCCAGCGACACAGGCGCCGTTTTAAAGGCGGTGCCGTTGGCCAGCTCTACAAACCTCCCCGGTATCTCCAGCCGCCCGTAGGCCCAAACCTCCTCGACGCCCCATGGGTACTCCACGGCAACTCTATACTCCACCCGCTCCACCTCCGCGGATACCTCCATAGGGCCGCCCACGTAGGCAGAAACAGGCTTATACCAGTAGCGAGTTCCGTTAACCACCTCGGGAGGAGGCCGCCAGACGAGGGTGGAGTTCGCATCAGCCGCGACCACGCGGACCCCAGCGGCGGTTCTAACAGCCACGGGGTATTTAGTGCAGGCAAGCGACCCCGGCCCCATGGCCAAGAAGCCGTCCCAAAACGGCGTCAATGCGCCCCTGACGACGGGCTCCCCCACGGGACATTTGAAAAAGGCGCCTCTAACCACCGCCAGCCTCCTCCCAAAGACGGCCACCTCCACCTCGGGATTGACCACGACCTTAGTCTCCCTAGTAACGCCAGGGCCCACCGACGCGCTCACACCGTCGAATGAGATTGAGGCTTGGAGGCGGCGGGCGTCTCTGTAGGCCAGAGCAAAGCCACTGCCGTGGCTTGCCACGTATTTAGGCGGGGCAAGGGTGTCGTTGCCTATGAAAAGCCACGCCTTGCCGAGCGGTTGCAACGCCTCGGCTGGGTAGGTGGCGGCGATAAAGGCCATGGCCGTAGTTGGATAGTCTAGAAGCTCGTAAGGCCCTGTATAGAGCCAGGGCTCCCCCTCAGTGCGGTAGGCGTAGACCAGCTTGCCGTCTGCCCAGATCTCCACCCGGTCTCTCAGCGCAACTGCCGTTATATTCCTCGGCGGGTCGGAGGGCCGGCATGTCATGTTCTCATAGCCCCACATCCAAGTGTAGGCGTAGTTCCTTGTCTTGTACCACCACTCTTGTTTGAAGCGGAGGTATCCGATGCAGAAGAGGTTTGTCCCGTTGTAGAGGTAGTTGTAACTGGCACCGATAATTACCACCTCGGCGCACTCGGGACAGGGGTCAGTGGCATTCCATGCATTAATACGTGCGGCGTAGTACTGCACGTTTTCAGCCACTTTCACAGCCTTTACAACGGGACCGTTACCTAGCTTAACCGCCACGTGGAGGCCGTATGAAACAGAGGCGCGTAAGATAAGGATACCCTCGCCAAGCCCCTTATGAAACGTCCACAGCTTCCACCTAACCGACCTCTTGGGATCCAGCTGGGGGACGTCGAAAAGCGCCATAGCCCTCTTGTACACATACTCCAGAGTAGTGCCGTTGGGAAGCCAGGCGGAGGCCACCACGCCGGGGAGAGAGTCATAGTGGCCGCCTTCAACATAGTCGTCATAGTACACAAAGCTCTCCCGTCTATACTCCGCCACTAGATAGAAGCCGTCCCTGTAGTGCTTGGGCGAGTAGACTACGAACTGGGCTATTGCGGCTACAGCCAGGAGTATTACCCAGACCAACCCCTTCACGTCTAGAAAGACAAGAAGGGTTTAAAAGAAAAAAGCGCTGAATTAAAACGTCTCGATTATTTACACCTTACTACTTTGTCACTAGTATTAGGGTCTATTTCGTTGATTCCGCATACCTTTCCTTTGTCTGGGTCTGCGTTTGAGTAGGTGCCGTGTCCTCTTCTGACTACGTACAATATGCGTTCTTCGTGGCGGGTGTTTATGTTGCCCTTGCAGTCAACTTCTGTTATCTTGAAGCGGCCCCAGACCTCGGTGCGGTATGTGCCGTCGGGGTTCCACTGGAAGTCTTTCTGTGTATGGCTATTAAGCGACTCACGTCTCACTGGGTGACACGTAGGAGAGGATAGTGTGATGGACACCGGCGTCCCGCGGCCACACGAGGCGTCTATTTTTGTTACGATTAACTGTTGTTTGTAGAATGAGACTAGTTTGCCGCCGTAGTACAGCTCGGCGCCGAATGTGGAAACGTAATCGCGGTAAGGCTCTGCACACCGATCGTAAGCGTTGGCGTCTATGTAGAGTAGATACGGCTTGACGCCCTTGGGGCTTATGTCGTAGAGGACGGGCACTGAGAACTGCGTCCCGTTTTTAACAAGCTGGGCATCTCCAGGCGGGGCCGCCGGCACGGACCCGGCGTCTCCTGGGTAGTCTTTTACATAGGCCCTGGCGTAGGTCCCGTTAACCAGCTCAATCCACACAGCGCGTATTTTAGACCCGCTGAAAAACGGCCCGGGGTCTGTATTGCTGAGGGGGTAGCCGGCGTATGTCTCCAGTCGGTAGACTGTGATTTCAACTGGCTTCCCATCGCGGCCCACCGCAACGGGGACCCGCACCTCGAAGAACACCGTGGTGTCGTACCTACGATATACTAGAGTCGCCCCGGCGCCGGTGCAACTGCGGCCTTCGGACAAGATGTAGAGGCTTGGCCCCGCCGAGGGGCAGGTGAGCTGGGCGTTGGATTTGATTAACAACGCGCTGTCGTAGTTGGTGCCCGGCTTGTAGCCCACCAGCGCGGCCCAATATTTGCCGTCGGGGGTTAGGTATGTGACTATAGGCGATTTATAGGTTTTAAACCCCGGCACAGAGCCGTCCCAGTAGTAGGGGGTTCTCCGCTCGTACGTCCTCCCGTCTGGGGTCCTAATGCGGATGTAGCCAGTGGATATCTCTACCGCCGCGTAGCCCCCCGGCTTGGCCAGGGCTATGAGCACTGACTCGTTTTGCGCAATGCTGAAGCCGGGCACCCCCGCCGATATAAGCCAGTGGGTGTAGTTATTCCTAGCCTCCACGGCGTAGATCCTCACCGGGGACAGCCCCGCCACTCCTTGGACAACTGCCTGGCCGTATACAGGCTTGCCCCCAATCTCTAAATACTGGGGGCCGCTGGAGGTGGCGTTTCCCACCACCGACATAGCCGGGAAGGCGTAGATAACTATTGGACCAGATGTACCGCGGTAACCGTAGTATACCTTATACAAATTTGCATTACTATTTTCAACGTATGCCACGGCGACGCCGGTCTTACCCAGATTTTTGCAATTGTACGGATTATCAATTGTGCCGGGGCATACGAGAATGTCTCCGTAGGGAAATCTGAGATACACAGTAGGCGAGACAGTACTAGACGACCGCCACGTCCTAGTCCCCACGTACTGCGGGTTGACGATACTAACCACTGTGCCGCTGTTTGGCTCAAGCCTCCCGTTGACGTAGCCGAAACTGTCTGTTAAAAACGCCCTATACGCCACCGCCAGTTTTACCCAATCCGCCTGGCTGAGAGACCAAGCATTTTTCGTCCACACGTCGCCAACTGGCCAGATGTATAGGTAATCCCCCGGCATAAGCGTCCCGACGAAGTTAAGCGGGTTGCTCCTAAACGGGTCAAATAGGCTGAAGTGGAGCCCCCATGAGCCTGCCGGCGCTGTGTATATAAACAGTGGCCATTTCCACGTGTTGTACAGCGCTATGTAGGCGGTTCTGCCGTTGTCTCCGACGTCTACTGCCAGCACTGAGTTGTTGAGAAACTCCAAGTAGGTGAAGACAAAGCTGGCGTAGGCGTTGGCCTCTGCCTGGATTTGGTTTAAATCCACGGCATACCCGACGTAATCCGTTGTAAATCTAATCTCACGGGGGCATACCGCTTTGAAGGTTAGCGCTCTAGAGGCGGAGCCCCGGGCTACTTCTATTACAACTGTGGAGTTGCACCTGGCTAGGAGGGGCCTTCCGGAGTAGTTCAGCCATACCGTCTTGCCGTACGGCGCGGTTGCCGCCGTGTAGTACTCCTTTCCATCTACGAGGACTCTGGCGATTTTTACATCGGCGAAGGAGGCCTGGGCGCCTAGCCAGAAATGCGTCGTGTTTACAGGCTTGGCCATGGGGTAGACGTAGGCCACGGCCCAGTCGGCGGCTTTCTGCGCGTCTTGGAAATGCCACACAACTATCCCCCCCACGGCTATTATCAAAGCCGCCAAGGCGGCCATAGCCAACAGCGTAAACACCTCCTGTATGTAAAGCCCGGAGGAGGCCTAGTGTTGAATTAACCCTCCACCGCGTAGTAATACACCGTGCCGTTGTAGTAGGCACAGTAGGAGGAGCGGTTCCACTCCCGTCTCAAGACGCAGTCTAGCGACGGGTTTTCGTAGGGCTTTGAAAGGGCGTCGACAGCAACTACAAGCCAGTAGAGGGCCAACGCGGCGAATATTGCTAAGAGGACGAGGGCGAGGAAAAGAGGCGCCTCCATGGCCGGAGACGAGCCGTGGAAAATGTTGATTAGGAGGATAACGGGGATCAGTAGGTGGTAAACAAGAGGCCAATTCCCCTTTCCTGAAAAAGATCCTGAACGCCAGACTTTTCGCTTTCCTGATCCTGAAAATTTCAGGATCCTGAACGCTTTCAGAACGACGTTTCAGGACAAATTTCAGGAAATGGCAACCGGCGCGACGAGGGCGGCGAGGGGGACTGGCCTGCCTCTGCCCCGCCTCTCAGCGGGGCCGGATGGGGTGAACTCTACATACTCTATGACGGGCGACCGCGAATACAGCAGATAACCCCCGCCCAGCTCTATATACGGAGTGCGGGGCCTGACTTGGGAGGAGATGTGCTTCACATATACGACTTGTCCTCTGGCCTTCAGCCACCGCCAGAGCCTTCTGACGTGTTTACAGTTGGCCTTACCGCATCCACACACAAAACTGCCGTCGATGCCGCCGCGCCATTGGACGTAGTAGCCGTCGACATACCACGTCAACCTATCTATTCTCAGAATCACAGCCGCAGAGGCGTAATTCCAGATTTTGATTTACACGTAAAACGTCATGTTGGCTGTTTTCAAAACGTGGATGGATGCAGAAGAGGCGCGGTGGTTCGCCTTACGCCTTCGCAAGTTTTTAGCCGCAGAGCTGAGGAAGGAGATAGTCCTAGCCCCCCTGGATCAAGCTGAGCAATATGAGAAAAATGGCGAACTGGCGGTACTTGTCACTGATAAAGAGGGCAGACCAGTGGCGTTACTAACAGCCTTGCTCTAACCCACTCCCCTTTTTCCCCCCTTTCCTGAAATTTGTCCTGAAACGCCATTCTTACGTCGTTCAGGATCCTGAAATTTTCAGGAAACACCCAGCGGAAAACTCGGCATTCAGGAAAAATTTCAGGACAGGGGGACCGGTTCAAAATTTGCCCCCCTCCCCCTTCTGCCATGAGGGTATCCGCGAGGCAGTTGCGGAGGCTGGTTTCCACCGCCACCCACACAACTTCAAAATTGGAAACACAGTGGAAGGGGCATGAAGGTCTACAGAACACTGGTTATAAAAAGGAAAATAGAAGAGATACCGCCGGAGCAGTTGACGCGTTTTATAGAGGTGCAAGAGGCGTTTAGACGGTGGGCCACCGGGTGGTACAAGTCGGGGTTTAAGGCGGCGGCGCCTGCGGAGAACCCGTTGAAGTATTTTGCGAATGAGCTTAAATATGCACTGAAGCTTCTACCAACAAACGGCCTTAAAAACGGCGTGTGGAAGGTTCCTCTGGTATTTAATACGCAATTGCGTATAAACAATGAGAAAGATATGAGCAGGGGTGTCTTCGTTGACTTGCCTAAGGGAGAGGTAAGGATTAGAAAGTGGGGAGGTACTATCGCCGTGAGGCTTAGGGACTCTGAGGCTAAGTGGATTGTGGAGAGGGTAAAGGAGGGTGGGAGGCTTGTGCTAGCTCTTGCGTGGGTTGGCCGTGTCAAGCGGATGAACATTACGACGTTCAACCTGGCGCTGGTGTTTGCCAGAAAGGTAGTGCAATACCAGCCCAAGCGCCTATTGACAATTGATCTCAACGCCTTGCATAATGGTATTGTAATTGCCACTGTTGAGAGGGAGCGCGTATTGCAGAAGGGCGTATTGAGGCCAGATGTAAATGAGATAAGTCGTCTACAGAATAACATATCACGGCTCGACTCCCTCTGCGCCGAGGTAGGCGAGCCGTATTGTAAAAAGGCCACGACGGTGGGTAGCCGCCTCTGGCGTTTATTACGTCGGTTTGAAGACGAGGTGGCAAAAAAGCTGGTAAAACTAGCGTTACAATACAAAGCCGCCATTGTAGTAGATGTACCAGAAGACTTCTCGTTGAGACAATTGAAGGAGGGGAAATACACACCGAGTAAGAAGATCTACCTCAACTTGGGCAGGCTAAAGAGGAGAGTGAAGGGATTGGCCGAGTGGTACGGCGTGCCATATCGCGAGGATAGGCTGTACAGCACCATCTGCCCCCGCTGTGGTGGAAAGATGGAAAAGTTGCCAAACCGCCGCGTTAAATGCCAACAGTGCGGCTTCAAGGCGCCGAGGGATGAGGTGCCAATATTGTGGGCACAGAGGCGGTTTTCCAAACTGGCCCAACCCCCCTCTTTTTCCCACCCCGTCCTTCTTTTCCCCACTCCCTACGTAGGTTAAGGAACTGGCGAGTTAAAGCCTCCCTTGGATTGTAGCGACGGAGAACTACTACGCCCTTCAACGTTAGGACAAAACGCGCAATTCAACAATGGGAAAGCTAAACGCCACAGGCCATTCAACATTGAAACAACTGAACGGCACCTTTCATTCAACAACACCTTCTCCTTTCCTGAAATTTTTCCTGAAAACCGAATTCCCCGCCGGGAGTTTCCTGAAAATTTCAGGATCAGGAAGTCGCAAAACTCGCCGTTCAGGAAAAATTTCAGGACGGCGCATAAGCGTCGCACTGTCCACAGCGACAAAAATCAAAAATACTGGTATGAACTACATCTACATGAAGGTACTGCCGCCCCCCACCCCGCGCCGGGCCACGCGGGGCGGCCCCCACAAACGGGCCGAAGGCGGGGAAAGCCCCATCGGGGCAGAACCCGCCGAGGGGGCCGGCAAACCTCCGGGCGCGGCCCCGCCCCAGGAGCCACCGGCCACCTGGGGCCCCGTGCCCCCCGGGACGCCCGGAGAGTAGAAAGGGGGCATCCGCGCCCCACAACTCCATTAACACCCGGCGGTACGGCTTTTGTAAATAGGAGGCCCTTACCATATACACAGTCGCCTTGACGCCGAATAGAGAGGCGGCAAAGGCCACTGAGGAGCCCCACTGGCCTGCCCCCGTCTCAGTGGTGACTCTGTCGACTCCCTCCCTGGAGATGTAGTAGAGTTGTGCCACAGCGGTGTTGGGCTTATGGCTACCGGGCGGGGACACCCCCTCGAATTTGTAGTAAATCCTAGCGGGGGTTTTCAAAGCCGCCTCAAGCCTCTTGGCCCGGATGAGAGGCGTCGGGCGCCATATTAGGTACACCTCTCTCACCTCCTGGGGTATGTCTATCCACCTCTCGCCGCTGAACTCCTGCTTCGCCAGCTCTTTAGCAAACAACACTTCGAAATCCCTCGGCCCCACAGGCTCGCCGTTTGGCTTGAGATATGGCGGTAGCGGCTTGGGCAGGTCGGGGACGATGTTGTACCACCGCCGGGGCACCATCCACTCGTATTGGGGGGCACGGGACATGGAGAGGGAAAACGGCTATATTATAACCATTACTCCACCGCGTGTTTGAGAGCAAGAAAGAGCTTGAGCTCTTCGTTGAGAAACTGCCGGTTTTTAAGAGGCCGAAGTTGAGGCTTGAGCAATACCCCACAGACGCCCCCTTAGTGGCGACGGCGGTGTGGGACGCGTATATGAGGGGCTTGCTGACAGAGGTCTTAGACTTGGGCTGCGGCACTGGGCGCTTTTCTCTGGCGGCCGCCGCCATGGGGGCCCGCCGCGTGTTGTGTATAGATATTGACCCAGAGGCTATACAAATTGCCAAAGAGACCGCGGAGGCCCTGGGCCTCGGCGCTGTGGATTTCCTCGTCGCCGACGCCACGAGGCTTTGGCTGGGCAGGAGTTTCGCTGTGGTTTTTCAAAACCCCCCATTTGGGATCTGGTCGGGGAGGGGATCGGACATAGCCTTTCTCCAAACCGCGTTGAGACACGGAGAGGTGGTTTACACAATTCACAAACTCCCAACGTTAAACTACGTCTCGGCCAAGGCTGAGGAGCTCGGGGGCGTTCTTAAAGTGTTGGAAAGGGCTGTTATTACGATTAAGCCAATGTACCGCCACCACCGCAAGAGACTTCACAAAGTGGAGGTTTTCCTCGCAGTAGTGCGCCGAAAAGCTTAAAAACTAGGCGGGAGGTCTTGCCCATGGCTTATATACCCGTGCAAGTGCGCGCGCCGAGGGTGTCCAGAAGGGCCACGGCTATTTTCGTCGCGATAGTACTGGCGTTTTTAATTGCCGCCGTGGTGGCGGCGCTGTCAGTCTTCTCCCTCCCCGCGGGCATCGTCGCGGTGGTGGTGGACCCGGTCTCTGGCACTATCAGCAAGCCCGTGGTAGGCCCGGCAGTTGGCTTTAAGGCGCCGTGGGCCTACTTAATAGAGGACACTTATGCCATTGAGGTAATTGAGTTCGCGCAGAGGGAGAGGGCCTCGGGCCGCTGGACTTTCTCAGCCCCCGAGGTCTTGACTAAAGACGGAGTGATCGTTACAGTGGAGATGGTAGTGAGGTATAGAATTGTGCCGGAGAAATTCGACGAGCTTGTGAGGAAATTCCCCCAGGTGGATTACGACGATAAAGTGTTAGTGCCCAAGGCGCGCCAGCTCATCCGCGACATAATTTCAAAGGTGACTCTGGACTACTTAATAGCGAATAGAGATCTCATCGCGAGGCAAATAGAAGAGCAGTATCGGTCCTCCATTGAGAACGACTCCACTCTCTCGGGGCTTGTGGTTGTTTTAGACGTCAACGTGTTGAACTTCATCTTGCCGCAACAAGTCACAGACGCCATTAATAGAAAAGTGGCGGCTCAACAAGACGCCATAAGGGCCCAGTTCGAGAGGCAGAGGGTGGAGGAGCTGGCCAGGGCTAACTACACGCGGATAGTTCTGGCGGCAATGGCTGAGGCAAACGCCACAGTCACAAGGGCCATGGCCCAGGCGAGGCAGATAGCGCTGCTTGCAAACGCCACTAAAACCGCCATTGAGATGATAATTAAAGCAGCGGGGGCCAACGCCACCGAGGCGGCCCGCCTGGCGGAGCTGTACATATACCTCTCGGGGCTTAGAGATGTCGCGCAGTCGGGCAACGTCCAAATAGTTGCGCTGACCGGCGGCGGAGGCCAAATAGTGCCAGTAATTCCCCTAGCCGCGAGATGAATAAATACATCGCGGCGGCGCTGGCAGTTGCCGTATTTATCGCCGTTTTGTCAATTGCGGCTCCGCGCCTGGCGCCTGTTCTTTTAAGAATTGGCCTCGCGGCGTTGCTCATAATAGGGGCCTTCTGGCTGTATGAACTCTTGACGTCGAGACCGTCTCCTCTTGCCCAGAGAGTGCTTAATATCGTCAAGGCCAAGGGGCCTGTGACGTTGAGAGAACTGGCCCTGGAGACTGGGGCTGGCTACGAGGAGGTGGCAAGCGCCGTTGACTATTTAGTGGAGAGGGGACTGCTCAGGAAGTTTAAGAAAAACGGCGAGGAGTACTACGACTTGTAAAGCCCCCGTCAAGTTTAATACCTATTCACTTCACACTGGCGTGAAGGGCTGGGTTAAAGACCTCATTTGGTTCGCCGGCATTGTCGCGGCGTTGTTGGCTTACTCGCTGGCAACTGGCGTGGCCTGGCCCATAGCAGTGGTGTCTTCATACTCAATGGAGCCCACTATGAGAGTAGGCGACTTTGTTTTCCTCACCGGCGCCACTTGCACGTCTATACAGCCGGGGGAAATTGTGGTTTACGTCGCCAGAAACCCCATGTGGTACGGCAACTGGATTATCCACAGAGTTTATCAAAAACAGAACTCCGGCGGCCAGTGCGGCTTAGTGACTTGGGGCGACAACAACCCGTTCCCAGACCAAAGAGTAGGCGAGCCCCTTGTCAGCAACAACATTGTGGGCAAAGTGCTTTTCACAGTGCCGTACATCGGCGTCTTTCCCCTAGTAGTCAGGCCACAGGGCATTGGCGACATCGCCATAGCTGCTTGGCTTGGAAGGCTGTTCATATTCGGCGCTGTTACATACGCCTTTTACCTATACTTCAAAGCGGCGGAGAAAAAGCCAAAGAAAAAACGCCTGTCTTCTACTAAAAAGGGTAAGGGAATATAGCGCTGGCAGATAAAACGGCGTGAACCGGGCTGTGCGATTACGCTGGTGATCTAAGGCTCCCTAGTGTGGCTATCATTCGTCAGAGCCGTAGTAACCCCAGAGCTAAGACCTTTTATGCGAAGAGGTCCGTGCCAGGTTCAACGCGTTAGGTGGCCGTGGTTGAGGCGAGGCCGGAGGCCGATTAACATAAAAAATCTATTCGAGGTGGGAGCGTGAGGATAAAGATAAAAGATCTGGCAGAAAACGCCATAACCCCGCTCCCAGAACTGGGGGCATTTGCCGTAAAGAGGGGCGGAGAGATATACGTCTATAAAGACGAGTGTCCCCACGCCTATTGCAACTTCACTACCTCTGGTCAGTTGGAGGGGGATTACATCATATGCACATGCCACTGGTGTAAATTCGATTTGAGGACAGGGGCCTCTCTGACGCCTGAGCTAACAGCCGAGCCGTTAAGGAAAATTAGCTTTAAGGTGGAGGGGGAGGAGTTAGTTTTCACCTGACTTTTATCCAATACCTCTCAGCGTCTTTGACAACTGCGCTTTCCTCTCTAGCTCTTTTAAACTCCTCCGGGGTGTAGGGTAACACCTCCACCCACTTCTCCAGGCCCAGCCTTAGCCAGACCTTCGCCGCCAGGTCGAGGCGGTCCAGCCACCGCATTCCGCCGAAATCCGGCGAGACGATAATTAAATCAACGTCGCTTTCCTCTATCCAATCCCCCCGGGCGTACGAGCCGAAGAGGTACGCCTCAACAACTCTAATCCCGGTCTCCTCAATGCCCCTAATAAACTTATTTACAATTTCTAATATCCTCGGGGGTGCCTTCATAGCCCACAGCCCTTAGTAAATTTTCCACGAGCTCCAACACCTCCTCAGCCGTTTTTAAAGAGCGATCAGCGTCGCCCTTAGTCACGACTTCATATGGCTGTCCAGCAGCGGCGTCCGGGTAGCGAGAGACAGAATAAAACTTGTTTAACTCAGCTATCCTCTCCTCGAGTCCCGGGCTGAATTCAATCCCGGCGCGTTTAATCTCTCTATACAGCTCCGTAAGGACGTGGGTCTTGGGTGGCTCTCTGCGGAGCGCCACGAAATAAAGGCTCTTAAGCGCCTTTTCAACGGCTTGGTGGCCGTAAAAGGCAGATGCGTTCCACCGCCTCGCGCCGTATAACACCTTCGCTGAACACAAATCCGCCCACGCCTCGCGAATCCAAAAAACCGCCTCGCGCCTCACGCCTATAAACAGATCCGCGTATATATACTTGGAGTATGTTTTAAATGGTGATAACGGAGAACTGCCATGGTAACCACAAAAAGATACACACTACCCCCGCTCCCGTATGCCTACAACGCCCTGGAGCCGTACATATCGGCTGAGATAATGCAACTACACCACCAAAAACACCACCAGGGATACGTCAACGGGGCCAACGCGGCTTTGGAGAAGCTTGAGAAATTCAGAAAAGGCGAGGCGCAAATTGACATCCGAGCCGTGCTGAGGGATCTGTCCTTCCACCTCAACGGCCACATACTACACTCCATCTTCTGGCCGAACATGGCGCCGCCAGGCAAAGGCGGCGGAAAGCCGGGCGGGAAAATAGCTGATTTGATAAATAAGTTCTTCGGCTCCTTCGAGAAGTTCAAAGAGGAGTTCTCGCAGGCGGCTAAAAACGTGGAGGGAGTCGGCTGGGCCATACTAGTATACGAGCCCCTCGAAGAGCAACTACTCATACTACAAATTGAAAAACACAACTTAATGCACGCCGCCGACGCCCAAGTGTTGCTGGCGCTGGACGTGTGGGAACACGCCTACTACTTGCAATACAAAAACGACCGCGGCTCTTACGTAGACAACTGGTGGAACGTGGTCAACTGGGACGACGTAGAGAGGAGACTGCAAAAAGCCCTAAACGGCCAAATTGCGCTAAAATTATAACTTTTTTAGGCGCTAATTAACTCCTCCTCGCTATAAACGTCGGTTTTAAACGGCCGGTCCACCACCAGCCTCACTCTGTACTTGCCCCTCCCGAGGCCCCACACCTCTTCGCGCCCAATGCCGATTTTTTGCGCCAGGTTGGGCATGACCGGCCCGCTGATTATATACACACCAGGCCTCCCCCCGACATCAGCTACTGACTTCGCAACGCCGCCTTCTGACTTCGCCAAGGTCTTTGTCAGAGACATTGGGCCCAGCTGGGCGCGGAGCTCCACTCTAGCCGACCTGGCCTTCACGGGCCAGAACTCCACCTCAGCCTCTAGGCGACCCTCTCGCAACACCACAGACCCCCTGGCGTAGTCCCCCTCCTCCGTGGAGACGTTCAGGGAAACTCCTCCCCTCCCCAGCGCCCACTTTGGATCTAGGGCAATTATATAGAGCCCGTTACAACATTTGTCAAGAACTTTATAGGCTGGGGCCCAGATATACAGCTGGTTTAAAGTAGCGGCAACAGCGAGCCCCTCGGCGTGGCTCCAATCAAGTCTTTCGACCGCTCTGGCGCTTCCCCTCGGCTCAAAATTAAAAAGCCAGCGGGAGTGCCTCCCCGCCTCGCGGTAATAAGACTCTACGTAGCCCGGCTCCACAAGCAGGAGCCTACTCAACTGGCCGCAGTCCAGCAACTGGACTAGCCTCTCTATCTTCCCGGCCCTCCGCGCCCAGCTGAGTAGGGAAACTGCCGTGGCGGCGCCGAATACCGCCACCCCAATGAGTAAGTTATAGGGGGCGATGACTACTAATAACGCCAACGCAATTAACAAGGCGCCAAGGTCGTATTCCCACCTCCTTATCAGCGCCTCTGGACAAGGCCCGTTGTCCATGGCTATAACCACTTTTACACTTA
>FWWM01013529.1_pt1 | contig 13138 bp, 13 predicted proteins | sample 2228351 | NCBI WGS metagenome assembly FWWM01 (sample SAMEA103939774, study PRJEB20133) | metagenome | reverse complement strand
TGGGGGGCACTGGAGGTTCCGGCTCGCCCAGCGGCACTCCAGGCGCTGAGCACCGTGGCCCCGATGGCAGCCGCGGGGCCGATGGTGGAGTCTGCTAGCCATGGTTGGACGCAAGACAGGGGCACGGCCCAGGAGGTAAAGGGACGAGGGCCACAGCAGTACTCTGCCTGGCCCCAGGCCCTCTCGGGACGTCATTTCAGGCTTCGCAAGGCCTTCCGGAGGCAGGGCTTATGGCCCTGCCTCTGTCCCAACAGGCTCCAGATCTTACCACAGGGGCGCCTGGAGGCCCTCTCGAGCTTCCTGCTGGCACGGCCATCCAAAGCCTGATGGCTGCTTACGGTTCGGCCTGGTCCAGTGGCGTGCCATCCCAGGCGCTCTGTACCCAAGCGGTTTCCAAAGGCCTCGGGGAGGGCTCCTAGCTGCAAGCCGCACCCCAAGAGGCCGATCGTTGCGTCTCAGGTGCTTAGCATATGGCACGGGTGCCGGTCCGCATCCCAAGGGGCCCATGGGCCTGCCCTGTCATCCCAAGGCCCATCGATGGGGAAAGTTCTCCCTAGCGTTCCCCTGCCGGCGTTCCCACAGGAAGTGCCGTCGGCCCTCGCCAGGTGGTCGGGGGACCTTGCTCCAGGGCGTGTCCTTGGAGGGCTGAGGGGCCCTGTTGGCTCGAGAACCGGCTCTGGCGTGTCTCCGTGGCGGCAGTTCGGTGGTGGGCTGTTCCCTGGGGAGGTGGGACCTGGGCCAAGCCCGATTCACAGCCTGTTCCTCGACATGCTGAGGGCGCTTGGCTACCGTTTCGTGGTGGGTGGCTTCCGGGCCCTGAAAGCCCGATCCGATCGGGGTTCGGCCCTGCTCACCTGCCGAAGAGGGTCAAAAACGAAAGGCCCAGAGGCTACCTGCACGCCGTTGACACGGTCGGTGGATTTGTGTTAGACTTTTTCCACCATGCTGAGGTGGAGACCGATGAGCCTCCCCTGTCGAGACCCTGCAAGCCCCTTTCCTCCCCGGCGCAAGTTGGCGTTCATCGCACCCAGTGCTGAAGCCCTCCGGGGCCGTGGGGATACAGGCCTCGTCTGTCCGGCATCCCCTATGGAGAGGAGGTTGCCGTGCCGGCCATAGAGGTGATCGGCCTGCACATGGAGTTCCGCAGGGACGGCCTTTCTGAGCCCTTTGTGGCCCTTGAGCGGGTGGACCTGGAGGTGCGCGAGGGTGAGTTCTTCTGCCTGCTGGGGCCCAGTGGCTGCGGCAAGACCACCCTTCTGTCCCTAATCGCGGGCTTCGAGCGGCCGACCTCTGGCGAGATCAGGGTCTTTGGAAAAGCCGTCGAAGGCCCTGGGGCAGACAGGGGCGTGGTCTTTCAGAGCGACCAGGCCCTTTTCGAGTGGCTCACTGTGGAGGAGAACGTGGAGTTCGGGCTGAGGATGCGGGGCATACCGCGGCAGGAGCGGAGGGCCATCGTGGAGCGGAACCTGGCCCTTGTGGGCCTCGCGGCTCACCGCCACAAGTTCCCCCATGAGCTGTCCGGCGGCATGAAGCAGAGGGTGCAGATAGCCCGGGTGCTGGCCAACGACCCCGAGATTCTGTTGATGGACGAGCCCTTTGCCGCCCTGGACGCTCAGACGCGCCGCCGCATGCAGCAGGAACTGACCCGCATATGGTCGAAGGCCAGGAAGACGGTCGTCTTTATAACCCACGACATAGCCGAGGCCATAACGCTGGGGGATCGCATCGGAGTGATGACCCACGGCCCAGCGGCACGCGTCAAGCGGATAGTCCCGGTCGACCTTCCCCGACCGCGGGATCACCTTACCGAGGATTTCGTGAGGCTTTTCAATGAGCTCCACGACGAAATCGAACAGGAAATCTCTAGCTATACCGCTGCCTAAGGGTTCGACGGCTCCCCAGGGAGGCATCGCCCTGCCCCTGGTGGTCCGCAGGGTGGCCACCTACGGCGGTCTGGCCGTGGGCACCCTGCTCGCCTGGCAGTTCGTGGCCTCCCTCTCCAAGCCCCTCTTCTTCCCACCCCCTGGCATGGTGGTCCAGGCATTGGTGGAGATGGTGGCCGACCGCAGCCTCTTCGAGTACATGGCCGTCAGCTACTGGCGCATCATGGCCGGGTGGTTGGTGGGCAGCATGATAGGTATCCCCATCGGGCTGATAGTGGGCAGGGTGCCCTTCGTGCGCACGCTCCTGGAGCCCTACATCCAGTTCTTCAGGTTCATACCGCCCATCGCCTTTGTAACCCTCTCCCTCATATGGTTCGGCCTGGGCGAGACCTCCAAGATAGCTCTCATCGTCTACACCACCACCTTCATCGTCATCCTCAACACCCTGGCCGGCGTCCTGGCCGTGAGCCGGGAGAAGATCCGTGCCGGCCTGTGCCTGGGAGCCAACGGCCGCCAGATACTTCTGCACATCGTGATTCCCTCCACCATCCCCTACATCATTACGGGGATGAGGCTGGCCATGGGCAACTCCTTCATGACCGTGGTCTCCGCCGAGATGATAGCTGCCCAGTCCGGCATCGGGTACCTTATATTCAACTCACGGCTCTTCATGCAGACCGACCGCATCTTCGTCGGCATAATAACCCTGGGCATCATGGGCCTGGTCGCCGATTACCTGCTCAGGTTCGCGGCCAGACGGCTTGCCTACCGCTACAGCGTGAAGTTATAGGCCTCTTCGGGCCCTGCAGGGGCAACCCTAACGGAGCGAAAATGAGCCTTTATCTGGGGAAACTGAAAGTGCGGAACAGAGCTCTGACACTGCTTCTCCTGCTGGGCGTCGTGTCGGGCGCCTGTGCCCCGCAGGCAACGCCCACGCCCGCTCCGCTGGCCACCACAGCGCCCCAGGCTAGCCCCACGGCCGTCCAACCCAGCCCAACGGCTGGGGCCCCCATAGCCGTGCGCATCGCCGTGGGCATCGACCCCACCTACGGTGCCTTCTACGTGGCCGACAAGCAGGGCATCTTCAAGAACCACGGGCTCGACGCCACCGTCACCAAGTTCGAGGGAGGCGCTGCCATGGTCAACGCGGTGGTGGCCAACCAGCAGGACGTGGCCGCCAACTCCCAGCCCACCAGCATCCTGCCCATCGACAAGGGGGCCGATTTCTACATAACGGCCTTCAGCGTGGAGTGCCCCGGATACGTCAAGATAGTGGTGCGCTCCGACGTCCAGAAGCCCGAGGACCTCAAGGGCAAGAGGATCGGCTACTTCAAGGGCACCCTCTCGGAGTACATCTGGGACCGCTTCTTCGAAAGGTACGGCATAAGCACCAACGACCTGCAGATGATCAACGTGGCGGCCCCAGAGACCGTCGCCCTGATGGACCGGGGCGACATCGATGCCTTTGCCCTCTGGGAGCCCTTCCCCACCCGGGCACTGCAGGCCATGGACGGCAAGGTGAAGGTGCTGATGGCAGCCGAAGACCAGGGCCTCTACTACTGCCGGCACGTCCTCCAGATCCGCAGGCAGTGGGCCGACGAGAACCCGGAGGGGGTCAAGAGGCTCCTGCGCGCCCTCATCGAGACCAGCAGTTGGATCTCGGCCAACCAGGCCCAGGCCATCCAGATCATCGCATCGGAGATGAAGCTCGATCCCAAGGACGTGGAGGGCTTCTTTAAGGCTGGCCTTAACTACAGGCTCTCGCTGACCGACGAAGAGCTTACAGAGATGGACACCATTGCCCGCTGGATGCTTCAGAAGGGGCTGATCAGAGCGGTCCCGGACTGGAAAAAACACTTCCGTCCGGAGTTCCTGAAGGAGGTGGCACCGGATGCAGTGAAGGTTAGCAAGCTGTAGGGGTCTACCCATTGTCGGGTAAATTTCTGCATTCCCTGCCCCCGAACATCCCAATCCCTCTTGGAGGCAACCGAAATGAGGTTTCTGAAACTCGGAGTGTTTGCTTTGGCCGCGGGCCTTCTGCTGGCCGCCTGTGCCCCGCAGGCAACGCCCACGTCCGCTCCGCCGGCCGCCACCACGGCTCCCCAGCCCAGCCCCACGGCGGCGCCCCAACCTACCCCCACCCCTCAGCCCATCAAGATAGGCATCACGACCGGGATAGACCCCGTGTACGGTGCCTTCTACGTCGCCGACAAGCAGGGCATCTTCAAGAAGCACGGGCTCGACGCCACCGTCACCAAGTTCGACCGCGGCGGTGAGGGGCTCAACGCCCTCATTGCCGGCCAGCAGGACGTGGCCAGCACGGCCGAATCTACCTTCATCCTGCCCATCGACAAGGGGGCCGACTTCTACGTCGTTGCCGTGACCTGTCAGGCACCCCAGACCATAAAGTTCGTGGTGCGCTCCGACGTCCAGAAGCCCGAGGACCTCAAGGGCAAGACCCTAGGCATCGCCCTGGGCTCCGTTTCGGAGTACGTGTGGGACAGGTTCTTCGAGGCCTTCGGCATGAGCCGGAACGACGTGAAGATCGTCAATGTGGCCCCTCCGGAGACCGTGCCCGCCATGGACCGGGGCGACATCGATGCCTTCGCCCTGTGGGAGCCCTGGCCGAGCAGGGCCCTGGAGGCCATGGGCAACAAAGCCAAGATCCTCTTCCCCTCCTCGGAAAAGGGCATGTACGCAGCCACCCTCTACCTCCAGATCCGCAAGGAGTTCGCCGACAAGAACCCCGAAGGGGTCAAGAGGCTCCTGGGCGCCCTCATCGAGACCAACACCTGGATGAAGCAGAACCCAGACCAGGCCAAGGCCATCATAGCTGAGGCCACCAAGCTGAAGCCTGAGGATGTGGACAAGATGTGGAAGGAGGGCTTCAAGTACGACATCTACCTGGACGATGCCGCCATAATGAACGTGGACTCCATCGCCAAGTGGATGAAGGACAAGAACCAGATCAAGGCGGTGCCTGACTGGAAGAAGTACTTCAAGCCCGACTTCCTCAAGGAGGTGGATCCGAACGCCGTCAAAGTGACCAGCCTGTGAGGCGAAATGCCGAGGCCTAGGCTTTTAGTGGCGGAGCAGGTCGATGGTCTTACCATCGACCTGCTCCAACAGCTGGCGGATGTCCTCCAGACGGACGCGGCCTCCGACCCCCAAGGGACTGCCCTGGCCCTGGGCGATGCCGAGGTGCTCTTCTGCGTGGGCCTCAGGGTGGACGGGGCCCTTCTGGGCGCCGCGCCCAAGCTGAGGCTGGTGCTGAGGTTCGGCGTGGGCCTCGACAACATCGATCTGGAGGCCTGCAGGGCCAGGGGTGTGGCCGTGGGCTACACCCCTGGCGCCAATGCTGCCACGGTAGCTGAATATACCCTCGGCCTCATCCTCGGCCTCCTGCACCGCTACCCCTGGGCCTGGCAGGCTCTGACGGCAGAGAGGCACCAGCACGATTGGACGGGTTGGAAGCGCTGGGTGGGGGCTGACCTCCGCGGCAAAACCGTGGGCATCGTGGGCTTCGGCAACATAGGGCGGCGCCTGGCTACCCTCCTGGCGCCCTTCCGATGTCGAGTGCTGGCGACCGATCCCCTGGTGCCGCCCGAGACCGTGCGCTTTCTCGGGGTGGAGCCCATGCCCTTGGAAGCCCTCCTGGCCCAGAGCCTGGTGGTTTCCCTGCACGTGCCCCTCCTGCCCTCCACCCATCACCTCATGGACGCCCGGCGCATAGCCACAATGCCCAGGGGCTCGTACCTGGTGAATACCTCCAGGGGAGAGGTGGTGGACGCCCGGGCCCTGGCCGATGCCCTCCGCTCCGGCCACCTGGCCGGAGCGGCCCTGGACGTCCTGGAAGGGGCGGCCGACCCGGCCAACCCCCTTTGGGATGCCCCTAACCTGATCGTCGCGCCCCACATCGCCTCGGCCACCGAGGATGCCCTCCAGGAGATCAGGAGGATGACCCTGGAGAACCTCCAGGACTACCTTCAGACCGGACAGCCCAGGTACCCAGCCTTCCCCCGCTAAAGGGTATAATGCCCGAGGAGGTAGCGCGCTCGAGATGCTGGCAGTCAGGAGGCACACCACAAGGAGGGCGTTGGGAGCTGGCCTGGTAGCCCTGGGCCTGTTCCTGGTGGTCGCCTACCTTGTAACCCAGTGGTACGTGGACTACCAGGCCAGGCAGCTGGAGGCCCGAGTGGGCGCCCAGAAGGCCAGCCTGCAACAGGAGAGCCCCAAGGCGGTCTCCGTCACCAGCGCCCGCTCCGCCTCCCTGCCTGCCGACGACCTCCAGGCCGCCCACCCCACCCAGGCGGTGCCCCTGCCCGACCGGGTTCTGGAGAGACGGGCTCCCGAAATGGCGCCCTACATACCGCCCACCCGCCTGGTCATCCCCAAGATCAAGCTGGACAGCAAGATAGTCGAGGTGGGCATCACCACCATGGTGATAAACGGGGTCCAGCAGGCCACCTGGCAGGTGGCCGACTACGCCGTGGGCCACCACGAGGGGACGGGGGTGCCCGGCAGGCCTGGCAACATCGTGCTCTCGGGCCACGTGGACATAAAGGGGGAGGTCTTCCGCGACCTCGACAAGCTGGCCATCGGGGACCGCTTCACCCTATTCTCCGATGCGGGCCAGTTCGAGTACGTGGTGACCGACATCAAGCTAGTGCGGGAGGTGGGGGTTCCCAGGGAGGTCCAGCTGGCCAATGCGTCCTTCATGAACCCCACGCCGGACGAGACCGTCACCATGATCACCTGTTGGCCGTACGGCATCGACACCCACAGGCTCATAGTTATAGGCAAGCGGGCCGACAGGCTGGGCCAGTAGCCCCTGGGCAGAGGAGGGCTCAGTGGGAGCTGATGCCCCTCAGCAGCTCCAGCCCGTGCTGAAGGGCGGGCTCTATAATCTCCAACGCCTCGCGCACCCCCTTGGGGCTTCCCGGCAGGTTGATTATCCAGGTCCTGCCCCGGATGCCTGAGACGGCCCGGGAGATCATGGCGTGGGGCGTGAACTGGAGGGACTTCCAGCGGATGGCCTCCGGAATGCCCGGAACCTGCCTGTCGATGACGGCCAGGGTGGCCTCCGGCGTGACGTCCCGCGGGCCCATGCCCGTGCCGCCCGTGGTGAGGATCAGGTCCATCCCTTCCTCGTCGGCCCATCTGCGGAGGACCGTCATAATCTCGACCGCCTCATCCGGCACCACGGCGTAGGCTGCCTCCTGCCAGCCCTTGCCGGCCACGAAGCGGCGGATCTCGTCGCCGCTGGCGTCGGTAGGCCTGAGCCCTCTGGCCGCGCTGTCGGATATGGTGAGGATGCCCACCCGGAACACGGTCAGCTCCCCTGGGGCCAGGCATCCTGATACAGCTCCGGATCGGCCCTGCGGTCGGAGTAGACGCCCTTGTACTCCTCGGGAAGCAGTTCGGCTATCCTGAGCATCATGGCATCGGTCAGTTCCGTAAGCTCCTCCCTCTGGGGGTTGAGGGAGCGGGACCGAAGGAAGAAGGGCCTGCCCACCTTGGCCTTCACCACCCTCAGCCGGGGTACGACGCCGTGGACAAACTGCAGGTGGGTGCCTATGATGCCGATGGGCAGGAGGGGCACCCCCGTCTTCAGGTGCAGGAGGACGGCCCCCGGCTTGCCCCTGTGGAGGCCGTGCGACTTGCTCCGCGTTCCCTCCGGAAACATGGCCACCACCTTGCCGTGCTTGAGCAGGGTCACGGCCTTGCCCATGGCCTGCAGGTCGGCCATGCCCCTCCGCACGGGGAAGGCGCCCAGCAGGCTTATAAGGGCACCGAAGAGGGGAAAGGCCCACAGCTCAACCTTGGCCATGTAGTAGATGAACCTGGGGATGGCGTAGGCCAGGACCAGGGGGTCCAGGTAGCTGAGGTGGTTCGCCACCACGATGAGGGGACCCCTCATGGGCACCGGCTCGCCCGTTACCTCCCAGCCCAGAGGCCTAGCTATCAGCAGTATGCCCAGATTGCGTATGAGGAGGTACCACCAGGGCATTCAGCACTCCTTCAGCTTGGTAAGTTCCAAGATGACCTGCACCACGGCGTCCACATCCAGGTGGTCCGTGTTCACCACGACGGCGCCTGGCGGCACGGCCAGGGGCGACACCTCGCGGGTGGTCTCCAGCTCCTCGCGGCGGCGGAGGTCCTCTAGGGTCGCCTCCAGGGATACCTCGCGGCCGGCTGCCCTGAGCTCCGCCCACCTCCTGCGGGCCCGCTCCTCCAGGGAGGCGTCCAGGAAGATCTTGAGGTCCGCATCGGGAAGCACGGCCGTGCCGATATCCCTTCCCACCACCACCGAGGGGGCCTGGAGGGCCAGCTTGCGCTGAAGGGCCACCATTGCCTTCCTAACCCCGGCGTGCCGGGCAACCACTGCCACTATACTGTCGACCTGAGGGGTATGGAGGGCCTCGGTCACGTCCTCGCCGTCCATGACCAGGGTGTATCTGCGGCCATGGGCGCCGTCGGCGGGGAGTATGCGGATGTCGGCCCTCTCCAGCAGCCCCAGGAGGCCGGCCCCGTCCTCGGGGTCCACGCCGTCCTGCAGGGCCCGGAGGGCCAGGGCCCTGTACATGGCGCCCGTGTCCAAAAAGCGCATGCCCAGGGCGCGGGCGACCCTGAAGCCTACGGTGCTCTTGCCTGCTCCCGGAGGCCCGTCTATGGCCAGGTGGCTCAGCTTCACCGTCGAGGTCCCTCCGGCATGAAGTGGGCGATCTCCTCCGGGGCGAGGTGACGGTACTCGCCGGGTTTGAGGCTAGCCAAGGTCACAGGACCTATCCGCACCCGGATGAGTCGAAGGGCTGGGTAGCCCACAGCCTCCAGCATGCGACGCACCTGCCGCCTGCGCCCCTCGATTATGGTTATGGAGAGCCAGGCGTTGTCGTTCTCACGGCCTATGATAACTGATCTGGCGGGGGCGGTGGTCCGCCCCTCGATGGTGATGCCCCTGGCGAGGGCCTCCAGGGTCTCGGGGGAGGGGATGCCCCTGACCAGCACGTGGTATTCCTTCTCTACCTGGAACCTGGGGTGGGTGACCCTGTAGGCGAAGTAGCCGTCGTTGGTGATGAAGATGAGGCCTTCGGAGCGCATGTCGAGCCTGCCCACGGGGAACAGGCGGTGGCCCTTGGGAACCAGGTCCAGCACCGTCCGCTTGGCGTGGCGGTCCTTAGCGGTGCTCACATAGCCGGCCGGCTTGTGGAGGGCCAGGTATATCTTCGGCTGGGGGAGGGGTATGGGCCGCCCGTCCACCGTGATCCTATCGGCGTAGGGGTCGACCTTGGTGCCCAGCTGGGTGACCACCTGGTCGTTCACGGCCACCCTTCCGGCTAGGATCAGTTTTTCGGCCTTCCTGCGGGACGCCACGCCTGCGTCTGCAAGGGCCTTCTGGAGACGAACGGCCATGGATGCACCTTTCTCAGCGTTGTGGGACCGATAGCGTCAGGGAGAGGAGCAGGCTATCGGCCAGCCAAAGGTCGCTCCAGACCCTTCCCCCCTCCGCAGGATAGTTTAGGGCCCGGAGGTACCGCCTCTCCCACCGGGGGATGACGATCTCTTCGGATCTCCGCCCTTGGGGGAGGGCCGCCGGTGGATAGTTTACCTCAGCGAGCACTTCGGCGACGTCGATGGCCGTGTAGTAGGGGAGGATCTGGTCGAATATTTTCCGGGCATCATCGTAGCGTTGGGAACTTCCCAGGAGCACCAGCAGGATGGTGCGTTCCTCCCTGGTAACTGTGGCGACAAGGCACTCGCCTGCCAGGTCCGTGGTTCCTGTCTTCATTCCGTCGGCGCCCTGGTAGGTGCCCAGCAGTTCGTTGGTGTTCCGGAGGGTGCGGGGAGGGCTGGCGTTCCAGGTGTACTCGCTGGTGCCGGTTATCTTCCTGAGGAGGGGAAAGCGAAGGACGTAGCGGGCCAGGGCGGCCAGGTCCCTGGCCGTGGTGTACTGGTCGGGTTCGTCGAGGCCGTGGGGGTTGGTGAAGTGGGTGTTGGCCATGCCGAGGCGGCGCCCCTCCTCGTTCATCACGCGCACGAAGGCCTCCACGGGATCCTCGTGGGGCTCGGCGAGGTTGACGCCCACGGTGCGGGCCAGGACCATGGCGGCGTCGTTGCCCGAGGGCAGAAGGAGGCCGTAGAGCAGTTCGGAGATGCTCACCCTTTGGCCGGGCAGGAGGCCCATAGATGAACCGCCCACCAGGTCCTGGGGCTGTACAACGGCCACGGTGTCCAGGCTGCTGGTCTCCACCACCAGCAGGGCCGTCATAAGCTTGACGGTGCTGGCCGGTGCCCGCCTGAGGTTGGGATCCTTCTCGAAGAGAACGGTGCCGGTGGCGGTGTCCACGGCCAGGGCCGACACGGCGGTTACCTCGGGCCTTGGCGAGGGCTCCATGAGCTGGAGGCTGCCCTGGCCGATGACCAGGGAGGGCCTGTCGGCGTCGGTGAGGCCTGCCCAGGTGAAGCCGGTGGTGAAAAGCAGCGAGAGGCCGAGGAGGAGGGCGGCGGGCCTCGAGCCCATCAGGCCATCAGTTCCCTCATGGCCACAGCCACCTCCCCGGCCAGGACAGCGTTGGCCCTGAGCAGGGCCATGTTTGCCTCAACGCTGTTGCCGCCGGTGACCTCGGCCAGCTTGCGGAGCAGGAAGGGCGTGACCTCCTTGCCGGCCACGGCCTGCTGGCGCTCCTCCTCCACTGCCAGGGCGATGGCCCGCTCCATCTGCTGCGGCTCGATGGCATATTGGGTGGGCACTGGGTTTGCCAGAAGCACAGCGGTGGGCGAGCCCACCTTCCAGTGGCTGAGGGCCATCTCGGCTGCCTTCCTGGGCGTATCGGCCTGGTGGTGCAGGGGCAGGCCGGAGCTGACCGACAGGAAGGCAGGGAATTCCCTGCACCGGTAGCCCACCACCGGCACGGCCAACATCTCCAGAAGCTGATAGGTCCGCGGTATGTCCAGGATAGATTTGGCACCGGAGCACACCACCAGCACCTGACTGCGGGCCAGCTCCGAGAGATCGGCGGAGATGTCGAAGCTGTCCAGCACGTCCCTGTGCACGCCGCCGATGCCGCCGGTGGCCAGCACCCGTATGCCGAGCCTGCGGGCTATGAGCAGGTTGGCCGAGACGGTGGTGGCGCCTATGCCGCGGGAGGCCAGCAGCGGGCCGATGTCCATGGAGGCTGCCTTGAGGGCCTGGGTGCTCTGGGCCAACTGCTCGAGCTCCCCGGCCGAGAGCCCAACGTGGATCTTGCCTCCCACCACGGCGGTGGTGGCCGGCACGGCGCCGGCCGAGTAGACCAGCCGCTCCATATCCAGCAGGACCTGAAGGTTGTGGGGAAAGGGAAGGCCGAAGGCCAGCAGGGCCGTCTCCAGAAGCACCACCGGCCTGCCCTTCTCCAGGGCCTGGTACACCTCGTGGCCCAGCTCCCAGGTCTCGTCCAGGGCCGTGTAATCGATCCCCATCGCCGTATCTCCCCGTGGGATTAGCCCATTGTAGCACGAAGGGGACCCGGCCCAAAGGCCGGGTCCCCGGTGGAGATGGGGGGAATCGAACCCCCGTCCAGAGAGTTCAGCCAGGGACGTCCTACAGGCTTAGTTGGCCCTTTGTAGTTCGCCCCTCGGGCCTCGACCAACGGAGTCCCTGAAGGGCTAGCCGGCTAAGGCTTTGGCCTGTGCCTGCCGGCCTGGCACGGGCCGCATCCCGGTTTTTCCTCGCCCTTCACTGCCCCACCGGGACCGGGGGCAGTGAGGACGTGGCCGCGCTAGTTAGGCGGCCAGAGCGTAAGCAGGCTCTTTGCCAGTTACTTTTTTTGCTCCCTTGGTGACGCGGTGAGAGCGCCGCGGCCTGCAGTCCCTACACATCCCTCCCTGTCGAAACCTGTCATCCCCGCACTTCTATTAATAGCGGCCGGAGAGGGCCCTTTCAACCTCTCGGCGGGCATCGCGCTCGGCTATGGCTGCCCGCTTGTCGTACTGCTTCTTGCCCCTCACAATGCCCACCTCCACCTTGGCCCTGCCGTTCTTGAGGTAGAGGCGCAGGGGCACCGCGGTGTACCCCTTCTGCTGTATCTTGCCAGCCAGGTAGGCTATCTCACGCCTGTGGAGCAGCAGTTTGCGGGGCCGGGTCGGCTCGTGGCCAAAGGCCTTCCCCGCCTGGGGGTAGCTGGCTATGTGAACGTTCACGAGCCAGGCCTCCCCGTCCCTCACCTCCACGTAGCCGTCCCGAAGGTTCACGCGCCCGTCGCGGATCGACTTTATCTCCGAGCCGGTGAGCACCAGTCCTGCCTCAAGGGTCTCCTCCACGAAGTAATCGTGGTAGGCCCTTCGGTTGGTGGCTATGAGCTTCTCAGCTGCCGATCGCTGTCCCACAGACTCATTATACAGGTCAAGGGGCTTGAAGGGGCCAGAGGCATGGAATATAATGCCATTGGAGTGCCCCAGTAGCTCAGCGGATAGAGCACCGGCCTCCGGAGCCGGGTGCGGGGGTTCGAGTCCCTCCTGGGGCGCCAAGGGTTGGGTGCTGGCGGTTGCCACGCCGGTGTCCGGCCCCGGTGGGCCCCAACAGGCCTATAGGCCGACCTGAGAGAGCGCCCTGCAGCAGAGTGCATGGAGGAAGGCTCAGGGCCAGAGGGAGGGATCGGACAAGCCTTCTTCCCCCTCGAGCCGATATGGCCAGGGCACCCGCCCTGCCCATATCCCTCAGCAGGGTCCCCGCCTGTGCCAGGTGGGCCCGTGCTTCCTCCCGAAGGAGGGCAGGGGGTCAGCGACCCTCGCCCCTGGGGCTCTGCCCTCCCTAGGGAGTGCAGGTTCCTCCCGCCGCGCCGCCAGCCCCGTTCGGCCCATTGTGCTGGGTGCCGGGAAGGCCATTGGGTGTGCCGGAACCTCCATCGCCCCCCACAGCCGTAGAGGTGCCGCCGGCTCCCCCGGAGCCAGGGGGGCTCCCGCATCCTCCGGCCCCGCCGTTGCCGCCCGGGCCCGAGGTGGCGTTGCCTCCCCTGCCTCCGGGCGCTCCGCTGCCGCTGCCGCCGTTGCCGCCTACGGCCCGGGACTCGCCACCCTGGCCGCCGTTGCCGCCTGCGCCTTCGCCGATGTCGCGGCCCTTGCCGCCGTTGCCTCCCCGGGCCGATGTGGCGTTGCCCCCTTTCCCACCGGGCGCTCCGGTTCCCGTGCCGTTGCCTCCGGCTCCTCCATAGGCCTCGGATTTCCCTCCAGGGAGGCCGTTGGTCTCGCCGATGTACCTTCCCCCGTGGCCGCCCCTG
>FWWM01004181.1_pt1 | contig 13138 bp, 9 predicted proteins | sample 2228351 | NCBI WGS metagenome assembly FWWM01 (sample SAMEA103939774, study PRJEB20133) | metagenome | reverse complement strand
AGGAAGAAGTCCGCCTCGGCCAGGCCTTTCGACGCCGGGCTGGGATTGGCCGTGAAGCGCCCGTCGAAGCGGATGAATCCGGTGCGGCCGTTGTTGCCCGCATAGAACGGGTTCATCTGCTGGCGCAGCCACTGGCCGCCCATCTTCATCATGTGCCGGCCTTTGATGAGGGTGAAGTTGTCGGCATAGTGAAAGGTGTTGTTCGGGAACTTCTGCTGGGTGCCGATATTGGCGCTGCCAATGCCATTGGCCAAGCCGCCTGAGAACTGGAGTGCCATCAAGCCCGGGCCGCGGTCGTTGCCTTGCTGAATGCCCAACTGCTCGGCGACATTGCCCAGTCCCTTGTCCTCGCCGCCGTTCCACAGCACGATTCGGTTGGCGCCGACGCGCAGTTCGTTGACCATGGTGGGACTGATCGTACGCGTCCAGTTGATGACGCCATTCTGAAAGGGCGCGTGATTGAAGCTGTTGAAGAACAGGGGAAAGCTGTTCTGGCCGGGCTGTTCCTGGCGGCCCCAGGAGTAGCGCACCGAGAAGTCATCGCGGCTGCTGAGTTTTGCATCAGCTTTGATGTCGAACTGGTCCGAGACAAGCTGGCTGCGCGAGGAGTTGAGTTGGTTGAAACGAAGATTGCTGTTCATGGGCAGCGGGTAGAGGTCAGGGGAGTTGAACAGGTTGGTGGCGACGATGTTTCTCATGCTCAGTGGGATCTGGTTGCCGGGGAACGGTTGGCGGAGGCCGTTGGAGGCCGTCGTCAATGGATCGTAAAGCTGGATCTTTTGTTCCGACAGCAGCCGGGAGAAATCCCCCGTCCGGAACTCGGCCGGGATCACCGAGATCGTGCTCACCGCCGGCGGCGTGTTGCGCCGGATGCCCTGGTAGTCGCCGAAGATGAACACCTTGTCCCGCTTGATGGGGCCGCCCAGGGTTCCGCCGAACACGTTCCACCGGATGGGCGACCTCGGATTGCCCTGCCAGTTGCGACCCCAGTTGTTGGCGTTCAGCTTGTCATTCCGGAAGAACTCGAAGGCGGATCCGTGCCAGTCGTTCGTTCCGGACTTGATGGAGACGTTGATCACACCGCCCTGGAAGTTGCCGAACTCCGCCGAAGCGTTGTTGGTGATCATCTTGACTTCCTGGATCGCGTCCAGGTTCGGCTGGTAGGCGGTGAGGTTGTCCGAGGTGTGATTGTTATCCACGCCGTCCAAAAGGAAGTTGTTGGCCTCCTTCCGGTTGCCGTTGACGTACGGGCGCCCGCCGCCGCTCGTGCGCACGCCGTTGTTGAACGCCGATGGGTTGGTGGTCGTAACCCCAGGGGCCAGCAGTGTCAATGCAATGAAGTTCCGGCTGATCAACGGGGTGTTCACCACCTGGTTGGAAGTGACGACGGAACCCACGATCGTCGTTTCGGTGTTCAGCATCGGCGGCGCGGCCGTCACTTCGATCGACTCGGTCACCTCGCCGATCTCCAAAGTGATGTCCACGCGAGCGCGCTGGTTCAGCTCGAGCACGATCGCCGGCATCGTCGCCGTCTTGAACCCGGGCGACTCGACCTTCAATTCATAAGTGCCCACCGGAATGCGCGGGAAAGCGTAGACACCCTCCTGGTTGGTTTCCGTAGGCCAGACAGTTCCGCGATTCACGTCCCGGGCCGTCACTGTGGCGCCTGCGACGGCCGCGCCGCTGGGATCGGTGATGCGTCCCGTGATGCCCGCGCTGACCTCTTGCGCCAGGCAATACGGAATGAAGGACGTCAATACGGCCAGAGCCAGAAGCCAAGCAAGCGCTCTGACACCGTTGTTCGTCAACACTTTGATTGGATACATGAACCTACCCTCCACACATGGGGGAGCGAAAACTAAACTTTTTAAGACCCCTGCCCCAAGTATAAGAGAGACTCGACAATTAAGTCAAGAGAAAAATACTGCCGGGATCTCGAGACGGTCATCTATGTAGGAGAGCACGCCTCTGAACAGCCGCGCGACGGCCGGTGTTGCCATCTCGGTCCCTCCCCGGAACGAGCGGGGGCTCAGCGGAGATCGGCCACGGCGTAGGCGCCCATTTCCGGGATGGAGAATTCCGCAAACCCGTTTTCGCTCGAGAATTCGGCCACGGACGTCCCCGGGTACCCAAAGACGTGGAGTTCGGCGATCGCGTAAGCGCCGCGGACACGCAGCCGGACGCCGGTGAGCGGGCGGTCGCTGTAATTAAGGATGTGGAGGCGGGCGGATTTTCCGTCGCCGGTGGCACGGACGATCGCCATCTCGGTCCCGTACAGGCGCAGGGACCGTCGCTCGTCGGTGAGCTTGCTGCGGACTGCCTGTGCCAACTCCCCCGGGTTGGCCGCGAGCTCGCGAGGAAAGTCGGCGCTGCCAAGGACGACGTTCAGCGCGTAGCGGGGATCAGGGCGGCGGACGATTTCCGCCAGGAGGTTGCGGCGGCACAACAGATTAATGGCTTCGGCGGCGAGCGACGAGCCGTCGTTCACGAAGGCGAAGTCGGCCAGCGGCGGCAGGTGTCTGTCTGGGATCGAGCGAAGGAAAGCCAGCATTCGGGCCGCGTCCTCAATGTCTCGGGGGTCAAGGCGGAAGCCGGCCTCGGCGTCGTAGGCAAAGGCCTCCGCCATCGCCAGCACGGCCTTACCGGCGGGCAGCTCATAAAGGTACCGGGCGCCGGGACGGCGAAGAAAGCGCCAACCGTTGGCCACGATCCAGGGGCTGCGGGTCGGGGAGGCCACGCGGACCCGGAAATTAATCCTCGGCACGGGCACATTCTCGCGCGCGGCATCGCCGCAGACGGCCGGGGGCGGCTGCACCGTGTTACTGAGCGACGCGGCGGCGGCCAGGTCGAAACAGAGTTTGTCTGTCCCGGCGTGCGAACAAACGAAGGGCAGCAACGCCAAAGCCGCCCGCTTCATCACAGTTGGATTCTCCGCACGCGAATCTGTTCCAGTTCGTAGACCCCAAGGCCGAGCCGGGCGGCGTAGTCGACGTGCCCCGGCTCGCGGATCAGGATGTTGACGTTGGGATCCTGATCGCGGGCCTTGACGTCATTTGGACGCAGGTACTTCGGATCGCGGTTCCAGATGGAGATGGCTCCCATCTGCCGGCGCTTGTTGTCGATGAAGTCCAGCAGGAGGCGGTCGATGGCGACCGGATCGGCGCCGAACTGGATCTGCTTCGGGTAGAAACGGTAGCGTCGCGTTGGAGAGAACGGCCCACCGTGCCAAACGCCTTTGATGCCGTCCATGATTTGGAGCACGGTTCTGGAGCGCAGCGGTTCGGTGGCCGCCAGCGTACCGATAAATGAATACGTATGCGAGACGCCGCGAGCGTGCGAGCGGGCGACGTTGGAAAAGCTGCCGTAGGCGATATTCTTAAGGCAGCCGGTGACGCCTGAGGCTCCGTGGTCCTTCATATTGGGAACATTGATGATCTTGGTTGCCTCTCTCGTCACCACGCGCATGGCGTTGGACCGCGTGTCCTCCTCGCCGAAAAAGTTCACCTCGACATACATGTGCGGGTCATAGGCCTGGTTGTCGCCCCGCCGCTGCTCGGCAGCCAGAATTCGCACGCCGTCCGGCAGGTAGAGCCCGTAGTTCACCGCGTCCAGTTGATAGCGAAACCGCTCGTAGAGGAATATCCTTTGCGGCTTGACCCCCACGGCGGTCAGGCTGCGGACGATTTCCGCCACGACTTCCGGCGAGGAGACCACGCCTGGTTGGCCGGAGCAGTTCACCTTGATCCCGACGGTGTCTTCCGGCGTGATGAACCGGCGCCAGGCGTCCTCGACGCGCGACTCTCCGGTCAGCTCGAGCATGCCGCGGGCCATCATTTCGCGCACTACGGCCGGGTCGATGCGCTCGGAGGACTCGTCGATGCACCGCTCCGAATGGACCGCTACGACCTGGCCCGGGTAAGGTCCGGGCATACCCGGCCGCTCGGACGGCTCGTAGGGACTCACGATGCGATACGAGGGCACCGCGGGCGACGAATCCGCCCGCGCCAGCGACGCGGCCACGCCATATTGAAGGATCGATCTGCGGCTGAGCTTCAAGTCCGGATGCTAGCATAGGGAGCGGGCAGGGAACAATTTCATTCACGGGAAAGGAGGATGCGGTTGTGTCGAAAGGATCGACGCGAAGAAACTTTATGAAGGGCACGGCGGCTTGGGGCGGCGCGGGTACGCTGGCGGGAGCGCCGAGATACTCTTCCAGCGTCTATGCCCGCCTTGGGGTGCGCCCGTTGATTAACGGAGAGGGCACGAAAAAGACGGCCTGGCTGATGAAGGCGAAAATCAGACGCCGGCGGCTGCTGGCATAGCGATGATCGTGGCGCTGGTGGTGGGGCTGGGGCAGAGTCCTGGGCGGTTCGATCATGCCGCCGGAAGTGATGCGGGCGATGCAGGAAGCCTCCCGGCATTTCGTCCGGCTGCCGGAGCTGCAAGAGAAGGCCGGCGAGCGGATCGCCGAGCTTATTGGTGTGCCGGCGGCGATGGTGACGGCTGGGGCGGCCTCGGCCATCACGGTGGCGACGGCGGCCTGCGTAGCGGGCGGTGATGCGAAGAACCTGCTCAAGCTGCCCGACACCACGGGCCTCAAAAATGAGATTGTCCAGCAGAAAAGCCACCGTTCGGGCTACGAGGCGCAGATGCGGCTCGTGGGCACGAAGATCGTCTGGGTTCAGACGCGGGCGGAACTCGACGCCGCCATCAACGACCGTACGGCGATGATGTTCTTCCTGAACAAAGCCGACCCGGCCGGCCAGATCAAACGCGACGAGTGGATCCGCGTCGGCAAGGAGCGCGGTGTGCCCACGTTCAACGACGCCGCCGCCGACATACCGCCGCCGTCGCGCCTCTCCGAGTACGTCCGTCAGGGTTTTGACCTAGTCGCCTTCTCCGGGGGCAAGGGCTTGCTCGGCCCGCAGTGCACCGGCCTGTTGCTGGGGCGGAAGGATCTGATCGAGATCGCCCAGCGGGCGATTAGCCCTCATGGCGGCATTGGCCGTTGCATGAAGGTGGGCAAGGAGGAAATCGTTGGCCTGGTAGCCGCAGTCGAGCGGTACATGAAGCTGGACCACACCGCCGAGCGCCGGATACTGGATGAGCGCGCCGAATATATATTGAAAGCGCTGGCGGGCGTTCCGGGCATCGAGACGACGATCGACGTACCCGAGATCGCCAACCACGTGCCCCACGTGGTCATCCGCTGGGACGAATCCAGGCGCCAGCCGACCGCGAAAGAAGTGGTGGACCGGCTGATGCAAGGCGACCCACCGATCGCCATCAGCCGCACCGGCGAAGGCGCCCTGCGCATCTCGGTCTGGATGCTGCGCGGCAACGAGCATCGCCTCGTCGCCCGCCGCGTCCGCCAAGCACTGGCGTGAAGTGGCGGCAGGCTGAAGCTGCTCAAAAAACGATTGACAAGGTGGGGGCGCGGTGACATAATTGTATCGCTCCTGGCGCGGGTCAGCCGGGGGCTTGAATCTGAGCAGAAAGGGAGGTGGGTAATGTTCTTCATTCGAGCTCGCCGGAGGCTGTGATGGTCTCTGGCGATCATCGCTTCGTTCTCGTTGGCGGCCGTGGGCCAGGAGTTCCGCGGCCGCGTGCAAGGCAACGTAACCGACCCTTCAAAGGCGGCCATCGTCGGCGCGACGGTGACGCTGACGAACGTCAGCACGGGTGTGGAGACCGTGCGACAGACCGACGCGGCGGGCTTCTACCGGTTTGACTTCGTCCAGCCGGGTGTTTACACGGTCACGGTCGAATCGCCCGGATTCAACCGGTACGTGCAGGAAAATGTCCGGGTTGCGACGGCGGGAGATGTCACCGTGAACGCGGAGCTGACCGTCGGCGCGGTGACGGAGGCGGTAACGGTGACGGCCGAGGTCGCGGCCGTGCAGTTCAACACCTCCACCATGACGACAACCGTGCCCACGAGCGTGGTGCGGGACATCCCGGTGCTGGCGAGGAACCCATTCACGCTCGCCCTTCTGAATCCGGCCGTGGTTAACCGGTACTGGGACGTGTCACACCGGAACCCGTTCTACATGTGGTCCAACTCGGGCCTGGACGTGGGCGGATCGACGGGCGGCAAGAACGACCAGTTGCTCGACGGTGTGCCGACGGGGGTCGCGGCGCGCGGCTCCTACAACTCGCCGATGGACGCTGTGCAGGAGGTCGTCGTGCAGCAGAACGCGGTGGACGCCGAGTACGGCTTCAGCGCGGGCGGCGTGTTGAACCTCTCGATGAAATCGGGCACCAATGAAGTGCACGGCACGGCCTATTATTTCGGCCGCAACCCGTACTTCAACGCGATGGTGAACCGGATCACGCGCACGCCGAGCTTCATCAAGAACCACGTCTGGGGCGGCACGCTGGGCAACCCGGTGAAGAAAAACAAGCTCTTCAACTTCTTCGTTTACGAGCAGTGGCGGCAGACACAGCCCGCGTCGGCGCACGTCTCGACCGTGCCGACGGATCTGGAACGGGGGGCGATTTCTCGCGGACGCTGACGCCGCAAGGCACGCTGCGCACGATCTACGATCCGTTCACCACGCAGTTTGATCCCGCCACTGGGACGGTGACCCGGACGCCGTTTCCCGGCAACAGAATTCCCTCGTCGAGGATCGATCCGACGGGCCGCATACTGGTCAATGACTTGTGGAAGCCGAACAATCCGGGAGACGACCCCAGCGGCATCAACAACTTCAAGACCGCCTACTCGTGGTGGCACAAGTACTGGAACATCTCGGACCGGGTGGATTACAGCGCCAGCGACAAGCTGCGGATGTACTTCCGCTACTCGATCTATCACACTGACCTGGACAACCCGAACTGGGGCGGAACGCGGGCGGTACGTTCCGACAACGGGGGCGTGATGGATGCCGAAAACGCCGCCGCGGACGCCATTTACATGTTCAGCCCGGTCACCACGATGAACGTCCGCTTCGGCTACACGCGGGCGCAGGACGACTACGATTCGCAGTGGGCCAAGGGCCGTGAAGACGTCTGGGCTGAGCTGTGGCCGAACGGCTGGTACAAGCCGGTGACGGGCGCCCTGCCCGGAGTGTACTACCCGGGCATCACCTACACGGGCAACGGCGCCGCCAGCGCGGGCCGGACAGGCTGGTGGCTGGTGCGCGAGTACCAAACGAATATTCAGGCCAACGTCACGCATAACCGCGGCATCCACACGCTGAAGTTCGGCGGCCAGTGGCGCAACTCCTGGGAGGAGAACGGCCAGCCCGCTCCCGGGGGCTTCACCTTCAACTCGGTGGAAACGGGCAGCACGTTCCTGGGCTACGACGCCTCGCAGAGCGGCTCTCAGTTCGCGACCGCGTTGCTGGGGGTGGTGACCAGCGGCAATGCCAGAATCCGGCCGATGTGGCATCTGGATCTGGACCAATACGCCTTTTATGTGCAGGACGACATCAAGCTCAGCCGCGACGTGACGCTGAATCTCGGCTTACGCTGGGAGTACGAGACCGCGCCGTCGGAGGAGACGCGGATGTTCTCGCGGATGCTCGACCTGAGCCAGCCGATACCGGAACTTCAGTCGGGCATCACGATCCCGGAGCAAGTTACGGCGATCGCGAAGATCCCGTATCGGTTCACCGGCGCCTGGATCTTCACCGACGACGATCACCCGGGCGTCTACGACGCTCCGAAGACGAACTTTTTGCCCCGGATCGGCGTAGCCGTGCGGTTGACGGACAAGATGTCGTTCCGCGCCGGCTGGGCCCGGTTTGCGACGCCCATCCGCACCATCTACACGGAAGGCTGGGACGTTCGCAAGGAAGGCTTCGACCAAAACACCAACGCGCTTGGGCCGCTCCAGGGAGTGCCGCGCACTCTGATCAGCGACCCGTTCCCGGCCAGCAACCCGCTGATCCTGCCGCCGGGCAAGAGCCGTGGCATCTATACCCAGCTCGGCACGACTGCCCTCTGGTGGAAGCAGGATCTCAAGACCCCGATATCGGACCGCTTCAATGTCTCGTTGCAGCGCCAGTTACCCGCCCGCTTCACGCTGGATGCCACCTTCTTCATGCACTATGGACACAATGTCCATGACGCGAGCATGTGGGGCGGCAACTATGCCCGGCCGCTGAACCTTGTGGATCCGAACCTGATTTACACGCACAAGGGCGCCATCGACGCCAAGGTTCCGAATCCGTTTTACAACCTGCTGCCGGCGGACAAGATGCCGGGTGAGCTGCGAGTTCAAAAAGAGATCGCCGTTTCGCAATTGCTGAAACCCTATCCGCATTATGTCAACCTCACCGAGATGTTCCGCGACGGCATCAGCAACCGCTATCACGCTTTGCAGATTCAGGCGCAGCGGCCCATGGCGCAAGGCGTGAACCTGATCCTCGGCTACACTTACAACCGCGAGAGCCGCACCGAGTTCTTCAACAACGTCTACAACACCGATGTATTCCTCGATAAGAAGACTTGGATCGACCGGCGCGAGCCGCGCCACCACTTGCGTGTCGCGGGCACATGGGAGCTGCCGTTCGGCCGCGGCCGGAAGTACGGGTCTGGCGTCAGCCGCGCCCTCGACCTGCTCATCGGCGGCTGGGCGACCAGCCACTGGCTCATGTTGCAGGGCGGTCAACTGCTGACGTTCGGCGCCGCCCAAGTCACCGGCGACCCGCGGGAGAACGTGCCGGCCGGGCGGTGGTTCAATCCGGCGGTGTTCAAGGTGTTGCCCGCTTACACGCCGCGGACGAACCCGTGGTACTACGATGGGCTGCGCGGGCCGCGCTTCTGGAGCCTGGACTCGACGGTGGTGAAGTACTTCCCGATCACAGAACGCGTGAAGTTGGAACTCCGCTTCGAGTTCTACAACATGCCCAACCACTTCATCGAGAGCAATCCCAACACGACCGTGGGCAGCGGCGTGATGGGCAAGAGCACGTCAGTGTTCGGCGGCAACTACGGCCGCGAGATGCAGTACACGGCGCGGTTCCACTGGTAATCGTGACAGGCATAGGGGCGGCGACGCAAAGCCGCCCCTACCCACGCCGGGCGAGTTGTGAGGGCGGGGTCAGAGGCGGGGGGCGATTTCGGCCCAGTCGGGGGCCTCGCCGAACTTCAGGCACTCGATTTCCGGGGCGATGTTCCGGACGAGGCCTGAGAGCACGGCGCCGGGGCCGACCTCAATGCAACGCGTGACGCCTTGGTCCGCCAGACAACGGACTGACTGCTCCCAGCGCACGGGGTTTGGAACCTGGTGGTAGAGGCCTTGGCGCGCCTCCTCGGCGGAGCGCACCACCTTCGCCTGCCAGTTGTTGACGAGAGGGACAGCCAAGTCCTCGAAGGGCGTAGCGTCCAGATCCGGTTTCAACCTCTGCTGGGCCGGCTCCATGAGCGGGCAGTGAAACGGAGCGCTGACCGGCAGTGGGACGGCTCGCTTGGCCCCGGCCGCCTTAGCCAGCTCCATGGCCCGCTCGACAGCGCCCTTGTGGCCTGCAATGACCACCTGGCCCGGCGAATTCAGATTCGCGGCCGTGACCACTTCGCCCTGCGCGGCCCCGGCCAGGATCCTGGGGAGCGCTCCGTCCGGCAGCCTGAGCAGCGCGGCCATGGCGCCGACGCCGGGCGGGACCGCCTCCTGCATGTAGCGCCCCCGCTTGCGAACGAGGCTGAGGGCGTCGGCGAAGCGGAGCGCACCGGCCGCCACCAGCGCTGAGTATTCGCCCAGACTGTGCCCCGCCACCCAATCCGGCCGGAGACCTTTTTCCCTAAGAACGGCCCAGGCCGCCACCGATACCGTAAGTATGGCGGGCTGGGTATTCTCGGTCAGCCGGAGCTCATCCTCCGGGCCCTCGAAGCACAGCCGGCTGAGCGGGAACCCAAGCACCCGGTCGGCTTCTTCAAACACCGCCCGCGCACAGCCGTACGATTCTGCGAGGCTGCTGCCCATGCCGGCATACTGGGAGCCCTGGCCGGGGAACAGGAAGGCGGTCTGGCCCATCAGCCGTCCATTTTCACACACCTTGAGCGAACCCGCGCGGGGAAAGAATTTTTCAATCCGCCCGCTTCTTTTTGAAATCTTTTGGCTCCCGTGTTGCGTCAGATTTCATGGCAGGAGATGAAAGTCATGAATCCGTGGATGAGACCGGTTAGCGTAGTGGAAACCTCCGGGGCGGTCCATTGTCCCATCTGCACCCACACCGTCGAAGCCCGTATCCTGACGGCGCGGAAGCGCTCGGAGGTCAAAGCAGGGCAGAAGTGCCCGCGCTGCGGCTCGTCGCTGGATGCGGCCTATGTGTTGAGCTTCGAGCGGGCGGCGTGAGTTCGGGGCGGTGATTTTTCATTGGACCTCAACCGTGGTCATGGTTTATATTAGGGTCGGAGGGCAGATTGGCCCGATGGGACGGAGAAAGGCAGCCAGCGACCCGGTGATCAGCCGGGAGCTGCTTGAAGGAGCCAAGCGCACTGTGCACTCCGACCGTATGCGGCCGGCGTCGAAGCGGAAGTGCATGGTCTGCGGCGATGAAGTGGCGCCGACCTCCGCTGAGGATCTCTGCTGGGTCTGCCGGCGCTTGAAGATCTCCGCCTGGGGCGACTCCGACGCTCAGATGTCGGCTCAGGAGTAGAGGAACTCACTCCGCCTTCCCGCCCCGGTTTCCAAGGCGCGCTCATAGACGTAACCGGCCACCGCCACATCTTCAACCCCGAGGCCGTTCGATTTGAAGAGCGTGACCTGTGAAGGCGCGGTCCGGCCCGCCTGCTTAGCCGCGACCGAAGCGAGCTCCACAATGGGCAGCCGGTTCCATTCACCGGGGGGAACCGCGAGCAGGAGGTCGCCGGACTCGATTCGAGCCTGTTCGAGAGAATCGACGGCGATCAGGTCTGCCCGCCAGATGAGCTTGTCCGGCAATTCGCGGTGCTTGGGATGGTTGGAACCGATGGCGTTGAGGTGGACTCCCGGCCCAATCCAAGAGGCCTCCAAGACGGGATCGCGGGCGCTGGTGGCGGTGATAACGATCGCCGCCTCGCACAGGGCCTGCTCGGCACTGTCAACCGCCTCGACCCGGACGCCGTGCTCGCGCTCGCAGTTCTGGGCGAATTCCTCCCGCTTCAGCCGGTCCCGGCTCCACACCCGGACGCGCCGGATCGGGCGCACCTGGAGCACTGCCGCCAGTTGACTGCGCGCCTGAAATCCACTGCCGATGATTCCCAGCGTCGCGGCGTGCGGCGTAGCCAGCAGATCGGTGGCCAGGCCGGTCGCGGCGCCGGTGCGGATCTGCCCGAGCCAGTTGGCCTCGAACAGGGCCAGCGGCCTGGCCGTGGCGGCGTCGCACAGCCAGAAGAGGAAGTGCGCGCCGTGGACCGGATGGGTCGAGTACACTTTCGTTCCGAAGTACTTGCCGTGGGCCCCAGCCATTGAATGGAGGACGGCGCCGCCGGCGAGCCAGAGCCGGCGCCGCGGCTGGTTGTGGGACGTGCCGGCGGCCAGCCCGAGGAACGCCTCGCGGACCAGGCGGATCGCTTCCCGCATGGGGAGCAAGCGCCGGACGTCCTCCTCTCTCAGGAACAGCACGGGCCGAATGCCTCGCCGCTACGCTTTAGCGCGTGGACGGATCCGACGCTTCCGGATCGACGCCCAGTTCGTCGAACGCAGCGGCGGCGCGGCCGGGGTCGAATTGCCCCTCCCGAGCCAGCCGGGAGAGGGCTGCGGCGGCTATCGACTCGGCGTTCACCTCAAAGAACCGCCGAAGGTGCTGACGGTTGTCGCTGCGGCCGAAGCCGTCGGTTCCCAGGGAAGTCAGTCTTCCGGGCAGCCATGGAGCGATCTGGTCCGGGACGATCTTCATGTAGTCGGTGGCGGCAATCACCGGCCCTTGGTGACCGGCGAGGAGCTCCTGGATGTAGGGCCGCCTGGGCTCCTCGGCCGGATGCAGGCGATTCCACCGCTCGACGGCCAGGGCGTCCCGGCGCAGTTCGTTATAGCTGGTGACGCTCCAGACGTTGGCGGGGACCTGATAGCGTTCGCGCAGGATCTCCTGGGCCCGCAAGGCCTCGTTGAGGATGGGGCCGCTGCCGAACAACTGCACGATGGCGTCGTCTTCGAGGGCCGGGCGGTAGAGATAAATGCCGCGGAGTATGCCTTCGCGGCAGCCCTCGGTCTGCGGCATCGGCGGCTGCACGTAGAACTCGTTGTAATGGGTGATGTAGTAGAAGCGGTCTTCCATCAGCTCGTACATCCGCCGGATGCCGTCGTGGATGATGACCGCCATCTCATAGGCGTAGGCCGGATCGTAGCTGTGGCAGGTTGGAACCGTGCTTGCGAGCACCAGGCTGTGCCCGTCCTGGTGTTGCAGGCCCTCGCCGGCCAGCGTCGTGCGGCCCGCGCTGCCGCCCATCAGGAATCCCTTCCCCCGCGCGTCCGCAAACGCCCAGATCAAGTCCCCGACGCGCTGGAAGCCGAACATCGAGTAATAGATGAAGAACGGAATCATCGGCACGCGGTAGGTGGAGTAGGCCGTGCCGGCGGCGGTGAAGGAGGCCAGCGAGCCCGCTTCGGTGATTCCTTCCTCGAGGATCTGACCGTCTTTGGCCTCCTTGTAGTACAGGAACATCTCGCTGTCGACGGGCTTGTAGAGCTGGCCCTGGCTGGCGTAAATGCCCACCTGCCGGAACAAGGAATCCATGCCGAACGTCCGCGCCTCGTCCGGGATGATGGGCACGATGTATTTGCCGAGCTTCTCGTCGCGGAGCAGCGCCCGCAGGATGCTGACGAAGCCGGCGGTCGTCATCGCCTCGCGACCCTTGGAGCCGGCCAGGGCGTCGGCGAAGATTTCCAACGGCGGCGCCTTGAAGGCGAGCGGCTTGACCGTCCGTGACGGCAGGTAGCCCCCCAGCTCTTTGCGCCGCTGGTGGAGGTACTGGAGCTCCGGGCTGTCTTCCGGCGGGCGATAGAAGGACACCGTGTGGACGGTCTCCTCCGGGATCGGGATGTCGAACCGCTCGCGGAAGTACTCCAGCTCCTGCTCGTTGAGCTTCTTTTGCTGATGAGTGATGTTGCGGCCTTCGCCGGCTTCGCCCAACCCGTAACCCTTGATCGTCTTGGCGAGGATGACCGACGGCCCCGCTGTGTGTTCGACGGCGCGCTTGTAGGCGTTATAGA
>FWWM01013528.1_pt1 | contig 13141 bp, 11 predicted proteins | sample 2228351 | NCBI WGS metagenome assembly FWWM01 (sample SAMEA103939774, study PRJEB20133) | metagenome | reverse complement strand
GTCCAGCAGTTTTTTATAAGTTTAGTGACACACAAGACTTGGCTTCATTTAACGATGTTGCTAAAGAATTCAAAAGATATTTAGTTAATTCCGGAAAGATCAAAAAATCGAACGTTGAGTTCGATAGATTTCCTGTTCTTCTTGAGATATTAATGGGCGAAAGCTTTAAGAAAGTGTTAGGCAAACAGTACGTTAAATTAACAGATTTTGATGATGTTTCTAAAATATACGATGAACTTTTGAAAGAAGGATTAGAACCTATTTTTCTCCTAAAGGGCTATTCAAAAGATGGTTTAAGTTATTCTTCTCCAAACTATACTCCTGTTGACAAAAGGCTCGGGATACCTACAATACCTGAAAAGAATCTGATCTTTTACTCAGATCTCATTAAAAAAGAGGATTTTTCAAAGGTTCGGAAAGTTTATTCAGCACTGAATATTTCTGAACAGATAATTTATCATCGAAATAAAGTGTTCATCGATCCAAAATATGTGAAAATGTTCGCGCAAGAACTTGAAAATCTGCCAACGAAGAATTATAGTTTTGACCTTTATGGTCAGATTCTTTTCACAACTTTTTCAAACAGCAGAGAGAATAATTTGGAAATTTTAGAAAGAACATTGCAAAGCTTATCTTCTGGGATGCTTGTTCTGAAAAATCCCAATGGATATTTTTATAAATACACCGACTTAATTACAGGAATCTCTCTCAAAAGTTCAGATTATCTTTTGGAAGATTTAAAGATTCCTTTTGTTCAAATAGTATTAAGTGGTTTAATTCCATATTTTTCAGATATTCTGAACAATTCCACAGATCCAGAACTTTCTTTTGTGGAACTTGCGGCAACAGGAACTTACCCAACTTTTGCTCTCACAAAGGAAGGAATAATTAAGATATCTGATAAGGTTGACACCGAATACTACTCTTCAAGTTATTCGAATTGGAGAGAAATTATTATCAAAAAGAGTTTGGAGCTTTCAAAGGCTTTTGAAAGCGTATCTGGAAGCGAAATTGAAAAGATAGATATTTTTGGGGATATATGGGTTACAAAGTTTTCAAATGGAAAAGAAATCATTTCCAATTTCACGGACAGAATAACTGAATTTGAAGGTCTAACACTTAACCCCAAGAGTTTCATTGTGAGGTGAAATAATGCGTGTAAAACTTAGAACAAAAGAAGCATTAACTGGATTACTTTTCATTTCACCATGGTTAATAGGTTTTCTGATCTTTACTCTTTATCCAATAATTCAGAGTTTGTGGTTTAGTTTCAACATTGTTAAACCAACTGCGAAAGGGTTAATGATAGAGTTTGTGAAATTTGATAATTACAAAAACATTTTTTTAGGCGATGTTTCTTTTACAGACATTCTTTTAAATTACTCGCTTCAAATTGTTGTCTATGTACCTGTGATTATAGTATTCTCGCTTTTTGTCGCACTGTTACTTAATCAAAAGATAAAGGTACAATCAGTATTTAGGACAATATTCTTTTTACCAGTTGTAATAACCAGTGGTGCAACAATGAAAAACCTTATGGACCAAGGAGCAACAACTTTTGAAGGTTTAACTAAGATAGCGAACAATCCGTTGCTTAGAGAAAACTTACCACCTCTTCTTTTTTCTCTTCTAACGTTTCTTTTAAATTCGTTTATAATGATTCTTTGGTTTTCTGGAGTCCAGATACTTATTTTCTTGGCAGGACTCCAAAAACTTGATAAATCTATGTACGAAGCTGCCAAAATTGATGGAGCTTCGAATTGGCAACTTCTTTGGAAACTCACACTTCCTGCAATATCGCCTTTGATAACTGTTAATATGATATACACTGTCGTAACAGTTTCCACCTTTGCAGTTAACCCGGTTATATCAAAGATTCAAACGGATATGTATCGCCCTGAATTGGGGCTTGGATACGCTGCTGCGGAATCTTGGATATACTTCGGCTTTATAGTCTTAATCATCTTAATCCTTATGATTTTTAACTTAAAGAAAGATTCTCCAAAGACGAGGTGGGTAAAGTGAGATTGATTAAATTTATAATAAGCAAAATCTCAGTTTATTTCATTCTGGTATTGATAAGTTTTGTCTTTCTTTATCCAGTTTTTTACATGCTTTCGTACAGTTTTATGAGCCAGAAAGATTTGGTGAATCCATTTGTTAAGTGGATTCCAACTGAACCAACGTTTGAAAATTTCATTACAGCATCGAATGTTTTGGATTATCCAAAAGCTTTGTGGATTACTTTTCTTGTTTCATTGTTACCAACGATTTTACAAATTATATCAGCATCGGTAGTGGGGTACGGTTTTTCAAGATTCAACTTTTGGGGTAAAAAGATACTCTTTACGCTGATGCTTTTAACATTCATAATTCCACCCCAAGTTACTATGATTCCACAGTTTTTGATGTACAGAAGGCTTGGACTTTTGGGAACGATATACTCTTATCTTTTACCTGCAACATTTGCTCAAGGTTTAAGGAGTGCCATATTCATACTTATTTTTTATCAATTCTTCAACATGTTCCCAAAATCGATTGAAGAAGCTGCAAAAATAGACGGAGCACACGCGTGGAAAATATTCGTAAAGATAGCTGTACCATCTGCACTTCCAGCGTATCTTGTTTCATTCCTATTTTCGGTAGTCTGGTACTGGAACGAAACAGCCTTAGCATCACTTTATCTTGGAGATAAATACAAAACGTTAACGTTGAGATTGTTGGGCTTTGCCGAAACTTTTAGAAGAATATATCCGATTGGCACAACGTATGGTGGCAAAAGCCTCAACGAAGCTATAATTATGGCTGGAACTTTGCTTTCCATCCTGCCACTGCTGATAATCTACTTTATAGCTCAAAGATGGTTTGTTGAAAGTGTTGATAGAGTTGGTATTACAGGAGAATAATTGAAAAGGAGATGAGTTTATGAAAAGAATCTTTCTCATGATTGTTTTGATTTTTTCGATTCTTGTATTTTCACAGGCAAACCCATACGTGGAACAAGAAATGGAGAGGGCTTTTTTGTACTTTTGGGAACAAGCGAACACTAATGAAAACTCCCCAGGATATGGACTTGTTAGGGATCGGTATCCAGGAAATCCAAATATTGCCAGTATAGCTGCAACAGGTTTTGGGCTTACCGCAATACCGATAGGAATTGAAAAAGGATACATTAGTTACGATGAAGGATATAAAAGAGTCTTGGGAACACTAAAAACCATATGGAATTTGGAGAATTTTCATGGTTTTTGGTATCATTTTTTGGACATAAACACAGGGAAGAGAGCTTGGAATAGCGAAATCTCAACGATAGATAGTGCTCTTTTAGTTGCCGGTGTTTTGACTGTTGGTGAATATTTTGGTGGTGAAATAAAAAAATTAGCGGAAAAGATATTTGACAGAATGAATTGGAGATTATTTGTAAATCAACGGAATTACTATTTTTATATGGCGTATTATCCTGAGAAAGGTTTTGAAGGTGCTTGGGATTTTTATGCTGAACAACTTATAATGTACGTTTTAGGAGCCGGGTCTAAGACTTATCCAATCGATAAAGATGTTTACTTAGCTTTCAAAAGACATTACGGTAGTTACAAGACGGAGAAGTTTATTCACTCATGGTTTGGTTCTCTTTTTACTTATCAATATTCACACGCTTGGATTGATTTTAGAAACTACGTTGATGACCTTGGAGTAAATTGGTTTGAAAACTCTGTGCAAGCTTCTTTAGCAAATTACAGCTACTGTGTTGATTTAAAGCAGAAGTACAAATCTTTCAGTGAAATATCGTGGGGGCTTTCTGCTTGTGACTCTCCACACGGATACGAGGGGCGTTATGGTGCACCACCGAGTGGGTATGATAACAAGGCACACTTGGTAGATGGAACAATTGCAACCCATGCCGCTATAGGTAGTGTTGTCTTTACGCCAGAAAAATCCTTACAAGCTCTATCTTATTTTTACACAATCCCACAAATTGTTGGTAAATATGGTCTAAAAGCGTCATTTAATTTGGATAAAAACTGGTATGCAACCGATTATGTTGGGATCGATAAAGGTATAGGACTGCTTATGCTTGCAAATTACCAAAATCAAATTGTTTGGAAAACATTTATGAAAAACGAGTACGTTCAAAATGGTATGAGAGAACTTTTTAAAAGGAAAGGAGAATAAATTTTGAAACCAGAAGAGATCTTGAGAGCTGAAGAGAAACTTTCTTTTGATTTTTTTATTGAAAATATGTCAACGAAAGAAGATACTTACGGTTTGATTCTTGATAACACAAGATTTAAAGATGTTTCAAGTATAGCTTCTGTTGGTTTCGGACTTTCCGCTTTAGTTGTTGGTTGTGAAAATGGATGGATCTCAAAAAATCTTGCAAAAGAGATTGCTTTAAAAACTTTGAATACTTTTGATAGAGTCGTGGAACAAAAAAATGGATTCTACGCTCATTTTTTAAGTATGGGAACTGGAAAAAGAGTTTGGAACTGTGAATATTCAATCATCGATACAGCGATATTTTTGATGGGGGCTTTAACCTCTGGCGAATACTTTGGTGGAGAAGTTTACGAACTTTTTGAAAAACTTTATTCAAAGGTAGATTGGAATTGGTATTTAGACAGAGAAAAGAAACAGTTCTATATGGGTTACAAAGATGAAAGAGGATTTTGGGGACACTGGGATCATTATGCTGAACAGTTGATAATGTATTTCTTAGCTGTTGTATCTCCAACTCATCATGTTTCAAAAGATGTCTACGATTCATTTGAAAGATGGGTTGGTGAATACACTGGAATAAGACATATTTACACATATACTGGTTCACTCTTTACGTATCAATTTAGCCACGCTTGGATAGATTTCAGAGATTGGACTGACAGATACGGAGTAAACTGGTATGAGAACTCTGTGAAGGCTTCAAGAACAAATTGGCTTTACTGCAAAGTACATTCTTCTCAATTTGAGACATTTTCTGAAGTTTCTTGGGGAACTACCGCTTGTGATAGTCCAAGTGGATACAGAGGCGATTTTGGGGCTTATCCTGCAAAACAATTCAATAACGATGGAACAATACCACCGTGTGGTTCGTTAGGTTCAATTGTATTTGTTCCAGAACTTGTTTATCCAACGGTTGTGAATTTCTACGAAAACCATCCAAAGCTTTGGGGAAAGTATGGTTTCAAAGATGCGTATAATTTAGATAAAAACTGGTATTCTGATATCTATATTGGTATCGATAAAGGTATAACTCTTTTGATGATAGAAAACCATTTTAGTGAACTTATTTGGAAGGTTGTTGGAGAGAATAAATACATAAAGAAAGCTTATGAAATTCTAAGTACATAAACAAAAGGTGGGAATCCACCTTTTGTTTTACCCAGTTGTTTTTCTAACTATAAGTTTAGGATCAAAGAAAACAGATTTCTGAGCTAACTCGTTACCATTGATTATATCTATCAACATTTTGGCAGCAGTCAATCCCATCTCATAAATTGGTTGTGCAATTGTTGTTAATTCTGGTTCGATAAGTTCAGAGTATTTAATGTTGTCAAATCCGATAACATTAACCTCTTTTGGTACCTTAATTCCGTTTCTTATAAGAATCTTTAGACCCCCGACTGCCATTATATCGTTTCCGTATATAATTGAATCAAATTCTATTTTACTTCTAATCAAATCCTCGGTTGCTTTCATTCCACCTTCTAATGTGAAATCAGACTCAAGTATTAGTTCTTTAGAGAAAATCCGAAGTTCTTTCGTTGTCTGACTGTAGCCTAAATACCTTAGGTGAGAAATTTCTAAATTTCTTGGTCCATTAACAAAGGCTATTTTTCTCTTTCCCAATGAGTAAAGATATCTAACTGCGAGTTTGATACCTTCAAAATTCTTAAAGAATACTCCGTAATGTTCTTCTTTGCTTGCAAGAGGTCTATCAGCTAAAACGTAAGGTAATGATTTTGATTCCATTATTTTCAGTGCTTTTGAGCCATTTCCACTTGCGATAAATATTATCCCGTCTATGTTTCTTGAAAGCAATATTTTAATGTACTCATCTTCTTTCGTTCTGTCATTTTCAGTGTTGCAGAGAATTATGTTATATCCCAGGTTGTTTGAAGCATCCTCTATAGCTTTAGTCATTTCAGCGAAAAATGGGTTTGATATATCGGGAAGTATTACACCGATTGTATTTGTTTTCTTTGTTGCTAAGCTTCGAGCTATTGAGTTAGGTACATAGTTCAATTCTTCGGCAAGTTTTAGAATCTTTTTCTTAGTTTCTTTACCGATTGAAACTGCCTTACCATTTAGCACTAAAGAAACCGTGGTTTTGGAGACGCCCACCATTTTTGCAAGATCTTCAATCGTTATTTTATTAGACTTTCTTTTCAAAGTTTTCACCTCTTAATTCAAAGAAGAGAGGCATCAGCCTCTCTTCAAAAATCGTTTTTATTATTTTACCACAAGTTTCAATTCTACAGGAACAAATTTTTCTACACTTTCACCTTTGATTAGTTTTACAGCGTTTTCAACTGCGAGTTTTCCCATAAGATCTGGTTGCTGTGCAACAGTTGCTGCCATTTCTCCACTTTCAACAGATTTTACTGCATCATCAATTGCATCAAAACCAACAACTAAGACGTTTGTTTTTCCAGCTGATTTGAGAGCGGCTATAGCACCGAGAGCCATTTCGTCATTGTGAGCAAAAACAGCGTCAAAATCAGGATTTGCTTGGATTATGTTTGACATAACATCGAGACCTTTTTGTCTATCAAAATCTCCCGCTTGACTTGCAACTATTTGAACTTTTGGTTCGTTCTTCATAACTGAATTGAATCCTTCTCCTCGATCTCTTGCTGCTGACGTTCCGGGAATACCTTGAAGTTCAACAACCTTTATAACATCTTTGTCTGCAAGTGCTTCTAAAATGAATTCAGCCGCCATCTTTCCGCCGGCAACGTTGTCTGAAGCTATGTGAGAGTCAACATCTGCACCGTTAACACCTCTGTCAACACTTATAACCTTAATCTTTTTTGCTATTGCCGCATTGACAGAAACTGCTGCAGCATCACTGTCAACTGGGTTGATAAGCAAAACAGAGACACCTTTTTGAACAAGGTCGTCGACGTTAGCTCTTTCTTTAGCAGAGTCATTTTGTGAATCTAAAATGATTAGTTCGTACCCAAGTTCTTTCGCAGCTGCTTCTGCCCCTTCTTTAAGAGTTACAAAGAAAGGGTTGTTAAGTGTGGAAATAACCATACCGATCTTTGTTTCTTTTGGTTTTTGTCTTACAAAAATAACCGCAACAACAACTACTATCAAAACGACCACGAGTAACCAAAGTAAACCTTTCTTCATACGTCCACCTCCCATTCGGTAGTTTTAGTGTTTTTTACTGTCAACTAAGACAGCCAAAAGTATTATTACACCTTTTACAATTGATTGATAAAAAGGATTAACGTTCATAAGATTTAAACCATTGTTAATTACTCCAATAATTATTGCACCTATAAGTGTTCCAAAGAGTGTACCTTCTCCACCAGAAAGACTTGTACCTCCGAGGACTACCGAAGCTATTGCATCAAGTTCATATCCTGTACCAGCTGTCGGAGTTGCTGAACTTATTCTTGATGTTACTAAAATTGCACTTAAAGCTGCCATACTTCCAGATATTGTATAAACTAATAATTTCACCTTGTTCACATCTATACCTGATAATCTTGTAGATTCTTCGTTGCCGCCAACCGCGTATACATATCTACCAAATTTAGTTTCGTTTAGAACGTAATTCAATATCAAGAATATAATCGCCATAATAATGATTGGTATAGGAATTCCGATAATTCTACCGTTGCCTATGAACTCATATTTTGAGCCAAGTCCTGATATTGGTTTTCCGTTTGTGTAAACGTAAGTTACTCCTCTCATTATTGTCATCATAGACAAAGTCGCTATAAATGCTTGAACTTTTCTGTAGGCAACAAAATAACCATTTGACAGACCAATTATGATTCCAACTAATAGTGCCAAAAATAGCGATAAACTAAGATTTTGAGAAGACTTAATTATGGAAGCACTAACTGCACCGCTTATTGCAAGTGCTGAACCAACGGATAGATCGATACCACCTGAGATTATTACAAATGTCATTCCAAATGCTATAACTGCGTTTACTGAAACTTGAGTTAGAACGTTTAAGATATTTGATACTGTTAAAAATGAAGGAGCAATTAACGATAGTGTTAAACAGAGTAATAGTAGACCTACGAATGTTCTGTACTTTAGTATAAATTCGATCATATTTTACCCCCCAATCCAATAGCGTACTTCATTATCTCTTCCTGAGTTGCTTCTTCTCTTGGTAAAATCTTTACAATCTTTCCCTTGTAGACGATGGCTATACGATCAGATATACCTAACAATTCTTCCATTTCGGACGATATTAACACAATAGCTTTTCCTGTTTTTTTTAGATTGTTAAGCAAAGTGTATATTTCTCTTTTTGCCCCAACGTCGATACCCCTCGTAGGTTCATCAATTATCATTATTTTAGGATTTGAAAGTAACCACTTTGCTATCAAAACTTTCTGTTGATTACCACCACTTAGATTCTTTATTGCTTTTTCAGGACTCGAAACCTTTATACTCAATTTTTCGACCATATTATCAAAGGCTTTCAATTCTTTCTTTCGGTCTAATCTTGCTGTGAGAGGACGCTCGTAATTTTTCAGAGTTGGCAATGTTAAGTTAAATATAGTGGAAAGTTTAGTTATTAATCCTTCAGACTTTCTATCTTCCGACAGATATACGATTCCGTTTTTAATTGCATCCTTTGGATTGCGTATTTCAACTTTCTTTCCTTCTATATAGATACTTCCTTCAATCTTTCCATATGCTCCAAAGATTCCTTTCGCTATCTCGGTTCTACCTGCACCTAAAAGTCCGAAGAAACCCAAAATCTCGTTGTTTTTCAATTCAAAGGACACGTTTTGAAACTTATCTTTGTAACCAATATTCTCCACTTTTAGTTCAACGGCACCCTCTTCGACTTTTTCGTAAGGAAAGTAATCTGAAATTTCTCTACCTACCATCATTGAGACAATTTCATCTTTTGTTGTGTCTGTTATCTTCTTTTCGCCAACAAATTTTCCATCCCTTAAAACCACAATCCTATCGCATATTCTGAATATTTCATCCATTTTGTGACTTATATAGACTATGGCTATACCATCTGATTTGAGCTGTTCGACAAGTTTAAATAAGTGATCAACTTCGTCTGGAGATAGTGCTGTCGTAGGTTCGTCCATTATCAGAACCTTCGCATTTCTTAATAGTGCTTTCCCAATTTCCACTATCTGTCTTTCACCGACACTTAAGCTACTAAGATTAACGGTTGGATCTATTTTGATGCCAAGACTTTCAAGAGCTTCTTTACTCTTTTCTATCATTGACTTTTTATCTAAGCGAACTGCGTTTGTTAATTCCATACCCAAAAAAATGTTTTCGTAAACTTTTAGGTTTGGGAGGACACTTAATTCTTGATATATCCCAGAAATTCCAAGTTTTTGCGAATCCTTGACATTTCTTATCTCAACTTCTTTGCCATTAACTAAAATCTTTCCTTTATCCTTTTGATGAGCACCGAAGAGAATTTTCATAAGTGTGGATTTCCCAGCACCATTTTCTCCAAGTAACCCTAAAACCTCGCCACCATAAATCTTTAAAGAAACATTGTCAACCGCTTTAACACCGGGGAACGCTTTTGTTATGTTAATCATTTCAACGATAGGTTGTTTCATAGCATCACCTTTAGAATGTTACACCAGATTTAAGAATTATGTTTGCGTATGGCGACGCTTCTCCAGTTCGTATAACTGCTTTGCAATTTCTTAAGTTTTGTTTGAATTCCTCGTGAGGAATAAATCTCATTTTCTTATTTCCAAGAATTTTAAAGATTTCTTTCTCTATTTCGGGATTCTTTTCTTTGATTTCTTCCGCTAAAATAAACTCTTCCACTTCCATTTCGATCAAAACTGCTTTGAGAGTTTCCAGAAAGCTTGGGACTCCTTTAATTAGTGATATATCAATTCTCTTTACATTCTCAGGAATAGGGAGTCCTGCGTCAGCTATAGCTATTGAATCAGTATGCCCAAGTGTAGCAACTGTGTGTGAAATCTCGCTATTTAAAATTCCTATCTTTTTCAATTCACTCACCCCCAAAATAAGAGATAACGTCGTTGTAGTATGGGATAGAATCTTGAGCACCTTTCTTTGTTACAGTGAGAGCTCCGACTTTGTTTGCAAAATTGACCGCAGAAGTCAAAGTATCAAATGAAAGTTCTTTTGATTTCGATATTTTGTGTGCTAATGCTCCAATAAATGAGTCGCCAGCTGCAGTTGTATCAACAGCTCTAACCGAAAAACCAGGTTGAAGAGAATTTTTATTTTCAAAACTTAAGTATGCACCATTTTTACCTAAAGTGATAATAGTTCCTTTAACTGCTTTTTTGTAAAAGTATTCTGAAATTTTATTCATATCTTCAAGTGCTGATGGATATATTCCCGTTATGCTTTCCGATTCGGTTTCGTTTAAAACGATTAAATCTGTGTATTGAAAGATCACTTCGTCAAATTCTTTGACTGGTGCAGGATTTAAAATTGTTATTTTCTGATTATTTTTGGCACTTCGAAATGCTTCAATAACGGTATCTACAGGTATTTCAAATTGAGAAATTACAACATCTGAATGAGAAAAAATATGCTGATATCTCTTTATATTTTCTTTCGTAACAATCTCATTAGCTCCGGGGTAAACAACTATGCTGTTGTTCCCTTTAGAGTCAACTATTATAAAAGCACTTCCAGTTGGTAAGTCTACTTTAGATAAGTAATCCGTATTCACGCCGTCTTTCTTCAAACAACTTATGAGATATGTGCCATTTTCGTCATTTCCAACACTTCCAATCATAAACACTTTTGAACCTAATCTAGCAGCTGCAACAGCTTGATTAGCACCTTTACCACCTGCATGGCGTTCAATAGAACTGGCTGAAACGGTTTCACCTAATCTCGGGATATTCTTCACATTCAGGACTATATCAATGTTTATGCTTCCAACAACTGTAATCATTTGATCACTCCTTTAATCGTTACTTTAACTCTTTATATAGTAAAACGGTTTACTACATGCGAATTATACAATAAAAGACCGACTATAACAAATTACGAAAGTTAAAGACAGATGAAGATTTATAGAGTTAGAAGAAGAATATTGGGGGAATTTCATGAAACTTTCAATTTTTAAGGTGAGTTTCGGTGACGAATTTTGAAGTAGTGGTTTCGTAATAACAAAAAGGTGGGATTTCTCCCACCTTTTTCAATCAATCTTATTTGTATGTCAAAGCTTTGTACGCATTTACAAGTCCGTAACCGACATACTTGTTCCAGCCACTGGAATTGTAGGTGTAGCCAGAAATCTTATCAGTTGTCTTGATTAATACTGTTCTAATTTGTTCTGGTGTTCTGTAACCTTTTGCATATAGCATTGCTGCAACTGATGAAACGTGTGGTGTTGCCATCGAAGTTCCCTGCAAGAACATATATGTGTTACCGTTTTGTGGTGTCCAAGCTGTGCTTAAAACTCCGTCGGCATAACCGTCTTTGTTCTGATCAACGCTTGTATCTCCACCAGGGGCAACAACGTCCAAGTAATGAGTCACATACGCCTTTTTATAAGGATCATAGTATCTTGTGTAATTGTAATTTGAGTATGGAGCTCTCTTAAGATCGTATCTAATAGCACCAACGGCAATTGTTTCAACATACGCTGCTGGGTATGAAATTGAAGAACGATTCTCGTTTCCTGCTGCAACAATCATTGTAACATTCTTTGAGTATGCGTACTTAACTGCATCCATTAAAACTTTTGCGCCGCCGCCACCAAGACTCATATTTATTATGCGTGCACCATTGTTTGCAGCGTATCTTATACCCGCTGCAACCCAGTCAAGTGAACCTGAACCATCTGCACCAAGAACTCTTATTGGCATTATCTTGATTCCATATCCACCCCAGTTTACACCTGCAACACCTAAGGAATTGTTGGAAACAGCGGCAACTGTACCGATACAGTGTGTACCGTGGCTTACGTCTTGTGAGGGGTCTGTAGGATTTGTATCGTTGTCAACAAAATCGTATCCTTGAACAAATATTCCTTGTAAATCTGAATGTGTAAAACTAACTCCTGTATCAATAACTGCAACTACGACACCATTTGCTGCTTTCATAATATCCCATGCTTGTGGGAGTTTCATCTTTGGGTAATGCCATTGGTATTTGTAGTAAGTATCGTTTGGAACAGCAAGAGCTTTGTAGATGTAATTTTTGTCAACAGAGATGACACCATCAACGCTCTTTAAAGCTTCTGCTTCTTGTTCTGTCGCCTTTACGACAACAATTTGAACATTGTCGCCGTCAAATCTGTGAGTTCTGAGAACTTCAATATCTTTGCTGACGGATTTGAGAGTTGTAACCTCTTTGTCTGCCGAAAGTTGAACAACGTATTCACCAGTTACAAAATCTTCTTCAGTTGCTGATGTTCTCAAAGTGTTATCAACTGGGAACTCGGTTGGCATGAGCTCTTCTTCTGGTTTGTTCGTACAGCTGAAAAGCACAATAACAACAGTTAGAAGTACAGTCGCTAAAACAAAGTACCTTTTCACGAAAAATCCCCCCTGCTTGAAGATGTGATTATTGATTATGATTTTAAATTTTTTATGTTACACGAATAAGTTTAATAATGTAACATTTTATTACAGAAAATATTAACACAACGCGACTTCAAATTTTATACTTACAAGTCACAACTCTTGTTCTTCCTTTATAGCGTTGTTTACTTCGACGATGTCCTTTAATCCTTTCTTAAACGCATCTACAACTTCTGGGCAAAATTGGGTTCCTGAAGAGCTAAGAACGTATTCAATAGCTTTCTCTGTAGGCCAAGCGGGACGGTAGACTCTATCGTGTGTTAACGCTTCAAAAACATCGGTAACCGAAACGATCTGTGCGTTTATGTCTATCAATTCTTTCTCAAGTCCAAGTGGATATCCCTGTCCATCCCATCTTTCATGGTGTTGTAAAGAAACGG
>FWWM01013527.1_pt1 | contig 13141 bp, 12 predicted proteins | sample 2228351 | NCBI WGS metagenome assembly FWWM01 (sample SAMEA103939774, study PRJEB20133) | metagenome | reverse complement strand
TGCTCCAGATGACCGTGACCAGGACGCTCTTGAGTTGGGCGACGACCTGGTTGGCCATGGTCATGCCCTCGGCCAGCCCAGCGCCGCCCAGGGCCGCGTCCGCGCAGATTCCGGTGAGGATCGCGCCCACGATGCCGCCCACGCCGTGGACGCCGAACACATCCAGGCTGTCGTCATACTTGAAGGTGGATTTCACGTAAGTGGCGGCGATGTAGCAGCAGACCGCCGCCGCGAAACCGATGAACAGGGCGCCCACCGGCCCCGCCGTTCCGGAGGCGGGCGTGATGGCCACCAGGCCGGCCACCGCGCCGGTGGCGACCCCCACCGCCGTGGGTTTGCCGCGGAAAATCCACTCGATGAACAACCACGTGGCGGCGGCGGTGCCGGTGGCGACCTGGGTCACCAACAGGGCCATGCCGGCAGTTTCATTGGCCGCCAACGCGCTGCCGGCGTTGAACCCAAACCATCCCACCCAGAGCATGGCCGCGCCCACCACGGTCAGCACCACGTTGTGGGGGCGCAGTTGTTCGCTGCCGTGTCCGAGACGCCGTCCGACCATGAGGCAGGCCACCAGCCCCGCGAGGCCCGCGTTGATGTGCACCACCGTGCCGCCGGCGAAGTCCAACACGCCCCAGTTCACAAACAGCGCGCCCGCGCCGGACCAGGCCATGTGGCAGATGGGCAGGTATGAGAAGGTGAACCAGAGCACAATGAAGACCATCATCGCCGAATACTTCATGCGCTCGGCAAACGCGCCGACGATGAGGGCCGGGGTGATGATCGCAAAGGTCATCTGGAACATCACAAACACCGGCTCGGGAATCGTCCCTGAGACGGACTTGAGGGTAACCCCTTTGAGAAACGCCGTGTCCAGGCTCCCGATGAAGGAGCGGAGATTCACCACGCCCTCTTGCATGCCCGCCGTGCTGAAGGCCAGGCTGTAGCCGTAAATCACCCATAAAATGGTGATCACACTGGCGATGCCGAAGCATTGCATCAGGACGGAGAGCACGTTCTTGACGCGCACCAGGCCGCCGTAAAACAACGCCAGACCGGGAAGGGTCATAAACAACACCAGAGCAGAAGCGGTGATGAGCCAGGCGGTATCCCCCGCATTGAGGGCGGGTTTCTCTGCCGCCTCGGCCGTGGCCGTGGCCGCTTGCGCCACCGGAGCCGCGGTGTCGGAATCAGCCGCCAGCGCCAGCGGTAGACCGTGCAGAATAGTCGCCAGGGTCAGGAGCAGGGTGAGAAAGCGAGCTTTCATGGATGGATGACTGAGCGTCGGTTAAGGGATTGGGGTTGGAGGTTAAACGGCCACGTCACCGCGTTCTTCGGTGCGAATCCGGATGGCTTCTTCGATGGGCGACACGAACACCTTGCCATCGCCGATCTTGCCGGTTTTGGCGGACTTCAAAATGGCCTTGATCGCTCCGTCCACGCGCTCGTCGGGCAGGACGACTTCGATCTTGATCTTGGGCAGGAAATCCACCGTGTACTCGCTGCCTCGGTAGATTTCAGTGTGCCCCTTCTGGCGCCCAAAACCCTTCACCTCGGTGACGGTCATGCCCTCAATGCTCAGCTCACTGAGGGCGTCTTTTACCTCTTCCAGTTTGAACGGTTTGATGATCGCTTCGATTTTCTTCATCGCGGGGAGTTGTCGGGGGAAGGCTATGTCAGCGTCCGCCAACCGGTCCAAAAAGCCGCGTCGCTGAATGATTCCCCACTGGGGTTAATTGTGGCTGCACGCCAACGCATTGACCGACCCGCACAGCAGCTCGGATGCCAGCGGTCTGGGGATAATCTGACAACGGATTCAACAGGCTTCGTTCCAGAAGGTTGCGAACGAAAAAGATTTCGCCCCCTGCCGCCCGAAGCGAAACAAGACAGCCCCAGTTGGCGATATTTGAGCAGACTGTTGCAGGCGCGTCAGCGAACCCGAGGACACGCGCGACACTCAAGCCAGGACCCGATTCCAGGGCAGAGAAAGCAGCCGTTGCCCCATGATGGCCACGACCCGGGTCCACGGGGCCGATTGAGCCAAGGGAGATAAAAACCGGCCCTCGCGCACGTCACTGCCCGCGGCCCAGGGGGAATAGGCCGGGAGCAACAACCGATCCGGCGCGACCAGGAAACACCGGCAGCGGGCCTTGCTGGCCACGCCGTCGCTCAAGGTCACCGTCGGATGTTCGTGGCCGAAGACGACCTGCGCCCCGGGACCGGCATTCGCCAACCAGGCCAATGCCTGGTCCGCCGAGGCCGGGTCGCCCTGGACGAAGAGCCGGTTGCCGACCGCCAGAGAGGGGCGGACCTCAAAGTTCAATCCCCAGCGTTGCCGCAGGGCGTCCAGCCCGCGGTCGTGGTTGCCGGCCACCACCACCAGTTGACCGTAACAGGCCACATCGGCCACCAGGGTTTTCAAGGCGTGCTCCAGCGGAGGCAGGTCCAGTCCGGCGTGGACCAGGTCCCCCAGCACCACGGTTCTCAGCGGGCGGTAGTCGGCGAGCAGTTCGGCCAACTGCATGGCCAGGTCGTCGAAGGCCGAGAGGGGCAGCAAGTGGCCCCGCTGGCGTTGCACCCAGGCGTAACCCAGGTGCACGTCGGCCAGGGCCAGCAGGGCTTCCCCGCCAAACCAGGCCGCCCCGCGCGCATCGAGCGCGACCTCCGAGTCAAGTTGAAGCTGCTCCGCCATGTTGGAGTTGGCGCCACCAATGGTGGTACAACCGTTCGAGAGTCTCAACGGGATCCTCCACCTGCAACGTTTCTTTGATGCGCGTGGCATACAGCGGGAACGCCAACGGCGACACCCGCGGCAGGCGTCGCAGGCCGACCGCCCCGGCGGCCGGGCCGCGCAAAAACGCCGCCGCGCCGTCCGGGTCCAGAAAGACGTGCGCGGCGTCCCGTCGGGCCTCGCGCAACAGCACGTGATCGGGTTCGTGCCGGCGCAGCACCTCGAAGATTACCTCGCGGGAAAATTGCACCATCCGGAGGGGTGGGGGGGCCCGAAGTAATTCCGGTACACCATGAGCCCGGTCTGGGCCGCGTTGCGAAAGTGATATTTGATCAGCTCGGTGCGATTCAGAGACTCGTCCAAATCCTCCTCAAGGCGCGCCGGCGCCAGCAGCGTCCCCAGGTCCGCCTCCGCCAGCGTGACCTCCGGTCGCACGCTCAGCACAAAGCCGTAGTCATCCGGCGTGGCCACCGCATTGCCGCCGCGCAGCTGGCTCAGCCACAGCGCCACAATCCGCGACAACGCGTCGTTGGTCGCCCGGCCGATCAGGGCGTGGAAAAAGACGTGCCGCGTCCGGGAACCCGGCCGCCCTCGCAGGTCGGCGGCGTCGTTTCCTCGTCGGCGACGCCGGTCAGGCATTCTTCCACCGGCAGCCGGTGGGCCACCGGAATTTCCGACAGGCGATGTGGCGCGGCGTACACCGCGAGGATGGCCCGCGCGTTGGCGGCGCCACAGGCCAGGCGCGCGGCAATCCAGCGTTGCAGATCGGCCTCCGGTTCGCCCGCCCGGAGGCGCGTCCGGATTTCCCGCCGGAAACGGATGATTTCCTCACAAACCCGGTTGGACAGCGGCATCTTGTTGGCATTCCAGCGCGGCACGGTGGGCGGCGCCCCGTCCGCCGGACGGACCCGCAGCTCCATGATCCCGGGGCGCTTGACCCGCAGGGCGCGCCCGCCGCCGGCCAGATAGTCGAGCACACGGCGTTGAATTCGGCCTCGGGCAGGTCCCGGTAGGTCCGGCTCCGGCGCACCAGACGCAGCGCCAGCGCGCGCGGCCACCGTGCCGTGCATCCCATGCTCACCGGGTGCTGGGCCAGCACGTCCAGGGGCGCGCGAGGCGGACGGATTGCGTCCAGGTGACCGGTCCGGGCCAGCAGCGCGGTGGCGCAGCATTCCACCAGATCGTTCACATTGGTAGCCATCAGCAGGCCGCTCACCTGGCGGAGGTCATGGCCGCTGCGCCCGGCGCGTTGCAGGGCGCGGGTGACTCCCTTGGGCGAGGAAAGCATCACCACCAGGTCCACCGCGCCGATGTCCACGCCCAGCTCCAAACTGGTCGAACACACCACCGCGCGCAGCGCCCCGCGCTTCAGGCGATCTTCCACGTCCTGGCGGACGTCGCGGTCCAGCGAGGCGTGATGACATTCAATGCGTTCGGCCAGCGCCGGCAGTATTTGCTTGAGATGAAACGCCCCGGCTTCCGCCCCGCTGCGGGTGTTGTTGAACACCAGGGTGGTGCGGTGCTCGGCGATCAATCGGGCCAGTTCCCGCCGCACCCGCACCCCGGTGAATCCCGCCGGTGGACAGGGATGCCGGGACAACGGGCTGTACACCCGGAGGTCCACCGCCTTGGCGGCGCTGACATCCAGAACAACGCACTCCCGCCCCACGCCCACCACCCAGCGGGCCGCTTCATCCAGCGGCGCGAGGGTGGCGAACAGGCCGATCCGCTGGATTCCCGGCGGCTCGCGGTCCGGCCGGCGGATGGACGCCAGGTCTTCCAGCCGCTCCAGACTCAGGCTCAGGTGAGCGCCGCGCTTGTTGTCGGGCAGCGCGTGGACCTCATCCACGATCACCTGGCGCACGCGTTGCAGGGCCGGCAGCCACCGGGGTTGGCTCAACAACAGGCACAGGCTTTCCGGCGTGGTCAACAGGATGTGCGGCGGCCGGTGCAGTTGACGCTGCCGCTCGGCCGGGGAGGTGTCGCCCGTGCGCAGGGCCACGCGGATGGGCGACTGTTCTCTGTACACTTCCTGCAGCGGAACCTGGAGATTCTTTTCGAGATCGTATCCCAGGGCGCGCAGGGGCGAGAGGCACAGGGCGTGGATTCCCTCTCCCAGTTCCCCCCTCGTGAGCCGCGGCCAGGTGATGCAGCACGGCCAGAAACGCCGCGAGGGGCTTACCCGTGCCGGTGGGTGAAATCAGCAACACGTGACGGCCCGCTGCCACTTGCGACCAGGCGGCCATCTGAGCGGGGGTGGGACCGGTAAAACGCGCCCTGAACCAGCGCGTGAGGACATTGTCCGCAAACGGGACCGGCATGACCTGGGAACGTGTCCCGCTCCCCGGCTCCGTCAACCGCCGCGCCCGCTCCCGGCGTCGTCGAACCGCGCCGACAACTCGGACGCCGCACCGTGGCGGCCCCGCGCCCTGCCGCCGGCGTCGGCGGGATTTCATTTCAGCCGGGCGGATTCAGCCACCGCGGGCCGCTGTCGGCTGGGGCGGAAACAGCCGGTCCACCACGCCGGTTTTGATGCGGATACTGGCGCCCACCACGGACATGGCCAGGGCGATGACCAGCACGAAATTGAACGCCGCCCGCTTCCAACCGCGTCCCACCGCCTCGCCCAGGTAACTGCGCTTGTTCTGCAAAATGAGGAACGCCAGGTAGGCGATGGGCAGCATGGTAAACGCCAGCGCGGAGGCCAGCACCGGCAGCCACAGCGGACTGGGGATCATCACTCCCAGCAGACCGATGGCGGGCGTGAGCGTAAACAGCCGGTAGCGCGCCGGAGTGTACGGGAGCCCGAACATTTCGCAGACGGTAAACCCGCAGCAAACCATATGCGCGCTGATGGCTCCGCAGGCCATGCCGATGAATCCCAGATCGAACACCACCCGCCCCAGCCCGCTGCCCAGCACGCCGGCCAGGCTTTGCGCGGCCTCGATCGGCTTGAGGTTGGCCGGGGTGACCTCCGGTCCCAGCACCGTGCCAAACGGCGGAGCATGCAGCGTGGAGGCCAGCCCTATGATGATCAGCGACGTCAGCACCACGTACGGCAGGAACAGGGACAGCCCCAGGTCAAACCGCGCCAGCCCCTTGTGTTCCGGCCCCCAGCCCTTGGCCAGGAGAGAGTACGGGTAGAGAAAGGTCATGTTAATGCCCACCGCGGCGCCGATCGCCCCCAGCACCGTGGTCCACGCGCCGGGATGGTCCGGGATTTGGAAGGAGAAGAAGCCGCGCACCAGCGCGCCGAAATCCAGCCGACCCCGGCTCGCCTGCGCCAGCACGACCACCAGAAAGGCCAGCATGGTCAGGCGGATCATCCAGCGGAGAAAGGTCTCATAAAAGCGGATGCCCGCGGGTTTCGATCCATAGTTCCAGGTCAGCACAATGTTCACGGCCAGGATGGCCAGCCCGCCGCCGAAGCGGACCAGCGTTTCCACCGCGCGGCTGCCAGTCGCGTTTTCCACCCCGGCCACCTGGGTCAGGTCCCAAACCGCGCCGCCCAGCAGCGCGTACTGACCGAAGTGCCAGATCACCGTTGAAACAATCGTCGCCAGCGCCCACAGGAAGGCGAGGGCGGGATGCAACTCCCGGCTGACAATCCGGTGGGCGCGCTCGCCGCGGGTGAGGGTGATGTTGGCCAGGGCCGCCAGCATGAACACCCCTAGCAGCATTGCCACCGGCTGCACCCAGAGCAGGGTGTAACCGTAAAAAGCACCGGCCACCACGGACGCCGCGGCGCTGCCCGCGCCGAGGGTCATGGCACTCTGCAGCCAGGCCGGACCCGTCAGTTGGTAATAACCGCGCAGGCGTTCCCAGAACGGGCGGCCCGCCAGCACCTGCAAGGTTTCTTTTTCCAGCCGGAGTTTCTCCGGATCCCATCGGCTGGTCATGGGCAGCCCGGCCTCGGCGGGTGGAGCAGTGCGGGACATGCCCCGAGTGTCCCGGGCTGAGCGGGAGCGAACAAGAGGAAAGCGCGAAACCGGGGCTGCGCAGGGCCGCGCGAGGGGGCGTTCCGGGCTGAAACGCGCCCTCGCTCCCCTTGAGATGTTCCAACATCCAAACCCCGAACCCGAACGGCGAACCCGGACTCCGCCAATCAGTGTGGCGCCTGATAATCAGTGTGGACAAGCCGCTGTGACTGGTCGTATAGACTCCTCTTTTCCCGCCGGACTACCGGCCGGTGGGATGCTTTGCCCGGCTGCATCAATGAACCATCTGCTGAGCCTCGAGACGATGGCACGCGCGGACATGGAGCGCGTGCTGCGCGAGACGATCGCTTTCAAACGCGACCGAACCTCCCATCCCCGCCCCCTGACTGGTCAGACCTGGGCCTTGATCTTTTCCAAGGCGTCCACCCGCACGCGGGTGTCGTTCGAGGTGGGCATTCACGAACTGGGCGGACGGCCGCTGTTTCTGAACGCAGCCGACATCCAGCTCGGCCGCGGCGAGCCCATCAAGGACACCGCGCGCGTGTTGGGCCGCATGGTGCACGGCACGGTCCTGCGCACCTTCGCCCAGCAGGACGTCGAGGACTTTGCCCGGTTTTCCGGTCGCCCCACGGTCAACGCGCTGACCGACGACGAGCATCCCTGCCAGATTCTCACCGACATCTTCACCTTCCAGGAACTGCGCGGCCCGATTGCCGGGCGGGTGGTGGCCTTTGTAGGGGACGCCGATTGCAACGTGGCGCACTCCTGGATGTTCGCCGCGGCAAAGCTGGACTTCGAACTGCGCCTGGCCGCCCCCGCCGGCTACCAACCGCCCGCCGAATTGGTGGCCCGGGCGGGCGGGCGAATCCGGGTCACCGCCGACCCGCGCGAGGCGGTGCGCGACGCGGACCTGGTGTACACGGACGTGTGGGTCTCGATGGGCAAGGAGGCTGAAAGCACCCGCCGGCTGGCCGACCTCCAGGGCTATCAGGTCAACGCCGCCCTGCTGGCGCTGGCCCAACCGGATGCCCTGGTGATGCATTGCCTGCCGGCTTACCGCGGGCGGGAGATTGACGAGGCGACCTTCGAGGCGCACGCCGCCACCATCTTCACCCAGGCGGAAAACCGGCTGCACACCCAGAAGGCGATCCTCAACTGGCTGGTTTCCTGAGTCGCCCCGGACTTGCCGCCCGCCGGCGGGCGGCCAGAATCCCCGCATGCCCGCTGTACTGGCCGTCGCCGCGCACCCGGACGACATCGAGTTCCTTATGGCCGGCACGCTGCTGCTGCTGCGCGCGGCCGGCTGGGAGGCGCACTACTGGAACCTGGCCACCGGCAACTGCGGCAGCCGGGTGCACGGACCGGAAGCCACCCGCCGGATTCGCCGCGCCGAGGCCCGGGCCGCGGCGCGGCTGCTGGGCGCACACTGGCATCCCCCGCTGGTGGACGACGCGGAGATTTTCTACGCGGACGGCCTGCTGCGGCGGGTGGCGGCCGTGGTGCGGGAGGTGCGCCCGCGCGTGGTGCTCACCCACTCGCCCGAGGACTACATGGAGGACCACATGAACACGAGCCGGCTGGCGGTGACCGCCGCCTTTGTGCGCGGCATGCCCAACTACCGCACCCGCCCCGCGCGCCGGGCCATGGAGGGCGATTGCACCGTGTATCACGCCCTGCCCCACGGCCTGCGTGACGGGCTGGGCCGCCGCCTCCAGCCCGGCCTGTTCGTGGACACCACCGCGGTGCAGGCCGCCAAACGCGCCGCGCTCGCCTGCCATCGCAGCCAGAAAGATTGGCTAGATGTGACGCAGGGAATGGATTCCTACCTCGACGCCATGGACGCCATGGCCCGCGAGGTGGGACGCATGTCAGGGCGGTTCCGCTTTGCCGAGGGCTGGCGGCGGCACGCGCATTTGGGATTTTGCCCGCCGGACTCCGACCCACTCCCGGAAGCGCTGGGGACGCGGTGCCGGCCCAATCCCGCCTGCTGGCGCCAGCTCGAGCGCGCCCGCTGAAGCAGCCCGCCCGCCCACCGCCTCCTGATGGTTCACCGTCCCAATTGCCCGATTCCGCCCCCGGCGCGGGGCCGATTCGGAGGTCCGGCGGCTGACCCGCTGGCAATGAGCAGAATTCTCGAGGGAGGTCTGCACACCCCCGCCGCACTGGTCCATACGGGTGGGCAGCTCCTGTGTTGCGATTTTTGGCCGGATGCACGGGGCAACGTCCCCTCGGCTTCAGCCCCCGCGCAGGCTGCCCCACCCCCTGACGTGCAGAGGTTTTTCGTAGTCAGGGTCCGCCGGAGCTTTCTCAACCAGCACCCAGTTGTCCCCGGGATGGCTGGCGTCGGCGCCGGGCACTATCTGGACCTCCGAGCGTTGGAGCACGGCGTCGTCCACCGGGACTTCAAAGTACGGTCGGAGTTCAGAAAGATCCGCGGGCAACTGCCCGTTTGTCGCCGCAATGAACCGCTCCAGGGCGTGGGTGGCGTATTCGCCAAACCTGGCCTTGGCCACATTGCGCAACCGGGAGAGGGCCTGGCGAACGTCCGCCTCCGTTTCCAGGCTGGTGTCTCTGGCGACCGTCTGCCAGTCGGTCTCGGTGAGGAACAGCAGCTCGGGAATCCACTTGTCGGGCATGCGTTCGAGGCACCGGCTTCGTTCGCCGGCGCGCCGGGTCAAATCCAACACCGACCGGGTGAAGGGATCCTCGGTTTCCGCGGGGGACGGATTTGCCGGCCCGGGCTGTTGTTGGAGCGAGCGCAGGCGCGCTACTTCGCCCCGCAACCGTACCAGTTCAGCCGCATCGCGGCGGAGGCGGTCGTTGTCGCCCCGGAGACGGGCGAGCTCGTGCTGGAGCGCGGCCAGCCGGCTGGCCGCTTGGTCCCGGTCCCGGGTCAGTTGCTCGATTTGCTCCGCCAGGGGGCGCTGTTGCTGTTGGAGCGTCCGGAGCTGCGCGCGGGAAATCGAGGCCCGGTGCGCCTCGTAGAGCCCGGTTCCTACGGCGACGGCAAGCGTCACGCCGAGGATGGTCTTTTGCAAGGTGGTCATGGTCAGGTGCTGGGTTGTGGTGACAACGGCGGTGGCGGCCAGGGAGGGACCGGCGAGCGCGGCCTTCGACAGCGCCCCGGCCAGTCCGGCGGGCGCAGCTTGGACCGCGTGCGCGGAAAGCGCGGCGGCCAGGGGAGCGGCGCTGGGCGTCACCCCCCGGCGGGTTAGCTGGACGCGCAGTTTCTCCAACGCGCGACTCACGCGTTTCTGCGCGGCGCCCTCGCTCACGCCCAACGCCCGGCCGATGGCGCGGAAATCGCAACGTTGAAAAAAGCGGAGCAGCAGCGCCTAGCGGTCATCCTCGCTCAGGTCCGCCATCGCCTCGTCCAGGACGGGACGGAGGCGCTCCCATTCGGGGGCCGGATCAGGAGCCGGGTCGAATTGTTGCCTGGCCAGCCTTTCGCGGACCCGCCTCCGGTGGTCCTCCCGCAAGTGGTTGAGCGCGGCGAATCGCGTGCTGCGATAAAGCCAGCCCAACAGTGACGCCCGAGCCTCGAGCGTCCGGGATAGCAAGGAGGCCTTGCGGGCCAGGTCGGCAAAAACGCTTTGCGCCACGTCGCGCGCCAGTTCGGGCGCCCGGACTTGTCGGAGGGCTGCCGAATAGACCGCGTCCGTGTGACGGAGGACGATTTCGCGGAAGGCGGCTTCATCCCCGTGTTCCACGTAGGCGCGCAGCAATTGGGCGTCGGACGCTTCGCTCATCTCCGCCAGTAAACAGCCGCCGGGGTGGAAATCCGACAACATTCCTGTCGCGTCGGCTCTCGGGATTTCCTGCCAACGGCGCGCGGCCGTTTCAAGCCGATTGCTCCCGGGCGAATCAATTCCGTTGTGTTGGCCGGGCGGGAATCAGAAGGGACCGGTCCTCGGGGATGCCGTCGGTGTTCGGGCCATCAAATGCCGCAACCTGTCCGGCCATTGCCGGGCGGGCGGCGACGTCTGAACGCGCCGGGGTGACGCGCGAGCGGCGGGGGAAGCTCCTGACCAGCCGGAAGGAGTTGGGCGACCTTGCGGATCTTCTCCTCGAAGGGTTCGCGGGCCAGTTTGTGTCGCAATTCGGCTTTCATGGCCTCCCGCGGCTTCAAATCATCCGCGTGCGGCCGGGAAGGGGCACGGGGTAGGCGCCGTCGGGGCCGGGCTTGACCGGCGGTTCCATGCTGTTGTGGCAGTCCTCGGGCTTGACGTGGTAGTAGAAGTCCGAGGCCCAGATTTGTTCCCAGGTGACTTCCTTCCCGGTATAGCAGGAAATCTGGCCCATGACCGAGGTCATGGTGCTGTCCACCAGGTAGTCGCCGTTGTGGACCGGCTTGCCGGCGCGGATGCCCGCGAAGAGCCGGTCGTGCTCGATCTGGTAGGGGTCCACCTGGTGCGGGTCGTCGCTGGGGGGCTGCCAGCGCCAGGGCCGCTCGCCGGTGATGCGACAGGCCATCACGTTGGCCATGCCTTTGGTGCCAAAGATGAGGCTGGAATACTCGTCATAGCAGCCGGTGGTAGTGCGGCAAAAGGCATACACGCGCACGCCGTTGGGAAACACGTAGATCACCGAGTGGTGATCGAAGACATCGCCGTAAACCGGCTCCACCATCGAGGAGCGTCCGCCCAAGCCGTGACACTTCACCGGGTTCAGCTCCCGCAACGCCCAGCGCGCGCGGTCCAGGTTGTGGACCAGCGACTGCGGCACATCGTCGCCGGACAGCCAGCGGAAATGGTACTGGGTGCTGCACTGCCATTCGAGTTCGCTTAGGCCGGGCTTGCGTTCGGTGACGCCGTAGGGGGCGCGCAGGAAGTTCTCCTCGATGCTGACGATGTCGCCGATCTGCCCGTCGTGCACCCGCTGGATGGTTTCGGCGTAGCCGGGGTGGTAGCGGCTGTGCAGGCCCGACACCATGCACAGCCCCTTCTCGCGGGCCAGCTCGCAGGCGCGGCGCATTTGCTTCACGGTATACGGGTCAATGCCGTGGGGCTTTTCGACGAACACGTGCCGCCCCGCCTCGACGGCCGCCAGCGCCTGGAGCGGATGGAATTTCGCCGCGTTGGCGATGCAGACGACGTCGCTCAACTCGATGACCTGCTTGTACGCGTCGAAGCCGGCGAAACAGTGCGCGTCCGGCACTTGCACGGCGTCCGCGCGGCCCTCCCGGGCCAGCTCGGCCCGGATGTGTTCGCGGGCGTTCTTGACGCGGTCCATGAAGATGTCGCCGATGGCGACCAGGCAGGCGCCGGGATCGGCCTTGAGGGCCTGGGCGCCGGCGCCAGTGTTGCGGCCGCCCGCGCCGATGAGGCCCACCTTGAGCACGTCGCTGCCGGCGGCATGGGCAAAGCGCGCGACGCTCAGGCCGGCGAGGCCGGTCACTGCGGTAGCGGTGGCGGAGGTTTTGAGAAACCGGCGACGGGTGACGCCGCCGGGGGCGGGAGTTGCGGCATTCATGGGGCAATGAGTGGATATCCGAAGCAAATGATCCACGTCGGGAGCGGAGATTCAAGCTCCTTCGGGGATTCCCAGTTCGGCGAGCGTGTGGCGCAACCAGGCCAGGGATTTTTCAATCATCGGGCCGCTGGCGCCTTCGCACTCGATGCTCAACACCCCGCTGTAGCCGGCGTCGCGCAGGAGGCGAAGGCAGTGCTTGATGTTATCGGCGTTCACGCCTTCGCCAAGCGGGCAGTGGCTGACGGCGATGCCGGTCATGCCGCCGCGCAGCGCCTGGGCCAGCGATTCGGAGACGTCCTTGACGTGGACATGGCTGACGCGCGGGAGGAACCTCTCCAAGAACTTTACCGGGTCCTGTCCGGCGATGTAGGTGTTGCCGGTGTCCATGTTCAATCGCAGATACAGACTGTCCGAAAACGCCAGCATCTCCGCCAGGCGGTCCGGGTGGGTGGTGAAATGGCCGTGCGGTTCGATGTTCACGATGACCTGGTGGACCTCCGCGACACGGAGGATCTGTTGGTAACTGCGCTTCATCTGAGCCATTGCCTCCGCCTCCGTCAGCCCTGCAGGAGCGTGGAGTCCATCGGTGGTGTCCACGCATGGACAACCGGCCTGCGCTGCCCAGGCGATGGCCTTCATCACATACGGAACGCCGCGCAAGGGGCCGTCTTCCTGGGACAATGGAAACGCGGCGTCCACCTGGGAAAAGCGCACGCCGTATTTGTCCATTTTGCGGCGGAGCAACACGGGGTCTTCGTAAAGCGCGACGTGCGGCTGATACCCCAAGCCGTGAATCCAGCTCACCCCATCGATCAGCCCGCACTCGATGTACGCCACGTGGTTTCGTTGGGCCCATTCGAGACATTTCTCGAACGACCAGTAGGCCGAGTTGAAGGCGTCAGTGTGGAAGCCAATTTTCATGGGTTGGGAAGTCTGGTTCGGGCGCACGCGAGGACGGCGCGACGAGAAGGCCCCTGCCGCACCGCACCGTCCGGGGCGGGTT
>FWWM01013525.1_pt1 | contig 13144 bp, 13 predicted proteins | sample 2228351 | NCBI WGS metagenome assembly FWWM01 (sample SAMEA103939774, study PRJEB20133) | metagenome | reverse complement strand
ATTTAGAAAAAATTCCTTCTGAAGCTAAAGAATTTATTGATTCTTCTCTTAAAGTTATTAAAAACACTTTGGTTTTTGTTGAAGGTATTTTTACCTTTTTAAGAACTGAATCAGGAAGGTTGGAGCTTCAAATTGAAAACGTTGATTTAGAAAAAGTTTTTCTTTATATCCTGGATCTTCTTAAAGAAAAAATTAAAGAAAAAAAATTAAAAATTAATGTGGAAATAAGTGAAAAGGCCCAAATCATTCCTGCAGACCGTAACCTAATTTTTTCTTCTTTATTTTCTTTAGTTGAGAATGCGGTTTTATACAACAAAAAAGAAGGCTCAGTTTTTATTGAAGTTAAAAAACAAGAAGGAAGACCTTATGCCGAAATTACTCTTCAAGATACCGGCATAGGGATGTCAGAAGAAGATTTAAAAAATCTTTTTAAAAAATATTATCGAGGTAAAAAAGCTAAGGAAATTGAAGCTCGGGGCTTTGGTTTAGGTCTTTATTTAGCTAAAAAAATTATCGATTTACACGGAGGTGAACTTAAAATTGAAAGTGAATTCAATAAAGGTACTAAAGTTAAAATCTTTTTACCTCTCGAGAAAAACTTGATACCTTCCTTAACCGAAGAATCTAGTTTATAATTTAAAAATGGTGGTTCGTGTTCGTTTTGCACCTTCACCCACAGGAAAACTCCATCTTGGTGGTGCCCGCACAGCTCTTTTTAATTTTCTTTTTGCTCGTTCTCAAAAAGGAGTTTTCCTTTTAAGAATTGAAGATACGGATAAAGAAAGATCAAAAAAGGAATATGAAGAGGATATTCTAGAGAGTTTAAACTGGTTAGGACTTAATTGGGATGAAAGCGTTGTCCGTCAAAGCGAAAGAATTGATCTTTATCAAAAAATTATTGAAAAACTTTTAGAAAAAAATTTAGCTTATTATTGTTTTTGTCCTAAAGAAGAATTAGAATTAAGAAAACAAGAACAATTAACCCGCGGAGAGGCACCCAAATATCCAGGTACTTGTCGGGAACTAACCAAGAAAGAAGTGATTCAAAAACTTAACCAAAAGGAAAGTTATGTTATTCGTTTAAAAGTTCCTGAAAAGATTATTTCTTTTAAAGATTTTTTAAGAGGAGAAATTAAGTTTGATTTTAAACAAATTGGTGATTTTGTGATTGCTAAAAAAGAAACTGAACCCTTGTATGTTTTAGCTAATACAGTTGATGACCATTATCAAGGGATTACTCATGTGATTCGAGGTGAAGAGTTTATTTCCACCACACCAAAACAGGTTTTAATTTATAAATACTTAGAATGGTCAGAACCTCTTTTTGTTCATTTACCTTTAGTTTTAGGTCAGGATCGAAGTAAGCTTTCTAAAAGACATGGAGCCAAAAGTATCAGTGAATATCGTCAAGAAGGTTATTTACCTGAAGCAATTTTAAATGCTTTAGTTTTATTAGGTTGGCATCCTGAAGGCGATCGAGAAATCATTTCTTTGGAGGAAATGATTAAAGAATTTAAGTTAGAAAAATTAAACAAATCTCCAAGTGTTTTTAATCTCACCAAATTAAATTATTTTAATCGGGTTTATTTAAGAAATAAAAAACCTGAAGAACTGGTTTCTCTTTTGGATTTTCAACCTTATGGAACTTGGCTCAATCATCAATTTAAGGCCAAAAATGGTATGGTTTATCACAAGGAAAAAATTCTTAAAGTTATTGAATTAGGAAAAGAAAGAGCGACACTTTTACCAGAGATTTTAGGTTCAGTTAAATTTTTCTTTAAGGATTTTGATTATCCTCCTGAACTTTTAATTTGGCAAAATACATCTTTAAATAAAATTAGAGAAAACCTGGAATTAATAAAAAGAGAATTTCTAAAGTTTAAAGAAGAAGATTTTGTGGCTGAGAAAATTAAAAAAGTTTTAGATGATTTAGCTCCAAATAATAAAGGTGAATATTTCTGGCCTTTAAGGGTAGCTTTATCTGGTGAAAAGGCTTCCCCACCACCTTTTGAATTAGCTGAAATTTTTGGTAAAGAAAAAACCGTCGCCTTAATTAATAAGGCTTTAGAAAAATTAAGATGATAGGAGAATTAATCAAATGGGCTTTTCGAGCTGTGATTATTTTAATTATTTTTGCCTTTTTGCCTCAAGGGATTTTAGAGAAGATTAAACAATTTTTTAATTGGGAAATCTTTTTTAACACCTTAAAACTAGGTTTTTCCAATTTATTGAATTTTCTTGAAGAAACAACAGGTATTGATTTTGCTCAAGTTCCTCTTAAATTAAAAATGATTTTTGGTATTGATCTCATGGCTCTTTGGTTGAGTTTTAAAGGTTTTTTAGCTGATTTGTTTCAGAAATTAGCTAATTTTTTAAAATGAAAAATATTTTTTTATTTATCTTTTTTGTTTTAGGTTTTTTAAGTTTGATTATTGTTTTGAGTGATAAACTTTTCTTTTTGCCACAAAATTTTCAAAAAAAATTTTCTTTAGGCATGGATGTAGCTGGAGGAACTATTTTAACTTATCAAGTTGATTTAACTAAAGTCCCTCGAGAAGATATTAAAAAGATTTTAGAACAAACTAAAGATTTAATTGAAAGAAGAATTAACTTTTTGGGTGTTAATGAATTTTTTATTAGTTTTTCGGAATCAGGAAGAGTTTTAGTCGAAATACCTCATATCAAAAATCCAGAAGAAGCCATAAAAATTATTGGCGAGACTCCTTTTTTAGAATTTCGAATTCCCCTGTACCAAACCCCTCAAAAGAATCAAAAAGATGAAAAAACACAAGAAATTATTGATTTTGTTCCGAGTGGTTTAACCGGAAAATATCTTGTCAAGGCCGATGTTGAATATCATCCCCAAACCCTTGAACCTTATGTTTCTTTAACTTTTAATCAAGAAGGAGCTAAAATTTTTAAAGAATTAACCGAAAAATATTTAAACAAACCTCTGGCTATTTATTTAGATAACCAATTAATAAGTGCGCCGATAGTACGAGAAGTAATTGAAGATGGTCGAGCTCAAATTACGGGAAATTTTACTTTAGAAGAAGCTAAAAAACTGGCCCAAAGATTAAATCAAGGCGCTTTACCTGCGCCTCTTAATTTAATCGCTGTTTCCGTGGTGAATCCAACTTTAGGAGAAAAATTTTTAGACATTGCTTTAAAAGGAGCAGTTTTAGGTATTATTTTAGTTTTGATTTTTATGATAATTTTTTATGGTTTTTATGGAGTGTTAGCGGATATAGCTCTTATATTTTTTATTCTCTTTAATTTAGCTCTTTATAAAATTTTACCTGTCACTATTTCTTTGGCCTCTTTAAGTGCCTTTGTTTTGTCTGTCGGAATGGCCGTGGATGCTAATATTTTAATTTTTGAAAGAATCAAAGAAGAAAGAAAAAAGGGATTGGACAAAATTTCAGCCATTCAAGAAGGCTTTCGCCGTGCCTTTTCTTCAATCAGAGATTCAAATTTTACCACAATGATTTCTTCTCTTTTGATTTATTTTTTAGCAACTTCTTTTGTTAAAGGTTTTGCTTTGACTTTATTTTTAGGAGTTTTAATTAGTTTTTTGACTGCAGTTTTCTTGACCCATTATTTACTCGAAGTTTTTGTTTCAATGAAAAAAGATAAATGAAGCTAGATTTTTTGAAAAAGAGAAAAATCTTTTATTTAATAAGTTTGATGTTGATTTTGTTTGGTTCTTTTTCGTTTTATTTTTTTGAACCTCGATTAGGGGTTGATTTAATAGGAGGCCAGCTTTTGGAAGTTAAAACAAAAACTAAGGTAAAAGAAATAGTTCGAAATTTGGGTATTAAAGCTGAAATTTTTGAAACTCAAGAAGTTTATCTGATTAAAAGTAGAGAAGATTTGACAAAACTGTGGCAAGAAATTAAAACCAAGGATCCACAAGCTGAAAGATTAAAATTTGAATCTATCAGCCCAAGTTTAAGTAGTGAATTAAGACAAAAATCTTTCTTAATGGTGATATTAGTTCTTTTAGCTATTGGTGTTTATGTTGCTTTTGCTTTTTATTCTTTAAGAAAGTTTTTTTCTTTATCAAGCTTAGCTTTGATAGTTATTTTTACTTTATTTCATGATGTAATGGTAACTACAGGGTTTTTTGTGCTTTTGGCTAAATATTTAAATTTTGATTTAGATATTAAGTTCATCACTGCTCTTTTAATTGTTGCAGGTTTTTCTGTTCATGATACCATTGTTGTTTTTGATCGGCTTAGAGAAAATATTTTAAAAACTAACCAAAAAAATGAAGAAACTTTTAATTCAAGTATTAATCAAACCTTAAAAAGATCAATTTTTACTTCTTTAACTACAATTTTAGCGATTTTACCTTTAACCTTTTTCCTTCAAGATTTAAGAGTTTTTCTTTTAACTCTTCAAATCGGTATTCTTGTAGGAACTTATTCTTCCGTTTGTTTAGCAGTACCGCTTTTATATGATTTTAAGACTAAATAATTTTCTAAATCTTCTTTCGTGATCAAAACTTTTCTTGGTTTGGAACCTTCTTGAGGACCAACAATACCTTTTTCTTCCATTAAGTCCAAAATTCGAGCTGCTCGAGCATAACCAATTTTTAATCTTCTTTGCAAAAGTGATGTTGAAGCCTTACCGGCTTCTAAAACAATTTCTACGGCTTGTTTAAATAATTCTTCCTCTTCAGGTTCTTCCTTTAAAGAAATAACTTTCTTTTCAATTTCTTCTAAAGGGATAGTTTGTTTTTCAAATTCAGGAACTTTTTCAATTTGTTCTTTCCAAAAATCAACTACTTTTTTAATTTCCGGCTCACTTACATAAGGAGCTTTGACTCTTACGGGTCGAGGCAAATTAACACTCATAAAAAGACCATCACCAGCTCCGATTAATTTCTCTGCACCTCCGGTATCAAGAACCGTTCTTGAATCAACATAAGAAGCAACTTTAAAACAAATTCGATTAGGAATATTAGCTTTAATAAGACCTGTGACAATATCAACCGAAGGTCTTTGGGTGGCTAAGACTAAGTGAATTCCTGTAGCTCGAGCCATTTGGGCTAAACGGATAATCATAGCCTCAATATTAGAACTATAAGTGACCATTAAATCAGCCATTTCATCAATCACCAAGACGATCCTTGGCATGATTTTTTCCTTTCTTTGAATTTGTTTGTGGTTATAAGTATCAATATCTCTTGAACCCGTTTCTTGCAAAATTTTATATCTTTCTTCCATTTCTTCAATGATCCAATTGAAAACAGCAAGAGTTTTTTTAACTTCAATCACAGGGTCTAATAAAAGATGGGGAATTTCAGCATAATTTATTAATTCAACCCTTTTTGGATCAATTAAAATAAAATTTAAAGTTTCAGGTGTATTTTTCATCAAAAAAGAAATTAAAAGATTATGAATAAAAATTGATTTTCCTGTTCCGGTAGCACCTGCAATCAAAAGATGGGGCATTTTGGCTAAATCAGCAAACAAAACTTCACCATTGATTTTTCTTCCTACGGGAAAAAGCAAAAGTGACTCACTTTCTAAAAACTCTTTTTCTCTTAAAACATTACCCAAACGAACTTGAGCTGGTTTTAAATTAGGAATTTGTAAACCTAAAACTGCTTTGCCAGGGATAGGAGTTTCTATGATTAAATTAGGTACTCCTAAAGCCAAGGCTAAATCCGATTGATAACTTAAAATTTTTGATAATTTCACACCCTCTCCTGGTTTAAGGGAAAATCTTGTAATTGCTGGACCAATTTCAACATCAACAATTTCAACTTTAATGCCAAAATTCTCTAAAGTTTTTTGAATAATTTGAGAAGTTGATTTAAGATCAGGAGCAATAACCTCTTCCTTAGCTTGAACTAAAAGATCTAAAGGTGGTAAGTTCCAAACACTTTTAGGTAAAACTTTTCTTACTTTTAATTTAATTTTAGAGGTCAATTGTTTTTCAGTTCCGGTAATTTCTTTTTTAACTTGCTTAAAAGGTGCTTCTTTAACTTTTTGAAACATAAGCCTTTTTGTTTCTTTTTCAAGAATTTTTTCTTTGGAAACTTGATAGAAATTTTTGACCATTTCAAAAAATTTTTCTTCGAAAATTAACCATAAAGCTAGAAAAAAGAAAACAAACGAAAGAAAAATTAAACCATATAAACCAAGATAAGGAACTAAAAACAAAATCAAATCACCTAAATAACCTCCTTCGCGAAAGAGGAAATGAAAATAAAAATTTAAAATCAAAAAATTCAATAAAAGACCTAAGAAAATCTTTAAAAATTTAAACCACGCCGGCTTAAACAAAAGAAAAATTCCCAAAACGAAAAAGAATAAAGGAGTGATAAATTTATTCCAACCAAGAAGGATTTCGAGAAAATGATTAATTTTTGAAGTTAAAAGTGCTTTGGGGCTGAAAATAACAAGGATTAAAAAAGAAGCCAAAATAATCAAAAACCAACCTAGAAGAGGCTTAAATTCTTCTTCGGTCAATTTTTGGAGGAAAAACCTTAAAAAACTGTTTTTGTTACTTTTCTTAGCCATTTTAATATTATAATATACGAGATGGTTTTGATTCAAAATCCTGATGTTTATCGCCATTATGAAATTTTAGAAAGATTTACAGCCGGAATTGAATTAAAAGGTTTTGAAGTTAAAGCTTTGTTTTCAGGTAAAGGCAGTTTAAAAGGAGCTTATGTTTCTTATTTTAATAATGAACTTTTTTTAAAAAATTTCTTTATTCCTCCTTATCAAGAAAAAAATGTTCCTAAAAACTATCATCCCCGAAGAGATCGGAAACTTTTACTCAAAAAATCAGAAATTTTACATTTAATTCATCGAGTTAAACAACCAGGACTCACAATTGTTCCTTTAAGGGTTTATAATAAAAATAGACTGATAAAAGTTGAAATTGCTTTAGTAAGGGGTTTGAAAAAATACGAAAAAAGAGAAAAAATTAAAAAGAGAGAGTTTGAAAGACAAAAAGAAAGAATTTTAAAAAGAAGTCGCTTCTAAATTTTGGTTAATTATGAAAAAAATTATCGTTATTTTACTCTTTCTTCTCCTTTTGAATCTGGCTTTAGCTCAAGAAAGCGGTTTTGAGGCAATTCAAGCAAAAATTATGAGAATTATTGGTAATATCATTAGATTTATTTTTTCGGTTTTAATGATTTCGGCAAGTGTGTTACTAATCTTTTTAGGAGTAAAATATATTCTGGCTAAAGAAAAAGTTGAAGAGCTTCATCAATCCTTATATTATTTAATTTTAGGTCTGGTTCTTTTGATAATTTCTTTATTTGTGCCGAATTTAATTAAAAATCTTATTGAAAACTTAATTCAATGAAAATCGTCGCTATAGGAGGGGGTACAGGTCTTTCCAATATTTTAACTGGTTTAAAAGAAGAATATGGTAAAAAAATTAAAAGTTTGACTGCTATTGTGACTGTAACTGATTCAGGTGGTAGTTCAGGGATTTTAAAAAAGGTTTATGATATTCCTGCAGTGGGAGATTTAAGAAACTGTTTACTTTCTTTATCAAAAATTGAAAATTATGTCAAAAAAGCGATGCAATATCGTTTTACTGAAGGTGAATTAAGAGGTCATCCTTTAGGTAATTTATTCTTGGTAGCTCTGACTGAGACTGAAGGAAATATTTTAAAAGCTATTAAAAAAGCATCAAAACTTCTAAACATTGTTGGTGAAATTATACCTTCAACTTTTGAAAGGGTTGAATTAGTGGCTCAATTTGAAGATAAAAGCATTATTAGAGGAGAAGAAGAAATTACTCATTATGGTTTAATGGGTGGTGGTCGAATTTTATCTTTGAAGATTGAACCAGAAAAAGCTAAAGTTCCTAAAGAAGCTCTCAAAAGAATTCTTTCTGCTGATTTAATTTTATTTGGACCAGGAAGTTTGTATACAAGTATTTTGCCAAATGTTTTATTAAAAAAAATTAAAGAAGCTATTGAATCTTCAAAAGCTCTTAAAGTTTTTATTGTTAATCTTTTAACTCAACCAGGAGAAACTGACAATTTTACCGCCAGCCAACATTTAAAAGAATTTTTAAGGATTTCTGGAATTAAAAAAATCGATGTAGCTCTTTTGAATCAACAAAAACCACCACCAGAATTAATGAAAAAAATTATTGAAGAAAATAAAAAAATAGTTGAGCCTGATCTGGAAGAATTTGAAAAAATAGGTGTTAAAGCTTATCTTGAAGATTTAATTAATGAAAAAGATATTTATGTTAAGCATGATCCTCAAAAACTAAAAAGGGTGATTTTGAAAATTGCTAGAGATTATCATATAATTTAATTATGCCTACAAAGACAAAAACAGCAACTTTAATGAGATTGAAATGTGAAAAATGTGGTAAAGTTAATTATTATTTATGGAAGAAAAAAACTGCTGAATGGAAATTGAAATTGAATAAATATTGTAAAAATTGTCAAAAACATACGGTTCATAAAGAATCAAAAAAATAAGGGGGAGTAGCTCCAATTGGTAGAGCAGCGGTCTCCAAAACCGCAGGTTGCAGGTTCGAATCCTGCCTCCCCCGCCAGATTTATAATCCCAAGATATCAGAAATTTCTTGCATTGATTCTAAAGCGATTTTTGCTAATTCTTCAAGTTTTAATCCTAAAAATTCTTCTGCTTTCAAAATAATTTCTCGATTGACTCCTTTTGCAAAAGAGGGTTCTTTAAATTTGTTTAAAATTCTTTCTACGGTTACTTCACTTAATTTTTTATTGGGCATCACTAAAGCTACAGCCACAATAAAACCAGTGATTTCTTCACAGGAATATAATGCTTTTTCTAATTTTGTTTCTGGCACTAGTCCTTGTAAAGGATTATGTTTTCTGATAGCCTCGATCACTTCTTGAGGAAAATTTTCTTTCTCTAAGATTTCCACAGCAATTAAAGGATGTTTTTCTGGTGTTTCTTTAGTTATTTCCCAATCTAAATCATGTAAAAGGCCTGCTAAGGCCCAAAGATTTTCATTTTCTCCAAATCTTCGGGCTAAATGTCTCATCAAATTTTCAACGGCAAAAAGATGCTTTTTCAAATTTTGGTTTTGAATATATTGGTCAATTAATTCTAAAGCTCTTTTTCGATAAGCTTCATAATCCATGTTATAATTATAAACAAGCCAAGGTAGCTCAGTGGTTAGGGCATCGAAGAAACAAAAATGGTGGCGAGATATTGAAAAAGAAAGCAAAATAAAGTTATTTTTAAAATAACAGCCCCCTTTAAGAGAAGATTATATTAAAAAATATTTTCTGATATTTGTCAAGAATGACTCTTGATTAACGAAAGACCCTCGTAAATTCTAAGTTTTGTTATAATTAAAAGTAGAATTTTGCCAAGGTAGCTCAGTGGTTAGAGCACTCGTCTCATAAGCGAGGGGTCGCGGGTTCGAATCCCGCCCTTGGCATATTGGTGGGGTGGCCGAACTGGGATGGCGCAGTGCTCGAAACACTGTGGGGCTTTGGCCCCGTGAGGGTTCGAATCCCTCCCCCACCGCTAAAATCTTTGTTAAAATATTGACATGATTACCAAAAAATATTTAGAAGAAAACACACGCTATCGTCCTTTAGAATTTGAAGATAAGATTTATGAATTTTGGTTGCCTTATTTAAAAATAAAAGAAGATAAAAAGAAAAAAAATTTTATTATTTTGATTGCTCCACCAAATATTACCGGAACTTTGCATATGGGCCATTCTTTAGAAAATATCTTACTTGATACTTTGGCACGCTATAAAAGAATGACAGGTTATAATGTCATTTGGCTTCCAGGAATTGATCATGCAGGGATTGCGACACAGAATGTGGTTGAAAAAGAACTTAAAAAAGAAGGTTTGACAAGGTTTGATTTAGGTAGAGAAAAATTTATTCAAAGAGTTTGGCAATGGAAAGAAAAATACGGAGGGATTATTTTGGAACAATTTAAAAAACTAGGTTTAACTGTTGATTGGTCGAGAACAAGATTTACGATGGATAAAGAATATGTTGCTTGGGTTGAAAAAGCTTTTGTTGAATATTACAAAAAAGGAATGATTTATCGTGCTTTGAGACCAGTAAATTTTTGTCCTCGTTGTGAAACCTCGCTTTCGGATTTAGAGCTTGAATATAAAGAAAAAGAAGGATTTCTTTATTACCTTAAATATCCTTTAAAAAATGAAAATAAACATGTTGTGGTAGCAACAACAAGGCCAGAAACCATGCTTGGTGATACGGCTTTGGCCATTAATTTGAAAGATCAAAAAAACTTTGATCTCGTTGGCAAAATTGCTCTTTTGCCTTTAATGAATCGTGAAATTCCTATTATTGCGGATATTAAAATTGATCCCCATTTTGGGACAGGTATTTTAAAAGTGACACCGGCTCATTCCTTCCTTGATTATGAAATTTCTTTGAGGCACGATTTACCCATGATTTCTGTGATTGATGAAAAAGGAAGGATGAATGAAAACGCAGGTGAATTTAAAGGATTAGATTATCTCTCGGCTCGAGAAAAAATTGTTGAAAAATTAAAAGAATTAAATTTATTAGAAAAAATTGAACCAATTAAACATCATGTTCCCCATTGTGAAAGATGTGGAACAGAGATTCAGGTTATTCCTTCTAAAGAATGGTTTTTGAAAATGGATCATTTAGCTAAATTAGCTTATGAAGCTGTAAAAAAAGGAGATGTGGAAATTTATCCTGCTCGGTTTAAAAAACCTTATTTTGATTGGCTAAAGAACATTTATGATTGGTGTCTTTCGAGAAAAATTTGGTGGGGCCAAGAATTACCTGTTTGGTATTGCCAAAATTGTTCTTCGAATCAAAATAAATCCACTTCAGGACAAGGTAATGTGGAAGAGAGTTATTTTGTCAGTCTCAAAAAACCAAAACTAAAATGTAAAATTTGTAAAAAATCTACTTGGAAAAGAACCGAAGAAGTTTTTGATACCTGGTTTTCTTCAGCTTTATGGCCCTTTGCCATTTTATATACTAAAAAAGAAAAAAAATGGTATCCAGCTGATTTAGTAACTTCAGCTCGAGAAATTTTGCATTTATGGATCACGCGGATGATTTTTTCAGGTAAATTCTTTATGAAAAAAGAACCTTTTAAAACTGTTTTTATTCATCCAACTGTTTTAACAAAAGAAGGAAAGAGAATGTCTAAGAGTTTAGGAACAGGTATTGATCCCTTGGATTTAATTCAAAAATATGGTACGGATGCTTTAAGGTTTGGAATTTTATGGCAAATGAGTGCTCATCAGGATTTAAGATTTGATGAAGCTCCTCTTGAACAAGGACAAAAATTTTTAAATAAAATTTGGAATGCTTATAGATTTTATCTTATGACCATGAATAAACCTGAATTTCGTCAAGCTCAAACCAAACAAGCTCAGGCAAGATTAAGTACTCAGGATAAAAAAATCCTAAGAGCTCTTGAAAGCACGAAAAAATTTGTTGCACGAAAAATTGAAAAATTTGAATTTGGTTTAGCTCTTAAAAGGATTTATAAATTTTTCTGGAATGAGGTTTGCGATGTTTATTTAGAAAGTTGGAAAACCTTACCCACAAGTAAACAAGGAAAAACAAAAAATAATCCTAAAGTTTTTAATTATGTCATGTTAGAAAGCCTGAAATTGATGCATCCTTTTCTTCCTTATTTAACCCAACTTCTTTATAGTGTTCTTTATCAAAATAAACCTTTGTTTTTTGAATCTCTTTCCTTAACCCAAAAAGAATTTTATTAATGGGATTCTTTTTAGGTTTAATTTTACCTTTTATATGGATTTTTTATTTTTTTCATAAAGATAAACATCCTGAACCAGCCAGCTGGCTTTTTTTAACTTTTGTTTTAGGAATTTTTTCAGCTTTTTTAAGTTTTTTTACTGAAGGTATTTTAGCTTATCACTATCCTTATCGTGATTGGATTTATTTTTTGTTTGCAGCTTTTGTTGAAGAATTTTTTAAATTTTTAGTCATTTGGATTTTAATTTTTCCTCAAAAAGTTTTTGATGAGCCTATTGATGCCATGATTTATATGATGTTTTCAGCTTTAGGTTTTGCTGTTTTGGAAAATGTAATGGTTTTGTTATCACCCCAAGCTCAAGGAAAAACCCTCTTTATTTCCTTTTATCGTTTTCTTGGCGCTAATTTTTTACATATTTTAGCTTCAGCCTTAATTGGCTATGGTTTTGGTTTGATGTCAATCACACGAAGAATTTTTCCTTTTCTTTTATCTTTTCTTTCAGCAGTTTTTTTGCATTTTCTTTTTAATTTTGTTATACTTAGTACTAATTTAGGTTTTTTATATGTTTTACCTTTATTATGGTCAGTTTTTTTGGTCGTTCTTAGTGAATTAAATTACTTAATTCTTATTAATGAACGAAGAAACTAAACAAGTTGAAGAAGGAACTCTAAGTGTTGATGTTTATTTTAAAGATAATGAATTAATTATTATTGCTCCGATTGCTGGTGCTAGTTTGGAAAATATTGATATTATTCTTCAGGGCGATCTTTTAGTAATTAAAGGTGTTAGAATGCCTCCAGAAATTATTGCTGAAAAAGATTATGAACATAAAGAATGTTTTTGGGGTCCGTTTTCTAGAACCATTGCTTTACCTAAAAATTTAGATACAGATCAAACTAAAGCCTATTATCATAATGGTATTTTGATGATTAAGATTCCTCGTAAAGAGAAAAAAGAAGTTAAAAGAATTGAAGTTCAAATTAGTGATTAAACTAGCGCCCGTAGCTCAGCGGTAGAGCGGGTGTCTTATAAACACCAGGTCGCAGGTTCGAATCCTGCCGGGCGCAATGAAGAAAATTTTTCTTTTTTCTTTAATCTTAGTTTTGTTTTTTAATTCAGTTTTTGCCCAAATTTTTCCTTTTGGTGGTTTAATTACTCGAACTGATTCATGCCATAACGGCATAAAATTGACCATAAAAAAATATCTTCTTTCCTTGCCTTCAAGAATAAAATCAACTGTTGAAGAAGATTTTATGTTTGAAAACGGTATTAGTACTCTTTTAGTTGGAGAATTAGTTTCAAATAAAAAAAGTCTTGGCTTAGCTTTTAAGGGTGGGTGTTGTAAAAAAACAAGAATTATCACAACCACGACGATAAGTAATGGAACCACCACGACAACAACA
>FWWM01013522.1_pt1 | contig 13145 bp, 11 predicted proteins | sample 2228351 | NCBI WGS metagenome assembly FWWM01 (sample SAMEA103939774, study PRJEB20133) | metagenome | reverse complement strand
GTTCCCGATCGCGCTATGAGGTCGTAGCTCGTTGTACTCCCTTCGCCAAGCCTCCACTTTCTCCCGGGCATCGGGCAGGCTCATGAACCAGTGCTCGATGAGATGGGGTAATCGGGGCTTGAGCTTGGCCGGCATCGGCGCTCATGCTGCAAGGTGGAGGCCAAAGCGCCCTCCGATCCTGAGTCGATTGCGGCCCATCTGAGTCAGCTGACGGGTACGTTCGAGCGCGTCGGCCTGGAGGCTGGCCCCTGTCGCAATGGCTGTATTTCGGTCTGCGTGACTGCGGCTATCCGGTCGTCTGCATGGAGACGCGGCATTCCAAGGCTGCGATCGCGGCGATGAGCATGAACAAGACCGATCGCAACGATGCGCGCTCTCTGGCACAGCTCGTACGCTCGGGCTGATTCAAGGCCGTGCACGTGAAGTTGGTCGAGTGGAGTTGACCCGGTTTTGTGGACACTCTTGAAGTCATTTTCTGGAGTGTCCGATGCCGCGTTTTCGAAGCGCCTATCCGCCGGAGTTTCGGCGACAGATGGTCGAGCTGGTCCGATCGGGGCGAACGCCTGAAGATCTGTCGCGAGAGTTCGAGCCGACCGCGCAGTCCATCGCAAATTGGGTTCGTCAGGCCGAGCGCGACGCCGGCAAGCGCAGCGACGGCCCGACCAGCGCCGAGCGCGAAGAACTGATCCGCCTTCGTCGTGAGAACCACCGGTTGCGCCAGGAGCGCGATATCCTGTCAAAGGCGGCGGCCTGGTTCGCGCGGGAGAGCAAGGCGAACCCGAAAGGGTTTTCCGGTTCATGAGCGCGCTACCTGAGCCGTCTTTCCGATCAAGACCATGGCCCGTGTCTTCAAGGTCTCCGCGTCAGGCTATTATGCTTGGCGCGGCAGGCCTGCATCACTGCTGGCTGCGCGAGACGTCGATCTCATCCGGAAGATCTGCATGATCCATGGCGCCTCGCACAAGACCTATGGCGCGCCGCGCATTCACGCCGAGCTCAAGGCCGAGTGCGTGGCGATCGGCAAGAAGCGCGTGGCTCGCCGCGGTCGTGCTGGACGCATGGTCCAGGCGCATCGTCGGCTGGGCTTTCTCCGCCGATCTCAAGACCCGTGTCGTGCTCGACGCGCTCGACATGGCGCTCGCGGCACGCAAGCCCGAGAACGTCATCCACCATAGCGATCAGGGCTCGCAATATACCTCGCTGGCTTTCGGCAACCGCTGCAAGGACGCCGGCGTCAGGCCCTCGACCGGCTCCGTCGGCGACGCCTACGACAATGCCATGTGCGAGAGCTTCTTCGCGACGCTGGAATGTGAGCTGCTCGACCGAAACCGCTTTCGCTCGCACAGCGAGGCGCGGATGGCCGTCTTCCACTTCATCGAAGGCTTCTACAACCCGTCACGACGCCATTCGGTGCTGGGCTACCCCTCGCCCATCGAATACGAAAGGAAGCATCATGAGCTGATTTGACCCGCCATAGCCGTGAACAGTCCACGGAAACGGGTCAACTCCAACTCCAGCTTTCGTAGGGCTTTGGCTGATCTGGGCGGGTTAGTCCGTTCCAGCGGTGAAAAATTAGCCCCCCCCTTGACCCTCTAGTGGCATCAGCTTGTAGACACAGAGCGTGTGAGCCGGATGCGCTTCTAAAGCCCGTGTGGATCTGCTATCATAGTGTATCATCCATGCCGAGCGCGAAGTAGGTCAGCAAGTCGTCAAAAGAGAGGAATTGTGATGCGAAACGGAATAGGAGGACGTTTGATGACGTTTGTTGCTCGAGGGTATTTGGTCGCGTCGGCCGCTCTGATTTTGGGCGGGGGTGGGGCGATGGCCCAAGGCGGTCATTCCCACGCTGCCTCGAACGGCGGTCAGATTCAGCAAATTGGCGCCTACGAGGCTGAACTGGTCGTGAAAGGCTCGGACGTCATGCTCTACATCGTCGATAAACAAGAGAAGAAGGTCGATGCGGCCAAATTCTCGGCTACTGCCGTCGTGCTTGCCGCTGATAACCAGCAGAAAACAGTTGAGATGAGCCCATCAGGGGAGAACCGCCTCGCAGGCAAAATCGACTTTCCCGTTGCCGGCAAATTCCGTGCGACTGTGACGTTGAAGTCGGGTACGGCCGAGGCCGGCAAGGGTCGCTACAGCCTTGACGCACGCTAGATGAGCTGGTAATCGCCAATATTATGCTTAAATTGACAAGTTTTAGTGTGTTGCCACGCTGCCTTTGGCAGACAGCGGTCGTGCGCGCTCTTGTTCTTGTCTTGGTTATGACTTTTGTTGTTCCTGTCTCGGCTTTTACGACCGGATTGGACGTGGGTCCTTCTGGCGCTGCCATCACGAGTTCGACTGATATCGGCTCGCCTGGTCCGACAGGGAACTCATTGGACGACGAGCTTGTCCAGCATGCTCATTGCATGCATTCGGTCGCTCGTACGCACTTTAAGACCTTGCCTATTCGGCGACTTACATTGGCCGTGCCGCTTCCGCGAGAAGCGGATTTGCAGCCCAGTCGCGCTTTATCATCCCTACCCTTCAAGCCACCCCGTCGCGCCTGATCGAGCTCGTGGGGGTCTAGCCCCTTGAGCTTTCCGCTCTCACTTGGGAGCGCTTTGGTGGTGCGTTGAGCGCTCCGCTGCTCTTGTCAGCGCTGAGCAATGTATGGGCAAGCTTCGTGCGCCCGTGGTGAGGGTCTTGCTATGATCAAACGTCTTTTCGTCATCGTTTTTGTCGGCGTGATCGGAGTTGCCGTCGGCAGTCTCGTGCCGGCCGTTTCGCAGGCGGTCCGCGCTGCGTTGAATGCCGTCCCACTCCCGCCAGCTATCTCGCAGGCTGCCCACGCGGTGATGCAGGCCGGGGAGGGGAAGCGCGAAAGCGATGACCATGGTCACGGCTCCAAAAAAGCCGACGCGCACGGTTCGGGCGAGAAGGAAGGACCGGAAGGCGCAGTTGTGATGACGCCCGAGCGGATCGCTACCGCCGGAATCACGGTAGCGCCCGCAGCAGGTGGATCACTGTCTCGTACGCTGACAGTACCAGCCGTTATCGCAATGGACGCTGACCGTGTCGGTCGTGTCGCTGCCCGGGTCATCGGCACCGTCGCCGAACTCAACAAGCGTTTGGGCGACCAGGTCGTTAAGGGCGAAACAGTCGCCGTGCTCGATAGTCGGGAGGTTGCCGAGGCCAAGAGCGAATTGCTTGCCTCTCTGGTCAATCAGGACCTCCAAAGCACGCTGTTCGAGCGCGAGCAGTCGCTTTGGGACAAGAAGATTTCCGCCGAACAGCAATACCTTAAAGCCCGCAGCACATTTTCCGAGGCGACGCTTCGGGTCGACCTAGCTCGCCAAAAGTTGACCGCTCTCGGCGTCAGTGATCGCGAAGTCGCTAGCGTGAGGCGTGAGGTCAAGCCCTTCCGTCAAGTCTCTTCTAGTGAAGGCGAGCTGCCGAAGTCGCTTGGCATGCAGCGCTACGAGTTGCATGCGCCGATTGCGGGCCGTGTAGTCGAGCGTCGGGTTGACCTTGGCGCTCCAGTCGGTGGCGAAGGTCAAGAGAAGGAGGTTTATGTCATCGCCGACCTGTCGAGCGTTTGGGTCGAACTCGCGGTTTCGACCGCTGACCTGGCCCAGGTGCGCGAGGGTCAGCTGGTGTTGATCAACGCTGGTGCGGACGGTCCCAAATCCGAAGCCCGTATCACGTTCATCAGCCCGATGCTCAATCAGGATACTCGCTCGGCGCGTGTGATCGCTACTATGGACAACAAGGGTCTAATGTGGCGACCTGGCTCGTTCGCGACAGCTCAGATCATCATTGAAGAGATCCCGGTTGACATCCGGCTCCCGCGTGCCGCCCTGCAGACGCTCAAGAACGAACAGATTGTGTTCGTACGCACCAAGCAGGGTTTTGAGAAGCGGGATGTCGTGCTGGGCAAGCAGGACGATTCATCCGTTGAGGTCGTGTTTGGCGTCGATCCTGGCGAAGAGGTGGCAGTGACCAACTCCTTCGTCCTCAAGGCGGAGCTCGGCAAAGCCGAGGCCGAGCACGCGCACTGAGGACCTGACCAATGATCAATGCTGTTCTCGCCTTCTCCGTACGCCAGCGCTGGTTAGTGCTGCTAGTCTCGCTGCTCGCTGCTGCGCTCGGCGTATTCGCGCTGACGCGACTGCCAATCGATGCAGTTCCTGACATTACGAATAATCAAGTCCAGGTCAATGCGGTCGTCCCGTCGCTTTCGCCGTTCGACATCGAGAAGCAGGTCACGTACCCGGTCGAAACCGCGCTCGCCGGTATCCCAGGCCTCGAATACACCCGTTCGCTTTCACGCAATGGCTTCGCCCAAGTAACCGCTGTCTTCAGTGAGAAGACAGATCTTTACTTCGCGCGGCAGCAGGTCAACGAGCGCCTTGGCGAAGCGAAGGCAAGTTTGCCGCCCGGGGCCGAGATTCACATGGGCCCGATCTCAACTGGCCTCGGTGAGATTTTCATGTGGACCGTCCACTACAAAAAGCCTGGCGACGGCGCGCCGGTGCGTGACGGCGAGCCCGGCTGGCAGTCGGACGGCAGCTACCTGACTCCGGAAAAGCAGCGGCTCAAGAACGACTTCGAACGCGCCGCATATCTCCGCACAGTGCAAGACTGGATCATCGGTCCCCAGCTCAAGACGGTGCCCGGCGTCGCTGGCGTCGATGTCATCGGCGGCTACAAGAAGCAATATCAGGTCCAGCCTGACCCGGCGAAGCTCATCGGCTACGGTCTATCTTTCAAGGATGTGGCCGAGGCCATCGAGGGCAACAACCAAAATCGCGGCGCCGGCTATCTGGAGCGCAACGGCGAGGGCTACGTTGTGCGCTCGGCCGGGCGTATCGAGAGTGTGGAGGAGATTGGTAACGTCGTCGTCGCCACCCGCAGCGGCACTCCGGTGCGCATCAAGGACGTCGCAACCGTTGGCATCGGGCGCGAACTTCGAACCGGCTCGGCCTCGATGAACGGGGAGGAGGCGGTGGTCGGTACCGCTCTGATGCTGATCGGTGGCAACAGTCGTACCGTCTCGGCAGCTGTCGATGCTCGCATGAAAGAGATCACGCGTTCGCTGCCGCCTTCCGTCGAAACGCGAACCGTCCTCAACCGTACGCTGCTTGTCGATGCCACGGTGAAGACAGTGGCGAAAAACCTGATCGAGGGCGCGCTCCTTGTTATAGGGGTGTTGTTCCTCTTGCTGGGCAATATCCGAGCCGCGATCATTACTGCAATGGTGATCCCGGTGGCGATGCTGATGACCATGACCGGCATGGTACAGGGCAAAATCAGCGCCAACTTGATGAGTCTCGGGGCGCTCGACTTCGGACTGATCGTCGATGGTGCGGTCATCATCGCCGAGAACTCGCTCAGGCACTTAGCCGAGCGCCAACATAAGCTGGGCCGGAAACTCACGACGGAGGAGCGCCTCGACACTGTGCGGGTGTCGGCTGAGGAAATGATCAAACCATCGGTTTACGGCCAAGCCATCATCATCTTGGTCTACGTGCCACTCCTCACCTTCACCGGGGTCGAGGGCAAGATGTTCGCGCCTATGGCCCTTACAGTCATCATCGCACTGGTGGCCGCCTTCGTCCTCTCGCTCACCTTTGTGCCAGCCCTGATCGCCATCGTCATCACCGGCAAGGTCACCGAGAAGGACGTGTTCCTGGTGCGCTGGCTGAAAGCGATATACCGGCCTGTTCTCGCCGGCGCGATCCGGCGGCCGGCGGCAGTCATCGGCGGTGCGGTGCTTATCTTCCTCGCGGCGGTCAGCTTGTTTAGCAGGCTCGGCCAGGAATTTATCCCCCAGCTTGACGAAAAAAACATCGCCATGCACGCGATGCGTATCCCCTCGACCTCACTGACACAATCCCAGGACATGCAGCTTAAGGTCGAGAAGGCCGTGGCGCGTTTTCCTCAGGTGGCACTTGTGTTTTCCAAGACCGGTACCGCTGAAGTCGCGGCGGACCCCATGCCGGTAAACGTTTCCGACAACTTCATCATCTTAAAGCCTGAGTCCGAATGGCCAGACCCGAAGCTGCCTAAGGACAGGCTCATTGCCGACATTCAAGCAGCGGTGAACGAGGTCGCCGGCAATAATTACGAGTTCACCCAACCGATTCAGATGCGGTTCAACGAACTCCTCGCGGGCACCCGCGGCGACCTTGCGGTCAAGGTGTTCGGCGAGGAGTTTGACACCATGCTGCCAGCGGCGAACCAGGTTGCAACGGTTCTGCGGAGCGTCCAGGGCGCTGAGGACGTGAAGGTGGAGCAGGTGACTGGCCTGCCGTTCCTAGAAATCCGCATCGACAAAGCCGAAATCGCCCGCTTGGGCCTGTCACACTTTGCAGTGCAGGATGTGATCGGCGCGGCTATCGGTGGGCGCGAGGCAGGCGTGCTGTTCGAGGGGGACCGACGATTTGAGATCGTGGTTCGCCTGCCCGACTATGTCCGCGACGATCTCGAGGCTTTGAAAAATTTGCCGGTTCCCTTGCCCGGGGCGGGCGCCGCAGGCCGGATGGCTTCCGTGCCGCTGAAACAGGTCGCGAGTTTCTCCACGGCCGAGGGACCCAATCAGATCAGCCGAGAGAACGGCAAGCGCCGCATAGTCGTGACTGCGAACGTTCGTGGTCGCGATATTGCCTCCGTGGTAGCTGAAGCGCAGACCAAGGTTGCGGCGGGCGTGACGCTGTCGCCTGGATCCTGGATTACTTGGGGCGGGCAGTTCGAAAACCTGGAGGCCGCCCGTCAGCGACTGATGGTCGTCGTACCCGGCTGCTTCTTCCTAATTTTCCTGCTGCTCTATTCAGCGCTTGGCTCACCGCGTGACGCGCTGTTGGTGTTTAGCGCTGTACCGCTGGCGCTGACGGGCGGGATCGCCGCCCTGTTCCTGCGTGGGATGCCGTTCTCGGTGCCGGCGGCGGTTGGTTTTATCGCACTGTCGGGTGTAGCGGTGCTCAACGGCCTGGTCATGCTGACCTTCATCAAGCAGTTGGTAGAGGAAGGGCGACCGCTTAAGGAGGCAATCTGCGAAGGGGCCCTCACGCGCCTTCGCCCAGTCGTGATGACCGCGCTGGTCGCCTCGCTTGGGTTTGTGCCGATGGCGCTCGCTACGGGCACAGGCGCAGAGGTGCAGAAGCCGCTCGCCACTGTCGTGATCGGGGGTCTTATCAGCGCGACGCTGCTCACGCTGATCGTGCTGCCTGCCCTTTACGCGCGATTTGCAAGCCGACCGCAGAAGGAAGAGGAAACATCGCTTTTGGGTGATGCCCCGGCTCCCCGTCTTACGCCCCCGCTTCGGGAGGCCGCCGAATGACGGGGCAGGCATCGGGACATCGATATCAGAGACAGGAACAGTCTTCTCCGAACGTCGGCACGCCAGACATGTGCATAGTAAGCTGGCTTTTGCCATTCGGCTTGGCTGCTCTGGTCGCAATCGTTGCTGTGTCGCCGGGCTCGGCCGAAACTCTGTCAGGAGCGTTGGCGCGGGCTTACGGGGCTAACCCGCAGTTGAATGCACAGCGCGCACAAGTCCGAGTGGTAGACGAGACTGTGCCTCAGGCCCTTTCCGGTTATCGTCCACGGGCGCAACTGCAGGCTGATGGCGGTGCTCAATTCCAGCGGGAACGCAGTCGCGAGCGAAGAAGTGCAATTTCCGGTGTTGATGGCGAGGAAGAACTTACGGCGCAGATCAAGCGAACACAGCGGCAGAGTACGCTGCCGCGGGGTGCTGAACTCTCCTTCGAGCAGAACCTCTTTGATGGGGGCCGAACGAGAAACTCTGTTTCACAAGCAGAAGTTCAGGTCCTCGCCGCGCGTGAAACATTGCGCAACTCTGAGCAGAATGTCCTGCTCGATGCCGCTACGGCCTATATGGACGTGCTGCGGGATCAAGCCGTGCTCGACCTACAGCGGACCAATGTCAAACTTCTGGAAGAAACGCTCTATCGGGCACGCGAACGCTATGCGGCCGGTGAGGTTACACGAACGGACATCGCTCAGGCAGAGGCGCGCCTTGCCAGCGGCCGGGCCCAGGTCAACCTCGCGGCAGCTAATCTCAATACTAGCCGAGCCCGCTATCGACAGTTAATCGGCTCCGAGCCGCGATCCCTGACGCCGGGTACGCCGGTGGCAGACAAGCTTCTCCCGCGCAGCGCTGCGGATGGCATGCGGACTGCCCTATCCCAACACCCAGCCATCGCGGCAGCCCTCCACGGCGTCAATGCAGCGGAACTGGAGGTGAGGGTCGTTAAAAGCGCTCTCTACCCGGCCGTTGGATTGGTCGCGAGCATATCGCAGCGCTACGACAGCGAGGCACGTGGCGATCGGATGAGAGCGGGTTCCTCCACGCTCCAGGTGACGGTCCCGATCTACGAAGGCGGTGAGATTTACTCTCGGACGCGGCAAGCCAAGGAAAGTGCCAGCCAGCGCCGAGCCGAGGCCGAGGTTGTCCGCGACGAAGTCCGCGCGGCGCTGTCGACCTCATGGAGTGTGCTTGAGACCGCCAAGGCGCAGATTGAATCTGCGCAGACGCAGATCCGGACCAGCGAGATTGTTTTGACCGGAGTTCGCGAGGAAGCTCGTGTCGGCCGGCGTACGACACTGGACGTCCTTAACGCGCAGCAGGATCTCCTGAACGCTCGCGTCAATCTGGCGACGGCCCAGCGAGATCGAGTGGTAGCCTCCTATGCACTGCTACTGGCCACCGGGCGACTCTCGGCGCGCCGGCTTGGCCTTGCAGTTCAAGTGTACGAACCTACGCAGCATTCCGACCAAGTTAAGAACCTCTGGGGCGGATTAGACACCCCAACTGGCCGTTGATCCAAAATCCGAGTTCTATCGCGAAATCGCCCAAGCTCGCGATGGAGGCGAGGGCGGCTCCCCGCAGCCCCGGGGAGCCGCTTCTCAGCTCGAGAGTTTACGCTGCGAAAGCAATATCCGCAGTGCGGCTTCGTGCAAGTTTTGTAATTAACATGAGCTAATCAGTGACACAGGAAATCGTCGAACAACTCTATCGTCTCATGCATATAGTTGTCTGGATTCACACTCCAGGAGACCAGCGTTGGATACTTCCAATATTCGTATTAGTGCTTGTAATTGCGCCCACTTGGCTCGGCCTGCAGGTGCTGCGTATTGGTTCAGTAACTCTTATAAAATGGCGGCGTCAAGCACAAAGCTATCGAAAGGATGCGGCTCCGGGTTCGCCAAATATAACAAAAATATCCATACTACTTGAAAACTTTGTCTTGCGTCGAACATGTAAATTACAGATTCGTATCGTGATTTTATCATTGATTGCTCTACCACTAACTTATGTCCAGCTGCTTTTACCAAAATTGATAGTAAATCAAGTTTTGGCTGACAATAAGTCAACGACTGAGTTGTTTATAATTAATTCGCTTGCGCCGGTCAAAATATTGCTTTTATTATGCACCTGTTACCTACTAGTTCTTATTGTTAGTAGCCTAATTAAGTATACGGCAAATGTCGTGCGGGGAAAAATTCATGAACGCATAGTGCGGCATATCCGGCTCTCCGCAATCCGAAGGCGCCGAGATGAACGTTGCCCGCGCGCAAGATCGACACTGGCTGCTGTCGCCATTCAGGAATGCGAACCGATCGGCTATTTCGGCGGAAGCCTCCTACTCGTGCCACTGATCCAAGGCGGAACGTTTATCACCAGCTTGCTCTTTTTGTTTTTTCAGGACATCGCGCTTGCCTTCGCGGCCTTAATCATGTTGCCGTTACAGATCGCAGTGCTGCCGCGGCTTCAGCGGCAGATCAACAGCAAGGTTCGGGAGCGTGTGCATATGACCCGCGTTTTCAATGAATCTCTCACGCAGGAAGAGGGTGCAGGAAACAATGAGGGGCTGCTGTCACCAACGCGCTTTCGTATCCGTCAAACAGCGGCAATAGAAGGGGCGCAGATAGAAATATCGAAGCTTAAATCACGTTTCAAATGCCTCTATAATTTTACAACAAATCTGACACCGTTTTTTTTTTCAATCGGAGGCTATCTTGTTTTGCAACAGAGATTATCGCTTGGCGCACTTGTTGCGGCTCTAGCCGCATATCGCGAGATTGCTCCGGCGTTGCGCGAGTTGTTTGATTTTGCGAGAAACTGGTCGGATGCTCGGGCCCGTTACGCAGAAGTGATTGCCGTTGTATGAGCGGCTTGAGCATGCAACGTCATTTGAGATGACAAGAACTCTCTGTCGGTGTGTCAATCTTCGGGTTGCTGGCATCTTTTGATCCGGCGCTGACCGGAATTTTCCACGCGCCGATGCCTGTCTACTAAGGCAGGGGCACCCTAAAAGACAGTCTTAGTATAGCGTCGGAAAGAAACAGAATGACTCCTTCACAGGCCCGAGCAGCACGCGCGTTTTTGAATCTGGATATGAAGACAGTCTGCGAGCAAGCTCCCATAGGAAAACGAACGCTGACGGAATTCGAGCGTGGCTCACGCGCAATATCTGATACGACTTTGGTACGTCTTAAAGGGTATTATATCGCACAGGGTATTGGATTCAAATCAACTATCAGCGGCGACGAAGTCGTGCACCATGTCAATTCTACTGACGATAAGTATGATATTGGGAACGTGAAATTAAAGTTAGAATACTATGATATATTCAAGATAAATGATATTGAGAATAAATTAAGTACAATAAGATTTCATGTCAATGAATTAGAATCGTTGATCAATTTTTCGAGTGAAATTATACACTTGGCGTTGAATGTTTCGGAATTGAATCAAAAAAAGTTTGCAATAGAATTAGATTGTTCGCCGGCGTTTATAAGTGCAGTTTTACTCCAAAAAAAATCGTTGTCATTTGATCTCGCGACAAGAATACAAAATAAATATTCTCTCAAAAATATATCTACTATGGTTTTATCAGAAAAAAAAATCAAAAAACTGCTTACAGACATGCGCCGAATCTCGGAAGATCTGCTAGGAGAGGCTCAAAAAATGCAACAAGCAAATTCTGTAGCTGAAAAAGTTAACCTTTGATTTTTTGCAATGATTCTCGAGGCAGAATGTTGCCTGATAGCCACATTGGCGACTAATCCCTCCAAATTGCTGCCTCTAGCGATCTCGGCGACGTGATCGAGGTTGATCGGCCTCCCGGCATTCGTATGGTTGTTTTGCGTCGGGACGTTCCCGGTCGCTGTTTTTCGTCTTCGCCTTTGAATGGTCAGGGGCGCGGGCGAAAGACCGGGAACAAGCCGGTTCGGTGATTGGGTCTCCTGGGGCTGGTCACCAACGATCCGGCGGAAGCCCGAGGGTCTCGAAACTCATTTTGGAGGTTACCAATGAAGCTCGTTAAGAGCCTCCTCCTCGGTTCCGCCGCCGGCATCGCCGCGGTCGCCGGGGCTCACGCTGCCGATCTTCCCTCGCGGAAGGCCGCTCCCGTCGAATACGTCCGCGTCTGCTCTGCTTACGGCGCTGGCTTCTTCTACATCCCCGGCACCGACACCTGCCTCCGCGTTGGTGGCCGTGTTCGCGCCGAGTACGCTGTCGGCACCCGCTTCGGTGAGACGGCTGATGCCTACGGCACCCGCGCCCGTGGCCGTCTGAACATCGACGCCCGCACCGCGACCGCCTACGGCACGCTGCGCACGTTCTTTCGTTATGAGCTGAGCAACAACAGTGGTAATTACGTTGGAGGGGTTAACTTCAATCCGGGCATCAATCTCCCGGGCCAGGCTCGGAACACGTCGCCTGCTACTACGGATATTCTTGACCTCGCATTCATTCAGTTCGGCCCGATCACCGCTGGTCGTGCTCAGTCGTTCTTCGATTTCTACGCGAACGACTATACCTTTACGGTGGTCCGCACGGCTGACGCTCGCTTGAACTTGCTCGCCTACACAGCCACATTTGGTTCGGGCTTTTCTGGTACGATCTCTCTTGAAGATCGAGCATCTACTGTGGTGCCTGGTCTTGGGCTTCGCGAGAACCCGGTCATCAGCCCCGCTGGTGTTGGATCTAGGATCCTTGGCCAGGACTTCCCGGATCTCGTCGCTTCGCTGCGCGTCGACCAGGGTTGGGGTTCTGCTCAGTTGTCGGGTGCTTTGTCCCAGCGCAACATCTCCAACACCGGCCCGGGCTTCACCTCTTCGAATGACGAGCTTGGCTTCGCCGTTCAGGCGGGCGTGAAGATCAACCTGCCGATGCTTGCTGCCGGTGACGTCTTGTTCTTGCAGGCTGCTTACGCTGACGGCGCCCTTGGCTACCTCGGTTGGTTTTCGCAGTTTGGTTCGGGTCGTCAACTTACTGCGACGCCTGCGACGCAGCTCACGATCGGTGATTTCGGTGTTGACGGCTTCGGTAACGTCCGTTCGGCCACTGGCTTCTCGCTTCTCGCCGCTCTGCGTCACTTCTGGACCCCGCAGCTTCGTTCGGAGTTCGCGGTTTCGTACTCGGAACTTCAGCTGGACTATGTTGTTGCCGGTCAGACGGTTCCGGGTATCGTTGCCCGACCGCTTGATCCCAAGGAAGCCATTGTCGCAGCCAGCCTGATCTGGTCGCCCGTTTCTGGCCTCGATATCGGCGTGGAAGTTCTCTACAGCCGCACCGAGCTCCGTCAGCCTGTGCTGGCCGCCAACAATGCTGGCACGCGCGTCCCGCTTGCAGCCGGTGGCCGTCTGGTCAAGAGCGACGACGCCTTCGCTGGCCGTCTGCGCATCCAGCGCGACTTCTGATCGGTTTCCGATCCCAGTCACAGAGAGCCCCGGGGAAACCCGGGGCTTTTCTTGTAGACGCCGCGCTATCTGCTGTGGTCTGGGTCAGCCTGGTTCATCTCCGATCGTCGGGATCACTTAGTCTGCCGTGAGGATGGTCCGATACGCATTTCCCGTTTCTGCAGACCAGCCTTACAATCGTATGTGATGTTCCAATACATGTGGCTTCATAAACTTGATTTTCGCCCACCGGCGGCAGTCTCTTGATGGCTGACTGGATGCATCCAGCTTCGGCTAGAGCGGTGTTGATTCCACCATCAGCAGCATAGATATGTGATGTTGTAAGAGATCCTATCAGGGGGCACCTCAAGGTTTGTTCGCTAAACCGCGTTTAGTTGGACGGACCGGGAACGCGGCGATTTGGGCTTGCGGCCGAGCAGCTTTTCGCCGTC
>FWWM01013520.1_pt1 | contig 13146 bp, 11 predicted proteins | sample 2228351 | NCBI WGS metagenome assembly FWWM01 (sample SAMEA103939774, study PRJEB20133) | metagenome | reverse complement strand
TCTCTCTGATCTCACCACTTCAGGAACGAGGCCTCTCTTTCCTTCCACCTCATCCTCGGGGGATCCCTCTTCCCCCGAAACAACTTTACTCATACTCAGGGGGCCGCCAGGAGGGCCGCCAGGCGCTCGCGCAAGAGGAGCAGCGCCGCCGCCTGGATGCCGTCGCCCGCCAGCAGAAGGCCCAGAAAGGGCAGGAAGAGGACGGTATGGGCGCCGACGGCTAGGAGACGCTGCCGCAGGGGAAGGAAGGGCCGCCGCGGTAGCCCGGCGAGAGCGAGAGACCCCATACAGGCGAGGGCGGGCACCTGAAGGAGGGCCGGCACCATGACGAGGGGAACAGCCAGGGCGAGGCCTCTCAGCCCGCCGGACCAGAAGAGGAAGGCCACGGCGAAGCCGGTGACGGCGCCGCGGAAGAGGATGGCGGTCGCCGCCAGGAGCCGCCCCCCGGGCAGGAGGCTGCCCACCACCAGGGCGAGAACCGCCTTGAGGTCCAGGGCGACCAGGCGGCCGGCCATGGCCCACCAGGCCTGCCACGTTCCGGAGGCGGCGGGGAGGGAGGCGCCGGCCCGCGCGGCCAGCTCGGCCTTGTCCCCGTCGGCCAGACCGTTGAAGAAGAGAGACGCCGCCAGCACACCGGCCGCGTAGGCCGCCACGGCCGCCGCCGGCCGGACCGCCCCTCGGATTCCCCTCGCCGACCACCGTTGCGCCAAGCGCATACCCGGACGGGCCCCCGGCCTCATTTCTATTGGAACGGCCCGCCGGAAATGCCCCCTCGGTCGCCCCCCTCCAAAAGGAGACCGCCGGCCCACTCACAGCGCGCCCGCGCGCGGAGGCACGGCGACCGCCAGGCTCCCCGCCAGCCAGCCGGCAGCCGCCGCGGCGAGGAAAAAGGGCTCGTCCTCGGCCATCCCCCGCCCCATGTGCTCCAGGGGAAAGGGCACCTCCCGGAGCAGCCGCCGCAGAGGCGCCGCCGACACCCAAACCACGGCGTGACGGGCGGCGAGCCCGGCTTCCTCCACCCGGCGGCGGAGAGCGCAACCGGCTTCCCCCGGGAGGCGTGGCAGGGGAAGCAGGCAGCACGAGCGGACCAGCCGGCCCAGAATCACGGCGCTATGGTGGGACAGGAGCCGATGGCGGGGGCGGGGGTCGGCGCCGCTCAGGCGGGCGCAGGCCACAGGCCTCCCCCCCAGGGCGGCGGCGGCGTCCAGGGCCCAGGCCTGTTCCACGCCGGTGAAGCCGAGGGAAGTGCCGGTGCCCGCGATGCCCGGCCCCATGACCACCACGGCGGCGTCGGCCTGCACCCGCCGCCTGGCCAGGGCCAAGGCCGACGGCAGGCTCACGGCCTCCAGGTCCCCCCCAAAGGCGTGACCCGCCGTGATGACGGCGGCGAGCCACCCCGCCTCCCGCAGTTCCCGCGCCCGCCTGCTCCACCAAGCTGGGAGGGCGCCGCCGTCCGTGTGCACATAGGCGACCCGCGGCGGCCGCGCCGCCCCACCCCGCAGCCCGGCCACCAGCGGGACGAGCTGGCTGTGGACCTCCCCCACCACCACCGGCATGCCGTCCAGGAGGGGCTCCGGCGCCGGCCCGCCGGCTTCGCCGCCCGACTCGGCCGCCGTCTCCCCCGCCGGCCGACCGGCATCCCCGCCGGACTCCTCGGCGGCCTCCAACACTATCTGCCAGGGCGTGTAGCGGAGCTTGACGGTGCGCCCCCTTCCGCCCCGCAACTCCTCCCGGCCGGCCACGGCCGCCACCAGGTGAAAGCCGCCGCTGCCCAGGCCCAGTTCCACGGCGGCCACGTTGACGAGCACCCGGTCTCCGACCGCCACCGGCCCCGTGAGAGCGGGGTAATTGACGGCGGGCACCTCGCTGCCGTCCAACCGGACAACCAGTTCCTGGAGCCCGTCCGCTGCGGCCGCGGCCCGCACCACTTCCGCCCACCGCGTCCACCACACCGGCACCGCATCGCTCCCCGAGGCTCACCGGCCGTGTGCCGAATCACCGCCCCCGCCAGCGCGTCCGGCGGCACCTGCGCCCGCCCGCCCCGCCTCACCGCCCGCGCCGGCGCTTGCCCGCCCCGCCCCGGCACCCGTGCCCGCGCTTGCCCGCCCCGCCTCCGCCCCCGCCAGGAGGGCACGCTCGTTGATCCGGAGCAGATGGTGGTGCCGGTCCGGCAGCACCAAGGGAAGAACCCGGCGCACGGCCGTCAGGGGCACGACGGGCACCAGGGCGAGGAGCGCGCCCAGCAGCACCATGTTGGCGGCCCGCTCCTCGCCGGCGGCGGCCGCCAGCTCGCGGGCGCGGATTCCCACCTGGCGGATCCGGGGGGCGTCCAGGCGCTGCCCGATGAGGGAGGCATCATAAAGCGCCATGCCGCCGGCCCGCACCCGCGGCAGAAAGCGCAGGTAGGAGGGGGCGTTGAGGAAGACGCCCACGTCCGCCCGCGCCACGTAGGGGCAGATCACCTCTCCGTCCGCCACCACCACCATGGCGGTGGCCGTGCCCCCGCGCTGCTCGGCGCCGTAGGAGGGAAGCCACGAGGCCGAGCGCCCGCTCGCCACGGCGGCGTGGGCCAGCGCCAACCCCAGGGAGAGAACACCCTGGCCGCCGGCGCCCCCGGCCAGGACAGAGAGCTCCTCCCTCCCGCTCGCTCCCCCCTCCGGCGCCCGGCGCGCCCCGGCATCCCGCCCCACCGCGGCCCTCATGCCCTCCCCGCCCCTGCTTTCATGCCCTCCCGGCCCCTGCTTCATACGGGCGCGCCGCGGCTTTCATGCCCGCCCCGCCACCGCTCCGCAGGCCGCCGCCCCGCCGGCCGCCGCCACCCGCAGCTCGCCCGGCGGGTAATGGGGCAAGAGCCTCTCCTCCAGCAGGGCCAGGGCCTCCGTGGGGGAGCAGCGCCAGCCCACGTAGCAGGTGGACAGGAGCTCCACCAGGGAGAAGCCACGTTCCTCCAGCTGCGCCTCGAAGGCGCGCCGCAGGTACTTCCTGGCCCTCAGGACCCCCGCCGGGTTGTGGAGGGAGCCGCGCGCCAGGTAGGCGGGCCCCTCCAGCGTGGCCAGCATCTCCGGTATCCGGATGGGAAACCCCTCCCCCAACGGCCGCCGGCCGACAGGGGTGGTGCTCGTCACCATGCCCGTCACCGTGGTGGGCGCCATCTGGCCGCCCGTCATGCCAAAGACGGCGTTGTTCAAGAAAACCACCGTGATGTTCTCGCCGCGGGCGGCGGCGTGGATGAGCTCGCCGAGGCCGATGGAGGCCAGATCGCCATCACCCTGGTATGTAAAAACGACGCAATCCGGCCGCGCCCGCTTGACACCGGTGGCCACGGCCGGCGCGCGCCCGTGGGCCGCCTGCTGCATGTCGCAGTTGAAGTATTCGTACGCCAGGACCGAGCACCCGACCGAGGCGATGCCCACCGTCCGCCCCAGGACGCCCAACTCCTCCAGAACCTCGGCCACCAACCGGTGGGCGACCCCGTGGGTGCAACCGGGACAGTAGTGAAACCGGCGGTCCGTCAATCCCTCCGTCCGCCGGAAGACGGGAACCGCCGCCGCGTCTCTCACGCCAACACCTCCTCTATGGCCGCCAGCACTTCCTCCTGGTCGGGAACCACCCCGCCGGCCCGCACCACCTGGTGGACCTCGGCGTCACCGCCCACGGCCAGGCGGACGTCCTCCACCATCTGACCGAGGCTCATCTCCACCACGAGGAGGCGCGCCCCACCCCGGGCGGCTCGCCGGAGGGGCGCGGCGGGAAAGGGCCACAGCGTGACTGGTCGCAGCAGACCGACGCGCGCGCCACGGCGGCGGGCGGCCAGGACCGCCGCCAGGCAGACGCGGGCGAGAAGGCCGTAAGCCACCACCACCACCGCGGCATCCTCCAGCCACCATTCCTCCCACCGCACCTCGCAGGTCGTCATCCGTCGGCACTTCTCGGCCAGCAGACGGTTGAAGCGCCAGAGCTCGTCTGCGTCCAGCCGCAGGGAGTTGACGACGCTGCGGGACGGGCGGCCGCCCCGGCCCACCGTGGCCCACGGCTTGGCCGGCAGCGCCTCGGGTGAGAGGGGCGGGGGCGGGATCACCGGCTCCATCATCTGCGCCAGCAGGCCGTCGCCCAGGATGAGGACGGGGTTGCGATACCGGTCCGCCAGCTCAAAGGCGAGCCAGGTGAGGTCCGCCGCCTCCTGCACCGAGGCCGGAGCCAGCACCAGGAGGCGGTGATCGCCGTGGCCCGGTCCCCGCGTGGCCTGGAAGTAGTCGGACTGGGCCGGCGCCACCCCCCCCAGGCCCGGCCCGCCCCTGCTCATGTTGACGAGCACGCAGGGCAGCTCGGCGCCCACCAGGTAGGAGACGCCCTCGGCCATTAGGCTGAAGCCGGGACTGGAAGTGGAGGTCATCACCCGCACGCCCGCGCCGGCGGCCCCATAGACCATGTTGATGGCCGCCGTCTCGCTCTCGGCCTGGAGAAAGGTGCCCCCGACCTCGGGGAGCCGCTGCGCCATGTACTCCAGGAGCTCACTTTGGGGGGTGATGGGGTAGCCGAAATAGAACCGGCAACCGGCCCGCACGGCCGCCTCGGCCATGGCCTCGTTGCCCGTCAGGAACCGCCGCCCGGCGGCCGCGGAGGCTGACTCGGCCTGTTGCGCCGCCGCCCTGCCGCCGGCGGCGACGTCGGCCTTACCGCCTCGCAACCGCGGCACCCCCACCCCCAGCGGCCTCAGCGCACCGCAACGGCCGCACCCCCGCCGGCCTCTGCGGCGACCATACCCGCCGCCGCCCGCGCAGCCGGCCGGAACACCTCCAGCGCCAGGTCGGGACACATGAGGGCGCAGAGGGTGCAGCTCGTGCAAAGCCCTTGCTCGGTGACGCGTACCGGATGATAGCCGCCGCTGTTGACGGTGGCGCCCAGCTCGAGGATGCCCCGGGGACAGACGTACACGCAGAGCCCGCAGCCCTTGCAACGCTCCTCATCCACGCGGACCCGCACCGGCACCACCACCCGCCTGTCCCGGCGGCCCGGAGGCCGGACCCATTATACGCCTCTCCCCCTGGGAACTGAATGGCACGAGCGGGCCGGTTGGACGTTCCCGCGGCTCGGCCTCCCCGTTGGCAGCGCCGGTTAGACGGTCCCGCGGCTCGGCCTCCTCTTTGCCGGTGGCGGGAGGCGCGAGGGGCGGCTGCCGGCCCAAGAGGTCCAGCCACCGGAGCCATCGCGATCGCTCGATGAGGTCGCTCAGAGAAACCAGTTCCGCCAGAGCCTGGAGGCCCAGCAGGAGAAGGAGAACCACCGCCCTTGCGGGACCGGTGAGCGTCTCCGCCAGAACGGCGCCGGCGGCCACACCCAGGAGATTGGCCCCCGCGTCGCCCAGCATGGTGCGGCGGGCGAGATCGAGAGGAAGGTGCGCTGCGGCGGCGCCCAGGAAGGGCAGCAGGAGGAACACCGGGTTGAGCAGCCTGGCCGTGGCGGCGGCCGAAACCGGCTGGGCGCCCGCGGCGGGCGCCGGGTCGGCGCCGGCGGCGGGCACCGGGTCGGCGCCGGCGGCGGGTGCCGGGTCGCTGCCGGCGGCGGACGCCGGGTCGGCACCGGCGGCCGTGAGCGGGCCGGCTCCGGCCGCTGCGAGCAGGCCCAAGCCAGCGGCCAGAAAGCCCTTGACCGCCCGCCCCGGGCGCACGTCCAGGCAGTTGGCCAGGTTGCCTGCCAGGCCCACCAGAGACACCGTGACGGCGGCTTGGAGCCACTGCCCGGCCATCATTTGGGGCAGCGCCACCGCCACCCCCGCCCCGAGCAGGGCGGCGCCCTTGACGGTACCGGTGCCCGGCCGTCCCTTCAGCAGGGCGCGCAGGTGGCCGCGCAGTCCGCGGGGACCGGTACCGCCCGCCAGGTCGTCCCACAGGCCGCCCAGGAAAGCGATTGCGGCCGCCGCGAGCAGGCGCCGGCCCGCTTCCGCCCCATCGGCAGCAGATCCTACGCGTGCGAGCGGCAGGCGTCCGCCGTCGCCCGCGCCGCCCGTTCCACCGTCGGCGGGGAACCCGGGGCCGGCCAGGAAGAGCAGGAGGGCCAGCCCCGCGAGGGAGCCCGCCGCCACCGCCACGCCCCCCGCCACCGTCACCTCTTCGCCCAGCCAGTTGCGCAGCGGGTGTCGCCGCCGGAGCAGGCGGTCCAGCGGACCCACCGCCAGCCGCACCAGCAGGGCGGCCGGCAGCCCACCCGCCAGCAGGGCCGCCAGCCCACCCGCCAGTAGGGCCGGCAGCACCGCGGCGACCTCCGGCCCTCCGCCTGCCACGGCCGTTGCCGCGGCCGGCACCGCGGCCGCCGCCGGTGCCGCGGCCGGCACCGGACTCATCGCCATCGCCCCGCCAGCGCACCCGCCACGGCCAGGAACTGCCGGCCACGGTGCCACACCCCCGCCGGGTTCCAACCCGTGGCCGCATGCCCCATGGCCGTCGGCACCTCCACCAGACGCAGGCCCGCCCGGAGCACGTCCACGTTCATGCCAGCTTCCAGGCCGAAGCCGCTATCGGGGCGGCACGCCTCCCACGCCCGGCGGTTGAGGCAGCGCTGCCCGCTCAGCGGGGCTTCGAGCCACCTTCCCGCCAGGGCAAGGGTGCCCGCCCGTGCCAGACCCACCGCCAGGCCAAGGCCGGCGCCCCGCCGCGGCATCACCGCCACCGCCACGTCGGCCCGCCCCGCGGCCACCGGCTCGGCCAGGACGCACCCCTCCGCCGCCGTCTCCCCCAGGTCCGCGTCCAGAAAAAGCCAGGCGTCCGCCGGCAGAGCCGCCACCCCCGCCGCCACGGCCCGCCCCTTACCGCCGTTGCGGGGAAGCCGCAAGACGGCCGCCCCCGCTGCCGTGGCCCGCACCGCTGTACCGTCCCGGGAACCATCGTCCACCACCAGCACCCCCGTTTCCCAGCCGGGCAGGACGATGCCCAGGGCCGCCCGCACCGTGGACTCCACCCTTGCCGCCGCGTTGTACGCCGGTATCACCACCCCTAACCGCCGCTCCAAATCCCCGCCTCCCAGGAGCCCGGCAAGAGGGAATCGGCCGAGGGTTTCACTCCGTAGTGGCCTCTTTCCCCCCTCAGGAGGGCCACCAGGGCCAGCCGGCCTGCCGGCGCATCGGCATCGTCCACGCTGGGAACGTCCAGACGCCGCCAGACGGGTACCAACGACGGCCGCGTGCCGCTCGTCTCGGCCGCCACCAACGGCATTCCGCGCCGGCGGGCTTCCTCGGCCAGCCGCGCCATGGCATCCGCCGTAAGGGCCGGCGTCCCCTCCCCCACCAGAAGGAGCAGGCGGACCTCTTCCCCCGCTCCGCCCGCGGTCGGCACGCCCGGCGGCGCGGCCGGATTCGCCACGGCCGGCACCACCTCCTCACCGGCAGCCGGCCCGGCCGGCAAAACCCGCCGCCCCGCCACCGTCGCCCCCGCCAGGGCCAGCGTTTCCTCCACCGCCTCGGAGGGGGCAGGGCCCGATACCAGCAGGAAAACGCGCACGCCCGCGAGCCGCCCCCGGACCAAGCCGGGGAGGAGCTGCTCCGCCAGGCGCCCTTCGCGCCGGACCTGCTCCTCCAGTTCCTGCACCCGCCCCCGCAGACCGGCCTCGCGCTCCCGCAGGGAGCGAAACTCGCGGCGCAGTTCCTCCACCACGGCCATCTGCTTGCGTCCCACGGTCTCGGCCACCGGCAGGGCGCTCCCCAACAGGAGGCCCGTGCCCAGCGCCACGAAAACGGCCATCAAAGAAAATAAGTAGAACCGGAATTCGACCAGAACCGCCACCTCCCACCTCACAACCCCATGGTCAGGCGGAGCTGCAACCACCAAAGGGAGAGCAGGCCGCGGGCCGCGGGTGCCAGCGCCGCAGCCGCCGCCAGCGGTAGGAGGGCGGCGGCCAGCAGGCGCCACAGATCGGCGGCGCCGGGGCGCGCGCCGTAGAGGAGGCTCACACCCCGCGCATCCACCAGGCGGTGGCTCAGGCGCAGCCGCACCAAAAGGCTCGACCCCATGCCGGACCTGCCCTTCTCCAGGAAGTCGTAAAAGCCCGAATGGGCCCCGACGGCCACCACCACCTCCGCCCCCAGGGTGTCCGCCAGGAGGAAGGCCAGGTCTTCGCTCGTCCCGGGCGCCGGGACAACGTACGCCGAGAGTCCCAGGCGCCGCAATCTCTCCAGCCCCGGGCAGCGGCCGTCGGGATAGGCGTGGACCACCAGGGTCGCCCCGGAGCGCAGGGCGGCGTCGCCGGCGCTGTCCATATCGCCCACGATGAGATCGGGCCGGAAACCCAGCCTCAGGAGGCCGTCGGCCGCCCCGTCCACTGCGAGGATGGCCGGTTTCACCTCTCGCAGGTAAGGGCGCAGCGCGCGCAGGTCCTCCTCGAAGCCGGGCGCCCGCGCCACGACCACCGCCTGCCGTCCCACCAGGCTCACCCCCAGACCCTCGGGCAGGCTGAGCGGGCGCGCGAAGAAGAGGCTTTCCCGGGCGGCGTGCTGCAGGCTGTTGGCGAAGAAGGCGGTCAGCGTATCCTCCAGCCGCTCCTCGGCCCGGCGGCGGGCCTCCTCGACCACCCGCGGCGTCAGGAGCCGCCCGCGGACCAGGGGCAATCCGCCCCGCCAGACCTCCGCCTCTCTCTCCCCTTCGCCGGGCGAACCCGAATCGTCCCAGCGGATTTCCAACATCTCGCCCACCCGCACGGCCAGGACGGAAGGCCCCAGCCGGTCCACCACCGGGATTCCCGCCGCCAGGAGAAGGGAGGGGCCTCCGTTGGGATAGCTCGGGCTCAGGCAATCCTCCGCATTGAGCACGGCGCGCACACCCCGGCGGGCGAGTCCCCGGGCAGCCAGTTCGTCCAGAGCGGGATGGGAGATCACGGCCACGTGGCCCCTCCGCAAGCGGGGGACGAGCCACTTGGTCCTGAGCCCCACCGCCGCCCGGCCGCGGACCCTCCTCGCCCCGCCCGGCGGACCGCCCCTCCGCCCCGCCATTGCCCCAGCCAAACGCCAGCTCATCCTGGAAAAAGTGTGCCACCCGGCCCCGGCGCCTATCCGGCTCCTATCCGGCGCCTCCCGCCGCCGGCTTTCCTGGGCCGACCCCGTCCGGCGGTCAGGACTGAGGCGCCGCCGGTCCGTCGCGACGCCGCAGTTGGCCGCCCCGCCGACCCTATCCGCAGGCACGCCTTTAGGTGCATTTCTTCCACCATCATGGACAGGGACGAGGGTGGAAAATCTACCGGAAATAAAGGGCGAGTGGGGGTGAGAGCCGCCATTTATAGGTGGCCCTGGCACGTCCTGGCCCTTACAAGGGTGGTTTTCAACCTGTTGCAAGGCGGTCGGCGGTCTTCGCGGCGGCATTCGGTGGTTCTTGCGGCATTAATTCCACCCCCAACCTTTAGAGGGGTGGTGGAAAAAATGCCGGAAACCCCGTTGCCCACGAGGCGGGGGGTGCGGGGAACCGACACCGGCGGTTCCGACGCGATCTTCACGCGCGCAGCCCTTTTTCTTCCCGCGGCGCCGATCGTATATAATGTGTCTCGGCTTTTCCCGCTGGACGACGGTCGGGCCGTGGCGCAGCTTGGTAGCGCACTACCTTGGGGTGGTAGGGGTCGTGGGTTCAAATCCCGCCGGCCCGACCAGGAAAGCCTAGAGCGACAAGGGATTTAGGACGATACCCGGTAGGCGTAGGGCGATGGGAAGCCAAATATTCAAACAATGTCCAAACTAAATGATCGAAGCATAAAAGTGTGCCGCTTGTGTGCCGGTGTGCGCGGGCGGTGTGCGGTGTGCATAAAAGCAGGTGCGGGTGTGTGCCGCTGAATAAATGAGGGGCGCGGAGCTTTGCCCCCGCGCCCCGTTATCCCAGCCGCCAGGGTGGCCCCGAAGCCTCAGCCCTGGAGCTTCTCTTTCTCGGCCCAGCCAGCCGTGGACATGGGCAAGGATCCGCGACAAACCCGTTGGTGATGGATAGAAGCTGGGCGGTGCGGGCGGCAAGGAGCTTCTGGGCCAGGGCGAACCCGTCGAGGTCGGCGACGCGACCCAGGTCGGCCAGATCCCGCTCAAGGTAGGAGTGAAGTAGACGGTTTCAGGGCCGCCGGCTGCGGGCAGCAACCGTTGCACAAGGGTGGTTTTGCCCGTTTGGCGGGAACCGGTCAGCACCACGACCGGCCGGCGCGCGAGACGGGCCAGGAGCAAGCGCGTGAGTCTCCGCGGATGGGCGCCACTCCGCAATATTGGCCGTGGCAATGCAAAATGCCAGGTCATCCTGCAGTCGTTGCTCCATGGCGCCCGGCCGGTGACAGAAGCCCCGGTCGCGGCTTAGATGATGATGCAGATGAGGCCGCCGCTCCCCTCGTTGACGACGCGCTGGAGAGTCTCCTGGAACTTCTTCTGCACTCCCTCGGGGACCCCCTCCAGCTTGTTGCGGATGCCGTCGCGGAGGAGCTCGTTAAGGGACTTGCCGAAGATGTTGGACTCCCAGATCTTGCGCGGGTCGTCCTCGAACTTCTCGATGAGGTAGTTCATGAGGTCCTCGGACTGCCGCTCGGTGCCCAGGATGGGCGTGTACTCCGCCTCCACGTCGGCGCGGATGATGTGGAAGGAGGGCGCCTGGGCCCGCAGGCGCACGCCGAACTGGTTGCCCTTCCGCACCAGCTCGGGTTCCTTGAAGTCCATGTCCTCGAGCCGCGGGGTCACCACCCCGTAGCCGATCTCCCCCGCCTCCTCCCACGCCTCCCGCAGCCGCTCGAAGCGGGCGCTGTCCCCCGCCAGCACCCGCAGCGTGCGGAGAAGCGTCCGCCGGTCCCGCACGTCGGCGCCGCTTATTTCCCTGAGGACCTCGAAGTAGTCCTCCTCCCTGGCCCGCGCCGCCACCACGGCCGTGCCCGTGCCCAGGTCCAGGCGCACCAGTTCAGCCCCCGCCAGCACCTCGGCCGCCCCGAGCTCGCGCACGGCCGGCTCCACGTCGCGCACCCGCCCCATGGCCGCCCGCGCCCGCGCCACGGCTTCCCCGAGGCGGTGCCGCAGGGCGTGGTCCGCCGGCAGCTCCTCCACCCAGTCCGACAGCTCGATGCGCACCTCCTGCACCGGGAACTCATACAGGACCTGCTGGAGGATGGCCGTGAGACCGTCCCTGTCCAAACGGAGGCAGTTGAGGGGCACCACCGTGGCGCCGTAGGCGGCCTCTATGGAAGCCGCCAGGTTGCGGGTGGCGGGGTCGTGGGGACGCGCGCTGTTGAGGACGATGAGGAAGGGCTTGCCCACCTCCCGCAGGGCCGCCACCGTGCGCCGCTCGGCTTCCTCGAAGTTCTCCCGCGGGATCTCACCGAAGCTGCCGTCGGTGGTGACCACGAGGCCGATGGTGGAGTGGTCGGCGATGACCTTGCGGGTTCCCACCTCCGCGGCTTCCTCGAAGGGCACGTCGTAATCGAACCAGGGCGTCGTGACCAGACGCGGCCCGTACTCCTCGCTGTAGCCGAGGGCTCCCTCGACGGGGAAGCCGACGCAGTCCACGAGGCGCATGCGGAAACGGACGCTGTCGTCCAGGGCGATCTCCACGGCGTCGGCGGGGATGAATTTGGGCTCCGCCGTCATGACGGTGCGGCCGGCTCCGCTCTGGGGCATCTCGTCCACGGTGCGCTGGCGCTCGAAGGGGTCGGCGATGGCGGGCAGCACGAGGAACTCCAGGAACTTCTTGACCAGCGTGGACTTCCCCGTGCGGACCGGCCCCACCACGCCGATGTAGATGTCCCCTCCGGTGCGCTCGGCCATGTCCCGGTAGACCGAGAATGCCTCCATGCGCTCTCCCCCCCGGCCGCCGGCCCGGCCCTCGCGACCGCCGCAAGCCTGCGCAGGCCCGCGCGAGTCGCCGACGCCGCCGCGGGCGCGCGGACGCCCGCGCGCGGCAGGGTCGAGGGCCGCTCTGTCCGGTGGCCGCTACACTATATGAGACAGGGTTAGCCCGTATACCGGCCCGCGCGCCGAGCGGTCAACAGCCGGCGCGCCACCAGGCAGTCACCGGCCGACGCGCCGAGCGGTCAACGGCCGGCACGCCGACCCGCGACCAGGCGGCGAAGCGCCGCGGCGTCTCCCCGGAGCGAAGCGCGGAAATCGGCGTCGCCGGCGGCGCGTTCAAGGGCCTCCGCCAGGGCGGCGCAGACGGGCGTCGGCACACCCGCCCGCCGCCCCTCCTCCGCCACGGCCCCCAGGAGGAAGGGAGCCTCGGTGGCCCGCCCCCGCCGCAGGTCTAATAAAAAGGAAGGCTCCTTGCCCCCCCGGCCCCCGGCCAGGCGCGGGGCCACGAGCCGCCGCGCCAGGGGTAGGGGCAGGCGGAGGGCCGCGGCCAGGAGGGGCACCGGATAGCCGGGCAGCGGAAGGGGTCGCAGGCCCCGTCGCCGCATCACGGCCAGCGCCTCAAGGAAGGCTGCTCTCTCCACGGCGAAGACGCCAGGCCTGGCCAGGGCCGCAGCCGGCGGCTCGTCCAGGAGGGCCGCCGTGGCGTTGCCCAGGATGTTAAGGAGGAGCTTCGACCATTTCATGGCCGCCCAGTCCCCCGTCACGGCTGTCCGAAACCACGGGCGGGCCAGCCGGCGCGCCAGTTGTGCCAGCGCTTCCTCCGCCGCACCCCCGCCGGCGCGTGGCGGCCATGAACCCGGCCCTCCGTCGCCGGCTGACGGCGCTGACGCCGGCGCCGCCCCGGCGGGCCGTGCCCCCGGTGACGACATCAGGGAGGCAAGGGCGAGCCCCGCCCGCCGGCTGTGCACCCGCACGCTGCCGTCGTCTTCCAGAGAGACGGCCGCCGTGAGGGCGCCGGCCAGGACCCGCTCCCCGCCCACGGCGCGGGCCAGCGTCTCCTCGTGGCCGAGGCCGTTTTGGACCGTGAGCACGACGATGTCCGCGGCCCCGCCGGGCACCGCCGGCTCGCGTCGCTCCCCGCCGCCGGGCACCGGGGGGCCAAACCCCTCATCCCCGCCGGGCACCGCCGTGCCGGCCGCCAGGGAAGCCAGTTCCGCGGCCACCGCCTCCGTGTCGCGCCCCTTCACCGCCACGACGAAGAGGATCGGCCCGCCGCCCGCCGCGCCCTCCGCCGGCGAGGCCGCCACGCGCACCGGCGCCTCCAGGGGCGGCTCCCCCGGGACCAGGAGCCGCACCCGCCCGGCCGC